>Ga0114129_10000421_pt1 | contig 50174 bp, 53 predicted proteins | sample RhiMetdeltSRZDD1_FD_80071 | JGI IMG/M metagenome (GOLD analysis project Ga0114129, IMG submission 80071) | Populus rhizosphere microbial communities from Tennessee, USA - Rhizosphere MetaG P. deltoides SRZDD1 (version 2) (version 2) | ecosystem: Host-associated > Plants > Roots > Rhizosphere >...
CTAAACTCTGCATCCGCCTGGGTGCGAAGGCTGAGGACCTGGTTCCTTTTGAGAAGTACGCGAAGGCTGCCGAGGGTCTAAGCAAGCCCTCTTCGGCAGCGCGCGCTCTCTTCGGCGGCGCCGAGCACATTGAGCGTGTCGACTCTCTGGTATGCCGGATCGCCCGCCAGCACGGATTTCAGTCCGAGACGCTGGACGAGGTGGTCACCCTAGTCGACGAGCGTCTGAGAGCAAACCGCGCGGCCCGCTGAACGGGCAGAGCCATGTTGGCAATTGAGATCGCCTCATTCGGGCCGCCCGGCGTACTGAGAGCAACCGAGCGGTCCACACCCGTCGTGGCTCCGGACGAAATCCTCATCGCTGTTGAAGCCGTCGGCGTGAGCCGCGTCGACATACTGCAGCGGCAAGGCAAGTATCCGCCTCCACCGGGCACGTCCGATTTGCCCGGCCTGGACTGCGCTGGGACGGTGGCAGCTGTCGGAGAATCCGTTACAAATTGGAAGATGGGGGACCGCGTCTGCGCACTGGTGTCGGGAGGGGCGTACGCGGAACTGTGTGCCGCTCCGGCAGTCCAGGCACTCCCGATTCCAGAGGGCTGGAGTGCCATCGAAGCGGCCACATTGCCGGAGAACCTGTTCACGGTCTACGACAACATCGTGACGCGCGCACATCTTAGCGCCGGAGAGACGGTGCTGATCCATGGTGGTACGAGCGGCATCGGCAGCATGGCCATCATGATCGCTCGGGCTCTTGGCGCTATGCCAATTGCCACGGCGGGCAGCGATGAAAAATGCGCCGCGTGCCTGAAGTTGGGAGCAGCCGAGGCGATCAACTATCGCACACAGGATTTTCTAGAGATCGCTCGACGGTTTACTGGAGACAAAGGCGTTGATGTCGTGCTCGATATGGTGGGCGGGAGCTATTTCGAAAAGAACCTAGATGTGCTCGCCACGGAAGGCCGGCTGGCACTCATTGCAACGCTAGGCGGCACTTCCGCCACTCTGAATATTTTTAAACTGATGCGCAAACGGGCCACGATTTATGCATCCGTGCTCCGCTCACGGACGTCTGCCGAAAAAGGGGCAATCGCGGAACGGCTTCTGCATCACATCTGGCCGCTGCTTCCCGCCCGCAACGCGATTCGTCCCGTCATCGATTGCACGATTCCGCTGCGGGACGCCTCGCGCGCGCATGAGCGCATGGAGAGCGGTCAGCATATCGGCAAAATCGTGCTTGTTGTCTGACGTTATAGGAAAGGAGCAGCGCCGTGTTGTGCTTCCCCTTTATGTATTTAGCACGGCTATTGCGGCCATAGCGACCTGTTCATCCTGGGCTGAGGTAACTCCGCTCACGCCCACCGCGCCGACAGTTTTGCCCTCGACGACGACGGGCACTCCGCCTTGCAACGGAACGATTCCTTCCACTGCGAGGAAAGCCGTCTTGCCACCAGCGATCATCTCTTCCAAAGCCTTTGAAGGCCGCTTGAAAAGGGCCGCAGTCTTTGCTTTTCCCTGTGAAACAGCAATGCTTCCTGGCTGCGTGTCATCGAGTTTGTGAAACATGATGAGATCGCCGTGGGCGCCGACAATCGTGATCGCGACATTCCAGCCGTTTTTGATCGCTTCTGCCTCGCCTGCGGCCATCATTTTCTTTGCTGCTTCCAATGTGATGAACTTGGTTGTTCCGAGCATGACCTGTTTCTCCTTTCAAGTCGCGGGCGTATCTTTCTTTGAAATCACCTTCGCCGACAAGCGTCCCTCATGCAATTGAATCCTTACTTCGTCGTCGATCGCAACGGTATCTGCCGATCGAATCACCCGCCCGTCGGGGGTCAAGCAAATTGCATAACCGCGCTCCAGTACCGCGAGCGGGCTAAGCGCATCCAAGGTATGCGCAATGCGAGCAAATGACTGATGCCAGTGCCTCAGTAGCTGCTGAATCGCCGATGACAAGCGCTGCTCCGCCAGTTCCACGTGGTGAACGCGCGTGCGGATGAAAGCACCGGCGCGCCCAGCCTGCTCGACTCGAAAGGTCAGGTCATCGACGTGTTGAATGGTCCGTCGAATCCGATTCTCGGCCACTACGAACCCGCGACTCCCAGTTTTAGACGCAAGAAAATTCTTCAGCCCACTGAGCCGGTACTTGATTAACGACTCGAGCCGGCGCTCGAGCTGTATCACTCGATCGGCGATTTCCACCTTCGATTTGATGACAATCTCCGCGGCCGCGCTCGGTGTGGCTGCGCGCAGATCGGCAACGAAGTCACAGATCGTGAAGTCCACCTCATGACCCACTGCCGAAATGACCGGCTTCTGCGATCGCACGATCGCCCGAGCTACCCGTTCTTCATTGAATGGCCAAAGATCTTCCATGGAACCACCGCCGCGGGCGACGATGATGACGTCGACGTCGGTCGAACGGTTAAGTTGATCGATCCCGTCCATGACCTGAAGCGAAGCGCTTTCACCCTGAACTTCGGCGGGGAAAATCAAAACATTCACCGCATTATGACGACGCTTCAGGACACTCAGAATGTCGCGCAATGCGGCGCTCTTGGGCGAGGTCACAATACCGATTTTGCGCGGCAATGCGGGAATCGGCCGCTTCCGCTCAGGCCTGAATAAACCTTCTTTCTCGAGTTTCTCCTTCAACTGTTCAAATGCGAGCTGCAATGCTCCGAGTCCCGCAGGTTCGAGCACCTCAACGATCAGCTGGTATTCACCGCGCCCTTCGTAGGTGCTCACCCGGCCGCGGGCCCGAAAAAGCTTTCCATTTTCGGGACGAAATCGAAGGAGACGTGCAGCGTTGCGAAAGCAAACGGCCGAGAGCTGCGCGCGATCATCTTTAAGAGTGAAGTAAAGATGACCGGCCGCGGAGGTTTTGTAGTTCGAAAGCTCGCCTTCAACCCAGACGTCGATGAAACGCCGCTCGAGCAACTCGCGGATCTCAAAACTCAGCTCCGAAACGGAATAGATTTTCCGTTGAAATTCGGCGTTTCGCACGTCGGCAGTATAGTCTATCCGGCATATGGATCAACGGCTCAAGTGGCTTCCCGATGGCGATAAGACGCCGTGGAAAACGTTAGGGGACGCGAAGCGAGCCGGTCTGCCTGTACCCGCTGCATTCATTGTCTTTCAATCCGCGCCTGAGAATGACATTCGATCGGCTTACGAAGATTTGAAGCGCCTGGAGAAGACGCATTTCGTCGCTGTACGGGGTGGCACGCATGCAGTTCTTAACGTCGTCTATGCTGACGCGCTGATCCACACGGTTCGCCGCTTCTGGGCCGAGTCACCCGACGCACCGGTGCTGATTCAGCGCATGATCCCTGCGACATCGTGCGGCAAGGCTGAATGGCACCGGAAGAATCTCAAAATCAGTGCCAACGAGGGTATGATGCTGCTCGATCCCGATACTTACATCTTGAACACCGCGACGACGAAATGCACGCGGCGAACTCTCGAACCCAAACAGCGGAAGATGATCCGTCACGTCGACGGCACCGGCAAAGTCGTCGATCGAGAAGGTCCACGCACTCCCATGCCCGAACAGCACCTCGCGAAAATTATGGAACTTGCTATCCGCGCAGGGAGCGACATTGGCTGGGCCGTCGACGACCAGGAACGAGTGTGGCTGCTAAGTCGCACAGACCAATCACAACAATTCTAAAATTGGACGGATTTCGAATTTGAGAAACAGGAATCATCCAATTTCGAACTCAGGCGATGGTGATTTCCTTGGTCAGATAGACATCCTGTATCGCATTCAGCAAGCCGACCCCTTCTTGCATTGGCCTCTGAAACGCCTTTCGTCCAGATATCAGACCCGTGCCGCCCGCGCGCTTGTTGATTATGGCCGTTTTGACGGCTTCTTTGAGATCACTCTCCCCCGAGGAGGCGCCTCCGGAATTGATGAGTCCAGCGCGACCCATATAGCAATTCGCCACTTGGTACCGCGTGAGGTCGATGGGATGGTCGGTGGTTAGATCCGAATACACCTTTTTGTGCGTTTTTCCGAAGTTCAGTGCGTTATATCCGCCGTTATTTTCCGGCAGCTTTTGCTTGATGATGTCGGCTTCGATCGTTACGCCGAGGTGGTTGGCTTGTCCGGTAAGATCAGCGGAAACGTGATAGTCCTGTTCCTTTGTTTTAAAAGCGGAATTCCGGAGATAGCACCACAGGACGGTGTACATGCCAAGGTCATGCGCCTGGTGAAACATGTCCGTTATTTCCTGAAGCTGGCGCTTGGATTCTTCCGAGCCGAAGTAAATCGTGGCGCCTACACCGGTGCAACCCATATCAAACGCCTGCTTGACGTTCGCGAAAAGAATCTGATCATAGGAATTTGGGTATGAAAGAAATTCGTTGTGATTGAACTTCAGGAGAAATGGAATTTTGTGGGCATACTTTCGCGCAACGGATCCAAGCACGCCAAGCGTCGTTGCAACCGCGTTGCAACCACCTTCAATGGCAAGCTTCACAATGTTTTCAGGATCAAAATACAAAGGGTTCGGAGCAAAAGATGCTCCTGCCGAGTGCTCGATACCCTGATCCACCGGCAGTATCGACACATAGCCGGTCCGCGCGAGACGTCCTGTTCCGAATAGTTGCTGCAGGCTCACAAGAGTGCGAGTCGGTCGATCGGAACCAACGAAAATCCGGTCGATGAAGTCCGGCCCCGGCAGGTGGAGTTTGTCCTTTGAAATCGTCTTACATTGATGCCCCAACAACCCTTCGGCATCCGTTCCTAGAATTTCCTGAATTCTCCCGATCATGCACTCCTCCCTTATCTTCGATTCAAAAGACCAAGTACCAGCGTGAGCAACACGCTGATCAGAATTGAAGTACCCAATGGAAAGTAGAACGAGAAATTATCTCGCTGATAATGAAAATCGAGCGGCAAACGGCCCAGGCGAAACGGCAGTTTTGGCCCGAGCATCAGAATGAAGCCCACCACGGCAAGGACGATGCCGGATATGACGAGCAATCGACCAAGTTGGTCCATAACCTTATTATCCGCGGAATGCGCAGATTCCGCGGCTACAGAATTTCGAACTGGTTGAAGAAATAACTAGTTTCGAAGGCCGCGGTGTCGGGGCCGTCTGAACCGTGAATCGCATTCCGTTCGATGTTCGTTCCGAACAGCTTGCGGATCGTGCCATTATCGGCCTTTGTCGGGTCAGTAGCGCCCATTGTCTTTCGGAGCCTCTCGATCGCATTATCGGCCTCGAGCACCATCGCCACGATCGGCCCTTCCGTCATGAACTTTACGAGGCTGCCAAAGAAAGGACGCTCCTTATGGACGTAGTAGAAGCCTTGAGCCTGCGCTTCCGTGAGATGCAGTAGCTTCATCGCGCGAATTTGGAATCCGGCTTTTTCGATTTCTGCGAGAACGACACCGGCCTTCCCCGCTTTGACTGTATCGGGCTTCAGGATACTAAATGTTCTTTGCATGATTTACTTGAGACTCGATTGCATCGCGGCGCCGATCTCAGCCGGGCTCCGCACGACGCGAATTCCGGCAGCTTCCATTGCCGCCATTTTTTCAGTCGCAGTTCCCTTCCCGCCCGCAACAATTGCTCCGGCATGTCCCATCCGGCGTCCGGGCGGTGCGGTCTGACCGCAGATGAATCCGACCACGGGTTTCTTCACGTTGGCCTTAATATATGCTGAAGCTTCCTCCTCGGCAGTTCCTCCGATTTCACCGATCATGACGATTCCGGCGGTGTCAGCGTCAGCATTAAAGAGCTCAATGGTATCGATAAAATTCGTCCCGATGATCGGGTCCCCGCCAATTCCAATACAAGTGGATTGCCCGATCTTACGCTTTGTCAATTGCCCCACGGCTTCGTACGTCAAGGTGCCGCTCCGCGAGACGACTCCTACATGGCCTTCGAGATGAATATGGCCGGGCATAATCCCGATTTTGCATTTGCCGGGCGAAATAATTCCGGGACAATTCGGACCGATTAAACGCGTTTTCGTTCCCTTTAGAAAAGAGCTCGCGCGAACCATATCGAATGTTGGAATGCCTTCAGTAATGCAAACCACTAGCTCGATGCCTGCAGCTGCTGCCTCCATGATGGCGTCTGCTGCAAAGGCCGGAGGAACGAAGATGACAGAAGCATTCGCGCCGGTTTTGCGACGAGCCTCCTCAACCGTGTTGAACACGTCAATGCCTTCATGTTTCGTGCCGCCTTTGCCCGGTGTGACGCCGCCAACGACATTAGTTCCGTACTTGATAGCCTGCGTCGCGTGAAATGTTCCTTCCCGGCCCGTGACACCCTGAACAATCAGGCGCGTGTTTTGATCTACCAATACGCTCATTTCGATCCTTTAGCTGCCTCTACCACTTTCTCGGCAGCGTCTTTCATGCCATCGGCCACAATAAAATTCAATCCGGAGTTCCGCAGAATATCCTGACCTTGTTCAACGTTCGTTCCTTCGAGGCGAACAACAACAGGGACTTTGATGCCTGTGGCCTTCGCCGCGTCGACGACGCCCGATGCCACGACATCGCACCGCATGATTCCGCCGAAAATATTAATGAGCACGGCCTTGACGTTTTTGTCGGATAGAAGAATTCGAAATGCGTTCTTCACTTGTTCCGCAGACGCGCCGCCACCCACATCAAGGAAGTTAGCGGGGCTGCCGCCGGCGATCTTAATGATGTCCATCGTGGCCATAGCGAGGCCCGCACCGTTCACCATACAAGCGACGTTGCCGTCGAGCTTGATGTAATTCAGGCCGAACTTGCTGGCTTCGATTTCAAGAGGATCCTCTTCGTTGAGATCGCGCAGCTCTTTGATGTCCTTGTGGCGATACAACGCGTTATCGTCGAAATTCATCTTGGCATCTAACGCATAGACCTTGTTGTCACCCGTAACGAGAAACGGATTGATTTCGGCCAGGGATGCGTCCGTATCTTCGAATGCCTCGTACAGCGATATCATGAACTGAACCGAATCGTTGATCAGTTCGGGTGCCAGGCCAAGCCCGAACGCGAGCCGGCGTGCCTGAAAAGCTTGTAATCCGATTCCGGGTTCGATGTGCTCTCTGAGAATGAGTTCCGGATGCTTGGCCGCAACCTCTTCAATATCCATGCCGCCGGATGCAGACGCCATGAAGACTGGTTTTCCCGTCTGCCGATCGATCACGATGCCAAGGTATAGCTCTTTGCGAATATCGAGCCCTTCCTCAATGAGAACTTTCTGGACCTTCCGGCCTTCGGGTCCGGTCTGGATTGTCACCAGATTCATACCAAGCATATTCCCGGCGAGCTCGGCAGCCTCATCCGCGGATTTTGCGAGTTTCACTCCTCCGGCCTTCCCTCGTCCGCCGGCATGAATCTGCGCTTTGACCACAACGGTTCCACCAATCCGCTCAGCCACCTGGCGCGCTTCTTCTTTTGTGTATGCAACTTCTCCGCGCGGAATCCTGACGTTGTAGCGCGCAAGAATCTGCTTCGCCTGGTATTCGTGTATCTTCATCGGTTCCTCACAGCAAACCGGAGACTTTACAGGCTACGCAGAGAGCCTGTCAATGCGATGGATTGGAGGGAGGTGTACGGAATACCGGAATGAGCATGTATAAGATCCAAATGCTCGCCGAAGGGTTCAAGGGCCGCCCAAAATAACATTCCGTCCTTGACACAATCTCCAGCGTGCGTTAGAAATTCCGAAGTACAACGCCGTACTTAACCAACCACACTGACGCTGCCGTCGCATCATTCAACGACATCGCCGTCCCATTGCAGTTTTGTCCCTTTAGCGGCCAACGTGCGATTGCTAGGAGTGCATAAAGGATGAAGGAAAATCTGATGGAGAAGCACGAGCTTCAAGGAGTCATCGAAGAGCTGTATAACAAATACCTTTGCGATAGAGGCGGCAAAGTAGCGACGTATATTCCCGAGTTGGGAAAAGCTGATCCCGAGGACTTCGGTATTTGTCTCGTGAGCTCGGATGGACGCATCTACGAAACCGGAAACTGTGAACAGTCCTTCACCCTTCAATCGGTTTCCAAACCCTTCACCTTCGGTATGGCGATTGAAGAACTTGGCCACGAGCACGTGTTTCAGCGGGTGGGTGTAGAGCCGAGCGGAGAACCCTTCAACTCGATCGAGCTGCAGGCAGGTACGAATCGCCCGTACAACCCGATGGTGAACGCCGGCGCAATTACGGTTACCGCTCTTCTGCACGCTCTATACCGTGAGGCTGCTTTCGACACGATACAGAAACGCCTAAGCGCTGCTGCAGGCAGATCCTTATCGATTGACAAAGATGTGTATGCATCTGAGACTGCGACAGGCCACCGCAATCGCGCGATTGCATACCTGCTCCTGAACTTCGGAATGGTTCACGCCGAGGCCGAGGACGCCCTGGACCTCTATTTCAAGCAATGTTCAATGCTCGTGAATTGCCGCGACCTCGCGATCATGGCTGCAACCCTTTCCAATATGGGTAGAAATCCGCTCACCGGCGTTTCTGTCTTTGATCATCGAAGTGTGAAGGACATATTGTCGATCATGTTTACCTGTGGGATGTACGACTACTCCGGTCAATGGGCCTACGAGGTCGGTGTACCCGCAAAAAGCGGAGTGAGCGGCGGAGTTATGGCTGTCGTGAATCGTCAACTCGGTGTTGCTACTTACTCACCGCTTCTGGACATCCACGGAAACAGCCGCCGCGGCATCGGCGTTTGCACGGAGCTCGCAGCGCGGTTGGGATTACATGCGTTTGATTTGATGAACTCCGGATCCAGTTTTCTGGACATGGTTCTGTAGTCCCGCGGCGTTGCGATGTGCGTAGTGCCGTGATACGCTTCCGCGCCTCAGAACATGCCTGCCCGTGACGATACCGATATTGGCGGTCCACATCAGAAGTTCCCGGCAACGCGCCAATCTGCAATCGCGGCTGCTGGGAGCACAGATCCGGCCGAGCGGCTTTGGGCTCTCGATTTCTTAGTCGCCGCATACTGGAAACCCACGTACAAGTACATTCGAATGAAATGGCGCGAATCCAACGAAAATGCGAAGGATCTCACGCAAAGCTTTTTCGCGCGCGCGATCGAAAAGGATTTCTTTCGGTCCTACGACGATTCGAAGGCGAGTTTCCGGACATTCATTCGAGTGTGCGTCGATGCTTTCGTCGCCAACGAATTGAAATTTGCGAGTAGGCAACGCCGGGTCGGTGATTCGGATTCTCTGCCGTTGGATTTTGAAATGCCAGACGATGCCGATATGGACACGTACTTCCAAAAGGAATGGGTCGCCAGTCTATTCGGTATGGCGGTTGATCGGTTGGAGAACGAATGCAACGCGCGCAACAAAACGATCCATTTTCAATTATTCGAAAGGTACGACCTCAGCGATGCACATGAGCATCAGCCGATGACGTATGCACAACTGGCATCCGAATTCGGAATCTCCTCCACCGATGTGACTAACTATCTATGTTGGGTTCGCCGCGAATTCCGTCGAATCGTCCTCGACAGCCTGCGACAGGTCACGCGCACCGAACGGGAGTTTCGTGACGAAGCTCGGTCGTTGTTCGGTGTGGAGTCGTTATGAGACAGATCAACGATCAGGTCGTTGCGCGCTTGAGGGATGCCTGTGAGCTCCCCGATCTTACCGGGACAAAGTACCAGCTCGTTACAAGAATTGCCGCAGGAGGCATGGGCACCGTCTATGAGGTTGAAGATGTCGAGTTGAACCGGCGGGTTGCTCTTAAAGTACTCAATATTATTGATTCGGAGAATGCATCGTCGGATGCAGTGGGGCGAATTGCTGAGGAAGCGCGCATTCTCGCGCGTCTCGAACACCCCAGCATCGTTCCGGTACACGACGTCGGTATGCTTCGAGATGGACGCCCTTTCTACGTAATGAAACTCGTCCGAGGTCTGCGTCTTGATGAGTTTCGATCAAAGACAAACTCATTACCGATTCTGCTGCGGACCTTTCAGAAGATCTGCGACGCCGTCGCGTTTGCTCACAGCCACGCCGTCATTCACCGGGACCTGAAACCGGAGAACATTATGGTAGGTGAGTTTGGTGAAGTTCTAATCATGGACTGGGGCATCGCGACAACCGCTGGACGAGCTGAAAAGCGTGGCACGATTATCGGCACACCCGCGTACATGTCCCCCGAACAAGCACGCGGCGACGTCGAACAGTTGAATCAACGCAGCGATGTCTATTCGCTCGGTGCGATTCTTTGCTTTCTACTGAAAGAGGCGACTGCACAACGTCGCAGTTTGCGCGCGATACACCAAAAAGCCATGGCGCACGACCCGATTCGCCGTTACCCGCAGGCCAGCGATCTAGCTGCCGACATAGCAAATTATCTCGACGGTTTACCAGTGTCCGCATATCGAGAAAATGTATTTGAGGGACTTTGGCGGTGGACAACAGCAAACAGGATGGCCGTCATCTTGATCCTCACATACCTTTTAATCCGCACTTTCTTTCTTTTTTTCTTCCGGCATTAAAGAAAATCGCTTTTCCGTTTAATAGAAGGTGAGGAGCGTACCAATGAATAAGCCTGTCTTCGGATTGATACTAGGAGGAATACTCGGAATTTTCGATGGGCTCACAGCCTTGTTTTACCCGGAGACTGTTCCATTAATTGTCGGGATCGTCATCGGGTCGACGGTCAAAGGAATGATCGCGGGAATAGCGATTGGGTTCTTCGCGCGCAAAGTGCATTCGATTCCACTCGGAGTGATCTTTGGACTCGGCGTGGGTTTACTTTTGGCGTACATCGTTGCCGCAATACCGGATCCGAGTCTATCGCGCCACTACTATCTCGAAATCATGGTGCCGGGCGGAATCGTCGGAATGATTGTTGGATTGGCAACTCAGAAGTTCCAAACGCAGATTAAAAAATAAACCGTTGACTACTTTTCCGAACGCAACTGACGAATGCGGGGCGTACTACCGATCTGCTCGTATAGAAAACCATCGGCGGGACGCTGTAGCTTCCGGATGTATAGACTCTGGGGCTGTTCGCGAGCCGGGCTGCCTGCCACCGTCACTCGATCACCTTGCTTCAGCGTTTCGGCGGTCATGCCGATCTGCACAAGTTCATACCGGTTGTCCATCTCCAGTCGCCACTGTTGCACCGCTCCCCCAGCCTTTCTGACCTCGATATTCAAGAAAGGGTGTGGATTCACGAAATGAAACTGCGTCACAGTACCTTCAACCGTTACTTCATGACTGCTGTCGTAAATACCTGCAATAGAATGATGACTGAGTGCAGTATTAGCAGAGACACTGAACAAGCCGAGGAATGCCACAAAGAGTCTTCGCATGCTCAGATTCTATCTCGTTAGGGCGCCTTACCGAAAAGTAACAACTCCCTCACCGAACTCTTATGACTTCGTGTCCTGGAAGGATCTACGCTGCGGGACCTATGCATCGCGAATTTCAGCAAACAGGAAAGGAAAACAGGATGAACACGATTACTCAGCCTAATCCCTATGCGCTCGCCACTGGATCCGCCGCGGTCCGCCGTCTACATGTTTTGCACGACGTTTACGCGCCCGTCGGACTGCAAATGCTCTTCGAAGCCGGCATCCGCGAGGGAATGAAGGTGGCCGATTTCGGCTGCGGCGTAGGTGTGGTCACTCGGATGTTGGCGGAAATCGTTGGACCGTCCGGGTCTGTCACAGGCATTGACGTCAATAGTCAGCAACTCGCCGAAGCGCGCAGGTGGTGCGAGAGTTACGGTCTAACGAATACCTCTTTTGTTACGGCAGATGCCACGCATACAGGCTTGCCTCGCCAGTCCTTCGACTTGGTTTACTGCCGATTCCTGTTGCTGCACTTGCCCGACCCGATGGCGTGTCTCCACGAAATGCGAGCGGTCTTGCGTCCGGGCGGCATCCTCGTAGTTGAAGATGGGGATCTTGCTTCGGCGACCAGCGTGCCGCCGACAGCCACCGATGCCTTTGCAGATCTTTTCAGCCGGTTTGGCCCGATGCGTGGCCTCGATTACTCCTTGTCGAACAATCTCTACCATATGGTAATTGCGGCAGGATTCTCGGAGGTCGGTATTCACATCCATCAGCCGGCCCTTACGGAAGGTGTGAATCGTTCTTTAATGAAGTGGAGCGTCGAGGAAGCTGGCCCCACATTCGTCGACGCCGGCATCATCACGCCTGGGGATTTAACGCGAACGCTGGCGGAGATGCAGGATGCCATCGACGACCCAGAAGTACTTATCCTTGCTCCACGAATGTCGGTTGTTTGGGGAAAGAATGTCCCGAGTGGAATCGATTAATACATAGCATCCAACCTCGGCGCCTTTGCTGGTTTTTTGAGCGGGAATCAAAAAAACGTCAAATCGTGTGTATAATGCGCTCACGAAGGTTCGGTCTTCCGCGATCGTGGGTGTGTGGAAATGCGATTCTCTGTTCAAGAAGTCGAGGTTGGACCTTTTCTCGTCGATTTAACCACTGGACGTGTTCTTCGCGACGGTGTGGAACTTCTCCTAAGGCCTCAAGCGGTTCGGGCCCTCAAAACACTGATTGAAAACAGCGGGCAGTATGTCGATTACGAGCGCATGATTTCCAAAGCTTGGGATGGAATTGTGGTGTCGCGACATACGGTGGACGTTACGGTCGGTGAGGTTAAGAAATCTCTTCAGGAGTTCGGGACCTGGATCGTCCATCGTCCAAAACTCGGATATCGGCTGGAGGTTCCCAAATCAGACGATCTCGTCAGACGCGCTCAGCATTTCTGGAACAGGCGTACTCGCGAGGGGTTGGAAAAAGCTGCCGAATGTTACCGTCAAGCTGCACTGGAGGACGGCACCGACTTTCGCGTATATGAAGGTCTGTGTCTTTCGTACCTCCTCTTGGGTACTTACGGAATGCGGTACCCCCGAGAGATGTATCCGCTATTCCTGGATGCTCACAAACGAGCAGTCGCATTGACAGGTTTGACTCCCGAACTTCGCTCTCACCGCGCGCACGGCCTGCACATGTTTGAGCGTAAATATGTCGAGGCCGAAACAGAGTTTGTCGAAATCCTTCAAGGGAAGCCGTCACTCACTCCGACCTATGTGCGTCTTGCAATTCTTTACGGCAGTAACGGGCAGTTCGACAAGGCGTTCGATACTCTAGATCGCGGTGAAAAGGTCGATGCTTTATGGCCATTACTGCCTGCAGCGCGAGTGTCTATACACTTCCTCAGTCACGATTATGATTCGGCGATCCGCTGTGGCAAAAGCGCTCTCGAGCTCCATCCGTACATCCAGATCGGCCGTTACTACTATGCGCAGGCGCTGGAATTTTCGGGCAGGCCATCGGAAGCGCTTGAAGAGTATCGCGTGACCCGGCTTCTTTCGCCGGGCTTGCACTTTGTTGCGTGTCTCGAAGCAGCTTGCCTTGCGAAAATCGGTGCACATGAGGAATCCCTCGCCTTGGTCCGACGAATCGAAGAAATTCGAGCAGAAGATTACGTCGACGCTTACTACATGGCGTGTGTTTACGAAGCCCTCGAAATGCGTGACAAGGCCCTCGCGGAGTTAGAACGCGCGTTCGATGAAGGGTCCGTATCGTTGTGTATTCTTGATGTGGATCCCAAGATGGACTCTATGAGAAGGGATCCCCGTTTTGGAAGGATCAGGAAGAAGATTTTCGAAAATTGAAAATTGGAAATTGGACGATTCCTGCATCTCAAATTCGAAATCCGAAATCTTAAATTGGACCCTTGAGCCCCCGCGCCGTCTTAATCGAGGCTGCAATGATCCAACAGAGTTCCTGATTTTCCGCGATAATCGCAGCCATTCGCATCGTCGGAAATTGGACGATTCCTGCACCTCAAATTCGAAATCCGAAATCTTAAATTGGACCGCTTGAGCCCCGCGCCGTCTTAATTGAGGCTGCAATGATCCAACAGAGTTCCTGATTTTCCGCGATAATCGCGGCCATTTTATCGCTGGAAAACAAACCATTGGCTACGATTTGCTCCAGCCACGACTTGCTTTCGTTCAACTCCTTAAGCACGATTCGAAGCTTGTGAACGAAATCGGAGCGGCTTTCGGCACCTCTCGCTTCTGCGTAGTTAGGCGCAGGCGCAAGACCGGAACGCAACAATTGTTGAGATATGTAGCGGCCTTCCTCGGTTCGTGGAAGCATCTTGGCGACGCGAGTGGTTCGGGCTCCAAAGCTAATTAGCCGTTGATGAATCGCGTCAGCTTTCGTCGGACCAGCCATCCGTCACACGAAGTGCACGTCCGGCTCCGTTCACCAGTCCAATTTAAGATTTCGGATTTCGAATTTGAGGTGCAGGAATCGTCCAATTTCTAATTTCCAATTATTTTGTCATTCCTCAGTCAGGACTGCAGCGCCTCGAGCGCCAGCACGGGGTTCCGCTTCCTTGTACACTTGAATCCCCCTAATCGATTTGTTCGATCTTAATAAAATTCGTATGGCCGGCAACGTACAAGGGCACGCCGCCGGTGATCACAACTTGCTGGCCGGTTTCAATATATCCGGCCTGGCGCGCCGCATCGATCGACAGGCGAATCATGTCGTTTATCGTTTCGGACTGCTGGATAGGAATGGGTACGACCCCCCAACATAACGCCAGAAAATCCAGTGTCGCTGGGTTAGGTGTCACCGCGATAATCGGTTGTTTTGGTCGAAAGCGCGCAACACGGCAAGCGGTCGAACCGGACCATGTCGGCGTGATGATCGCCGCTGCCCCGATCTCTTTGGCGATGAAATAGCCGGAGCGGCTGATAGCATCGTTGGTAGTCGCTTCTTCAGGAATGCGCTCGAATTTCGATTCATCGAGGCACGTTTCTGCTGAACGAGCGATGCGGTCCATCATCATGACCGCCTCCGCAGCATACTTGCCGGCAGCTGTTTCCTCCGAAAGCATCACCGCATCGGTCCCGTCCAAAATCGCGTTGGCTACATCGTTCGCTTCAGCCCGTGTTGGACGCGGATTATCCACCATGTGAAGGAGCATCTGCGTTGCTGTAATTACGGGCTTTCCGAGTTCATTGCATTTTCGAATGATCTGCTTCTGAACCAGCGGTACGCGCTCGAGATCAATCTCAACACCCAAATCGCCTCGCGCGACCATGATGGCTTGGGAGACGCCCACGATGCTGTCGATGTTGTCGACAGCCTCGTGCTTTTCTATTTTCGCGATGATCGGAAGCGATGCGCCGTGTTCCTCCACAACTTTGCGGCAGGCCAGAATGTCGTTTGCCGTTCTAACGAAACTGAGCGCAATGGCGTCCACCCCTTCCTCGACGCCAACGACGATATCTTTACGGTCCTTTTGGGTTAATGAGTCGATGTGCACTTCAGAGACTGGCAGATTGATTCCTTTGTGCGAGCTCAACTGGCCCCCGACAATAACGCGGCAGCAGATGTCGGGCGGCGAAACACGTTCGACTCGCAATTCGATATTCCCGTCGGCGAGGAGGATTGGATGTCCAGACTTCACCTCGTTGGGCAGAGTCTTCAGGGACACGGATGCCTGCTCCGCATTGCCCGGCACTTCTCTCGCGGTCAACACAAACTCTTGCCCCGGCTGCAGCTGAACAAAACCATCATCGAAACTGCCGACACGAATCTTGGGGCCTTGAAGGTCTTGGAGAATCGCGATGGGCTTGCCTAAAGCTTTACGGACGCGCTTGATTCTGCGAATGAGATCACGTTGGTAGTCTGGAGTGCCGTGCGAAAAATTGAGACGAGCTACGTTCATTCCCGCCGCAATCAGCTTGGTGATCATCTCTTCCGAATCCGATGCAGGCCCGATGGTACAAACGATCTTTGTATGACGTCTCATTTCTTTTGCCGAGAATTCAAGCGGTCGAGAGTTGCTTTTATTTCGGGAGCACTCGAATTGACGCGCTGGGCCTCTTCCGTTGCTGCGATTGCTTCCTTGATGTGGCCCATCTTTTCGTAAGCGGAAGAAAGCAGCATGTAAGCGTCAAATGAGTGTGGATTCACTTCGAGAGCGCGGCTCAAGTTGTCGATCGCATTTTCCATTTCGCCTTGTTCCAAATGGATTCTCCCCTTTTCGACAGCCGCAACGGAACTGCCTGGATTGATCTGAAGAGCTCGATCGTAATTCTGCAGCGCCAATTTCCAGTCTCGCCGGCGGACGTAATAGTTCGCCAGATTCTCATACACGGCTTCGTTTTCAGGGTCCGTGCGCATCGCCTGCTCCAGCAAAGGGAGCGCGCGTTCGGGCTGTCCTCCGCTACTGTAGATAAGCGCGAGATTATTCATCGCCTCAAAGCTCAGTGGACTCTGCTTAATCGCCCGCTGATACAGCTCGGTTGCTTTCGCTGTTTCGCCGAGCTGGTCGTATGCCCACCCAAGGTTGTAGAGATATCCCGCGTTGTTCGGTTCCAGCTTCACCGCCGTTTCCATTAACTGCAAAATGACTTGAGGATTTTCCTTTTGTCCCTGCAGTCCGATACTCGCCAGGCGCGAGGCGGGTTCCCCGCGGCTTGGGTAAAGCTCGCGTGCCGTCTGAACGTACCGAGTGGCGTCTTGCACCTTGCCTAGCCTCTGGTAGGCTGTAGCAATGGTCATCAAGCCGTCGAAGTTCTTGGGATCGTCCTGCAATACTTTTAGCGCTTCTTTTGCCGTGTTGTTGTAGAACGAAGCATCGTAAAGGCCGGCATAGCGATAGACAAAGGCACGATCGAGCGGCTTCCCTTTAGCGAGGACATCCTCAAGCCGTGCCAAAACGAAATAATCCAGCTCGACGCGTTCGGCACGGTAGGCGGCCTGCCAATGCTTGATATCTCCGGTTATTGCCGCGAGGGCAACTTCGGCCGACAGCCTATGAATAAGTTCTGCTGAGGCGCGCTCATAAGCACGAATTGCCTCTTCCTTCCCCCCTGTCGCCCAATACGCCTTGCCGAGCTCAAGCTGGAGCGAAACCGGTCCTACATGATTCTTAGCGGCAGTGATTGCCTCATCGTAGCGGCCGAGTTGCACGAGATTCTTCACAAGCGAAGGAATCGATTCGGTTTTCGACGGTTCGCGCTTCAATGCCAGTTCCGATTCCACAATCGAGCGATTCAGCGCTTCACGTTCATATCGAGTCTTCAAATCATATGCGCGAGCGAATTGACCTTGCCGGAGCGCAAACCGCACGGCAAGGTCCTGGCTGGTCTTTGAGGGCTTGGAATTACGGTCGAGCTCGGCTTGGAATTTGTCCGGCTGGTTTCCATCGAAATAGATGTGCAGCAAAACGTCGGAGACGGCGTCATTATCGGGGTCCAGTTCGCGGGCTTTTTGAGCCGCTTTTTCGGCTTCATCCTGGTTCTGTTGCTGCCATTGCGCACGGGCGAGTGCGATCCAGGCTTCCACCGAGCGCTTCTCCAGTTCCGTTGCCCGTTTCGCTTGATCGACTGCTTTCTGTGGATTTCCGAGCTCGATATTGGAAGAAGCCAAACCTACCCAGGGATCGGATTGGCGCGGCCGTTCCTTGATTGCCTCTTCGAATTCCTTAATGGCGGCATTGTAAAGATGCAGCTTCAGGTACGCCGCTCCCAGGTACGAATGCGCTTCCGCACCTCGCTTCTGTGACGCCGGGAGATCGCGGAGCGTCTGTAATGCGGCCAGATAATTTTCAGTAAAAAACTCCGACCGTCCTCGAGCCAGCCTGTAATCGGTTTCACTGGGTTTTTTATAGATGGAAATCAGAACCGCAGCAGAAATGAGCGCGAAGATGATTGCCGAGCCCAGTACGATGAATCGTTTCATCGGTAGAAGATTATATAGCTGCCGATTAGACGGATTACGCGGATTCGTTTTTTCGGTACAATGGTCTGTTTGGAAAGGTGGTCAAATGAGCACTGTAATCGCAAATACCCAACTGATGAGAGTTGCGCGGTTCTACGAATCCACCATTGGTAAGAAGGCCATCATGGCGGTGACCGGCCTGGTGCTTTTTGGATTTCTGATCGCGCACATGCTTGGTAATCTTCAGATTTTTCTTGGCTCCGCCGTGATGGACCACTATGCCGAAACGTTGCACGGAAATCCTCCATTGCTCTGGACAGTTCGGATAGTTTTGTTCGTCTCGGTGGTCCTGCACACCTGGGCGTCCATTCAGCTGAGTGCAATCAAGAGGGAGGCTCGACCGGTCGCTTATGTGAAACGCGCTAACGTTATTTCCAGCTGGGCATCTCGGTCCATGATGTTGACTGGTCCGATCATCGCCGCCTTTGTCATTTTTCATCTCTTGCATTTAACAACAGGCACTATTCACCCGAATTTTGTTGAGCTTCACGCGTACGAAAATCTCGTCGCTGGATTTCTTGTTGTCCCGATTGCGCTCACGTACATCGTGGTCATGCTGTTCATCGGATTTCATTTAAGCCACGGCATTTGGAGCATGTTTCAATCGATCGGCTTCAGCCATCCGCGTTACACGCCGGCAATCAAAAAGTTCGCGGCTGTTTTTTCATGGATATTGATTGCGGGATTCGTCTCTGTGCCGTTAGCCGTCTTGGCGGGGCTGGTGAGGTAGGAATGGATCTGCAGTCCAAGACTCCCTCCGGACCAATTGAGCAACGTTGGGATCGGCACCGATTCGAGATGAAGCTGGTGAATCCGGCGAACAAACGGAAATATAGCGTCATCGTTGTTGGATCGGGATTGGCAGGCGCGTCAGCGTCGGCATCCATGGCCGAACTCGGATACAGCGTGAAATGCTTTTGCTTTCAAGACAGTCCCCGCCGTGCCCACAGCATCGCAGCGCAAGGGGGCATCAATGCCGCCAAGAATTACCAGAACGATGGCGATAGCATTTACCGGCTTTTCTACGACACGGTTAAAGGCGGCGATTTTCGAGCTCGAGAGTCGAATGTGTACCGGCTCGCTCAGATCAGTTTGAACATCATCGATCAATGTGTCGCACAAGGCGTGCCCTTTGCCCGAGAGTACTCGGGACTCCTGGCCAACAGGTCCTTCGGAGGTGCGCAAGTGTCCCGTACGTTCTATGCGCGCGGCCAGACAGGCCAACAACTCTTACTTGGTGCATATCAAGCTCTCCTCCGTCAGGTCGCCACCGGGAAAGTACAGATGTTTCCCCGAACCGAGATGCTCGATTTAATCGTGATCGAAGGTAAAGCGCGAGGCATCGTTACTCGCAGCCTGATCACGGGGAAAATCGAATCGCATCTTGCAGATGCCGTTATTCTCGGAACAGGCGGCTATGGAAATGCCTTCTATCTCTCCACGAACGCAAAAGGATCCAACTGTACCGCGATCTGGCGGGCGCACAAACGGGGCGCGGCGTTTGCAAATCCGTGTTTCACGCAGATCCATCCCACCTGCATACCGGTTAGCGGAGAGTACCAATCGAAACTTACGCTAATGAGCGAATCTTTGCGGAACGACGGCCGGATCTGGGTACCTAAGAAAAAAGGAGATACCCGGTCCCCAAATCAGATTCCGGAAGAGGAGCGCGACTATTACCTCGAGCGGAAGTACCCGAGCTTCGGAAATCTCGTTCCGCGCGATGTTGCCTCACGAAATGCGAAGCAGGTTTGTGACGAGGGACGCGGCGTTGGTGAAGGCGGCCTCGGGGTGTATCTAGACTTTGCCGATGCGATTAAACGGCTCAGCAAGCAAGGTATTCGTGAACGCTACAGCAATCTCTTCGATATGTACGAACGCATCACGGGAGAGAACCCATACGAAGTGCCGATGCGAATCTATCCGGCAATTCACTACACGATGGGTGGACTTTGGGTGGATTACAACCTGATGACGACTATTCCGGGGCTGTACGCGATCGGTGAGGCCAACTTTTCCGATCACGGGGCCAATAGGCTCGGGGCCAGTGCGCTCATGCAGGGTTTGGCTGACGGTTACTTTATTCTGCCGTACACGATCGGCGATTATCTGGCGATCGCGAAATTGGGGAAAGTGGATACATCACATTCTGCTGTTCGCGACGTCGAATCGTGCGTCATAAAACAAACGACTCGGATGTTGGAGATTCGAGGTAAACGGACCGTAACATCCTTTCATCGCGAACTCGGCAAGCTCCTCTGGGATGAATGCGGCATGGCTCGAAACGAGGCAGGATTGAAAAAAGCGCTTCAGCGTGTGCCTGCCCTTCGCGAGGAGTTCTGGAACAATGTGAATGTCCTCGGTGGAGGCGATGAACTAAACCAGGCCCTCGAAAACGCCGGCCGCGTCGCCGATTTTCTGGAATTCGGAGAACTGATGTGTCTCGATGCGCTGCACCGCAATGAATCGTGCGGCGGCCATTTCCGCGAGGAATTTCAGACTCCGGAAGGAGAAGCGCTGCGCAACGACCAAGAGTTTTCTTATGTGGCTGCCTGGGAATACGCGGGGCCTGGCAGGCAACCGATTCTCAACAAAGAGCCGTTGAGCTTTGACTACGTCCATCCCTCCCAGCGGAGTTATAAGTAATGAAACTAACTCTCCACATTTGGCGGCAGAAGAGTGCAAGTCATGTGGGCCGCATGGTTCAGTACGAACACGCCAAAGTAAGTCCTCATATGTCGTTTCTGGAAATGCTCGACGTGCTGAACGAGGATCTGATCGCGAAGGGTGAAGAGCCGGTCGCTTTCGACCACGACTGCCGCGAAGGCATTTGCGGAAGCTGCGGATTCATGGTCAATGGCGTCGCCCACGGTCCGCAGCCGGCGACTACTATCTGTCAGCTGCATATGCGTCATTTCAAAGACGGCGATGTCCTGTTTCTCGAGCCATGGCGCGCGAAGGCGTTTCCCGTTGTTAAGGATCTCGTGGTGGATCGAGGAGCGTTCGATCGCATCATTGCAAGCGGTGGCTTCGTTTCCGTTTCCACCGGCAGTGCTCCCGACGGCAACGCGATCCCCGTGCCCAAGAAAAACGCCGATCTGGCCATGGACGCCGCAGCCTGTATCGGTTGCGGGGCGTGCGTGGCGGCATGTCCCAACGCCGCTGCGGCACTTTTTACGGCCGCGAAGCTCAGCCACCTCGGCCTTCTTCCACAAGGCCAGCCAGAACGACATCAACGTGCGTTACGCATGGTCGCGCAAGTGAAACAAGAACTTTTTGGCAGTTGCACGAACATTGGCGAATGCGAAGCGGTATGTCCTAAGGAAATCAAGCTCGAGGTTATCGCACGCATGAATCGTGACTACCTGAAGGCAAGTTGGACCGAGCGCGGGGATGCCTATACAGGTAGCGAGTAATCAGAAACAAATTTGAAATTGGACGAATCCTGAATTTGAGATGCAGGATTCGTCCAATTTCAAATCTCTATATAATGCTGCCGTTCCCCAGGAGGTGAAGTGGTACAGAAGGGTGTGAAAATCGAATCGCCGTCAGGAAAGCTGGGTGTTCTCATTCCGGGCCTTGGCGCCGTGAGCACGACGTTTATCGCGGGAGTCGAAGCGATAAAAAAGAAGATTGCTCAACCGGTCGGCTCGCTGACTCAGCTCGGCACGATACGGCTTGGCAAGCGGACCGAGCGGCGTGTGCCAAAGATCCATGAATTCGTGCCGCTGGCTGCGCTCAATGATCTTGTCTTCGGCGGGTGGGACATCTATGAAGACAACTGCTACGAGAGCGCCGGCAAGGCCGGCGTCCTCGAAAAGTCGTTACTGGATGCAGTCCGACCGGAGATCGAGAAAATCAAACCGTGGCGAGCCGTTTTCAGCCAGGAGTACGTCAAAAGGCTACAAGGTCCGAACGTCAAGTCCGGCAAGAACAAGATGGAGCTTGCCGAACAAGTAATGGACGACATCGAGCAGTTTCGGAAGGCGAATAAACTTTCTCGATTGGTTATGGTTTGGTGCGGCAGCACTGAAGTCTATATGAAGCCCGAAGCGGCGCACGCTTCAATTCCCGCCTTTGAGAAAGCGCTCCGCGAGAACGATCCGGCGATCGCACCTAGCATGGTTTATGCGTATGCCGCGTTGTGCAAGCGGATTCCGTTCGCGAACGGTGCTCCAAATCTTACGTTGGACATCCCGGCTCTGACGCAGCTTGCTCAGGAAAAAGCCGTACCGATCTGCGGCAAAGACTTCAAGACCGGTCAAACACTCATGAAGACGATTCTCGCTCCTGGTCTGAAGTCGCGGATGCTGGGCTTGAACGGATGGTTTTCGACAAACATTCTGGGGAATCGTGACGGCGAAGTGCTGGATGATCCGGACTCCTTCAAAACGAAGGAGGAAAGCAAACTGTCGGTTTTGGATCAGATCCTGCAGCCCGAGCTCTATCCGGATCTGTATAAGGATTTTACGCACAAGGTGCGAATCCATTACTATCCTCCGAGAGGGGATAACAAAGAAGGGTGGGATAATATCGACATCTACGGATGGCTCGGTTATCCCATGCAAATTAAAATCAACTTTTTGTGTCGCGACAGTATTCTGGCCGCGCCGATCGTTTTGGATTTAGTGCTTTTCCTGGATCTGGCGCAGCGGTGCGGAATGCGCGGCATACAGGAATGGCTCAGTTTTTACTTCAAGAGTCCGATGCACGCTGCGGGACTGTATCCTGAGCACGATCTGTTCATCCAGTTGATGAAGCTTAAGAACACCTTGCGCTATCTCAAGGGGGAGGATTTGATAACCCATTTGGGAATGGAGTATTACGACTGACGAAATTGTGCCTTTAGTGCTATTGCATTTAATTGCTTGCCCGGCAAAAGTTCGACTAGTATGTGGTGCATACGCGCCGAGATCCCTTGAAGTTGGTGAGGAGGTTAACTTTCAAATGAGACGAACCGGTTACCTGGGAATATCCCTGCTGTTAATCCTGGTTTTTGGAGTCTTGACTGTGTCCGGCTTTGCAGCGCAAGCAGCTGCCCAGGCAGGTCAGGCAAGAGTGCCGCAGGCGAAAACGCCGGCGGAATATAACGCCTACAAGGCCGTGTTTGACGAGCAGACCCCGGCCAAGAAGGCGGAATTGGGTGAGAAATTCCTGACGGATTTCAAGGATTCGGACCTAATTGCGAATACGTACACGATGATCATCGGCTCCTATACCAAAGCGCAAAACTGGGCTAAGGTCATGGATGCGGCCGAGCGGGCAGTCGCGCTGCCGACCGCTGACGACAAGCTGAAGGGGTATGCGTATGCCAATGCGATGATCGCGGCTCAAAACACGAACAATGTCGACAAGGTAATCAGCTACGGCGAAAAGGTTCTTGCGATCGATCCGGATGATCTCAACACCATGATCACCCTCTCTGCCGTCATACCTGCAAAGCTGCCGGCTGATGCGGCCGGGAAGAAAGCCGCTCTCGATAAAGCCGAAGGTCTTGCCACAAAAGCGATGGCGGGTGTAACGGGTATGGCTGCGAAAGCGACCGCCGAGCAGAAGCCGCAGCTGGCCCAAATAGAAGGCAATCTGCACTCGACGCTTGGGCTCATCGCCTACAACCGGCCGGATTATCAAAAATCCATTCAGGAATACGAGTTGGCCATCAAAAGCACGCCCAAGGATGATGTTGCTCATTTCTATCTAGGATTGGATCATCAGGCTATCGCAGCCCAGGCGTCCAAAGACTACCAGGCTGCCGTCAAGGCCGAGAACGACGCCAAAGCCTCCAGGGCCGATCAACCTACAATCGATGACCTGGCCGCCAAGCGCGCCGGTCTCGAAGGCGACATCCGGAACTCCCGCGATAAAGCAATAGATGAATTGGCAATTGCCACAGCGATTGGTGGACCCGTAGCCGCACAGGCAAAGGATGCTCTAACCAAGCTCTGGATGGCTAAGAACGACAACACCACCGGCTTGGAAGAGTTCATTAACCAGAAGAAGCAGCAGTTGAGCCAGTAGAAATCAGAAGGAACACAAAAGGCACAAGAGGCACAAAAGGGCTCATTCCCTTCTGTGCCTTTTGTGCCTTTTGTGTTCCTACTTAATTTCCCGTCGCGACGGTGGGCCGCCTCGCAAACCCAATTCCTGCTCTGTCGAACTCTTCCTTTACCCGGAAGCGCCACTCGCGCACGACGTCTGCCTGCTTAAATGGCGGCGTCTTCACGATGCAACGAATGGTAATCCCGAGGTCGTCGATCTTCTCTACACCCAATACTGTGGGCTTCTCCAGGACGCGGTCGGGCCAATCCTGCGCCAACTTCATTCCAATATTTTGGAGAACCTGAAAGACTCGCGAGAGATCCTCCCTGTGTGGAACGACAAGGTCCAGAACAGCTCTAGCCCACTCCTTCGTCATGACCGTGACGTTTTGAATGTTCCCGTTCGGGACCACGTGAACGTGACCCTCCAAGTTTCGCAGAACGGTTGACCGCAGCGTCATATGCTCGACCACACCTGAGAAGTCGCCGATTTTCACCACATCTCCGACGCCGTATTGATCCTCGAACAAAATGAAAAAGCCGGAAATGACATCCTTGACGAGGCTCTGCGCTCCGAAACCCACCGCCAGGCCGACAATGCCGACGCTGGCCCACACGCCACTGATGTTGTAGCCGAGTTCCGAGCCGACCTCGAGCGCAATGAAGACAATCAGTACGCCTCTGAGCACACTGCGAATCATGTGGCGCAGGGTTTCTGTTCGCTGTTGGACGCGTGCAAGACCGATCACGCCGGATGGCGGAAGAATCAGGTGCAATCGTTTCAGCGCAGAGTCGATGACGCGCAGAGCGCTGTAGGCGAGAACTAGAGTTGTAATGATGCGAACGGTGGGGATGACGACAGGTGCGTAGAAAGGACCAACGATATCGCGTAGCCACTGAGCCATGTTTCGGGCTTAGTGTATCATGGGGGAAAAAACGCTACCTTCGAGGCTGTGAGTCGAACCATGGTCCGGAAGAACAAAGAAAATCCCTCGCACGTACTCTCGGTCATTCTTGCCGGCGGAGCCGAAAAACGTTTGTTCCCTCTCACGCAAGATCGCTCGAAACCTGCTGTTCCCCTGGGTGGCAAGTACCGTCTCATCGATGTGCCGATCAGCAATTGTTTGAATTCCGGGCTGAAGAAGATCTTTGTGATGACGCAGTTCAATTCTGCCTCCCTGAACCGCCACATCACGAATACCTATCGGTTTGACCCGTTTGCCGAAGGTTTTATCGAAGTACTCGCGGCCGAACAGACGATGACCAATCCAAATTGGTTCCAGGGAACGGCAGACGCAGTACGGCAACATCTGCATCGATTCACGGGTCGCGAAAACGATTATCAACTGATCCTGTCCGGCGATCAGCTTTACCGTATGGATTACCACAAGCTGCTGGATAGTCACTGGAAGCGCGGAGCCGACGTTACCATCTGTGTCATTCCCAAGAACGAATCGATTGCTTCGAGCTTCGGCTTGCTGAAGCTCGGCACAGACGGCAGAGTCGAACAATTTCGCGAGAAGCCCAAGGGCGACGCACTCCGCGAAATGCGAACCGATACGGCCGCGCTCGGACTGGCGGCGGACGAGGCTGCGATTAAGCCCTACGTTGCTTCCATGGGAATTTATCTGTTCAAGCAGAGTGTATTGATCGATCTCCTGGCCGATGCATCGATGATTGATTTTGGATATCAGGTGATTCCCAGAGCAATCGAGAAATACGACGTGTACGGCTATCTTTTCAACGACTATTGGGAAGACTTGGGGACCGTAGAAGCATTCTATAGGGCGAATATGGACCTTACTGGAAGCGATCCGCACTTCGATTTTCACGATATGAGCGCACCGATTTACACCCGCGCGCGTTTTCTGCCCTCGTCTCGAATAGCCAAGTGTGAAATTTCCGACTCCATTATTGCGGAGGGCTCGATTTTGCAAGGAGCACGGATTCTCAATTCCGTCGTTGGTATTCGCAGCCAGATCGCGGAAGAATCGTCGCTCGAACGAGTGTTGATGATGGGAGCGGATTTTTATGAGGACGAGGATGACTTCGAATACAACCGGCAGCTCGGTATCCCCAATATCGGCATTGGGCGAGGATCCATCATCCGGAAAGCTATTATCGATAAGAACGCCCACATCGGGGACAACGTCAAGATCTTAAATGAGGAGCGCATCCTGAACTTTGACGGTCCGGGTTACTACATCCGTGACGGCATCGTGATCGTACCGAAGAACGGGGTTGTGCAAAGTGGGACGTTTATTTGACGGGCTAATTCTCCCTATCCAACTCCGGGTTAGTCGCGTGGCAGGTCAGGCAGGTGACCGGGCCCTTCAACTTTGCCTTTGCGCCATACTCGTCACTGTTGAGCCGAGCAACCCATTTTTTCATCAGACCGGCCATGAAAGTCTTATCTTTCTCGAGATCGTCCACTAGCGGATGTCGCATTTTCGGGATCTTGCTGAAGTCGATCTGCCCGGACACATGACAATCGGTGCACCACACTCGTCCGTTAACCGGGTCCTTCAACGGTGACTGCCAGTTTGGATTGGGACGCTTGTTTTTCGGCAGGCTGTACAGCGCTTCAACCCACGTGTGCATGAAATATGCTTTTACGAAGGGTGGGATCTCAGATTTTTGTTCGCCGTCTGCCACCCGGGCTAACGGTGCTGCTTTAGCATCCACGGCGGGTTTCGGTGAATCTTCGAGCCGCTCGCCAGAATTTACGACTTCGATATTTTGACTGCACCCGACAAGCAAAGAGGCGACGATGAGTAATAAAAGAAAAAATTTCATAACTAACGGCCTTTGAATTGGGGCTTACGCTTCTCGGTGAATGCGGTAACGCCTTCAAGAAAATCTTCGCTCTGGAAACACTCCAGCTGTACCTGGCTTTCGCGCGCAAAAGCTGTTTCGAGGTCCGAACTCAAGCTTCGATATATCGATTGTTTCGCCAAACGCAACACTCCCGGTGGATTCTTGGCGATAGTGCCTGCGAGATTCAGTACGAACGGCATCAGGTCGTTGTGAGGAACAACATGATTTACCAGTCCGATTTTGCCGGCTTCCTCGGCTGTGATCATCGCAGCACTGAAAATCAGTTCACAGGCCTTCGCGCTTCCCACTAACCGAGGAAGAAACCAACTCCCGCCCCAATCGGGGTGAAGTCCAATCCGCGCAAAGCTGGGGCCAAACCTTGCTGCATCCGAGGCGACTCTGATGTCGCAGCCGAGCGCAAAACTGAAGCCGGCACCGGCGCATGGGCCATTGACTGCGGCGATGACAGGCTTCGGTAACGATCGCATACTTCGGGCGATCTGCTGTCCTTTTGCGAGGATCGAGCGAAAACCCTGCTCGTTTTGAGCCTCGCGGAGACGCTTCAAATGATGGATATCGCCTCCTGAAGAAAAGCCCCGTCCCTCGCCCGTGACGATCAGCACACGGATTTGCTCGTCATCTGCAATTTTGCCGAGAACGTCAAGAATTTCCTCGCGCATCGAACCACCGAATGCGTTGAGGGTTTGTGGTCTGTTGAGTTTCAGCGTCGCGATCGGCGCTTCAGAGCCGAAGAGTATGGACTCGTACACGCCTTAACACCCCGGCGCGTGAGAAACCTTCAACTCGGTGACCTGCTTGTTTTGTATCTTGACGGCCAGATTCAAGACGGCCTCTACTGCATTCCGAGCCATGGCCTGCAACTCCAGGTTGGTTGCATATTTTTCCAGGACGGTTCGGCCCAAATGGACGTGCCATTGTTCGTCGGGCTGGATTTGTTCGCGGTAGAGGTTGGCCGTCATTCGATCGCCTGCGGCTTCACAATAGTCGATGAACTGCTCGTTTTTCTTCAGAGCAAGCGACTCCCGCGTGAACTGCGCGGCTCCGATGCGCTCGACGGTGGTTTTGAACCCCGCCAGCAGCTGGAACATCGGTCCATACCCTTCGGCCGTGGGATTGAAATCTGTGAGATCTACGCCCATTTTCTGCAAATGCTCTTCGATCAGCCGGTAATGCTTTGCTTCGTCGCCCACTTGCCGGGCCAACGCCAGTTTCACATCGATTTCAGGCGTTGTTGGTATCCATACCGCGGCGATCTCGCTGGCCTCCAGCTCACTTTTCAGGGCCATTTTCAAGCGGCGAACGATTTCGGAAGGGCCCACTACGCCAAGGTCCTGTTCTTTCAGAAGGTCGAGCGTCGAGAGCCGCTCGCTCATGTAATTTTCGAGCTCTTCAACGAACGTCATGGGCTACGATTATATCGCACGCGTTGTATTATCTCGTCCAAGATGTCGTTATCGAGAAGGCAGTTCTTTAGACGATTTGTCAAACCGGGCGAGAAAACCCGCCAGGAGCGGCGGGGCCGGTATGAATTGATGGACGCGTACGTCCGAACCCACTTGCTTCCATATGACTTTGCATTGACCGCCGATCAGGAAGCCGAATTGTTTGCTGGCGTACGCTCAGCGCTCGAAGAAACCAGCGATGAAGAGTTGTTTTCGTCCATTTTGCGCTTCAAAGTTGAAGAGATAGCCGATGGAAAGATTCGGCCATGGCGAGAACAGAACCAACTGGTTGAACAGCTGAGCCGTCTAAAAGAAATACGCCGCACGGCAGCGGATTACGTGAGCGCGTTCCTCAAGGGGCAGGCAACTCCAGCGGCAATCGAACAGCTCAAGCTCCGCAACGGAACTCAGGATATCCATGGTCTTGAGACTGTTTTGAGGCAGCGGATTGACGACTGGATTGCCACGGTTGACGACAACGAATTGATTCAACACGATGTTGTCACCGTGAAGGACCTCGTCTTTGCACAGCTCCGGTCGTGGTGTTAGAATCGGCGGTTTACCCTGGCATGATCAGGGTCACCTAGGAGTGGTAGCAAGAATGCGTTCGACAAGCGTAAAGAAATACAGAGACCTTCTCGAAAAAAAGAAAGAGGAACTAATGGCTGCGGCCCCGGCACGGACCCCGGCGACCGAACCTGGTTCGAAAAGCGGAGACTGGATCGACCAGTCGAGCCAGGAGAGTGAAATTCACGTTCGTCTGGCTCTTAAGCAAACCGACGCCAAACTTCTTCGAGCGATTGAAGAGGCAATTCACCGGATCGATCACGGCACCTACGGCATCTGCATGGATTGTGAGAACGAAATTGCACCCGCGCGTCTGGCGGCCGTTCCCTGGACGCGGGTTTGTATCGAATGCAAAGCGAAGCAGCAACAGGGTTGAACGTTGCAACGTCACACGGACGTTAGTTTTTCGACCGTCACCCCGGCCGGGTCGCGGGCAACCCGTCATTCGCCGTAAGCAATTTAAAACCGGCAACATGGTTTAAACCGGCCTTAGTGAATCCATATTCACTCAAGCTAATCGTTCCGTCTGGCTGTATAAGGAACATTGCAGGAACGAATTGCAGTCCGTATGCCGCGGATACGGGATAAGGGTGCTCATCGATCAGCAAATCGAACGTAATCCCGTGTTGTTCTGCGAACTCCCGGGTTTCCTCGACATCATCCTCGGAGACCCCCCACAACGTCCATCCTGCCGTCCGGCCCACTTGCGAAAAGATCTTTTGAATGTAGGGAAATGTGAATTGGCAGGTTGGGCAACTGGCCTTGTAAAAGACCAGCGCAACGGGTCCTCGAAGAAGAGCGTCCGAGAGGCGATGTGAACGGCCTTGAAGGTCTGGTAATTCGAAATCTGGTGCCTGCCCTCCAATCGAAATTTGGCCCATTTGTCCCCTTAGTATAATGCCCCGGCATCGCGCTCTGGGAGGGAAAGGCTGAGATGGCGAAGATTGATGCTTTTTTTAACCTGATGGATGAAGTCGGCGCATCCGACCTTCATCTAGCCTCGGGCTCACAACCGATTTTGAGAGTTCGGGGCGATATGGAACGCGTCAAGTTCCCGCCATTGGACAACGACGAACTGAAAACAATGCTTTATGAGATCGCGCCGGAGTTTAAGGTAAAGGTCTTCGAGGAAACCGGCGACGTCGACTTTGGCTATGAGATTCCCGGCAAGGCGCGATACCGAGCCAATTTCTTCAATCAGAAGAACGGCGTAGCTGCCGTTTTCAGACAGATTCCCTCAAGAGTCATGACTGCCGATCAGCTCGGCCTTCCTCCGATCCTCAAGAAATTTGCGGGACTGCATAAAGGGCTCGTGCTTGTTACGGGGCCAACCGGTAGCGGTAAGTCCACGACGCTTGCGGCGATCGTGGATCACGCCAACAAGAATCGGCGAGACCATATCATCACGGTTGAAGATCCCATCGAGTTCGTCCACGAAAGCCAGCAGTGCCTTGTCAATCACCGAGAAGTCGGCCTTCACACGAAGTCCTTTGCCGCGGCGTTGCGCGGCGCATTGCGCGAAGATCCGGACATCATTCTCGTGGGCGAAATGCGTGACCTGGAAACAATCGAATTGGCATTAACTGCTGCGGCAACGGGCCATCTGGTGTTTGGAACATTGCATACCCCTAGTGCGGCAAAAACAATCGATCGCGTCATCGATGTATTTCCATCCGGGCAGCAAAACCAGATTCGCAACACTCTGTCTGAAGCGCTGAAGGGCGTGGTGGCCCAGACGCTTTTCAAACGTGCAGACGTGAAAGGCCGGGTAGCAGCATTGGAAATTCTCGTCGTCACTCCAGCCATTTCGAACCTTATTCGGGAAGCCAAAACGTTCCAAATCCCGGGCATGCTTCAGGTCGGCAAAAAGTACGGCATGCAGACGCTCGACGACGCCATCATGGACTTTCTAAACAAGAAAATGATCAGCCCGGAAGATGCCTATTCGCGCTGCATCGACAAGACCAAATTCCGGCCGCTGCTCAAAAACCCGCCCGAGGAATGGGAATAGATCATGACGAAGGCCGAACTGGATTACATCCTGGGAACGATGCTGGATTCACAGAAAAACGTTTCGGATCTTAACATTACCGTCGACAAACCACTGCAGGTCGAATCCGCAGGTGAGCTGACCGGTGTAACGATTGACCCGCCGCTTTTGCGATTAACGCCGTTTCAAACCGAGACGCTCGCGCTGACGATCATCCATGGCAATCGCCGATTGATAGAAGATCTGATCAAAACCGGCTCCTGCGATTTTTCGTACTCGCTTGGTCAGAAAGCGCGTTTCCGAGTCAACGTTTTTACCCAGCGCGGCAATTACACAATCGTTCTTCGAAAACTGTCCACGGATATTCCCAGTATCGACCAGCTTAATCTTCCTCCGATCTTCCACACGATCGCCAAAGAGAAGACCGGTCTCGTGCTCGTCACCGGCGCCACGGGTAGCGGTAAATCCACCACTCTCGCGACCCTGCTCAATGAGTTAAATGAGTCGAAGTCCATTCACATTGTTACGCTTGAGGACCCCGTCGAATTCGTGCATCAACAAAAACAAGCAACCTTCAATCAAAGAGAGATGGGGAATGATTTCAGCACCTTCGCGGCAGGTCTGCGTGCGGCTCTCCGCCAGGCCCCGAAAGTGATCCTCGTGGGAGAAATGCGTGATCGGGAAACCGTCGAAATCGGCATGTCCGCTGCAGAAACGGGCCACCTGGTCATGAGTACCCTTCACACCATAAATGCCGGCCAAACAATCAACCGCATCGTTGGCATGTTCGAACAGTCCGAAGAAAAACAAATCCGCATTCGTTTAGCCGAGACCGTCCGATGGATCGTGTCCCAACGACTTGTGCCCAAGGTAGGCGGCGGCCGCATTGCGGCCCTGGAAATCATGGGAAACAACCTTCGCGTGAAAGAAGCCATCGAGCACGGCGAAACTGAAGGCAAAACGTTTTACGAGATTATTGAGGCTGCCGCCTCGTTTGGTTGGAAAACATTTGATATGTCCTTCATCGAGCTTTTCGAAGAAGGTCTGATTACGGAAGAAACGGCCCTGCTGTATTGCTCGAACAAGGGCGCCGTCAGCCGCGGCATTGATAAGGTGAAGAAGCAGCGGGGGGAGTCGACAAGTTCGCTTGTGGGTCTGTCTCTAGATAATCAATATGGGAAACGGTGATGACGCCAATAGGAAACACGGAATTCTTTGAACTGGGAGATAAGACCGCCCTTATTTGCGGCGACCAGAACACGATTGAAAAATTGACGTTAAAGGACCTTGGCTTCAAATTCCACGTGGCAGAGACGCAGGAGCTGGGAATCGAGCAAATCCGTTATACCCAGTACGACTGCATCATCGTTCATGAGAATTTTGCCGGGAGTTCCGTGCGGTCCAATGCTGTGTTGCATTATCTGGCTTCAGTGCCGATGGCGCAGCGGCGCTATTCGTTTGTTTGTATGATTGGAAACTCATTCAAGACCCTGGACGCGATGCAGGCGTTTGCTAATAGCGTGCAGCTCGTCTTGAATCCTGCGGATTTGCCGAATCTCGGAGCGATTCTGAAAAAGAGTCTGGCTGAGTTTGAAATCTTGTACAGGCCGTACAGAGATGCGGTTTCGGCGGTAGGCGAGAAGTAACCTACTGGGGGCCCTGAAATCTCTCTTTGTGCTCGAATCTCCTTCTATAGATCTCGCGTTGAACCAGGGGAATCTCGATGTCCACGTCGTATTTGACGCTGACGCTAAGAGATTGCCCGCCTCCAGCAACCGCAATCTGCTCACCCCTTATCGGCAGCGACAACTGTTCCGCCCGGACCAGCAGCAGCGCACGGATTTCCTTCGGCGCACGCTCTTCCGTACCAGCCAGTTGCACGACATGGTGAAGATAATCCGCAAATTGCTGATCATGCTTCATAACTCGGACGTAGTCGTACGAAAGATAGAAGTAAAAGAATGCGACCATCATCCACAGCAGAAACACGAGCCGTTTCGTGCCAGGATTGTCTATAGGCATCTACTCCAACTTTTTCTAGCCATAATTTAGTGTCCTTACGTCTTCATCCTGTAGTCGTCTTTGGGACAAACCCAATACATTCCGCCGGGCATTCCCGCCGATTTAATTACCCGGGTGGCGACCATAGGAGTTGCGCACTGCGGACAGGACTTGCCCGACTGAATTGCGTCCTTATCCTTGCCGAGGCTGGCTCGAGCCGTTTTGCTAAGTTTTGCGCCGGATGCCATTAAACGATCCTCCTAATAACAATATTCGCTAAAGTCGAACCCTTTATCTTAGCGGAACCTACCAGCCTATAGCGAGGCCATCTTTGCGCGGATCCGATCCTCCCATAAGGACACCGGATTTGGGATCGATAACAATACCCTGGTAGCCACCCCAGGCATCCAGGCCCCCGGCAACATGATGGCCCTTCTTGGAAAGGCCGGATCGCACGGCGGGCGCAAAGGCCGATTCGAGCAACACTTCGCCCCCGGCATGCCGGAAGCGAGGAGCTTCCCCTGCTTGCTGCACATCCATGTTGAAGTCGATTAAATTGACCAGGGCCTGAACATGTCCCTGAGGCTGATTGTCTCCGCCCATGACGCCGAAAGAGAAAAACGGCTTCTTATCTTTGAGTACCATCGCCGGTATGAGTGTATGGAACGGCCGCTTTCGAGGAGCAATCACATTAGGATGGCGCGGATCAAGAGAGAACAATGTTCCGCGATTGTGCAAGACGATTCCCGTATCTCCCGCAACGAGTCCGGAACCAAAACTCTCAAATAGGCTATTAATGAACGAGACGGCATTCCGGTCTTTGTCCACAACGGTGAGATAAACCGTGTCTCCATTCTCGCGCAGACCGGGGCGCGCGGCCGGCATCGCGTGGTCGGGAGAAATTAGCTTTCGCCGGTCGGCTGCGTATTCCTTCGAAATGAGGCGTGCCACAGGAACGCGAACTTTGTCCGGGTCGGCGATGTACGCGTCGCGATCGGCGAATGCGAGTTTTTTGGCCTCGATCATCAGATGAAGATATTCGGCGGAGTTGTGTCCCAGAATCTTGAGATCGAATCCTTCGAGGATGTTCAACATCTCGAGAGCGGTAATGCCCTGAGTTTGAGCGCCTAATTCGTAAACGTCATACCCGCGATAGTTCGTTGAAACCGGCTCGATCCACTGTGCGTCGAAATCGTGGAAGTCCTCAGCGGTTAAAGTGCCGTCATGCTTGTCGGAGAATGCGACGAGATTCTTGGCAATATCGCCCTTATAGAAGACGTCTCGCCCCCCTTCTGCGATCGCTCTCAAAGAACGTGCCAGATTCGGCATCTTGACGACTTCGCCATGCCGTGGCGCTCGTCCATCGACCAGGAGATCTCGCGCCGCATCCGGAGTGGCACGGAGCCTCTCCTCGGCTCTTCCCCACTGCCCGGCAATGATGTCGGAGACCCCGAATCCTTTTTCCGCATAATCGATTGCGGGTGCCAGAATCCTGTTCATGGGCAGTTTGCCGTACCGTTCGTGGAGCTTGGCCCAGCCCGCGACTGCTCCCGGGACGCTAACGGAGTGGATGCCGAACAGTGGAATGTCGGCCAGCTTTCTACGTGTAAAGAACTCAACAGAGGCTTTCGAACCCGCCCACCCGCTGCCGTTCAATCCAACAGGTTTTGCGTCCTGCTGCATATAGACCAGTGCGAACATGTCGCCGCCGAGGCCGGTAGACATAGGTTCGACGACGTTCAGAACAGCCGCAGCAGTGATGGCAGCATCAACCGCGTTGCCGCCGTCTTGAAGAGTTCGAAGAGCGGCAGCCGAGGCTAAAGGCTGACTGGTGGCAGCCAAACCATTCATCGCCACCACAGGCGAGCGGCTGCCGTGGGAGTTTGCCGCAGGACGGTCACCATGATTCATTGTTCGCTCCGGAATCTTTCGAAATCTGAGGGCGTATCGATATCGACCAGTATTCCAGGCGCATTGACGGAAACCTCGATAATGCGCGCGGGATTTTTGCGAACCACGATATTAGCCCCCTGGGACGGAGGCAAATCAAGAATTTCTTGGAGGACTTCCGATGCAAAGAGTACGGGATGACCACGCTTGCTTTCGAAAACCGGCAACACAATACGATTCGGGGCAAAATTCGCGATCAGTGCCCCGATCGTCGAGGGTTCGACCACAGGATGATCCACGAGAAACAGCAGCGCGCCTTCGACGTTGCCAGGCAGTGCCCGAATTCCAGCCTGAAATGACGTGATCATTCCCTGCTCATAGTCCGGGTTGAAGATGACTTTAGCACCTAACCTAACACGCTGCTCGATCTCGACGCGATGATGGCCCAACACAACAACCGTGTGTTCGATCACTGAGCTGGAGATAGCATCCAGGATGTTCTCGATGAATGTCCGCCCGTGAATAGGCAACAACGCCTTCGGCGTTCCCATCCGCTCGGATTTGCCTGCCGCCAGCACGATCGCCGCAAACATCCGTCGAACCGCCCTAATGTGTAAGGGAGTACAAAATCAGGTTGGTGGCAAGGCGATACGCGTAGCCCGAGAAGTAGTGAGGATATTGCGGATTGTCAGCGTGCTCGTACGCATCACCGAGGTCCGTGTTGTGATTGATCACGATCATCAAACGTCCGCGATCGTCCCAAACGCCTTTGCATTCGGCGACAAAGCCATCTTGTTCCCAAGTAATCCCGCCGTTATAAACATAGGCGAGACTGGGAACCTGGATGATCTTATCGATATCGTAAAACTGATGAAAGATCGTGTGTTCACGAGGAATGTCTTTGATCTCGGCATCCGGAAGAATCTTTCGTAATTGCCGTTCCATAGACTGCCACTCGAAGCTTCCCCAAAAATCATCGAGAATCCAGAATCCGCCGCGTTCGAGATACTCACGCATGATGGCTGCATCCTGCTCGGTCAATACCATCTGCTCCGGCTCGCTCGTGTATATGAAGGGATATCGGAATAAATCCGGGTCGTTGATCGCTACTGCACGTTCGTAATCGGCGATATTCAAATTCGTCAGCCGCTTCAGGCCCATAATCAATTGCCGGTCGGCCTTCGGATAGTCGGTATACCAGTTTTTGTAGTAGCCCGGTATTCTCCCGTTATAGATCAGCCGGGCAAAGACAATTTGATTCGTGTCCTGTTTTGGTTGTTCAATGTAACGCGCATCGTCGTAGCGTCCAAGGAGCCCAATCTCCTGCGCAAAGATGGTTGCAACGGCGAGGCTGACTAAGAGCAGCAGCGCAAAGATGAAACCACGTTTCACCAAACCTCCTGCGCTTTCACCGGCGGACCGAAATACAGGTCCCTCAACGTGTAAAAGAGCGGGATGAGAAACAAGAGGAGGAGAACCAGCGCGACGAATCGAAGAAATGCTTTGCGCCAAAGCGAGTCCTCCAAGCGCTCCGACTGGAATGCCACAACTCTCTGATGAGACTCACAGAAGTCTGTCGGTTCCAACGTCTCACTGATGCACTGAAAGCCGGAATCGAAGATGTGGAGGCAACGTGGCATGGAAGTTATATTAATTTCAACGACCCCGATCCTTCAATGACGAAAACGGTAATACGGCACGCTGCGCCTGCGGATTTCGACGATCTACTCGAAATCGACAGGGCGAGTTTTCCCGGAGGCGTCGCATATGACGCATCGGAGCTTTCCTACTTCATGAATCGCGTTGGAGCGGAGACGCTCGTAGCGGAGCAGGACGGTCGCGTGATTGCATTTATTATCCTCGAAGTGCATCCCATACGCCGCACAGCAACGATCGTCACACTCGATGTTCGTGAACCGCACAGGCGCGCCGGTCACGGTACACAACTGCTGGAGCGTGCCGAAGACATCCTACGTGACTACGGGGTTGAAGCTTACGATCTGCAGGTCGACGTAACGAATACCGGAGCGATCGGCTTTTATAGAAAACACGGCTTTCAAAAACTGCGTACGTTACGGCGGTACTACGCAAACGGAAATGATGCGTATTTGATGGTGAAGGAGCTGTAGCGTAAATCACGAGGAGGGTATGTTGGGCTTGCAACTGCGGTCTATGACGTGTGCACCAATTGACCAAGTGTGTGAATCAGGCGACCAATCCCCTCCTCCGTGAGGAGGGGAATATCGCTTGATTCACAACCAATTCGTTACACACCCTCGTAGCCCGCTCCTACAGCTCTCACAACGCAGCTTTCATTCGTCGATACGTCGTTTGCAGTTCTTCAGGCAGCACGCGCGTCTCACCCACGACACTCGTGAAATTCGCATCTCCCGTCCACCGGGGGACCACGTGAAGATGGAAATGCTCGCGGATTCCAGCGCCCGCTGCCGTGCCGAGGTTCATTCCCAGATTGAAGCCTTCAGGGCGATACAGCTTTTGCAGTCCGGAGATGGCTCGCTGCGAGAGCTGCATCATTTCTGCGAGTTGATCGACATTTGCAGCAACAAGGTTATCGAGATGCTCGTATGGCGCAATCATCAGATGGCCGGACGTATATGGAAACAGATTGAGGATTATAAAATTGCGATCGCCACGAAAGACAACGAGCCGTTCCGCATCCCGGCTCGGATCGTCTCCGATACAAAACACACATCCGGAGGGTTTCTTACCGCCAGACGCCAGATAATCGTAGCGCCATGGGCTCCAGATGAAATCCATGCTAGGGATTTGGGGTTTCTGGCGATCCGGAAGAGGGGGCCGCCCCCGTTCCATCATTGATCAGGTCTTTGAGTTCTTTACTCGGCTTGAAATAGGGTACCCGCTTTGCCGGTACTTCGACTTTCTCTCCCGTTTTCGGATTCCGGCCGACGCGCGCATTCCGCTGCCGGACCCGAAAGCTTCCGAAACCTCGAACCTCCAGCTTGTCTCCGCCTTTTAGCGCCTTAATGACGCTCTCGAACAAAGTATCAACAATGACCTCTGAATCTTTTCTCGTCAGCTCCGTAACCCGGGATACCTCTTCGACCAGGTCTGCCTTGGTCATCTTTCTTCACTCCTCTTTGAAATGGATACTCGCGGCGTGCAGTTCATTTCCATAAGTACTGAAACTTGATTTGCGATTTCATACTCTGGCCATTGAACGGCGCAAGCCGCGACAGGTCCGTTGTCAATACATCAAGTAACGTCACGCGTTGGCGGGTCGATCGTAATAACCGGGGCTTACCGGAAATCCCGGCGAGCTTAGCCGTAATGTCTACCGCGTCCTGAAAGTTACCGATTTCGTCAATTAATTTCCGTTCCTTTGCATCCCTGCCCGTAAATACTCGTCCATCTGCCATGGTACGGACGTCCTGCAGGTCCAACTTCCTTCCAGAGGATACGGCCTCCAGGAATTGTACGTACATATCGTCGATCAGACCCTGAAAATACTTTCGTTCATTGTCGGTTAAAGCTCGCGATGAAGAACCAGTATCCTTGAATTCACCGGTCTTGAAAACGATGTCCTTCAGCTTCGCCCATTCCAACAGGTCGGCGTAATTCACCCATTCTGCAATGACTCCGATGCTTCCGACAATCGTTCCCGGATTGGCGACAATTTTGTTGGAGGCGCACGATAGGTAATACGCACCGGAAGCGCCTGTCGAGGATAGATATGAAACGATAATTTTGTCCTTCTTCTCACGCAACCGTTTGATCTCTGTGTAGATCTCTTGGGAAACGGCGACGCCTCCGCCCGGTGAGTCGATGTTCAGCAGTATCGCCTTGACGGATTCGGAATCCTCATATCGTTTGATCTGGTCGAGAATGGGTCGGGAATCGACGAGTTCACCTTCAATATCGACGACTTGAATGCGATCGGAGAATGCAAACTCCGCACCGTCGTCCCCTTCGAAGGTCAGAAGGACGGCCACTGCGGTGACGGCTAAAAGCAAGAAGGCTCCTCCACCGAGGAGGAGCCATATGAGCATGCGATTTCGCATTCGATTCAGCTGTTATCTTTTGCGTGGAACAAATCGGCTAACGTCGCACTGCCGTCGGCACCGTCGCGATAGGAATCGTACTCCCGCCGCTCTGCATCTTCCGCCAACGCCTTGTGACTGAGTCCTATTTTGCGCTCAGCCGGACTCAATTTGATGATCTTGAACTCGCCTTCCTCACCCAACTTGAAGCGGTTCTCCGGGTTTTGCCGGTCCGCATCTTCAAGCTCTGAAATGTGGCACAAGCCCTCGATGCCCTCATCAAGTTCGACAAACACGCCAAAAGGCGCATGACGAACGATCCGGCCCCGAACGAGGTCGCCCACCGTGTGGCTGGTGAAGAACTGTTCCCATACGTCGGGCTGGAGTTGTTTAATCCCCAGCGAGAGACGATGATTATCGACGTCGATATTCAGAATCACCGCTTCCACGCGCTCGCCCTTCTTCAATACTTCAGAAGGATGCTTGATCCGGCGGGGCGAAATGTCGGATACGTGCACAAGGCCATCGATGCCTTCTTCGACTTCGATGAATGCCCCGAAATCCGTAAGATTCCGCACGCGGCCTGCAATGACGGAATTAATCGTATAACGTTCTGCAAGCGTGGACCAGGGATCCGGCTCCGTCTGCTTAAGCCCGAGAGAGATCCGGCGGTTCTCCATATCCACATCGAGAACAACTGCTTCGACATCTTGGCCCATCTGAAGCAACTTCGAAGGATGTTTAACGCGCTTGCTCCATGACATCTCGGAAACGTGAATGAGCCCTTCCACTCCGGCCTCGAGCTCGATGAAGGCGCCGTAATCCGTCAGGTTGACCACTTTGCCCGTAACACGCGCGCCCACCGGATACACCTGACGCACAAGCGTCCAAGGATCTGGTGTAAGTTGCTTGTAGCCGAGCGACACGCGTTCTTTTTCGCGATCGTACTTGAGGATCTTGACGGTGATCTCATCACCGACGTTGAACATTTCCGAGGGATGATTCACGCGACCCCAGGAAAGATCCGTAACGTGAAGCAGCCCGTCGATTCCGCCTAGATCGATAAACACGCCATAGTCTGTGATGTTCTTCACGATGCCGCGAACGTCGGCATCCTCCTTCAGGACTTCCAGCGTGAACGCTTTTTTCCGTGCCTGCTCGTTCTCCAGCACAAGTTTGCGTGAGAGAACGATGTTCCCGCGCTTGCGGTTCAACTTAATGACGCGGCACTCTATTTCCTTACCCTTCAATGAATCGAGGTTTTTAACCGGGCGAACGTCGATTTGTGAGCCGGGCAGGAAAGCCCGAACTCCAATATCCACGGAAAGACCGCCTTTGATTCGCTCGATGACCCGGCCTCGGACAATGCTGTTGTCGTTATAGGCCTTCTCAACCTCTTCCCACACCTTGACCTTTTCGGCTTTTTCTTTCGACAGGACGATGTGGCCGTCTCCGTCCTCGGTATCTTCAAGCAGAACGTCGATAACGTCGCCCACTTTGATTGTCACGTTGCCATTGCCATCGATAAACTGCGCAACGGAAATAACACCTTCCGACTTGTACCCGATATCGACAACGACATCCGTATCGGTGATCTTCAAAACTGTACCCTTCATCACTTCGCCTTCTGCGAATTTACGGGCGCCATACTGGTCTAGAAGCTGTTCGTAAGTCTCTTCCTCCTCTCCGTGTGGAACTGCAAATTGACCGGGCCCCTGTCCTTTATCAAGGGCGCGCTGTGCGGCGGTCAATTTTCCGGGTTCGTTAACCATTGTTATCGTTTCCTCCTGGGACTAAATGCGAACTTCGTACGGTAACCAATTTCGTGATCCATTGCAACCACTGGCGTTGGAAGCTCTAACGGTATTTGCGCACACACTCTGGGGGCTTGCGAGTACACAAGAGGTCCTTATGCGGAGCGGCTAATTGGATGGTCTGTACTATAGTCAATGCGTTGCGTGAAATCAAAGGGGAAAAATGTATAATGAGAGGTTACTGGAGGCCTGATGAAAGCAAACATACACCCCGAGTACGTCGATACCGTCGTCAAGTGTGCGTGTGGCGAAACATTCAAGACGCGCTCGACGAAGCCAGAAATCCATCTTGAAATCTGCTCGAAATGCCACCCTTTCTTTACTGGCAAGCAGAAACTGGTTGATACTGCCGGTCGTGTGGAAAGATTCCAACGAAAGTACGGCAAAAAGACTTCTTAAGTTGAGGCATAGTCATTTGATTTTCAAACACTTCAAACATTTCATATTTACCGCCGCATCCTGGGCGCTGAACTCGAGCGACGACGAAATCCTGGTCGGCGGCCAGGCCGTTATCGAAGGAGTGATGATGCGGTCGCCGAAGGGATACTCCGTTGCTGTGCGCCGCCAGGACGGCACGGTTCGCGTCATGAAAGACGCCCTCTTTGGACTTGGCGAAAGATGGAAGGCGTTTAAGCTTCCTATCTTGCGGGGCGTCGGAGTTCTCGGGCAGGCTCTTGTGCTTGGTATCCGCGCGCTCCGCTTCTCGGCTGAAGAAGCTCTGACGGATGATCAAACGGCCCAGGGCCACCATTATCCCGTCTCGGCAGCCTTCCAAGTTGCCACTGCGAAGATCGAGACCAAAAAGGACACTTCCCAAGTCTCCTCCTGGCTGATCGCCGGCAACCTGGTGCTCGCGCTGGGTGTAAATGTCATCTTGTTCGTCGCTCTTCCGCTCGTGATCACGCGGCTGCTGCAAACTCAGATCGGTTTTCAAAGCTCGATTCTGTTCAACGGAATCGATGGTCTCTTACGCGTGCTGGTTTTTGTGATTTTCCTTTATTCAGTCTCCTGGATGAAGGATATGAATCGTGTTTTTCAGTATCACGGAGCCGAGCACAAGACTGTCTACAATTTCGAGGCTCGCCAGGAGCTGAACGTTACGAACGCCCAAAAGTTTTCGACATTGCATCCGCGCTGCGGTACGAGCTTTCTACTGGTTGTGATGATTGTCAGCATTCTGGTGTTTTCCGTTGCCAAGTTCGATTCGTTCACCGCAAAGCTATTGTCGCGAATCGTGCTTCTGCCCCTGGTTGCCGGAATTTCTTACGAAATCATCCGCTACTCCGCAAAGCATCCGAACAGCCTGCTTCGTTGGGTTACGTTTCCCGGACTTCTGCTTCAGAAGATCACCACTCAGCCTCCTAACGACAAGCAAGTTGAAATCGCGATCCGCGCGCTCGAGGAAGCCCTAACGGTCTGATCATGAGTACAGGCGTCAATCTTCTCATCGACAAGCTGCGCACTGTCGAAGCCAAGTACGATGAACTGAATCAGCAGCTCGCCGATCCGGAAGTTGTTTCCGACAGCAAACGTTATCTGAAAACTGCCAAGGCGCGTGCCGAACTAGGCGAATTGGTCGAGAAGTTTCGCGAGTACAAAGATCTCGAACGCGGTATAGCCGAGACCCAGACGATGGTGCGGGAAGAGACGGATGCGGATCTGAAGGCAATGGCTGAGGAAGAGCTCGCACGACTGGAAAACCGCCTGGCCGAATGCGAGACCGAATTAAAGCTGCTACTTTTGCCCAGGGATCCCAACGACGAGCGCAACGTAATTCTCGAAATCCGCGCAGGTACCGGTGGCGACGAAGCCGCTCTGTTCGTCGCTGACGTTTTCCGCATGTATACGCGATTTGCGGAATCTCAGAGGTGGCGCGTTGAAATTCTTTCTTCGAATCCGACCGGCATAGGTGGATTCAAAGAAGTCATTGCTCTGATCGAAGGTAAAGGTGTCTACAGCCGTCTCAAGTACGAGAGCGGCGTGCACCGCGTTCAGCGCGTTCCGGCAACAGAAGCTAGCGGGAGAATTCATACATCCACGATTACCGTCGCGGTGTTGCCCGAGGCGGAAGAAGTGGAAGTTCAGATCAATGAAAAAGACATCCGGAAGGATACGTTCTGCTCATCAGGGCCCGGCGGGCAGTCGGTAAATACAACGTATTCGGCAATTCGCCTGACACATATTCCGACAGGCCTCGTCGTCTCATGTCAGGACGAGAAGTCGCAAATCAAAAACTACGCTAAAGCCCTGCGCGTTCTCCGTTCCCGCCTTTACGAGATCGAAATGGAAAAGCAGCAAAAGGCGCTTTCCGACGAGCGGCGGTCCATGGTTGGAAGCGGCGATCGCAGCGAGAAGATCCGCACGTATAACTTCCGCGAGAATCGCGTCAGCGATCACCGGATCGGACTTACGCTGCATCGGCTCGACGGGATCATGAATGGCGACCTGACGGAGATCCTCGACTCTCTCAACACCCACTTCCAGACAGAACGTCTCAAAAAAGAACTCGGTTCGTGACCATTGGTGAAGCGATTCGGGCCGCAGCCGAGCGTCTCGAGTTGCATCATGTTTCGAATGCCCGCCTGACAGCGGAACTTTTGCTGGCCGACGCGTTATCCGTCGAACGGGAGTACCTTTACGCTCACGATGATCGGGAGCTTCGCGACGGCGAGTCGCAGGCGCTTGAGGATCGGATTTACGACCGAGTCAGCGGAGTTCCGCTTCAATACATCATCGGCCGTCAGGAATTCTATGGGCGTTATTTTCGAGTTACTCCGGCTGTGCTTATTCCTCGTCCGGAGACCGAATACATCGTCGAGGCGGTTCTGGAAAGAGTTGATCCTGGAAATCAACACGCAGGTCCAATGCGCATTTTGGATGTGGGAACCGGATCTGGATGCATTGGTGTCACATTGGCTCTCGAACTTGCCGATACCCGGGTATTTGCTACAGACATCTCGGAAGAAGCGCTTCTCGTTGCGCGCCAAAACGCTGCAATCTTGGGTGCGGACGTCGGATTCAGCTGCATGGATGTTCTGGATGCGATATCTGGATTATTTGATTTCATTGTGTGTAATCCACCCTACGTGCGGCGCGACGACGTTAGCCGGCTTCAACGCGAAGTTCGCGACCACGAACCCCACGTGGCGTTGTTTTCGCCGGAAGACGAATTGGCAATTTACCGCCGGTTAATCCAGGGCTCGGAAGATCTACTGCAAGCCGGCGGGCGCCTGATTGTCGAAGTCGGGTTCGGAATGGATCAGCGGGTGTTAGCGCTCTTTGGCGAAAAGTGGAAAACCCTGCCCGCCAAAACAGATCTTCAAGGAATACCGAGAACAGTCATTGCGGACCTGCGGTAAGGACTGTTCTCTCCGGATCGATGACAACGCGCTCCGGTTTCTGCGTTGTTCGAAACCGGAATTCTCCCTCACTTTCGGCAACGGTCACGCGGCCTAGATATTGGTCATCTGCGTAAACCGGTAGAGAAATGACAAAGTCTTCGGGAACATCCGTTTGTTTGATCGTGCCCTCGACAGTGAATCCATTGTTGTCTATAGCTGAGGCTTTAAAGGCGAGGGCATATCGAGGCACGCCCATTCCAAAGACCCAATTCTCAAAGAACCAATCCATTTTTTTGTCGCCTCGAGCATCCATCGCGCCAGTCATGTGCTTCTCGATAGCGTGTTTAAAATCAAAAGTGGATAGTGACTTGCCGCTATATGTTGCGACGATCTCTCGAAGAAGCATCCGGAATTCCGCGTCGGGATCTGAGTCGTCCCGCCGCAGCATCATGCGCAACATGTGGATGACCCAAATACCCTTTAAATACATCGCTTGGTAACCCGCAGGACTCTTTGTGCTCAACAGACGCTGCCCTAGCCAAATCGCACCCGAGCCTTCGATCGGCTTCAACTGTTCGCGCGCATCGTCGAGGATCTGACGTACCGCGCTGCCACTGGAGTTATTGCGATCCAAATACATGGCACCGAGATATCGCGGCAGGCTCTCAAAGAGCCAGCGATCGTGATAACTGGCAGGCATTAGGTTGTGCCCGATCCATTGGCGCGCAATCTCCTGCGCCATGATCAGTTGCAATGCGCCGGAATCGGGATTGGAAGGAAGTTCGATCAGCCCTGGCAAGCTTTGTGACCGATCTTGCGTTGACTGAAGTACCGTGAGTCGCGGATATGGGTACGGCCCTAAGATTCCGGCGAAGAACGTCTGCATCTCCGCCGGTCCCTGTTCCTCGCGAACGGTACGCACCGTGTCCGGCATGACAGAATCCGTCAGGCGAAGCGTGAGTTCCTGCCCGCTGTTGACGGGAATGGTCAAGAGCACGGTAACGCCGCTCGTCGTGGGTAATTGATAAAACCCGACGGCCGCATCCGCCTTGGACGTGATGGAGGTCACACGCAGCGATGGCGGCAGATCCAAATTCAATATCCTCGTGCCGTCTTCGCGCCCGATAACCCGCAACGTGGTGTTGATCTGTAGTTTGTTTTCAGGACTAATCGCGGCCTCGACCTCGTGGGTAAGAATCTGCGTGGGTGTTTTATCCTCGTGAGCAACAGCCTCTCGATTTCGGGATTCACTTCGCTGATTGAAACTAGCCCAGATATCGACGACTGCGTTTCCGCCAACATTTTGAACTTGAAATGCGGAAACTTCCTCATCGGATCGAAAATCTAAAACGACATCAAACCAGCCTGTCTTATCCCCTTTCAGTTCGCCAAGGAACACCGGTCTGTTTACAGGTTCCAGAAAATCCGCGAGCAAACGGTTGTTGAACAGCCGTGCCTGGTCGGCGACGGCGGCATCCCAGGGGTCGAATTGCGCCATTTCGTCGGATGAGATCTCTTCTTGCGCGTGTTGTGAAATTTCTTTCGTTACCTCGTCGTACGTTTTATCTGTAAAGCGGAATATTGCGGTCTGGAATGTTTCGTTGAGTATAGGAGTTCCAGTGAATTTGTAGATCTGCTGTTTCTCGATCGTATCCGGCGGGATCGCCACAATTTCGCCGGATCCGATGAATACCGCTCCCGTGACTTTCCCCATCACGGGCTCGAGAAACGCAATCAGGCCGCGATTCAGAGTAATAGACAGCACATCGCGTCGAAGAGTGATGTCGCGGACGCTGTGGATCTGCTTCTTGTCGAGGCGGACGTTCGAAAGTTGCATCAAGATCTCGTCCGCATCCGCAGGCTTAGCGTCTTGAGCCGCCGGTACCAGCACGCCTATCAGGAGGGCAAGGACAATACCCATCGTGCGAGTCTACACGAAATCAATTAGCGCCGGTTCTTTGCGCTGCGTTACAAGTTCTCCCGATACCAGTGAATGGTCCGCCGCAGTCCTTCTTCGAAACTGACCTTCGGTTCATATCCGAGATGTTCTTTTGCGCGTGTGATGTCGGCCTGAGAATGCTTGATATCACCGGCGCGAGCTTCAGCGTACACGGGCTCGATAGTCCTATTCAAAATCGCATTAATTTGTTGAAGCATCGAGTTGACGGTAATCCGTTCGCCGCAAGCTACATTGAAGACTTGGCCGGCGTTTCCAGGAACATGGCATGCGAGCAAGTTCGCCTCGACGACGTTTTGAACGTACGTGAAATCGCGCGACTGCAGGCCGTCTCCGTAAATCGTGGGCCGTCGATCCTGGAGCACGGCAGGAATGAAGAGCGCGAGGACTCCGCTGTACTGTGACGTTGCGTCTTGTCGTGGGCCGAATACGTTGAAATAGCGCAAAGAGACCGTCTCCAGCCCGTAAGCTTTGGTGAAGACCTGGCAATACAACTCCCCAAACAGTTTCTGTGCTCCGTAAGGTGAGAGCGGGTTCGGCAACATCGCTTCGTTTTTCGGCAGAGTCGGACTGTCACCGTAAAGTGACGATGACGACGCATACACCAATCGCTTAACGCCGGCATCGCGGCAGGCGAGAAGAAGCCGAAGCGTGCCGTTGACATTAGCCTCGTGAGACCTCATTGGATCGATGATGGATTTCGGAACCGATGGGATGGCGGCTTGATGAATAACGTAGTCCACTCCGTTCAGGAGCTGCGACAGGTTAGGGGCTGTTGCAAGATCCGCGTCAATGATTTCGATGCGTTCTTTGAAGGCTTTAATATTTTCCCGTTTTCCCGTCGAAAAATTGTCGATGACCTTCACGGTCTCATTTCGCCGCAGAAGTTCTTCCACGATATTCGACCCGATGAAACCAGCGCCCCCTGTGACCGCGTACACTCCCATCGTTACCTCCGCAAGATTTTGCGGCAGGCAGACTGTAAGCCGAATTCTGTACACCGTGAGGTGTGGCGATCATTCGTCTAGGCCTTCAGTTTCCTGAAAGCTCCAGCAGCCTACCCGGAAACTGCGGCGGGCCGCCGCCGGCGCCGCAAGCGGCGCCACGTTTCCCTATTTGGCCTTGCTCCGTGTGGGGTTTACCAAGCCGATCCGTTTCCGGATCGCTGGTGCGCTCTTACCGCACCTTTTCACCCTTACTGGGAAACCCAGCGGTATGTTTTCTGTGGCACTTTCCGTCTCTTACGAGCCCTCGCATTACGAGGCACACTGCCCTGTGGAGTTCGGACTTTCCTCGAGACTTACGCCTCGCGATCGCCCGTCTGCCTGCCAGCTTTACGATTGTATGCGGTTCAGCAAGTTCTGCAATTCGATTGGCAGTGGTGAGTGGAATTCCAGGGGCCCCCCGGTGACCGGGTGTGCAAAACGCAACGACGACGCGTGCAGGAAGTACCGGTCAAGTGGGCCAAAGTTTTTCGTGAATTCTTTGTAGCTACGCTCGCCATAAACGTCATCACCAACCACCGGATTTCCGATTGCGCTCAAATGAACTCGAATTTGATGCGTCCGGCCTGTTTTTATCGTTACATCGAGCAGCGAAAAGTTCCGGAAATGCTTCACAACGTGGTAACTGGTGTACGCTGTCCGCCCCCGAACGTTTCCGGCTGCCATCTTTGTCCGAACCGAAGGATGACGTCCAACCGGCATCTCGAGCACTCGATCTGCTTCGGCCGGTCTACCGTGAACAAGCGCGGTGTAATTCTTTTGAACCTGCCTATCCGAGAAGGCACGGCTGAGCCGTGCATGCGCTACATTGTTTTTCGCGACGATCAACAGTCCAGATGTTTTTTTATCGAGCCGATGAACAATGCCGGGTCTGCTGTCGCCACCGATGTCGGAGAGGGTCTGAAAATGGAAAAGCAGTCCGTGCACGATAGTTTTTGTGTTCGGGCCGGACCCGGGATGGACCACCAGTCCTGCAGGCTTCTCAATGACCGCCAGATCCCGGTCTTCGAAGTAAACTTGGAGCGGGATTTGCTCTGGGGTCACTGGCTTCGGTTCCAACGCGCGAAGATCGACTTCGATGGTCTCTCCACCTCGAAGACGATAACCGGCTTTATTTTCCCGACCGGCAATACGAATCGCGCCGGCGCGATTTAGTAGTTGGATTTGCGATCGAGTAATGTTTTCGATCCGCTGAGTGAGAAAGACATCGAGGCGTAGTCCTCGGTCATCAGGTCCGGCTAGGAGTCTCATTTCGGATGATCTCCAAACCCAGAAGGATGACGCCCACTGTTATCGCTGCGTCGGCGACATTGAAGGAGGGCCAGTGGTAACGGCCGATATACAACTCGAGAAAATCGACGACGTATCCATACGCCAGCCGGTCGTAAAGGTTTCCCAACGCTCCGCCGAGGATCAAGGCAAGAGCGATCTGCAGCAGCCGATTCTGGACCGAGCTTCGAACGCTATAAGTGACAACAAGAACAGCCGCACACGCCGTGAAAAGGGACAACAACAACGACTTCGCAGGCGAGCTGATCGAGGAAAAGATTCCAAACGCCACGCCGGTGTTTGTCACATACGTTATGTCGAAGAAGCCGTCTATAATCGAGATCGACTCGTTAAGGGCGAATCGATTCTGAATCAGCAGCTTGGTCCAGCGATCCAGCGCCAGGATCGCCACGACCAACAGGAGGTAAGGTAGTCGGCCTTGAAGTTTGAATGACATGCGCTGAGAATTATATGTGGCGGGCTGGTCAGCGTGCCACGCCGTATGCTATTCTCAGTCTGCATTTTTCCACAGAGGTTTAGACGAACGGGCCATGAAACCCAACGAAACTAACGATCCGCTGGCAGAGATTTTTAAGACAAGGACCAGCGTTTCAGACTCACCATCGTGGTTCGATTCTTTACGGAATCAGATAAGAGAGCTGCGAGATGAGAAGAAGCATCCCCGACCGCATATCAAACTAACAGCACAAAGCGACCCGAGCGCTTTGGATAAGCTTGTCGAAATGCCGTCGCCGGTGCTTTCGCTCTATAGCGATTTGCGGGAAGCAATTAACGACATTTTGCATCCCCGAAAAATCGAGACCAGTGTCGCACCTGCAGAGGTCGAAGAAATTTGGACGAAGCCGAAAACGGGTTTGCCGCGGCTGTTGTCTCTAGGCATTCATGTTCTTATTGTTGGATTAGCGCTCGTTCCGTGGGCCACGTCTTTGCCGAAGTCACGGCAAGTCAACGAAACCGCCGTTGTCGTGTACACACCACAAAATCTCGTTCTTCCACTCACGCCTAATCAAGACCAGTCAGGCGGTGGTGGAGGCGGCGGCCGAAAGACTTTAACGCCTCCTTCTCTGGGAAAACTACCTAAGGCTGCCGACAAGCAGATTGTTCCACCCGATCCGGAGCCTCCCAAGAATCCCGATCCGAAACTGATCGTCGAGCCGACCGTCGTTGCACCTCAGCTGGCAACTCTGCCGCAGATTAATCTCTTGAATCTCGGCGATCCGAATGGAGTGGTTGGACCGCCCTCGGCAGGTCCCGGCGTCGGTGGCGGTATTGGAACCGGGCAAGGACGCGGCGTCGGCGAAGGTAAGGGGCCGGGCGTTGGCCCAGGCGAAGGCGGCGGCAATGGCGGCGGTCCGTTCCGTGTTGGTGGTGGTGTGAGTCCGCCGACGATTGTCTCGCGCGTTGAGCCTCAGTATTCGGAAGAAGCTCGCAAGGCACGTTATCAAGGAACAGTTGTGCTTGAGGCTATCGTGAAAAAGGACGGGACAGTCGATATTCTGCGTGTCGTTCGCAGTCTCGGCTTCGGCCTCGACGAAAACGCGATTCAAGCACTCAAGCAATGGCGCTTCAGGCCTGGCATGCGAAACGGCATTCCTGTCGACGTTGCGCTTAACATCGAGGTGAATTTCAACCTTCGTTAAAACGAAGAGCATCTATTCGGGGACAGTGAGGGAAATCGGATCCCTCTCTGTCCCCGAATTGTTTTTGTAGTGTGATATTTTTGAAGTTGGAGGATTGCCAAATGAAAGACGTGGTCATCATCGGGGCGGTCCGCACGCCGATCGGCAAATTCCAGGGTTCACTTAAGACGATGACTGCTCCGCAACTCGGGGCCCTCGTCGTCAAGACGGCTGTCGAACGAACCGGACTTGCGCCCGAACAAATTGATGAAGTCATCATGGGTAATGTGGTCTCGGCCGGCCTTGGACAAAACCCTGCTCGTCAAGCCGCACTTCGCGGAGGCTTGTTGCCTGATGTCGCAGCGATGACCATCAACAAGGTCTGTGGCTCAGGCCTCAAAGCCGTCGGTCTTGCAGCACAAGGTATTCAGACGGGAGATTCGGAGATCGTTGTAGCCGGCGGTATGGAAAGTATGACCAATGCGCCATATCTGCTTCCGGGCGCACGTGACGGCTATCGTCTGGGGCACAACACCATTATCGATTCGATGATTCATGATGGCCTCTGGGACGCCTACGAA
>Ga0114129_10000422_pt1 | contig 50170 bp, 44 predicted proteins | sample RhiMetdeltSRZDD1_FD_80071 | JGI IMG/M metagenome (GOLD analysis project Ga0114129, IMG submission 80071) | Populus rhizosphere microbial communities from Tennessee, USA - Rhizosphere MetaG P. deltoides SRZDD1 (version 2) (version 2) | ecosystem: Host-associated > Plants > Roots > Rhizosphere >...
CGCGAGGTCGAGCTCGCCGGCACTCTGCTCTCGCCGGACATGGCGAAGATCAGCAGCGAAGTGGCTGGCGTCGTACGCGAGGTGCGCGTGCAACTGGGCACCGAGGTCAAGGCCGGCGACGTCCTCGTCCGGCTCGAGCCACGCGAGCTGCAGTTCGCGCTGGACCGCGCCGAGAGCGCATTGCGCCAGGTGGAGGCGCAGCTCGGCATCGATCGCAGTCAGGACAAGCAGCCGCCGTCAGATGAGCAGATTGCGTCGGTCCGCCAGCAGATCGCCAATCGCGACGACGCGCGCGCCGCCTTCGAGCGCGCGCAGCAGCTGAGCGGGCGCGGCCTGTTGACGAAAGCCGACCGCGATACCGCGGAGACGCGCGTGAAAGTCAGCGAAGCGAACCTGCAGGCCGCGCTCGACAACGTGCACAGCCTGAAGGCCAGCCTGCAGGACCGCCGTGCGTCGTACGAGCTCGCCCAGAAGAAGCTCGCCGACGCCGTCATCAAGGCGCCCGTGGCGGGCGCCGTCTCGGAACGTCTCGTGCAGCCCGGCGAATACATCCGGGAGAACACGCCGGTCGCCAGCATCGTGCAGGTGAACCCCTTGAAGCTGAAGACCGCCATTCAGGAGAAGCACGCGAGCCTGATCCGGCCCGGTCAGGCGGTGGAATTCAACGTCGAGGCATTCCTGAGCCGGACGTTCAAGGGCAAGATCGCGTACGTCAGCCCCGCCGTCGATCAGGCGACGCGGACGTTTCCGGTCGAGGCGCTCGTGGACAACAACGATCGCGTACTGAAGCCGGGATTCTTCGCCAAGGGCGTCGTGCTGACGAAAGTCGACGAGAACGTGATGGCCGTGCCTGAGGACGCTATTTCTACCCTCGCTGGAGTCTCGACGGTATACGTCATCGAGGGCGGCAAGGCGCGGCAGCAGCAGGTCACGCTCGGCGCGCGGAAGGACAAGCTCGTGGAAGTGGTGACAGGGCTCAAGGGAGACGAGACGCTGGCGACGACGAATCTGAGCCAGCTGGCGACCGGCGTATCGGTGCGCAGCGACACGGGCGAAGAGAACGCGCCGGCTGGTCAACGCGGCGGGGGACGTCGAGGCGAGGGCGGCGGTCGTAGAGGAGCACGGCAATGAAAATCGCGGAAGTCAGCGTCAAACGTCCGGTCTTCGCCATCATGATGACCGCTGCCCTCATCGTGCTGGGCGCCGCGTCGTACGAATCGCTGGGCCTCGACCTGATGCCGAAGACCGACGCGCCGGTTGTCTCCGTGCAGGCGTTCCTGCCCGGCGCCAGCGCCGAAGAGATCGAAACCACGATCACGAAGCGCATCGAGGAAGCCGTCAACACGATCAGCGGCATCGACGAGCTGCGCGCCTCCTCCGATCAGGGCAACTCGCGCGTCACGATCACGTTCACCCTCGAGCGCGAGATCGAGTCGGCCACACAAGATGTCCGCGACAAGCTCGCCCAGATCGTCAACCAATTCCCTCGCGACACGCGTCCGCTGCAGATCACGAAAATGGATCCCGACGCGCAGCCGATCTTCGGTTTCGCCGTCTACGGGCCGCGCGCGCCGAAAGAAATCACCGAGATCGCCGACAAGCGGGTGAAGCAGGAGCTCGAGACGGTCAAGGATGTCGGCTCCGTGGGATTCATGGGCGAACGGAAGCGCGAGATCCAGCTTCTGCTCAACGCCGACCGACTGAACGCCTACGGCCTGACGGTCGATCAGGTACGGAACGCCGTGCAGCGCCAGAACGTCGAGATTCCAGGCGGACAGTTCACGGCCGGCCCGGCCGACGTCGCTGTGCGGACGATGGGCCGCATCCGGAACGTCTCCGATTTCAATCGGATCGTGATCTCGTACCGCGCCGATGGGTCGGTGATCACGTTCGGCGACGTGGGACGCGTGCAGGACAGCGTGCAGGAAATCCGCATGGCGAGCCGCCTGAACGGCGTCCCATCGGTCAACGTGATGATTCGTAAGCAGTCGGGGACGAACACGGTCGAGGTGGTCGACCGCGTCCAGCAGAAGCTGCAGAACGTGCAGAGACAGCTGCCCCAGGACATCGAGATCAGCATCGGGAACGACCAGTCGCGGTTCATCCGCCGGTCGTTCGAGGACATCAAGCTCCATCTCATTCTGGGTGGCATCCTCGCCAGCATCGTCGTGTTCCTGTTCATCCGCAATCTTCGCGTCACCTTCATCGCGGCGCTGGCGATCCCGACGTCGATCATCGGGACCTTCACGTTCATGAAGATGGCCGGCTTCACGCTGAACAACATGACGATGCTCGCCTTGTCGCTGGCGACCGGCATCGTCATCGACGACGCGATCGTGGTGCTGGAGAACATTTTCCGGTTCGTCGAGGAGAAAGGTGTCACGCCGAAGGAAGCGGCGGCCGACGCGACCCAGGAGATCGGTCTCGCCGTCATGGCGACAACGCTCTCGCTGGTCGTCATCTTCGTACCCGTCGCCTTCATGACCGGCCAGATCGGCCGCTACTTCTACAGCTTTGGTCTCACATCGGCGGCGGCCATCCTGATCTCGATGTTCGTCTCCTTCACGCTGACGCCCGCGCTGTGCGCCATGTGGCTCAAGCCGGAGGACGCGAAGTCGGACCACTCGAACACGAAGACGAGCGGGTTCTACGCCAGGCTGGACGCCGTCTACGGCAAGATGCTCGTCTGGTCGCTCCATCATCGAGCCGTGATGATGGGGATCGCGGCGGTCGTCGTCGTCTCGGCCGCATTCCTGTATCCGTACGTCGGCAAGGAGCTGGTGCCCGACGACGACCAGGGCGAGTTCAGCATCAACGTGCGTCTGCCGCGGGGAACGAGTTACGCACGCACCGAGGAGTTCATCAAGCCGATCGAGAAGGAAATCCTCGCGCTGCCGGCGCTGCACCGCGTGACGCAGAACGTGGGCTCGGGGAACGGCAACTTCAACATCATGATGGTCCCGCTCGAAGAGCGGAAGATTTCGCAGCAGCAGCTGATGATTCAGGCTCGGCAGATGCTGCGCAAGTACCAAGGCGCCCGCATCAGCGTTTCCGGCGGCACCGACATCTCGGGCGCGTCGAGCGGCGGCGGCTACGGAGGCCGCGGCGGCCCCGGCGGTGGCGGCGGCGGCTTCAACCGCCTCAACGTCTTGATTCAGGGGCCCGACATCGAACAGCTGCAGTTGTACACCGTCGACCTGATGGCGAAGATTCGGGAGATTCCCGGCGTGGTCGACGTCGACACGAATTTCGAGCCGACACAGCCCGAGCTGCGCATCAACATCGACCGCGCGCGTGCGGCCGACCTCGGCGTGAACATCGATACGCTCGCGAACAACCTGCGGACGCTCGTCGGCGGCGAGGAAGTGTCGGAGTACAAGGACGGCGACGATCAGTTCAAGGTCCTGCTCCGTCTCGACGAGCCGTTTCGTAATCCGCTGACGATGGGCGACCTGCTCGTCGCCGCCGGGCCGGGCCAGGGAGCCCCCGGCGCTGCCGGCGCCGCCGCGGGCGGCGGGGGCGGCGGCCGCGTCAAAGTGAGCGACGTCGCGCAGCTCAAGAACGACTACGGCCCCGCGTCAATCGACCGCTACAACCGGCAGCGGCAGATTTCCATCAATGCCAACCTGCAAGGGGTGCCGCTCGGCGAAGTGCTGACCCAGGCGCGCGCCAAGGTCGAAGAGCTCCATCTGAAAGCGGGTTATCAGGCGGTGTTCGGCGGCAGCGCGCGAACGCTCGCCGAGGCGTCGAACAACTTCGCGATTGCCCTGGTGCTCGCGGTCATTTTCATCTACATGGTGCTGGCATCGCAGTTCAACAGCTTCATCCACCCGCTGACGATCATGACGTCGCTGCCGCTCAGCCTCCCGGCCGGCCTGCTGGCGCTGATGGCGTTCGGCATGACGATCAACGTCTACAGCGCCATCGGGCTGATGATGCTGTTCGGCATCGTGAAGAAGAATTCAATCCTGCAGGTGGACTACACCAATACCCTCCGCGAACAGGGTATGGAGCGCCACCAGGCGCTCATTGCCGCCAACCACGTGCGGTTGCGGCCGATTCTGATGACCACGATCGCCATCGTGGCCGGCATGATTCCAATCGCGTTCGGCAAGGGCGCAGGGGCGGGCTCCAGAGCGTCCATGGCGGTGACCATTCTCGGCGGCCAGGTGCTCTGCCTGCTCCTGACGCTCCTGGTCACGCCCGTCGTCTACTCGTACTTCGACGATCTGCGCGAATGGAGCCCTGCCAGGGCTCTGCGGCGCCTACGCGGCCAATCCGCTAGCCCTGCGGCCGCCGAGGAGCGCCTCTAGCAAGGCAGGTAGGGCGGGGGTTGGCCTGCCCACCTGCCTCACCTGCCCCACTGTCAACCTTCCTGTAAGCTGAGCCCGTCCAATCGGTTGTAAGTGGCCGCCCCACGGCGAGGCTCGGGGCGGCCCAAGCTGGGACTGTGACGACTTTAGCGGTAATGACGCTGAGCGGCGACACCGCGATACGGAGCGGCACGAACGACGATGTGGCCCTGGCAGCAGCCGGGGACGCCTCCGCGTTCGAGCGGGTTTACCGGACCCACGTCGCGAAGATTCACAGCCTCACGCGGCGCATGCTGGGCAGCCACGAGGCCGACGAGGTGACGCAGGACATCTTCGTGCGCACGTGGCAGAAGCTCGGTCAGTTTCGCGGCGATTCAGCGTTCGCGACCTGGCTGCATCGCCTGGCGGTGAACGTCGTCATCGAGCGGCGGCGTTCGTTCGCGATTCAGCGCGAACGGATCAGCGACGACCCTTCGGCCCTGGAGTTCGCGACCGTGGGACCGGCTCGGGCTGACCTCACCGTCGATTTCGAGCACGCCATCGAACAGCTGCCTCCGGGCGCGCGAGAGATTCTCGTGCTGCACGACGTGGAAGGCTACAAGCACCGGGAGATTGCGGTGTTGCTGGACATCACAGCGGGAACGTCGAAACGCCAGCTCCATCGCGCGCGAATGTTGATGCGGAAACACTTGAGCGGGTCATGACGATGCATCAGGAATGGACGGACAAGCTCTCGGATTATCTGGACGACGAGCTCGAGGAGCGCGAGCGGTCAGCGGTGGAAGCCCACCTGCAGGGATGCGCAGCTTGCACCGCGGTATTGAACGATCTGAAGCGCATCGTCGCGCGCGCGCAGTCGCTGGACGCGCGCCCTCCGCAGACAGATCTCTGGGACGGCATCGCCATTAGGGGGACGGGCCTCGGCCGGACACTCACCTCTTCCGCTGCATGGCAGCGGCGGCGCGTCAGCTTCACACTCGCGCAGCTCGCCGCCGCCGCCGTCCTGATTGCCGCCGTGTCCGGCGGTCTTGTGTGGCAGTTCGCGCCGGAGCTCGGCGGACTTCGTTCCAGAGGATCCGAAACGGGTCAGCGCGCAGAGTCCGTGAGACCTGCGCCCACAGACGATACGGACCGAGCGCGCCCGGATAACGTCGACGTCGTGCCGATCAGCCTCGCCGACGATCAATACGACGCCGCGGTTGCCGACCTCGAACGGGCGCTGAGGCAGGGCCGCGGCAAGCTCGACGCGTCGACGATTGCGGTCGTGGAGCAGAACCTTCAGACGATCGACCAGGCGATTGCCCAGGCGCGCGAGGCGCTTGCGTCCGACCCGGCCAACTCGTATCTCACCGGCCATTTGGTGGAAGCGAGGCGGCGCAAGCTGGATCTCCTGCGCCGCGCCACGGCGCTCACGGACATGGACTAGTGGCGAGGATTAGGAATTAGGAATTAGGGATTAGGGATTAGGGATTAGGGATTAGGGATTAGGGATTAGAAGGATAAAACGATGGTTGCAGAGCTCCTGTTTTCGATGATGGTCATCACGCCGATGGACCAGACGGTCAATGTGGCGAAGGGCGTCAAGCTGGACGTCAACAACTTCGCCGGCGACGTGAACATCAAAGTGTGGGACCGGGACGCCGTGCGCGTTGAAGTCAATCATTCGGATCGCGAGACGGTGGACTTCAAGCAGAACGAGCAAACGGTGACGGTCCGCTCGCGGTCGCTTCGCGGCGGGCCGGCGCGGTCGCTCGACTACACGATCACCGTCCCGAAGTGGATGGCGATCAGCGTCAGCGGCACCTATGCGGACGTCACGTTGGACGGCGTCGGCGGCGACGTGACCGTCGAAACCAATCGCGGCGACATTCACGTGACCGGCGGCTCCGGCCTCATCTCGCTGAAATCGATTCAGGGCGAGGTGATTCTGCAGAAGGCGAAGGGGCGCATCGAGGTTCGTGCCGTGAACGAGGGCATGCGCCTGTCGGACATCAGCGGCGACCTGTCCGCTGAAACCACCAACGGCAGCATCATTCTCGACCGCGTCGACTCGGGCAACGTCGACCTCTACACCGTGAACGGCAACATCTCCTACGACGGACCGATCAAGGAGAAGGGGCTCTACCGCCTCACGACGCACAACGGGCTGATTGCGATGGCGGTCCCCGACAAGGCGAACGTGACGCTCAACGTGCGGACGTACAACGGCAGCTTCCGGTCGACGTTCCAGATGCCGGGAGATCCGGGCACCGATTCGCGGCGCAAGCGATTCACGACGACCATCGGCAACGGCAGCGCGCACGTGGAGCTCGAGTCGTTCGCCGGAACGATCTCGCTGCGTCGTCCGGGCGAGCCGCGGCCTGAAACAGAGCGCAAGCGGTCGCGCGACAAGGGCGACCTCGGGTTGGCATTCCACGGCCTGGACCTCGACAACACGATTCGTCAGGCGGTGGCCGAGGCTCAGGCGGCGATGCCGCAGGTGCTGGCCGAAGCGCAGGCCGCCATTCCGCAGGCGCTGGCCGAAGCACAGGCCGCCATTCCGCAGGCGCTGGCCGAAGCACAGGCCGCCATTCCGCAGGCGCTGGCCGAAGCACAGGCCGCCATTCCCGAGGCTATCGAAGAGGCACTGGCGTCGATTCCGGAATGGATGGACGAGGTGCTGGCCGAAGTGCAGCGGACGTTTCCCTTCGCGCATCCGAACCCGCGACCAAGTCCCAACCCGCGTCCAAATCCTCGTCCGAACCCGCAGCCAAATCCGCAGCCGAATCCGCGGATCTGGTAGCGAGGCCAACGGAAGGGACGGGGACTCAACGACCTCTGGCAGGTCGTGTCGTCACAAGGGACGCAGGTCCAGTAGCAGATCGCCGACGGTCCGGCCGGACGCGGGGTCGCGGAACTCCGGCGCGATACTGGCCAAAGGCTCGAGCACGAAGCGCCGCTCGCGAAACCGCGGGTGCGGCACCGCGAGCCCAGGCTCGTCGATCACGAGATCGCCGAACAGAATCAGGTCCAGATCGAGGGATCGGGGAGCATTCGGATACGGCCTCTCCCGTCCCCGCTCGTCCTCGATCGCGAGCAGCGCGTCGAGCAGCGAGCGCGCGGACAGCTCCGTCCGCCCGACCGCCGCGGCGTTCAGGAACATCGGCTGCGGCCCCGAAGTTCCGACCGGCTTCGTATCGTAGTAGCGCGAGACCTTGAGACCGCTGAGGAGACTCTGAAGCCTGGAGACGGCGTAGTCGAGGTGCGCTCGGCGTTCGCCCAGATTACTACCCAGCGCAACGGCCGTCGTTATTCGATCCACCGGGACGCGAGCACCTCACCGTGCGACGGGCCAAGCGTTTCACCCCGGCGTCCCAACAGGTCGGTGCGGCCCGCGAGGGCCTGCTCGAAGAAGCGCTTGGCCTCGAGCACCTCGCCAAGGATGACGTCGACCATTCTGGCATGCCGGGCGTTGGGCATCGCGGTGATTCTGACGCGCCACCGATCCACGAACGCCTGCGCGTCGCGGGCGTCTTCCGCGATCACCGCGCGGGCGGCGCCGGCACCGTTCCCGTCCGCACGCCGCTCCGTTCCGCTGACGTCGACGGGAACGACACCCCCGAGCTCCTCGATCGCCTTGGCGATCCAGGAGAGCTGGGCCTCTTCGCGGTTGATGATGTACTGGTAGGTATTGTTCGCGTCGTACTGCGCCACGAGCGTGGCGGCAGCCTGATGCCGCAGCAGCGCCGTCAGTTTCTCGCGCGCGAATTCCTGCAGCAGCGGGAGCACATCGGTCACGACGCCTGTTTTTCCTTGCAGGTAATGCAGACGCGCGTCCACGGAATCGCGTTGAGGCGCGCTGGCGCGATTGGCTCGCCGCAGTCGCGGCACACGCCGTAGGTCCCTTTTTCGATCCGCCAGAGAGCTTCCTCGATGGCCTGAAGGATTTTCGCGTCGGTTTGCTTCAACTTCAGCTGGATGTGGACCTCGTTGTTGCCGCTCGCCTGATCCGCCATGTCGCCCTGGCGCGTGTTGTTCTCCATCGAGGCCTGCAGCGGCTTGATTCCTCCGGTGCCGAGAATTTCACCGCGCTTTTTGAGGAGCTGGTCCTTGTAGGGTGTCTCGTCCATGGTTGCTCTCGTAACTCCCAATCATAGCAAACTACCGAAGGAACATGTAGCGCCCGAGGAAGAGGACGGCGAAGACGTAAATCAGCGGATGCACCTCCCGGCCGCGGCCCGACGCGAGTTTCAGGATCGAATACGACAGCAGTCCGAACGCGACGCCCTCGGTGATGCTGACTGCGAGCGGCATGACAACGAGCGTGAGAAACGCGGGCACGGCTTCCGTGGGATCGTCCCATTCGACATGGCGCATCCCGCCGATCATCATCGTGCCGACGAGAATCAACGGCGGCGCGATCACCGGGTACAGCGTCGCCCCGCCCGACACGTACCCGCCGCCGATCATCTGGACGAGCGGGTAGAAAAACAGCGAGATCAGAAACAGTCCCGCGACGACGAGGCTCGTCAATCCGGTTCGCCCGCCGGCGGCGACGCCGGCGCCGCTCTCGATGTACGCCGTAACGGTCGACGAGCCGAGCGTCGCTCCGGCAACCGTGCCGATGGCGTCCGCGAGCAGCGCCTGCCTCGCACGTGGCAACGTCCCGTCGCGCATCAATCCCGCCTGTGTGGCGACGCCGACGAGCGTACCTACCGAGTCGAACAGCGCGAGAAAGAAGAAGACGAGGACAACTGGGATCATCGCCGGCGCGAAGGCGCCCATGACGTCGAGCTTCAGCAGCGTCGGCGCAATCGACGGCGGCGTGCTCACCACTCCGTGGTACTGCACGATGCCGAGAGGCAGGCCGATGAACGTGGTTGCCAGAATGCCCCACAGAAATGCACCTGGCACACGGCGGGCCATGAGGATCGCGCTCAAGATCAGGCCGCCGAGCGCGAGGAGCACCGCTTTGCTGTGGAGGTTGCCCAGCGTGGTGAGCGTCCCGGGCGATGCCACGATGAGTCCTGACCACTGGAGACCAATCGTGGCAATCAGCAGACCGATGCCGGCCGCGATGGCATGCTTGATCGAGGCCGGGATCGCGGTAATGAGACGCTCGCGAAGGCCGACGCTGGCGGTGAGGATGAAGATCGTGCCGGCGATCGCGACGCTTCCCAGCGCGACCGGCCACGGCACTTTCATCCCGATGATGACGGAATAGGCAAAGAAGAAGTTGTGTCCCATGCCCGGCGCGACGGCGATCGGATAGTTCGCCATCAGCGCCATCAGAACGGTTGCCAGCGCGGTGGCCAGACATGTGGCCGTGAGCACGGCCCCAAAGTCCATCCCCGCAGCGCTCAACACCGCCGGCTGCACAAAAATGATGTACGCCATCGTCAGGAAGGTCGTGACGCCGGCGACGATCTCGGTTCTGACGGTGGTGCGGTTCGCGGCAAGGGCGAAGCGGCGCTCGAGCAACTGCATGGGTCTACGTTTTACAGCAGAGCGCGCTAAGCACGCAGAGAAAAACAGGCGCGGGCGCGGCGTGCCGGTGAAACGTCGCCTCTATTCAGCTCGAAGAGTGGCGAGCGGCTTGTTCCTGAGGACGTCCAGGCTCGAGAAGACGCCAATCGCAGCAACCAGGGCTGCCGTGAGAATGACGCCTGCCACGTGCTCGCCGACGAAGATGCGCCACGGGATCTCGAGCGCGTAGCGGCTCACGGCCCAGGTGAGCACGATCGCGCCGAGCGAGCCGACGACGCCGGCGAGCGATCCGAGCACACCGTACTCGAAGAACAGCATCCGCGCGATGGCGCGCGTGTTCGCGCCGAGCGTCTTGAAGACCGCCGCCTCGTAGACACGCTGGAACTTGGTCATCGCGACCGCGCCGACGAGGATCAGGGCTCCGCTGAAGAGAACGAGGCCACCGACGACCGTAATGGCGAGCGTCACCTTCGACATGATGTCCTTGATTCGCTCGACGACGTCGTGAAAATCGATGACCGACACGTTCGGGAACTTCTCGACAAGGTCGTGCTGGAACCGTCCGCGCGCCGCCGGATCCGCTGGACCTTTGAAGGGTGACACATAGGTCTGCGGCGCCTGATCGAGCGATCCGGGCCGGAACACGAAGACGAACCCGCCGTTCCGCGACTCGCGCCATTCGACGTTGCGGATGCTCGTGATGCGCGGAGCGATCGTACGGCCCAGAATGTCGAAGCGCATGGTGTCGCCCACATGGAGCCGCGCCCGTTCGGCGATCTGACGCTCGACCGACACTTCGGGTTCGGTCGAAGGCGAGCTCCAGAAAGCGCCGTCGATCACCTTCTCGTTGGCCTCGAGGTGATCTCGATAGGTCAACGTGAACTCGCGGCCGAGCGACACGCCTTTCTGACGCACCTCCTCGACACCGTTCAGGTTTTGCTCGCGGCCGGAGACGCCGACGACGCGCGCGCGAAGGACAGGGATCAGCTGAAACGATCCGACGCCGTGCGAGGCATCGCTCAGAAACGCGCGCATGCCGTCGGCCTGCCCGCGCTGGATGTCGAGCAGGAACATGTCCGGCGAGTCATCGGCCGTTTGAATAGAGAATTCCTGGAGCAGGCTCGCCTGGAGCGATCGGATTCCCACGATGAAGAAGGCACCAAGTCCGACCGCGAGCAGGATGACCCGCGTCTGATTGCCGGGCCGCGACAGATGCAGCACCGCGTGCCGTAGCGGAAACGACTTGGCGTTCGCCAGCGGCGCGACCAGCATCACAAGTCCCCGGCCCGCCAGCATCAGCACGCAGGCGAGCCCGGCGAATCCAGTGCAGACGACCACGCCCACCTTGAGCGACGAGGCCTGCCAGGCAGTCACGGCGACCAGCGCAAACGACACGACCAGCAGCGCGGCGATCCCGAGCCAGTCTTTGCGGCGTCGTGCCGTTTCGTCCCGCAGCAAGAGCGACGGCTTGATGAACCGGACTTGAAGGAGCGGGACGACCGAAAACAGCAGCGACACCAGTACGCCGATCGTGATCCCTTGAGCCGCCGCGCTCCACGTGACGCCGTAGTGCGCCTCGGTCAGAATCGAGGTCGAAGACGAGGCGAGCGCAAGCGGAATTGCGGCCACGGCGGCGCGCGCCAGAGCCACACCGAGCAGGCTGCCTGCGAGGCCGAGCGCCATGACCTGCAGGATGTAGACGGCGATGATTTGTGGATTCCTGGCGCCGACGCATTTGAGGACTGCAATGCTGCGGATCTTCTGCAGGATGAACACGCGCGTGACGCTGGACACGGCGATGCCGCCGAGAATGACGATCACCAGGCCCACCAGGCTCAGGTAGTCCTCGGCGCGATCGAAATCGCGTCCCACCTGATCCTCGCGCGAGCGATACGATCGCGGATTGATGAAATCCTCTTTCAGGTCGCGCCGCAGCGAGGTCATGAGCGCGTCCACGCGATCGTCCGGCACACGAACGAACATCAAGCGCTGTGCGCGGCTGCCGAATCCGAGCAGGCCGGTGGAGGGCAGGTCGGCATAATCGATATAGATCCGCGGCCCGAGGCTGAAGCCCCCAGGCCCTCCGCCCGGTTCTCGGGCGATCACGCCGCGGATCGTGAAGGTCGTCTGTCCGACAGCGATGCGATCCCCGACCTTGATCTGGAGCGTCGTGAGGAGCTCCGGCCGGACGAGCGCACCGTGCTGCTCCAACAGCGCATGCGAGTAGGTCTGACCGTGCTGAAGCGAAATCGCGCCGTAGAGAGGATACGCAGCCTGCACGGCGCGCAGCTCGGCCATCTTCGCGATCGGCATCGAACCGTCAGCCGGACGCACCATGGTTGGCGTCTCGGTCGTCTCCGTTCGAGCGAATGCGCCGGCCTCAGCGAGCTGTGCTTCGATTTTGTTCCTCGCGTCGGCAGGCCATTCGCGATTGGTGCCGATCACGACGTCGGCGCCGACCAGCGCACGCGCCTCGGTGTTCACGACGGCGCGGACGCTTTGAATCACCGATCGAAGCGCGACGATCGCCGCCACGCCCACCGCGATGCAGACGAAAAAGAACAGCAGCCGCCGCCACGAGGCTCGGGTTTCACGCGCGGCCATTCGCAGCACGAAGATCATCGCGGAACCGCCGCGCGTCGTCCCTCGACGGGTCGAAGGCCGATGCTGTTTTCGACGACCCGTCCGTCGCGCAGCACGAGGCGCGCGTCGGCCATGGCGGCCAGCTCCGCATCGTGCGTCACCAGCACGATCGTCGTGCCTCTCGCGGCATGGATCGACCGCAGCAGCTCCAAGATGTGCCGACCATTCGCGCTGTCGAGGTTGCCGGTCGGTTCGTCGGCCAGGACGATCTTCGGATCGTTGGCGAGTGCGCGCGCGAGCGCGACGCGCTGCTGCTCCCCGCCCGATAACTGCGACGGATAGTGATGCGATCGGCCCGTCAACCCGACCTCCTCGAGCAGCCGCTCGGCATGCTGTCGCACATCGGGTGCGCCGGCTATCTCCATCGGAACGGCGACGTTCTCGTACGCGGTGAGCGACGGAATGAGATGGAAGAACTGAAACACGAACCCGACCTTTTCGCCGCGAAGCTTGGCGAGCGCGTCCTCGTCCAGCCGCGTGATGTCGACGTTGTCGATCAGCACCGATCCGGACGAGGGCGCATCGAGGCCCGCAATGAGCCCGAGGAGCGTCGATTTTCCGCTGCCCGATGGCCCCACGATCGCCACGAACTCCCCGTGTGGAATCTGGAGCGTCAGAGGATGGAGGATGGTGAGCGGCTCAGTGCCGCTCGTGACGGTTTTGGAGACCTCGCGCAGCTCGATCATGATCCGGGACGCACCTGCCGTTCGACAACGGGTCTGAGAACCGCCCAGACGTTGTCGGCGACAATTCGCGCGCCGGCGGCCGTCGGATGGATGCCATCAGCCTGATTGAGCGTGTCGGTTCCGGCCACACCCTGCAGCAGGAACGGCACGAGCGCGACGCCATAGCGTTTCGCAAGTGTGGGATACACCTTGTGGAAGGAGACGATGTATTCGCGGCCGTAGTTCGGCGGCGCTTCCATGCCGGCGAGGACCACTGCGATATGGCGTGCCTGCGCCCGCTCGATGATTTGAGCCAGGTTCTGCTGGAGCTGCTCCGGAGGCAGGCCGCGCAGGCCGTCGTTGCCGCCGAGCGCTACGATCAGAATGCGCACGTCGCCCTGGAGCGCCCAATCGATTCGCGACAGCCCGCCGGCCGAGGTGTCGCCTGAGACGCCCGCATTGACCACTTCGAAGTCGAAGCCGCTCTCCTTCAGACGCCTTTGCAGCAGTGTCGGGTACGAATCGGCCGTGGAAAGGCCCAAGCCTGCCGTCAGGCTGTCGCCGAGTACGACAACGCGCGGCCGCCCGGCCGTGGTCGGCGTGTCCGACGCAGAGCTCGATGCCGCAGCGGACGGGCCCGGCGACGCCGCCGCCTGGCGCGACTCGTCTCGATCCTCGCTCCGCGACCTGCACGCGCCAACCGTCAGGACGAAAGCGGCGACCCCGAGCAAGGCGGCCAACCGCGAACGGCGCACCATTCCCCCTATGTTACGATGCCGGCCCATCATGGGAAGATTCATCGCCAAGTTCAAAAAGAAAAGTGAAAAGGTAAAACCAGGAAATCAGCGTTGCGGCAATTCTCTCTTGTGCTTTTGACTTTTAACTTTCAACTTTGAATGTGATGGCCCGCGGATTCGAGAGCAAGGACGTCGAATTTCAACAAGCGGAAGCCGAGCGCGTCAAAACGCTCGGCCGGCCGCTCACGGCCGACGAGCGCGAGCAGAAAAGCAGACGCCAGTCGATCGCGCTCGCGCTCGCGCGGGCACGCGCCGATCTCGCGTCAGCACGAACCGCCGCCCATAAGGACATGTTGGCGGCCGCGATTGCCGCGCTCGAACAGCAGCTGCGCTCGTTCAGCTAGGCTCCGCGGCGCTCGCCGCTAAAGTATTCTACGAAGATGCTCGACGTGTCCGCCAAGCGCGCCCGCCTGCAAGAGAGCCTGCAATTTTCACCGGGGCCACTCGCCGACGCGATCCGTGCCGCGTCAGACGCGGCAGAGCGTGCCGCCGCCGGCCTCTGGCGTCGCGAGGCGGCCGTCTGGAGCGCCGACCCGGCGATCCAGCGCTCCATCGCCAACCGACTCGGGTGGATGAGCTCGCCTGCGCTGATGTCCGAGAAGGTGCCCCGCCTTCTGGAATTCGCAGCTGGCGTAAAGCGCGACGGCTTCACGGACATCGTCCTGCTCGGCATGGGCGGATCAAGCCTCGCGCCGGAAGTGCTGCGGGCCGTGCTTGGCGTGGCGCCGGGATGGCCGCGCTTCCAGACGCTGGACTCGACCGACCCGGCTGCGGTGATTGCCGCCTCCACACCACCCGAGCGAACGCTCTATCTTCTCGCGAGCAAGTCAGGAACGACGATCGAGCCGAACTCGATGGCGGCACATTTCCGGCGCGTGCTCGAACGCATACGGGGATCGCGCTGGGCCGAACACTTCGTGGCGATCACCGATGACGGCACCGAGCTCCATCGCCGCGCGCACACCGAGGGTTTTCGCGACCTGTTCATCAATCCGTCCGACATTGGCGGCCGCTTTTCGGCATTGTCCTACTTCGGCCTCGTGCCGGCCGCCCTCATGGGTCAGAACGTGTCCGCAATCGTCGAGTGGGCCCAGGCGATCCTCGAGGCCGCGCAGCCGGGCTTCGGTAGTGCATTGGAGAATCCGGCGGTCGGACTTGGGCTCGCCATGGGTGCGTCGGCGAGGGCCGGGCGCGACAAGCTCACGCTGATCGCACCAGCCGCGCTCGAGCCATTCGGACTCTGGGTTGAGCAGCTGATCGCCGAGAGCACCGGCAAACAGGGCACGGGCATCGTGCCGATCGCGGGGGAGAAGTTGGCGGAGCCGTCCGTATACGAGAGCGATCGCCTGTTCGTCCGCGTTCGGCTTCACGGGTCGTTCGCCGAGGAGATGCGCGACGCCGAAGTGCGCGACCTGAAGGCATCGCGCGCACCCGTCGTCGAAATCGATCTCGCGGAGCCGTCTGCGCTCGGCGCCGAGTTCGTGCGGTGGGAAATCGCCACAGCCGTCGCCGGCGCGCTGCTCGGGATCAACCCGTTCGATGAACCGAACGTTCAGCAGGCGAAGGACGCGACTCGCAGGATTCTCGAAGGCTACAAGGCCAGCGGCCAGCTCGCCGTCACCGAACCGGATCGGATTCTGCCCGGCGGCATACAGCTCACGCTGAGCGCTGGAGCCCGAGACGCGTTACATGGGCAGGGGCCGGACGCGTTCCTGACGCTGCTGCGGCAGGGCGACTACTTCGGGCTCTTGGCATTTCTCGGCCCCAACCAGGAGATTGACGGCGACCTGCAGGAGCTCAGGCGCGCGGTGCGCGATCGGACTCACGTGGCCACCATGTTGGGATACGGCCCACGGTATTTGCATTCCACGGGCCAGCTGCACAAAGGCGGACCGAATACCGGGGTCTTCATCGTGATCTCGGCGACGCCGAGGGAGGACGTGCCGATTCCCGGCGAGGCATTTTCGTTCGGTACACTCGAACAGGCTCAGGCGCTTGGCGATTTCGCATCGCTCGACGCTGCCGGCCGCCGGGCGCTGCACGTCCATCTGCCGTCGCCAGATCGGGCGCTCTTGAGAGAGCTCGCGGATGCACTGGTCGCGCGACTTCGTACGTAGCGCAGGCCTTGAGGCCTGCCATTTTGGACGGACCTCAGGTTCGCCCTAAAAGGCTTCTATGCAACTCGGTTTCGTCGGTCTCGGCCGAATGGGCCGCAACATGGTCACCCGCCTCCTCCGCGGCGGGCACACCGTCGTCGCATACGATCGGAGTGCCGATGCCGTCGCCCAGACGGCAGAGGCGGGTGCCCGCGGGGTGTCATCGCTGGAAGCGCTCGTCGCCGCCCTTGCACCGCCACGCGCAATCTGGCTGATGGTGCCTGCCGGAGCCCCCACTGAAACGACCATCTCGGCGCTTGCCGCGCTCCTGTCTGCCGGCGACATCATCATCGACGGCGGTAATTCGAACTTCCACGACGACGTACGCCGAGCGCAGTCATTGGCGGAAAGGCACGTTCACTACGTGGACGCAGGCACGAGCGGCGGCATCTGGGGACTCCAGGAAGGGTACTGTCTGATGGTGGGCGGCAACGTCGAGGTGTGTGAGAGGCTGGAGCCGATCTTCCGGACGCTCGCGCCGCAGGACGGTTATCTCCGCGTCGGCGATCACGGCGCCGGGCACTACGTGAAGATGATTCACAACGGCATCGAATATGGGCTGATGCAGGCCTACGCGGAGGGCTTCGCGCTGATGCACGAGAGCGACTACAAGATTGACGTCGCCGCAGTGGCGGCGCTATGGAATCACGGCAGCGTCGTGCGATCGTGGCTCCTCGAGCTGGCGGCTCGAGCGCTGGCTGAGGATCGCGATCTGACGGCGCTCGAAGCGTATGTGGAAGACTCGGGTGAAGGTCGCTGGACGATCCAGGAAGCGATCGATCGGGGCGTGCCGCTGCCGTCCATCACCGCCGCGCTCTTTACCAGGTTTCGGTCGCGCGAGAACAACCCCTTTGCCGAACGGCTGCTGGCCGCGCTCCGGAATCAATTCGGCGGGCACGCCGTGAAGAAGGCATGAAAGTCCCGCCGGCCGTGACGATCGTCATCTTCGGCGGGAGCGGCGACCTGGCGCACCGCAAGCTGCTGCCGGCCCTGTACAACCTGCACGTCGATCGCCTTCTCCCGCCCAAGCTGGCCATCGTCGCCGTCGGACGCAAGGAACAGGACGACGACGCCTATCGTGCGTTCGCGAAGGATGGGGTGACGCAGTTTTCGCGCCGTCCGATAGACGATGCGGCCTGGAAGACATTCGCTGGAACGCTGTCCTTCGTCAACATGTCGTTCGAGGATGATCGCGGATATGCGACGCTCGGTGCGCGGCTCGACATTCTGGAACACGAGCGGGGCCTCAGCGGCGATCGCATCTACTACCTCGCGGTACCTCCGGCGCTGTTCGCACCGACGGTCGGGCGGCTCGCGCGCGCGCGTCTCGTCGTGCGAGCATCGCAACGGGACCGGCCGTGCGCGCGCGTCATCGTGGAAAAGCCGATCGGTCGCGATCTGACGAGCGCGTGCGCCATCAACGACGCGATCGCTGAGGTGTTCGACGAACGGCAGATTTACCGCATCGATCACTACCTTGGAAAGGAAACGGTCCAGAACATCCTGGTATTGCGGTTTGCGAACAGCATTTTCGACCCGCTGATGAACTCGAGATATGTGGATCACGTCCAGATTACCGTGTCCGAGCAGGAAGGCGTCGGGACGCGCGCTGGCTACTACGAGCAAGCCGGCGCGTTGCGCGACATGGTGCAGAACCACATGCTCCAGTTGCTTGCCTTGATCGCGATGGAACCGCCCCATTCGCTCGACGCCGACGTCGTCCGTGACGAGAAGCTGGAGGTGCTGCAGTCCTTGCGTCCGATGGATCCGGCCACTGTGGATGCGTGGACGGTGCGCGGCCAGTACGCGGGCTACGTGAAGGAAACCGGCGTGAATCCGCAATCGCGGACGGAGACGTACGTGGCGCTTCAGGCGTTCGTCGACAACTGGCGATGGGCCGGCGTTCCATTCTTCCTGCGCACCGGCAAGAAGCTGCCGAAGCGCGCGAGCGAAATCGCCGTGCAGTTGAAGGATGTGCCGCCGATCCTGTTCAACGCCGACCCAAACGATCGGCTGACGCCTGATATGCTCTCGATCCGCATTCAGCCCGACGAAGGCTTCTCGCTGGAGATCAATTCGAAAGTCCCTGGGCCGCATGTGAACATCGATCCGGTGAAAATGGATTTCCACTACGGGACCGAGTTCGGCCGTTCATCGCCCGAGGCGTACGAGCGCCTTCTGCTCGACGTCATGGTGGGCGATCCGACGCTCTTCATGCGCCGGGATGCTGTGGAGGCGTCGTGGCGGTGGGTGGTGCCGATTCTGGACCGGTGGTCCGAGCGGACCGCGCAGCCGCTGCCCAGTTACCCGGACGGCGATTGGGGGCCGGCCGAAGCCGACGCGCTGATCGAGTCAACGGGTCGCCGCTGGCGTAAGATCTAAGAGATGCGATATCTGGTGACGGCTCGCGTCAAGACGAACCGGTCCGCTGCGCTGGCCGACGCGATTGAGGCACGCACGCTCGGCCGGGGATCCGTGGCCGGCGAAGAGTATCTCCGCAATATGGCCGAGGCGCGACAGCTCGAGGATGGACGCGTGCAGTGGGTTGAGGTGTGCTACTGTCCGACACCGCTCCAGGAAGAGCGCGAGTACTGGGAAGAGTATTTCGTCCTCGAAAAGGTTCAGGACGCTCATGCGCGGAGCCGCTGCAAAGATCTGAACGGCAGCGAGCCGTGGGCCTGCGGCGACTGCGACTGCTCCACGCGGCTCGAAGCCCGGCTCGCTCGCAAGGGAACACGCTTCAGCGTTTGATTGCAGGATTGTAACGAGCCGCAGCTCGGGACTTCAAACTTCCAAGTTCCAACTTTTCAGTTCTATACTCGCGCTGTGCCCTCGCCCTCGCTGCAGGCGTTGCTGACGCGCGCCGGCGCCGCGCTCGAGCGCGGCCGCGGCGCGGAGGCCGCTCAGCTGCTGGCGCCCGCGCTGCGATCCTCCACGCTGACTCGCGATGAAGAGCTCACGCTCCGCTCGATGCTGGCGGAAGCGGCGCTGCTTCAGGATGATCTCGATCAGGCGGCGTCCGCGCTCGGCCGTCCGCCGGATACGTTCCGCGACAACGTGCCGGCGCGCCGACTGTCGACCCTGTGGCGGCTGCATGGGCGGCTCGCATCGGCGCGCGGCGACCAGTCGCGCGCAATCGGCCTTCATGGCCGCGCGCTGAAGCACGCCGAGTCCGCCCACGATTCGAGCGCGATCGGGCTCGCGCACTACGAGCTGGGCCAGTGTTACCGGCAGGTCGGCGATCTCGCCATTCTCCGCGAGCACATCACGAAAGCTGCGTCGGCGTTGCACGCGGCCGGAGACCGTCGATACCTCGCGCTCGTTCACTCGCTCTCGGGCGTCTCGCTCGCGCAATTGGGCCGCAACGACGAAGCGATGGCCGCGTTGAGACAGGCCGAGCGGCTCGCCGCGCTCGTGCATGCCGACGACGTGCTCGCCATCATCTGCGGCAACCAGGCGAGCGTCACGATGCTCCAGCACCACTACGAGCAGGCGCTTGCGTTGGCCGAACGCAGCGTATCGCTGCACGAGGCGCACGGCTCGGCCCACGGCCTCGCCGTCGCGCTGGCGACGCTCGGGCAGATTTGCGTCCGGCTCGGCGATTTGACCCGGGCCGAACAGGCGCTGCATCGGGCGCTCGACGTCCGAAGCCCGATTCAGTTCCACGAAACCACCGGCGCCGTGTTCGACACGCTTGCGCAGATTCATTTGATTCGCGGCCGCTACGACATCGCCAGCGATTTTCTCGGACGCGCCGGCGAGGCCTACGGCGCCTACGGCCGTCAGACAAGTCGTTGGTACGAATGGTCGGTCCGCGTGTTGGGCGCTCGCCTCGCGCTGAGGCGCGCCACGCTCGAGGAGGCGGTGGCGCGCGCCGACGAAATCGTCCACGCTGGGGCACCGCCCTTCGATGCCCTGCAAGCGACGCTGATCGCCGTCGAGGCGCTCACGGCCGCAAACCGGCTCGAGGAAGCCGAGCAGCGGCTGGCGGCTGCCGCCGACGCGCTGGATCCGAGAGTTGCTCCCGCCGCGTGGGGCGAGTATCTGAGGCTGCGAGGGGCGGTACAGGCTCGGAGCGGCAGCGCGGCAGACGCGTACCACGATCTGTCGCAAAGCGCGGCACTGCTGGATCTGCTCGGCGAGCGATATCAGTCGGCGCTCAGTCACCTCGCGTTGGGCCGACTCGTGGCCGAAACCGGAGCACGCTCGGTTGCAGAGCGGCATCTCAGCAAGGCACTCGCCATATTCACGCAACTCGGCGCCGAGCGCGATCTCGAGGACACCCGCGCGGCGCAGGCGCTGCTCACATCCGTTGGGACGGGCCAGTACGTCATTTCACCGGCGGATGCCGACGATGCCATTGTCCGGCGGCTCGTGGATGCGGCTGCGCTGCCGGAGCTCCTCGGACGAGAAACCGCCGCCGCGTTGCTGGAAGCGGCGGCGGCGGACTGCAGTGTGATCTTCGTCGAGCTGCCCGGCGGCGACGTGCGCGTGATCGCATCCGCGGGTTGTGAGCTCGATGCCGCGCGAACGCTCGCCCGGGCCGCCAGGCACGCCAACGCGTACGGACGAGGGACGCTCCTCGTCGAGCCTCTTGGGCGCGATGCAGAAGGACCGCGCCTCGGGCTCATCGCCTCCCCTCGTCCGATTGGATACCCGGTGATGCGGCGGCTGAGGATGATTGCGTCTGTGGCGCGGCAAGGGTTCGATCTCTGCGCGGCACGCGACCGCCCTACGGCCGCGGCCGATCTCGCCGTCGATCGATCGCTCGAGCCGCTGCTGCCTGGCTTTCTCTCCGCCAGCGCCGCGATGAACCGCATCGTCGAGCAGATTCAGCGGATGCAGGGGAACGACCTGAACGTCTTGATCACCGGCGAGAGCGGGACGGGCAAGGAGCTGGTCGCCCGCGCGATCCACGTCGGCTCGCACCGCAGCGCTGCCACATTCCTGCCGTACAACTGCACGACGACCGGGCGCGACCTTGCGGACAGCCAGCTGTTCGGACACAAACGTGGGAGCTTCACCGGCGCGGTCTCGGATCAGCCCGGGCTGGTCCGCACGGCGGCCGGCGGCACGCTCTTCCTCGACGAAATCGGCGATCTGCCGCTCGACGTGCAGCCGAAGCTGCTTCGGTTTCTGGAGCAGCAGGAGATCATGCCGATCGGCGAGACGAAGCCGCAGAAGGTCGACGTCCGAGTGCTTGCGGCGACCAACGCGGACCTCGAGCAGCGAGTGGCCGAAGGCAAGTTTCGTGAGGATTTGTACTACCGCCTCAGCGTGATCCGGATTCTCGTACCGCCGCTGCGGGAACGTCGCGAGGAGATTCCCCACCTCAGCACCTATTTCCTGCGGGAGGCCTCCGAGCGGCTCGGCAAGCCCGACATCCATCTCGGCTCGGAGACGCTGGATGTCTTCTCGCAGTACTGGTGGCCGGGGAACGTCCGACAGTTGAAAAACGAAATTCAGCGAGCCGTCGCGCTCAGCGCGCCCGGCGGCATCGTCGAACCGATGCACCTGTCCCCCGAAATCAGCCACACGCGCCTGCCGTCGATGTCAGAGTCGGGGCGTCCGACGCGATCGGCGCCGGACCTGGCGTCGGCGATCGAGCAGGTCGAGCGCGACATGATTCAATCGGCGCTCGATCGGGCCGGCGGGAACATCTCCGAAACGGCGCGGACGCTGGGACTGACGCGGCGCGGGTTGTATTTGAAACTGCGGCGCCTGGGGCTCGACTCGCGTGCGGAGGTGGATACTGTATGACTGGATACTGAATACTCAGTTTCCACCCTCCATGCATACCAAGTAATCAATTTGCACACAAACCCGCCGACTTGCACAATTCTTTAAATCCTTTCCGTCTTGATACTTATCGCCGAGTCGCTCCCGCCAACCCCGGCTGTTTCAGGCCGGGCGTACGTCTTGTAGTGTCACGGGCAACCTGAACCACCACCAGGGGGTCACCGTGAACCATATCTGGACGGACCATACAAGGAAGCCGGGCAACAGGAACCAGCGCTCGACCGAGCGCCACCCCGTCGCGCTGCCGGGACGTCTCACCTGGAAGGACCAGAGAGGTGCCACGCGGTTTGCCACAGTTGTCGCCCGTAACGTCAGCGACTTCGGCGTCTACGTCGAGTGCCACTCGCCGGTGACCATTCCTCTGTATCGTCTGGTGCAATTCCAGCTCGAACGCGAAGCGAGCCACGATACCGGCGTTCTGCCCGGTTCGCTCCAGCATGCTGGGCGCGTGCTGTCGGCGGTCTATCGGGTGTCGCCGCCCTCTTCGTCGAAGCCCCAGGGCCTCGCGCTCCGATTGATGATCGATCCGAGGCGGATGGCAGCGGCTGTCGAGACCCTCGCTGCTCGCGCAACGGCGTAGGCCCGGTCCACCGCCTCGAAGGCACGCCGATGCCGTGGAAGTGCCCTGCGTGTCAGACGCAAATCCGCCACGAGGGTGATGCGCCACGGCCGAAGCAGGTGTATCGCTGTCACGTGTGCCGCCTCGAGCTCGTGCTCGACGAACGGACCGGCCTGTTGGTTGTTGCTCCCCTTCCCCCGGCCAAGCGCTGACTCGTTCTCAGTTCCAAGTCTCTAGTCCCTGATCCCTACTCAGCCCTAAGAAGCCCTCGCGGCTGCCTTCCGCCAGTACCTCGCCAACCCGCGCCAGTTCAGATCGAATCGTCCCGCAACCTCGTACGCGTGAGCGACCGCCTCGCCGGCATGCCGGCGCAACTCCTTCCGGAGTTCGTCGGTGAACCATGCTTCACGATCGTCGTCGGATCCCTCGCGCGCGAGCGACGCTTTCACGAGATTGGCCACGAGGTCGAGGTGATCCGCCATCTCGGTGAGATGAGCCGCCACGGGCGAATGGGGGCCGAAATGCGTCACGAAGAGCGTCGCGGCCCCCCACTGGCCGATGCGCCCCAGGCTGTCGCGCCACAGCTCGAGATCGATGTCGGGCGGCGGCGTGGGCGGCAGCACAAAGCCACCTTCTGTGCGTCGAATGCCGGCCGTATCGCCGACGAAGGCGACGCCGCTGTCCGCGTTGTAGTAGCTGACATGGTGCGACGCGTGGCCGGGTGTATAGGCCACTTCGAAATCGCGGCCGCCGGCGGTGATGCGTTCGCCGCCGCGCAGGACGGTCAGCGCCTCGGGGGGGACAGGCCGGAACTCGCCCCAGAGCCGATCCATCTCGTCGCCCCAGAGCCGCGTCGCGCTGGCAATCAGCTTCTCGGGCGCGACGAGATGTGGCGCCCCCTTCTCGTGGACGAGGACTCGCAGTCGCGGGTTTTCGCGTACGAGCGTTCCTGTGGCGCCGGCATGATCGAGGTGAATGTGGGTGAGCAGAATCGCCCGAAGATCGCCGATGCCAATGCCCGCCCGCTCCAGCTCCGCGCGAAGCGACGGCAAGGTGCTCGACGGCCCCGGGTCGATGAGCGCGACGCCGCCCGGACCATGAACGACGACCGTGGCGATGATCCGCGGCACGCCAAGAAAATTGAGATCGATGTACGTGAGGCCTGAAGCGAGTGAGTTCATTTGGTGATTGGGTGATCTGGTGATTCGGTGATTGCGCCCGGCCGCGCCCGCCTGCGGGCGATGAGCACGGCGATCAGGACGAGCGCGAGCGCGATGACACCCGTCCGCCCGATCCAGCGCTCCAGCGTATCCCAGCTGTTGGCCAGCGCGTATCCGGCGATCGCGACGGCAGTGCACCAGACGACCGCGCCTGTCGCGTTGTAGAAGAGAAACGTCGGCCACCGCAGTCCGCTGGCGCCGGCCAAGACGGCCCCCACGACGCGCAACCCTGTGATGAAGCGAGCCACAAAGACGGTCTTGGCTCCGTGACGGTCGAAGAAGCGATCGAAGTCCGCCAGGCGCGCGCTCGTGAGACCAAGCCGCCCGCCGTATCGCTCGAGCAGCCAGCGGCCGCCACGTCGGCCGATGAAGAAGCCCATGTTGTCGCCGAGAATGGCGCCGGCGACGGCCGTGACGACGACCCGCCAAAACGAAAGGCGGCCAAAATGCGCCAGCGCGGCGCCGGCAAGAAGCGCGGTCTCGCCGGGGACCGGAAGGCCGGTGTTCTCGAGGAAGACGCCGGCGAACACGACCGCGTACCCATAGCGGGCAAACAGATCAACGAGCCATTCGGGCAAGATACGTATCGACTACAGACGACCGACTCCGGACCCCCGAAGGGGCTTGCCGGGGCGTTCGGCGGTGATCTTTCCATCGGCCACGACGCGGCGGCCGTTGACGAACACGTGCCTGATGCCAATGGAATAGTGCCTCGGATCCTCGAATGTCGAGACGTCTCGGATCGAAATCGGATCGAACACTGTGATGTCGGCAACCATCCCCGGGCGCAGCACGCCGCGATCTGCGAGATGCACCCGCGCAGCGGCCTTCGACGTCATCTTGCGGATTGCTTCTTCGAGGGTCAGCAGGTGTTCCTCGCGGACGTAGCGGCCGAGAATGCGCGGAAACGATCCCCAGGCGCGCGGATGCGATTTCGACTCGGAGAGCTTGCCGTCCTCCGCCTGCGCCGCCGAGTCGGTACCGACGCCAACCATCGCGTGCTTCAACGCCGTCCGCACGTCGTCTTCGCTCATGATCGAGGTAATCACCGAGCTCTCGCCGCGGTCTGCGATGACGAGATCCATGACCGCATCGCGTGGATCCTTTCCCATCGCTTTGCCAATCTCGGTGAGCGTCATACCCTCCCACTTGCGCAAATCGTTGTTCAACACCGAAGACAGCATAACGCCGTTACCGCCGTTGGCGCCGTACCATTGGTTTTCCCAGGTACTCGCGCTGCCGTCGTCCATTTCCTTTTTGATCCGCTCGCGCGTTGCCGAATCCTTCAGGCGAGCAAGGGTCTTCTCGAGACCGCCTTCGCGGACCCAGAGCGGCAGGCAGGAATCGAGACCGTTCGACGCGCGCGTGTACGGATACTGGTTCGCGGTGACGTCGAGACCGCGCGCACGCGCCGACTCGATGCGCGACAAGACTTCCGGCATCTTGCCGAAGTTCGCCTTGTACGCGGCCTTCAGGTGCCAGATCTCGGCGGGAATGGCGGCCCGGTCGGCGATCGCGAACACTTCGTCGAGCGACTCGAAGATGCGCGCGCCTTCCGACCGCTGATGCGTGAAGTACACGCCGCCGTAGCGCGCCGCGACCTTTGCGAGCTCGACGATCTCGTCGGTTGAGGCAAACCGATCCGGCACGTACTGAAGCGACGTGCTGAGACCGAGCGCGCCGTGCTGCATCGCTTCGGCGACGAGCGCCTTCATGCGCTCCAGCTCTGCCGGCGTCGCCGGACGATCGTCTTTGCCGATCACGTAGTTGCGGAGGCCGCCGGCGCCGACGAAGGTGCCGACGTTGACGGCGACGCGCGACCGATCCTCGAGCCGCCGGAAATAATCGCCCAGCGTGCGCCAATCGATCGCGATGCCGAAATGGGTTGCGCTCGGCGTCGCCTCGCCGATCATCCGATCGTTCACCGGCGCGATCGACGAGCCCTCGCCGGTGATCTCTGTGGTCACGCCTTGAAGAACCTTGCTTGCGGCGCGCCCGTCCACGAGCACGTTGAATTCCGACTGCCCGAGCAGGTCGATGAATCCCGGCGCGATCACCAGGCTGCTGGCGTCAATTCTCGCCGCCGCCGCCGCGCCACCGAGCATGCCGATCGCAGAGATGCGATCGCCGACGATGCCAACGTCCCCGCGAAACCATGGCGCGCCGGTGCCGTCGACGATTCGACCGTTGACGAGCAGCACGTCGAAGCTCGGCCTTGCCTGCTGCGCAATAGTGACAACCCCGAGGACAGTGGCCGCTAGAAGGGACATAAAGAAACGAACACGCATGCGCGGAATGCTATCAGATGCGACGGGGACGACACTTGTGTAAGCGAAGCACCGATTTGGAACTTCGCGAATTGGTCCGCGCACAGACATCGAGTCGTGTAAACGGTACACGCCATTACATGTTGCCATCAATGACGACATTAAACCTTCGACTACGAATGTGGTCCAACCCATGCAGTGAAGCGCCGCGCCAGCTGCATGTCACGACGACGATCGACGCGGATTCTTCCCGCTGTTGCACTCGCGTTACTCGCCACCACACAACAGGCGGAGCCAGCCACCGTCGCTGTCGCTGGCGACGCATCGATTTCTCACGAAACCGACGGTACGTGGATTCTCGCGGCGGGCGGCGCAACGCTCACGCTTGCCGCCGACGCCTCTCGCGACTTCGCTGTTCTGAGATTGACGTCGGCATCCGGAAGCAACGTCTCGCAGGTCAGCGGCTCGGATTCGACGATCCGCGTGAACAGCACGTCGGTGCCGTTCGGCAGCCGGGCCGGCGGCTTTTCATTTGACGGCGCCAGTATCGATCCGCAAGGCAGCAAGCTGCAGTTCAACGCGACGTATACGCTGGCCAGCGCCAGACTGCGCGTCACTCGTCATTACGCGATCGCATCGGGTTCACCAAGCTTCGAGGTCTGGAACACGTACGCGCCCACGGCCGGCGACGTGGTGCTGTCGGATCTGAACGCGCTGCGGCTCACGGTACCGAACGGCGTCGTTCGCTACTTGTCAGGTCTGCTGGGCGACTCGGCGGATGTGGCGGCCGACAACCCGTTCACCTTGCAGCAGCATTCGCTCGAGAGCGGTGACCATTTTGCGATCGGCGCGCAAGGCCGCGCGTCGGAGCAGACGGTGCCGTGGTTCGCCGTCGATGCACCGGTCGACGAGTTCTTCGCGGCGCTCATGTGGTCCGGGGCGTGGTCGCTTGCCGTCGATCGAAGCGGATCCGGGTTGGCGTTTTCCTTCGGCCTCGCCACGATGACCACGACGGCGTCGCAGCCGATCGACGGTCCGCACGCCGTCTTCGGCGTCGCCCCAGGGGGCATCGGCGGCGCCTCAGCCGCATTGCGCTCGTACGTCCTCGATGGAATCCGCGGCGGCCGGCCGTTCGCGTCGCTGGTCACCTACAACACATGGTTCGCGTACGGCACCGAGATCGACGAATCATCGCTTCGGTCGGAAATGGAGCGAGCGTACGCGCTCGGCGTCGAGTTGTTCGTGGTTGATGCCGGGTGGTACCAGGGCGCTGGCGCCGCCGGCCCGATGGACTTCGACTCGGGACTGGGAACGTGGAGCGCCGATCCGGTCCGGTTTCCACACGGCTTGAGGGGCCTCCGCGACGACGCGCATCTCCTCGGCTTGAAGTTCGGCATATGGGTCGAGCCCGAGCGGGTCAGCATGGCCATCCTCGGATCTGCCGGTGTCGACCAACGGTGGCTCGCGACACACGGCGGCGACTACGGATCCGAGAACACCGGTCAGATTTGCCTGGCCACGGCGGCCGCACGTAAATGGCTCCTCGATCAGTTGACCGCGCTGATCGACGACGTGCAGCCGGACTATCTGAAGTGGGACAACAACCTCTGGGTCAACTGCGACCGAGACGGCCACAGCCATGGAACGAGCGACGGAAATTTCGCGCATGTGCGGGGACTCTACGACATGCTGTCCACCCTCCGCGCTCGCTACCCCGAGATGCAGATCGAAAACGTATCAGGCGGCGGGAATCGCCTCGACGTCGGAATGCTGCGATACACAGACGTTGCCTGGATGGATGACCGCACGGCCCCGTCTGTTCACGTGCGGCACAACATCGAGGGCCTGAGCGCGGTCTTTCCACCGGCCTATCTCTTGTCGTTCGTGACCGATCATGAGGGCGAGCCGCTACACGAGGCGCCCGACCTGTCGCTGTATTTCCGCAGCCGGATGGTCGGCGCGCTTGGCTTGTGCTTCAAGATCTCGGACTTCAAGGAAGGCGAGACATCGAGCATCGGCCACGAAATCTCGATCTACAAAGTGATGCGCGAAACATTGGCGACGGCCGCAGGCGCGCTCCTCACCAACCAGGCCAGGGCGGAAAGCGGCCCCGAGTGGGATGTCCTGCAGGAAAGCGCGCCCGGCAACGGACAACTCCTGATCAGCGCCTTCCAGGGCGCTCTAGGCGTCCCGAGATTCAATGTGAAGCCAACGGCGCTCGATGCCTCGAGCATGTATGTGGTCGAGTCTGTGGACAGAGGGGTCCTCGGGACCATGTCGGGCGCCGACCTCATGGCCAGCGGCGTCGACTTACTGCAATCGCCGAATACAGCTGCACATATCCTGATTCTGCGAGCGCGCGACCCGTAGCCGCGAGGCCGTTCACAATTCTCTTGACAATCGCCCGTGACTTCTCCGACAGTAGTAGTGTGCTATGTCACTAGTACACTTCCGAAGGAGCAGTCACATGAGACCCATCGCCCACGCCGCCCTGTTGCTCGCCGCGCTTTTCGCCGCCACACACCGCCTCTCGGCGCAGGCCCCCGCCAATGTCACCGGCCACTGGGAGGGAATCATCCAGGCTCCGGGCCTGGACGTCAGCGTGGAAATCGATGTCGCTGACACCGGGCACGAGCTCGTGGGGACCTTCGGCCAGCCCGCGCAGCGACTGAAGGGCCTGCCCCTGACCAACCTTGCCGTCGAGGGACGGTCCGTCACGTTTCAGATCAAGGGAGGCACGAACGGACAGCGTGTGTTCAAAGGCGATCTGTCAGCGGACGGCAAAGTGATCGCGGGTGAGTACGCCTCGCAGCTCGGCACACTCCCCTTCCGCGTGACCCGGATCGGAGACGCCCGAATCGAGCCAGTTGCCAAGAGCGCCGCAATCGCCAAGGCGCTCGAAGGCGTGTGGGACGGTACGCTCGAGGTTGACGGAGGATTGCATCTCCGGCTGCGCCTGGCGAACCAACCTGACGGCACATCCGCCGGCAGCATCGTGAATGTGGCTGAGGCGGTGGAAATCCCCCTCAGCGCCATTACACAAACGGCATCGGGTGTGGGCTTCGACCTCAAACCGGTTGGCGGGTCCTACTCGGGCGCGTTGAATCCAGAGGGGACGGCACTGGTCGGTACGCTGACGCAGGGTCAACTCGTCGCGCCGCTGACATTCCGGCGGGTGCCGTCGGCGACGGATAAGAGGTGAACCCGCCATGGATCCTCTCGTCCTCGTCTGTCTAGCGGCCGTCGTCGCGATCGTCCTGGTGGTTCTGGTCATTCGCAAGCGGCGGAAGCGATGAGAAGAAACGATTCAGCCTGCGTGGGACCGCTCACGCCAGAGCAGGCGGAGAACCGAGGCTTGGCCTGGGTGATGGGCGCGTTCCTAGTTTGCCCGTGCCATCTGCCGCTCACGCTCTGGTTGATGGGGACCCTGCTTTCTGGTACAGCCGCAGGTGTGCTCTTGCGCGCGCATCCATATCTCGCCGGCGCAGCCATCACGGCTCTCTGGCTGGCGGCCACGTGGCACGGGATTCGTCACATTCGTGCCGCCTGGAAATACTCGCAGACCGTGACGAATCGCGGGAGCTCGAGGTGAACGATGCATTGCTTCACGCATAGCCGCATTGCGGCTGTCGGCGGTGCTCGACTTCGTCCGCAGGTGGGTCGACATGCCGATGCCGAGTTGTCGATGACGAACACCGATCGTGCGATGGTGACCGGTCGAATCGGCCCCTAGATCAACTGGATGCTGTTTCGCCCCAATCCCTCCTCTGGCGTTCCCATCTATCTCCAGTTGATGGAGCAGGTGAAGCACAGCATCGAGACGGGCGCGCTCCGTCCCGGTGAGCAGCTGCCCGGGATTCGTCCGCTGGCGGAGCAGCTCGTGATCAACCCGAACACGGTGGCGAAAGCGTATCGCGAGCTCGAACACGAGGGGATCGTCGAACTACGGCAGGGCGCCGGCGCGTTCATCTCGTCAAACGCGCGGGCCAAGGAGCTCACCGACAAAGTCCGCGCGGGTCAGACGATCGTTGCGGCGACGGTGAAGCGGTTGCGCGCGCGTGGCGTCACCGACGAGGAGATCCGGCGCTTGTTCGAAGCGGAGCTGGCCGGCTTGAGAAAGGCGGGACATCAGCGTGGCTGATCCGTTCATCATCGAGACCACGGACCTCCGGAAACGCTACGACCGATTCGAAGCGTTGCGCGGCTTGAACCTTCAAGTCCCGGCAGGCTCCATCTGCGGTTTCCTGGGACGCAACGGCGCCGGCAAGACGACGACGGTCAAGATCCTGCTGGGGATGACTCGTCCGACCAGCGGGAGGGCGAGCGTTTTTGGCCTGCCTGCCGATGCGGCAGACCACAGTGTGGACATTCGCTGCCGAACGGGATTTGTGAGCGAGGACAAGGATCTCCTCGAGACGATGACGGTCTCGGAGATCGTTCGCTTCACCGCGGGGTTTTATCCGCGCTGGCGTGCCGACCTCGAGCAACGCTATCTCGAGAAATTCGAGCTGCCGTTGGATCGAAAGGTCAAGGCCCTTTCGCGTGGCATGCGGACGAAGCTCGCGCTGCTCCTGGCTTTCTCGCGAGGGGCCGAGCTGCTCATGCTGGATGAACCAACGTCGGGCCTCGATCCTGTGGTGGCGGAAGATGTGTTACAGGCGTTGGTGAGCCACGTCGCCAGCGAGCAGATGACGGTGTTCTTCTCTTCCCACCAGATCGCCGAGGTCGATCAGATCGCCGATCACGTGGCCATTGTGGATCGCGGGCGCGTTGTCGTCGCCGGCGGGCTCGAGGACCTTCGGGAGCGCTACTGCCGTGTCCAGCTGGTGTTCCATGGCGATGCGCCGGCGATCACGCTTCGCGCGCCCGACGTCGTCCGCACCCATCGGGAGGGCCGCGTGCTCAGCGTGCTTTCGCGCGGCGGCCCCCAGCGGATCCTCGATGAGACGCGTGCGCTCAACCCCGCATCTGCGGAGGTCGTCCCGATCACGCTGAAAGAGATCTTCCTCGAGACCGTGAAGGCGGAGGAGTGACATGCTTTGGTACAAGTCGTGGCTGGACACGCGCTCGCGCTTCCTCATCGGCCTCGTGCTGCTGATGCTCTCGGCCGGCGCCACGGTTGTCTATTACCCCGAGGTCATGAAGTTGATGCCGATGGCGAGCAGCATCGACGCGGACGGAGCCCTGGGCCGGCGAATCAGGGAGGGCGTGGAGCTGTCGCGCGACTACAGGGGCTACATCTGGGCGCAATGGGCGAGGCAGGCGATGAAGAATCTGGGGACGGTGTTTGCGATACTGCTCGGGACAGGCGGCCTGGTGTCGCAATCCTCTGGCGCTGGGGCTCTCTTCATGCTCTCGATGCCCGCCTCGCGCAACCGCGTACTGAGCGTGCGAGCCGCGACCGGGCTCGCCGAACTGCTGGCTCTCGCAATTGTCCCCGCGCTGCTCATCCCTGTGCTTTCGCCTGGAGTCGGCCAGCGATACGCACTCACAGATGCATTCGCCCACGCTGTCTGCCTTTTCAGCGCCGCCGCCATGTTCTTCAGCCTGGCCATGCTCTTGTCAACACTCTTCACGGATCTCTGGCGGCCCTTGTTGATCACCTGTGGAGTGGCGGTCGTGCTGGCGCTCTATGAGGGACTCGTTCGTCAGGTCGCGCCGTACGGCGTCTTCCGGCTGATGAGCGGAGAAACCTATTTCCGCACGGGCCACTTGCCGTGGATGGGACTCCTCGGCAGTGCGGCCGCGTCGGCTGCGATGCTGTACGCTGCGTCGAAGAGCCTGGCGCGGCAGGACTTCTGACGCTATCCGCCGTACACGGTCTTACCACCGACGACCGTACGGTTCACCTTGATGTCCATGATCCGATCGGGTTCGACGGTGTGCGGATCCTGTTCGAGAAACACGAAATCGGCGAGCTTGCGCGGTGTGATGGAGCCTTTCTCGTGCTCTTCTGAGGAAGCGTGGGCTCCGTTGAGCGTACCGATCATCAGCGCCTCGTCGACGGTCACCTTCTGATTCGCGCCCCAGACGCGCCCCTTGTAGTCCTTGCGCGTCACCATGCTCTGAACCGCCATCAGCGGCTCGAACGGTCCCGGGTTGTAATCCGACGCGCCCGGCACGCGGATGTCGGCATCGAGAAACGACCGATGCGCGAACATCCAGCGGACCTTGTCGTCGCCGTACTGCGTCCATTTCTCGCCGTGGTAGTAGACGTAGGTCCAGAACGGCGTTGGAATCACGCCGCTGGCCTTGATCCGTGCAATCAGATCGGGGTTCACGAGCGTGCAGTGCTCGATGCGATGGCGTCGATTCGCGTCCGGCCACTTCTTGAGGGCGCGCTCGTAGGCCTTGAGCACCATGTCGATCGTCACGTCGCCGTTGGCGTGCACGCCGATCTGGAAACCGTGGCTATGCGCCTCGTCCACCGCCTCATAGAGCTGATCCTGCGTCATCGTCAGGATGCCGTAGTCGTTCGTGCCGACGTAGGGCGTGCTCATGCGCATCGTGCGTTCGGACGCGGACCCGTCGGCCACGAACTTGAATCCCCCGAGCCGAATCCACTCGTCGCCGAAGCCGGTGTACAGGTTCGCGGTCTTGAACGCCGCCTGCGTCTGGGGCGAGCGGATCATCATGTACGCGCGATGCGTCAGCTCGTCGTTCTTCCGGCAATCTTCGTACGCGAGGATGTGATCCGAGTTCGTGCCGGCGTTGTGCACCGAGGTCAGGCCACAGGCGTTGAACAGCTTCGACATGTGGCGCATGCCGTTCCGCGCGCGTTCGCGCCGCTGTTCCGGCGTAAAGCTCTCTCGCTTGCCGACGCTGCTGAACACGCCGCGCGCGTTCTCGGCCACGCGTCCGTTCAATTCGCCGTTGTCCCTGAAAAAACGGCCGTCGGGCGGGTCGGGCGTCTGCGCGGTGATTCCGGCAAGCTCGAACGCCTTACTGTTGTAGAAATTCGTGTGGCCGCCTCTGTGAGCCACCGAAACCGGGTGCTCCGTGGTGGCTTCGTCGAGATCCTTCCGCGTCAACGGCCGATCGAGCTTCGTGTCGTCGAACATGAAGCCGGTCACCCAGAATCCCGGTGGCGTCGTGTCTGCTTTTTTCTTGATCGCGGCCTGAATCTCGCGGACGGTGCGCAGGTTCGTGTTGACGCCGTACAGCTCTTCCACGCCGCTCGGGTGACAATGCGCGTCGATGAAGCCTGGCGTGACCGTCATCCGCTGGGCATCGATCACCTGCGTCCGCGGCGTCGCCAGGTTGCGGATGTCGCTCGTCGATCCGACGGCGACGAACCGCGCGTTCTTGACGGCGAACGCCTCGGCGCGGGGCTGCGATCGGTCGCTCGTATAGACGACGCCATTGACGACGATGAGATCCGGCTCGGCGCCGACGGCCGGTGGTGTCTGCGACGCGACCGGCTGGCCGGCATGCGGCGTCCGGTCGAGGGTCAAGGCACCGGCCAGCGCGGCGCCAAACCCGAGAAACTCACCGCGGGTATACTTGGCCATACGGCGCAGATTCTAGCCTAAGCTTCGCTCGCGATCGCCGGCGCACGCTTTGCGATCTCGCGAGCCATGGTTGCCAAGTCATGCTCCTACACCAGTTTTACCTGAACTGTCTGGCACACGCCTCGTATCTCGTCGGTGACGAGCGATCGCGCATTGCCGCCGTCGTCGATCCGCAGCGCGACATCGATCAGTACCTGGCGTTCGCCGAGACGCACGGCCTTCGCATCGCGCACGTCTTCCTGACGCATTTCCACGCGGACTTCGTCGCCGGTCATCTCGAGCTGAGAGACCGTACCGGTGCCTCGATCTATCTGGGCGCGGCGGCGAAGGCCGAGTACGCGTTCACGCCGCTCAAAGACGGTGATCGGGTGGAGTTCGGCGACGTGCGGCTTCAGGCCCTCGAAACGCCGGGACACACGCCCGAGTCGATCTCGATCCTCGTGTTCGACCGCGGCCGCAGCGAGATCGAGCCGCATGCCGTGCTCACAGGCGATACCCTGTTCGTCGGCGACGTCGGCCGTCCCGACTTGCGGGTCGCGCTGGGATGGTCGGCCTCGGATCTCGGCAGCCTGTTATTCGAATCGCTGCACACCAAGCTGCTGCCGCTTCCCGACGGGAGCCTGGTGTATCCCGCGCACGGCGCCGGGTCGCTGTGCGGCAAGGCCATCAGCAAGGAAACGGTGTCGACGATTGGCGAGCAGCGGCGCGTGAATTACGCGCTGCAACCGATGACGAAGACCGCGTTCGTCGAACTCGTCACCGCCGATCAACCCGACGCGCCTCCCTATTTCACCTACGATGCCGTCCTGAACAGCCGGGAACGTCCAACCTTGACTGAGACGCTCGCGCGCGAGTTGAATCCGATGACGCTCGATCAGGTGCTCGCGCTGCAGCAGGTTGGCGGTCAACTGCTCGATACGCGGGATCCGGCCGACTTCGCCGCGGCGCATCTCGCCGGAAGTCTCAACGTCGGCCTAGGCGGCCAGTACGCCACGTGGGCGGGGACAATCCTGAGCCGCGAGCGGCCCATCGTGATCATCGCCGACCCGGGGCGTGAAAGCGAATCGGCGGTCCGGCTGGGACGGATTGGATTCGATCACGTCGTCGGATTCCTGAAGGACGGGCTGCGCAGCCTCGAATCGCGCGGGGACCTGACGGCGACGACCGAGCGCGTCAGCGCTCCTGTGGCCGCGGATCGCATCGCACGCGGCGAAGCGCTTCTGGTCGACGTCCGCGGGCCTCACGAGCGTGAGCAGAAGTCGGTCGCGGGCAGCATACATATGCCGCTCAACCACCTTGCGGAACGTGCCTCCGAATTACCAACCGATCGCCCTGTGCTGGTCCACTGCGCGGGGGGCTACCGATCATCGATCGCCGCGAGCTTATTGCGGCAACTTGGCTTCACGCGGATCGGCGAAGTCGCAGGCGGCATCGCCGCATGGGAAGCGGCGAGCCTTCCTGTAAAGGCCGCATAAGCTGCCTTCCGCGTTCGCTCCGGTGTGATAAGCTGTTGCCCGTTCCCCCAAGATGCAAGAGAAGGGCGAGGTTCCGCTCGCACGGTTGTGGCAGCTTTCCGACGGCACGTCGTGTCTGCTGCTCAAGGATTCGCGCGCGGAAAACTGGCAGCTTCGCGTCATCCGCAATTCCAACACTCTCCGCGCCGAGGTGTTCGGCAATCCGCTGGTTGCCATGAACACCGCGAAAGAATGGCGCAGCACGTACGAGCCGACGGTCGAAGCGTCGCATTGATGGCACCGTCGTTGGGGACGGCGTAGAGGCGGAGATCACTCCGTCCCAAGCTCTCAGCGGCGAGGTAGAGTGCTCTTTCTGATCTTCGCGACCACCGTGAAGTTCGGATCGACGACGTTGGCAATCTCGTATTCGGTGGCCTGTCCCATGAATATCTGCGCCCCGCGCTCGGTGAAGCCGAAGTCGGCCATCAGCCACCGCTGCAGCTCACTCGTCGCGTGCTGAAACGCCTCGAGCAGCGGCCGCGCGCTGCCGAGCACCATGAGGTGCGTCTCGCTTTCGAGCCGCGGCCAGGCGACCGCCTTCTTCTTCACGAGATCGACGGTGAACTCGACATCCATCGACGTCTCGAGCCCCGTCCCGGCGACTTCACCTTCGCCCTGACGCGCGTGGCCGTCGCCAAGAAATAACAGCGCGCCCGGCTCGTTGACGGGCAGCATCAACTTCACGCCGGCACCCATGAACGCGTAGTCCATGTTGCCGCCGAACGCACCAGGCGCCGCAGTCGAGATCGCTTCCTTGCGCGCGGGCGCCACGCCGACGCAGCCGAGCATTGGCCGCAGCGGCAGCTCGATCCCGCCCGGCTGGACGTCGGATTGATCGAGCCGGGCCACTCCTCTCCCCTTGTCGATCGTCCAGGTGACGCGGCGCGCTTCACGGTCCACGCGCGCCGCAATCGCCGTCGGATCGACGGTATAGGGCGACAAGAGGCTGCCCGAGTACGCCGTCGCGCGGTTGGTCTCGATCTTCTCGAGCGTCACGACCAGCATGTCGCCCGGTTCAGCGCCGTCGACATAGAACGGACCGGTCTGCGGATTCGGTCCGCCCGAGACGTTCTTACCGTTCCAGTCGACGCCGGACGCATCGATCGTCTTCGTGACCACGCGATCGCCGGGTTTGATGTGGAGCGCCGGAGGATGCGCGAACGAGTAGGTGAGGTAGAACTGCTGCGGAGTGAACCGATGCGTCTCGGCCGCGATCCGCACGGACGCCCCAGCCGACAGGGCGATGACGATCAGGGCAATCCGTCTCATCGTGATCTCCGCAGGGAAACTGACGAGACCACGAAGACACGAAGGCACAAAGGGGCACGACGTGTCTTTGTGCCTTCGTGGTCCAGGCTCAGGTGCGCGCGGCGAACGGATTCTCGTCCGCGCTCGGACCATAGATCGACGGCACCGGCACGTCCAGCAGCCGCAAGTACACCGAGAGCTGCCCCCGGTGGTGAATCCAGTGGTTCATGACGATCGCCCGGACAAGCGCCGCTTTCGGCATCGCCATCAACGTCGCGCCGCCCGCCTTGGCTGTCCACGTCCCCTTGAGGCCTTCGTCGCCCAGCTGGCCGAGCTTTTCCTTGACGGTCTTGACGCCCTTGTCGTGCGCCGCGAGGATGTCCGCGGTCGACGAAGGCGTCGGAGGTTTCTCGCCCGTGAACTCGGTGACGTCCTCGCAGCACCAGCCGGCGATGACTCCCGGGCTTGCCGCGACGTGCAGCGCCAGTTCGCCGAGCGACATCGACTTGGGATGCGGCTTCCATGACAGCTTATCGGTCGGCACACGCTCGAGCACGCGGCGCGTCGTGCCGGCTTCGTTGTCGAATTCCTGAAGAACGGCGGCGCACATAGACATGACAAAACCCTCCTTGGCTGGAACGTCAGATACTACTCAAGGCTTTGGCCGTGCCGCAAATGGACCGACGGTCGGCTTTGGCTGCGTATTGGCAAGCGGCCCGAGCTCGGCGGCCACGCCGCGAGCGATCGCCGCCGTCTCGCTGGCGGCCTGGAAACAGGTGAAATCCGGCCGATCGCGCCAGGCGAACGGACCGCACAGCCGGACCTTCGCCTTGATTGCCGCGTCGTGGACGATGTTGATCGCACGCTCGTAGTCGGGCGAACCCTGCCGGTAACCCGAGAAGTTGCCGAGGTCGCCGCTGGCGGCGAACACCGCGGTGACACCAGGCACCTTCGCGATCTCGTCGGCGTTTTTCAATCCTTCGAGTGTCTCGATCATCAGGATCAGCACGACGTTGTCGTTGATCGTTTGACGGTAGCCGCCTGGCACGCCGCCCCACATGTTGCCGTCGAATGCCTGGCCGCCACCGTTGCTGCGCCGGCCGAGCGGCGGGAAGTAGGTCCAGTTCCGCGCCTCGATCGCTTCTTCGACAGTATCCACCGTTGGGACGACAACCACGAGCGCTCCAGCATCAAGAGCGTGCTGGATTTCGCGTTCGTCCGTGTACGCAACGCGCACTCCGGGCACCGCCGTGGCGTTCGGGCAGGTGCGCCACATGCGCGCAACCGCTCCCCAATCGCGGTCGTTGTGCTGCATTTCCGTCCAGATGAAGTCGTACCCGGCGTTGGCCATCGCGCAGTAGGTCGCCGGATCGGTGGCGCTGAACACGGTCCCACCCGTCACCTTGCCGCCTTGCGTCATCTTGAGCTTCACGGGGTTCCATACCTGCGATCCGGCGGGCGGATTGAACGCGGGACCGTACTTCCATGTCCCGGGACTGAAAGGCCCCTGGTTGATGGCGCCGGCCGGCGCAATCTGGCGCGCGTTGCTGTCGCGGCCGGCTGGCGCCGCGAGCGGAAACTGGGTCGTGCCGGCCGCCGCGTTGTTGGCGTACGGATCGGCGGTCGGCGGTGGCTGTTGTGGCGGCGGTTGTTGTTGGTTTTGCGTCTGGGCTCCGAAAGTAGCAATGCCCAGCAGCGTGAACACCGCGGCGTAGAAACGCAGATGCTTCACGGTCACCCTCCCTCTAGAGACTGCACACCTGTTCGAAGATCGACGGTTCCACTGGAACACCCTCTTCCATGTTCTGTCGCCGTGTTGCCAGCGTGCGCTCGCCCGGGTAGCGCGCCTGCAAATCCTCGACAATCGCGTCGATTGTCCGCGATCCTTCAGCCCATCCACTCAGCGTCGTCGCATCAGCGGCAATGAACACCTGCGAGAGGCCGCTTTCCTGCTCGGGATGCGCCGGAATTTCGTGCGTCGCGCGGCCACCCGACAACAGCGCCGCCATCATATCCAGCATCAGCGCCAGACCGGAGCCTTTCCAGAAGCCAATCGGCAGCGGACGCTTCGACGCCTCGATCGCCGCCGGATCGGTCGTGAGCTCGCCGGCGCTGTCGAAGCCACCCGGCACGGGCAGCGGCTCATGCCGCATGCGATACGACGCCAGCGCTCCGTACGAGAACTGCGACATCGCCATATCGAGCACGACGTGGGCGCCCCCGCTTTGCCCACGAGGCACGGCGATGACCAGAGGATTATTGCCCACTCGTGGGGTCGCAGCGCCCCAGGGCGGCAGATTCGGAAGCGTGTTGGTCCAGCACAGTCCGATCACGCCGGCCTCCGCCGCCTGCCATCCATACGTGCCGCCCCGCATCCAATGGTTCGTGTTCGCGAGCGCCACGCAGCCGATGCCGTGGGCCCGCGCCAACGCAATCGCCGCCTCCATGCAGGCGTAGGCATTCAGGGTGCCAACGCCGCTCCGACCGTCCCAGCGCTCCAAGGCGCCGTGCGCGGCAACTTTCACCGGTCGCGCATGCACGTCGACGACACCGCTCCGAATCATCGCCACGAGCCGCGGAACGAGATTCAGCCCGTGCGACGCGACGCCGTCACGGCTGGCGTCCGCAATGAGCCGCGCGCAGAGCGCGGCGCGATCCGGCTCCAGTCCGGTCGTGGCAAGCGCCCGAAGCACTGCGTCGAACAGCTCTCGATACGAAACTCTCATGCGGGGACGGGTCTGCGCGGGAATCTCCGGAGACGGTCCCCGACCGCCTCCTCGTTGCCTGAGCGGGACATGGCGGTAATAATAGCCGCGGTTTGAATATCCCGACTCTGCATCGCGCCGTGAACGCGGCCGCACGCATCGCATGCCCGTTCATCGTCTCGGCAACGGGAATCGCGTGCGCCGCCCTCATCGTCGGTGATGCGGCGGCGCAGACGCCCTCCGCACCCCCGCCGCCGATTCTCCAGGATCCACAGACGATCCTGTTGTGGCCGAGCGGCGCACCAGGCGCGCAGGGCACCGACGATCGCGACAAGCCCGCCATCACCGTCTACATGCCGTCGAATACGACAGGGCCGATGACCGCCGTCATCATCGCGCCCGGCGGAAGCTATCGCGCGCTCTCGATGAACAACGAAGGACGCGCCCCGGCCAATTACTTCAACGCGCTCGGAATCGCCGCGTTCGTCCTGCGTTATCGCCTGGGACCGCAGTACCACCATCCAATCGAGCTCGGCGACGCGCAGCGGGCAATCCGCACTGTGCGCGCGCGCGCGGCCGAATGGCACATCGCGCCGGACCGCATCGGCTTCATGGGGTTCTCCGCCGGAGGCCATCTCGCGTCGAGCGTGTCGACCCATTTCGACAACGGCACTGCGAACGCGGCAGATCCCATCGATCGCCTTGGCAGCCGTCCCGACTTCGCGATCCTCGGCTATCCGGTCATCTCGTTGATCGAAGCGTGGACGCACCAGGGCTCGAAGACGAATCTCCTCGGCGATGCGCCGGATCCGGCGCTCGCGCGCAGCCTCTCGAGCGAGACACAGGTCACGAGCTCGACGCCGCCGACGTTCATCTACCAGACCGATGCGGATACGACGGTGCCGGCGGAGAACGCGGTGAGCTATTACCTTGCGCTGCGAAAGGCTGGCGTACCCGCCGAGCTGCACATCTTCAAGAACGGCCGGCACGGCTCCGGCCTCGGCATGACCGATCCGGCGCTGTCGGAATGGCCGAAGCTGCTTGCGAATTGGCTCCGCGTCAGCGGGTTTCTCAGATAGGTCGCCTGGGTCGGGCGGATCAGGTAGGACAGGCAGGGATAATACGTGGTGGCACGAGGAGACACGCGATGAAGTGGATGACCATAGCGGTCGCAGCGCTGCTGACCGCCGCGTCGGCGACGGGCGATCAATCTCCGTTTTCAGATTTCCGGGCCGAACGGCCGGGCGTGATCCACCGCATCACGGCGACAGATCTTCCTCTGCCCTTCGCGACCTCGTCCGCGCGCAATCCGCCAAAGTCGGTGCCGCGGCCGGACGGCGCGATGCCGCAGCCGCTGCCCGGGTACGCTGTGGCGCTCTACGCCGGCGGTTTGGAGAATCCACGATTGATGCGCACGGCACCGAACGGCGACATCTTCGTCGCCGAGAGCCGGCCGGGCCGGGTGAAGGTGCTCCGCGGGCGCGACGCCTCGGGTCGTGCGCAGGCGGTGGAGGTTTTCGCCGAGGGGCTCACGCGGCCGTTCGGGATCGCGTTCTACCCACCTGGACCGAATCCAACGCACATCTATGTTGGGAATACGGATTCGGTCGTCCGATTCCCCTACCAGGTCGGCGATCTGAAAGCGCGCGGAGCGGCCGAGACGATCGCGGCCGTGCCGACCAGCACGCCGCCCGGACGCGGCCACTGGTCGCGCGACATCGTCTTCTCGCGCGACGGCAGGAAGATGTTCGTGTCGGTCGGATCGCTCACCAACGTGGACGACGATGAGATGAATCCGGCGGAGAAAGATCGCGCGACCGTGCTCGAGTTCAACCCCGACGGCACTGGACGTCGCGTCTACGCATCTGGGATTCGCAACGCCGTTGGCCTCGCCGTCCATCCGCAAACGGGTCAGATCTGGGTATCGGTGAACGAGCGCGACGCGCTCGGCGACAACCTCGTGCCCGACTACATCTCGCACATCGAGGATGGCGCTTTCTACGGCTGGCCCTGGTACTACATCGGCGGGCATCAGGATCCGCGACATGCCGGCAAACATCCCGATCTGAAGGACAAGGTGAAGGCGCCCGATCTCCTGCTGCAGCCGCACAGCGCGTCGCTCGAGATGTTGTTCTACACCGGCACACAGTTCGCACCCGAGCACCGCAGCAGCATCTTCGCGGCAGAGCACGGCTCGTGGAACAAGTCGCAGCGGACCGGCTACAAAGTGATTCGCGCGCCCCTCAAGAATGGTGTTCCAACGGGCGAGTACGAAGACTTCCTCACGGGCTTCGTCGTTGACGAAGATCAGGTGTGGGGTCGACCGGTCGGGGTCACGTTGGCGTCGGACGGCGCGCTCCTCGTCAGCGACGACGGGTCCAACTCGATCTGGCGCGTGAGCTACGGCAAGTAGCAGCCAGGGACGCGTTGATACAGATCGATCGCACGCGCGCGCCGCGCGATCTCCTCCCAAAGATCGACCGGTTGTTTGCGCTGTCGGCGCAGAAGATCACCGCGATCGACGCGACGTGGCGACCGGAGCAGGGCGCGCCGGTCTTCACCGTCGAGGGTCGCTACCAGACACGCGGCTGGACCGAGTGGACGCAGGGCTTTCAGTTCGGCTCCGCCCTGCTGCAGTTCGACGCGACGGGCGACAAGGCGTTCCTCGAGCTCGGGCGATCGCGCACCGTCGAGCGGATGGCGCCGCACCTCACGCACGCGGGGGTGCACGACCACGGCTTCAATAACGTCAGCACATACGGCAATCTCTGGCGGCTGGCGCGCGAGAAGCGCATTGACGCCGGCGACTGGGAGGTGCGGTTCTACGAGCTCGCGCTGAAGGTCAGCGGTGCCGTGCAGGCGCGGCGGTGGACGCGGCTGCCAGACGGCGGATTCATCCACTCATTCAACGGGGCGCACTCGCTGTTCGTCGACACGATCCGGTCGCTGCGCGCCCTCGCCATCGCACACGCGCTCGGCCACCAGTTGATGGAGGAACAGGACGAGAAGGTCAACCTGCTCGTGCGACTCGTGCAGCATGCGCGCGCCACTGCGCAGTACAACGTGTACTTCGGACGTGGACGCGACCGCTTCGACGATCCGTCGGCGCGCGGACGAACGGCGCACGAAAGCCTGTTCAATGTCGCGAACGGCACGTACCGCGGACCAAGCACACAGCAGGGGTATTCGCCGTTCAGCACCTGGACGCGCGGCCTCGCATGGGCCATGCTCGGATTTACCGAACAGCTCGAATTCATCCGCCTCCGCGGTGATGCGGAGTTGGCGGCCTGCGGCGGCCGATCCGCCGTCGACGCCGTGCTGCTGGAGGCGGCGCGCGCCACGTGCGATCACTACATCGACGTCGCCGCCTCCGATGGCGTGCCGTATTGGGATGCGGGTGCGCCAGGGCTCGCAGCTCTGGACGGCTGGCGCGATCGACCAGCCGATCCTTTCAACGACCACGAGCCGGTCGACAGTTCGGCCGCGGCCATCGCGGCACAAGGACTGTTACGCCTCGGACGGTTGACGAGCGACAGCCGTTACGAGCAGGCTGGGCTGCGAGTACTCGAAACGTTGCTCGGCGAGCCGTACTTGAGCGTCGATGAACGGCATCAAGGTCTCCTGCTCCATTCCGTCTATCACTGGCCGAACGGCTGGGATCATGTCCCGCGCGGCGCGCGCACACCGCGCGGCGAATCGAGTCAGTGGGGCGACTATCACCTGCGCGAGGTGGCGTTGTACGTGAAACGGCTTGCTGAGGGTGCGACCTACCTGACATTTTTCGGCCCCGATGGTGCCCCGATAACGGAGGCGACGGAGGAAACGGTGCGCTCCTGATGAATCGCACAGCGCTCGTGACCGGCGGCACACGTGGAATCGGACTGGGAATCGCTCGCGCGCTCGCGAAGGATGGATGGAACCTCGCGCTGTGCGGCCTACGACCTGCTGCCGAAGTGCGCACGGTGTTGTCGGAGCTTCAGCAGGCCGGGGCGGCCGTCCACTACATCGGCGCCGATCTCGCCCGCCAGGACGATCGTCGCCGCCTCGTCGAGGAGGTTCGAAGCCGCTTCGGCGCGCTCAACGGCCTCGTCAACAATGCGGGCCGGGCACCGCGGGTACGCGCGGACCTTCTCGACGCGACCGAAGAAAGCTTCGAAGAGGTCCTGCGCACGAACCTGCAGGGGCCGTACTTCCTCACCCAGGCGATCGCTCGCGATCAGATCGACCGGCGCCGCACAGACCCGACCTTCACCGCCTCCATCGTGTTCATCACCTCGGTGTCGGCGGACATGGCGTCCGTGAATCGCGGCGAATACTGTGTGAGCAAAGCCGGGGCGTCGATGGCGGTCCGTCTCTTCGCGGCGAGACTGGCCGAGGATCGCGTGCCGGTCTATGAAGTGCGCCCGGGGATCATCGCCACCGACATGACGGCGGCCGTAAAGGATGCATACGACCGGCGCATTGCTGGCGGACTCGTACCCGAACGTCGCTGGGGACAGCCCGAAGACGTCGGCCGCATCGTCGCCGCGCTGCTGCGGGGCGATCTTCCGTACGCGACCGGCAGCGTGATCAACGTGGACGGAGGGCTGTCGATTCCCCGACTCTGACGTCACACGCCGAGGAATCGGCGCATGCGATCCAGCTCCGCGTCGAGCTCGCGCCTGAATGCGCGATCGCGCGGCGGCTTCGAGGCAACGTAGCCGAAAGTCGCGTGCAGTTCGCCGTTTTGAACGGAGAGGTTGCCCCAGCCGACGACGCGATCGCGCCAGAGCAGCGGCAGCGCGTAGTAGCCGAGTTTCCGCTTGGAAATCGGCGTGTACGCTTCGAAACGGTACGCCCAGCCCCACAAGAGCTCGAAGCGTCGGCGGTCCCACACCAAGGGATCGAACGGGGCCAGCAAGATCACAGCTGACGAGGCATCGTCCTTTCGCGACGCCGACTCCTCCGCGGGCCAGTACCAGTCGACGCGGTCTACGTGCGCCTGCGCGAGACGCTGCTTTGCACGGTGCAATGCCTTTCCCAGCTCGCCACGCCACTGCGGCACGGCGTAGCGCAGCCGGCGGACGAGGGTGGACAAGCTTGCAGCCGGCAGCGGCGCGTACTTGCGCACAGCCACGTCGACCAGCGCATCGATCCGCGCATGCCGAGTGGCGACATCAGAGGGTGCGTCTCCGTGCTCGTGCGGCGCGTAAATGCGGATCCCCGCCTCACGCCGGACGACGCGCAGCAATCCGCCGTAGTGCATCATGTCCAGCAGATGTGTGGTGGCGCTCGAGGACCCTCCCCAGTAGTTCGTCACGGTGCCGTGCGCGAAATGGCGGTCCACTTCGCGCGGGTGCACGGTCCCGCGTTCGCGTACGAACTCAAGGAGAAGGTGCGCGCGCTTCCTGCGGGCTGCCGGCCAACGCGAGACGAGCTCGCGCGGGTGCATCAGCCTCTCTACGGCGCTCGTGACAAACCCGTAGTTCACGAAAGTATCCTCGTGAATCTCCAGCGTCGAGTAGCGGCGCTCGAGGTCGCCGGCGCGGTAGTCTTTGACACGAGGGCGGAGAGTCAAATCCTGCGCGCGCGCGGGCGCGCGGATCGGATCGGCCTGCACGAAACCAAATCGCTCGAGGGCGCGTGGCAGCGTCGTGGGACCGAACAGGCTGCGGGCGACGGCAAAAGCGCGGAGTGCGTCGAGGGTGATGCTTTTATTGTACGCGCGCACGTTCGCGCAGATACAGAAACAGCGGCAAGCCGAGCGACACGCCCACTGCGAGATTTGCGACGACTGGGGCCCAACGGTGCGGAACGCCATTGCGTTTCCCGTCGACCGCGACGAATACCCACAACGCCAGCGACGACACAATCACATCAACCCCGAAGAACGCGCTCACGGGCGTGGAAAAGAGCTGCGCGATCATCAATGGAAGATTCAAGCCGTGCTCGCGGAGAAACGGCAGGAGCTGCCAGTAAGGCAAGAGCGTTCCTGCCAGACAAAGACACAGGTATACAGTCTTCGGTTTCATGGCGTCCTCGGGCCATCACTCGTGGCGCAGCGTGACGATGGGATCCACCGATGCCGCGCGGCGCGCCGGGAGATAGCTGGCGAGAGCAGCGAGCATCGCGAGACCTGCGGGGGCGACGATGAACGACGTCGCATCACTGGGCCCGATACCATATAACAGCGTCGCGACTCCACGCGCGAGCGCAAACGCGCCACACACGCCGAGCGCGGCGCCGATGAGCGCGAGCGTCATCCCTTCGGCGAGGATCATCCGGAGCAGCACGGCCGGACTTGCCCCGAGCGCGAGACGAATGCCGAGCTCGGTCGATCGCAGCGAAACGGAATACGCAACGGCCCCATAAAGGCCGATCGAGGCCAGCAACACCGCCAGCACGGCCAGCGCGACGAGCAGCACGGTCCGAAAACGTGGCTGCGCCGCCGATCGTGTCAGCCCCTCTTCCAGCGTCTGGATCTCGCCGACAACGATCTGTCGGTCAGCCTGCGCGATCTGCCTGCGAAGCGCAGGGGCGAACGCCAGTGGATCGCCGACGGTGCGCGCAACGAGGTAGTTCGTCGGCCACGGCTGCTGGTGAAACGGCCGGTATATTCCGCCGTCCGGCGCGGCATCCAGGCCCTCGAACTTGATGTTGCCGACGACGCCGACGAGGGCAACCTCTTCGCTGCGCCTGGGCCCTGGCGCAGGCAGCGTCAGCGTCCGGCCGATCGGATCGCGGTCGCCGAATACCCGCCGCGCCGTGTGAGCGCTCATGATCATCACGGGCGGACTCGTTGAATTGTCGGCCGGAGTGAAGAAGCGGCCTTGCACAAGCCGGACGCCCAGCGTCGAGAAAAATGCCGGCGTCGTTGCCAGCGCATCGATGTCGTAATCGCGGGGGCCGCCGCCGGCATCGACTTCCTTCAACGTATAGCGGAGCCTGGCGCCATTCAATGGCAGGCTGGTGGTGACGCTGGCGTCCACAATCCCGGGAATGGCTGCGACGCCATTCAGCACGGTGTTGACCATCTCAATCTGGCGATTCGGGGGCAGCGCCCGTCCCTGCGCCAGATTCATTTCGACGACGATCACGCGATCGGTCGTGACGCCGACGTCCGAATGCAGCAGCCGCACCAGGCTTCGCCCGAAGAGCGAGGCGCCGACCAGGAGGACCACCGATACGGCGATCTGTGCCACGACGAGCGTCGAGCGCACACGGTATCCCCGACCGCGAGGGTTAGACGGGACGATGGCGCCGAACAGCGCTGCCGCCATCGACAACGCGAGCGCGAAGACGAGGATGGGCCAATCGACTCGAACGGCATCGGCCCGCGGCAGCGACGCCGGCCAGATGCGCGCGAAGCCTCGCACGCCGAGAGTAGCCAGGCCGATGCCACCGGCGCCGCCGGCAATGGCGATCAGCGAGCTTTCGGCGATCGAAAACGACAGCAAACGACCCGCGGACGCGCCAAGGGCCCGCCGCACCCAGGTTTCATGCGAACGCGACGTCTGTCGCGCGAGCAGCAGGTTCAGCACGTTGGCGCAGGCCACCACGAGAACGAGGCCAACCGCCGCGAACAGCATGAGCAGAGCCGGCCGCACGCCGCTGGTGGTCGACTCCAGAAGGCCGCTCACAATCGGCCGGAAGTCCTTCGTGCGGGCCACCTGGTCAGCGTCCGATTGGGCCTGGGCGAGAGAGACGCCGTTTCGAAGACGGCCCACGAGATTGAATCCGCCGCCGCGCGGGTTGTTGATCCACGCTTCCGTGCCCAGCGCCTGCGCATGGCCAAGCGGTGTCCACACGTCGACGCGCTCCGATGGAAATTGGAACTCTGGCCGTGCCACGCCGACGATGACGTAGCTCTGGTTGTTCAACGCAATCGAGCGCCCGATCGTGTCCGGCTTTGCGCCGTACTCACGAATCCAGAGCCGCTGACTGATCACCGCGACTGGCGTCCTGGCATCGGCGGGCCCGATCGGCCGGCCGAGCAGCAACCGTTCGTCCAGCGTCGCGAAGAACCGATCGGATATGTACGCGGCGCTGACCTGTCTGGCACCCGCGTCCCCCATCAGCACCATCGAAGTACTGCCCCACATCGCGATCGAGTCGAACGCGTGCGCGCGCGCCAGCCATGTTTCGAGAGCGGGGGCGGAATAGTTCGCCCGGCGCACGCGGCCGCCAAACTCCTGTTCAGCCGCGATCACGACGAGCGATTCGGCATCGCGATAGGCAAACGGGCGCAGGAGAACACCGTAGACGACGCTGAAGATGGCGGTGTTCGCGCCGATGCCGAGGGCCAGCGTCATGACCGCGACGCTGGTGAAGCCCGGCGCCTTGCGCAGACTACGCGCCGCGAAACGCAGGTCGCTCCATAACGCGCCCATCGTCCGAGTGATTGTCCTATACTCGCGCCGTGAAACCGATGCTGATATTTCTGGCGCTGCTGCTCGGGGTCCGAGCGCCGGCGCTGGCCCAACCCGCTCCTTCGGCTGGCTCAGGGCAGGCCGAAAAGATCAGAGTCGTCCTCGAGGTTCGGAGCGAGGGCGTCGGGTCGCGCGATGATGTCGCAACCCGGCTGATGGCCGCCGTTCGTCAAGGTCTCGAGGTGGTCGGCGACATCGAGATCGTCCCTCGCGATCGCGCGCGCCGGATCATCTGGATTGTCGCCGGTACGACGCCCGGTCCGTACGCCGCCTCGGTGATCATCACTGAGCAGTACGATCGCGAGACCTTGATGGTGCTCGGGATTGAGGACGACGACATGGCGGGCCGGATGATGGCGCTCCAGATCGTCAACGATCACCAGATCTTCACCGGCCGCGATCTCCCGACGCTCGCGCGGCGCATCGTCACGGCGATCGACGATGGCGTGTTCAAGAAGCTCAGGACACTCAAACGGTGATCGCGAGCCATTCAATGACGAGACCGCCCTTCATCATATTGTTGCTCGCAGTCGCCGCAATCGGAGCCGTCACAACGAACGGGCAGCAGAGCACGCAAGCCATGACTGACGTCCGCCTGATGACCCTCGACCCCGGCCATTTTCACGCCGCCCTCATCCAGCGGGAGATGTATCCGGGCGTGGCGTCACGCGTCGACGTCTATGCACCGCTCGGCTTCGATCTGTTCGAGCATCTGAAGCGGGTCGCGGGGTTCAACGGCCGCCGCGAAAAGCCAACCGCCTGGCAAACCGAGGTCCATGCGAGCCCTGACTTTTTCGATCGAATGTTGCGCGAGCATCCGGGGAATGTCGTGGTCCTCTCTGGTCGCAACCGAGGAAAGGTCGATCGCCTGGTGGCGTCTGTGCGGGCCGGTCTTCACGTCCTCGCCGACAAGCCATGGATCCTCACGTCCCAGGATCTACCAAAGGTGGAGGCGATCCTCGCCGAGGCCGACCGGCACCGCCTGATCGCCTACGACATCATGACCGAGCGCTTCGAGATTACGACGATCCTTCAGCGCGCGCTCGTCAACGATCCGGCGACGTTCGGCGAAATGGTCCGCGGCACCGAAGCCGACCCTGGTGTGTACATGGAGAGCGTCCATTACCTGATGAAAGTCGTGGCGGGTGCTCCGAACATCAGACCGGCCTGGTTCTTCGACACCGCCGAGCAGGGCGAAGGGCTCAACGACATCGGCACTCACCTGGTCGATCTCGTGCAGTGGACTCTTTTCCCGGAACAGGCGATCGATTACCAGGCTGACGTCCGCGTGCTCGCCGCGCAGCGATGGCCCACGTTGATTTCGGAGGACGACTTCCGTCGAGTGACCGGCGAACCTGGATTCCCTCCGAAGATTGCTGCGTCAGTCAAAGAGGGAAAGCTGGAGTACTACGCCAATACGCTGGTGTCGTACGCCCTTCGCGGCGTCAACACGAAGCTGAACGTGATCTGGGACTGGGAAGCGCCCGCGGGCTCTGGCGACACACATTTCGCGGTCTATCGCGGCACGCGAGCGCGCATCGAAGTGCGTCAGACGCGCGCAGATCGCTTCAGACCGGAGCTGTACATCGTCCCAGCGGCGCCTGGACTGAAGTCGCAGGTGCTCGCCGCCGTTCAAAGCAGAATCGGGGCGCTGCAGCAGCGTCATCCGGGCGTTGGCGTCGAAGATCGCGGCGCAGAGATTCACGTGTCGATCCCCGACGAACTGCGCGTCGGTCACGAAGCGCACTTCGCGCAGGTCGCGACTGATTTTCTGAAATTCGTACGCGACCCGCGAACGCTTTCCTCGTGGGAGCGGCCCAACATGCTGGCGAAGTACGCCGTCACGACGAAAGGGACCGAACTGAGCCGAGAGACGCCTCCTCGTGCCGCGCCTCGCATCGCGCCTCGATGAATTGCTGACCTGAAGGGTCCCTAATCTGGCGGCGGTGCTGCGGACAGGAAGAATCGCTGGACGCGCTCGCGGCAGGTGCGGCTCAACGTCAATCGCGTGCCCCCGCGCAGGATCACTTCCGCGTCGCCGTGGCCGGCTGGATGGAGCTCGGCGATTCGATCGAGCTGGACAATTGCCGATCGATGAATGCGAGCGAACCGATCAGGATTCAGCTGCCGTTCGATCGACGTCAGCGTGTCCCGGACGAGAAGTTGCTTCGCTCCGAGGTGCAGCTTGACGTAGTTGTCCGCCGCCTCTATCCAATCGACGTCGCGCCAGTCAACGACGATGAAATGGTCGGCCGCTCTGACCGCGACACGATCGGGGTAGCGCCGCTTCGCCCGCAAGTGCTCGAGGAGGGCGGCGATGTTGTGGTCGCGGCCGCGCCGATCCAGACGGTCGCGCGCGCGCGACAGCGCCGTCTGGAACCGTTCGCGGGTGAAAGGCTTCAACAGATAGTCGATGGCGTGAACGTCGAATGCCCGTAAGGCGTAACGGTCGAATGCCGTAACGAAGACAACCGCCGGCAGATCTTTGGGCGAGATGGCCTGGACGACGTCGAACCCGTCCAGTTCCGGCATCTGAACGTCGAGAAACGCCACGTCCGGCCTGTCGCGGGTGATCGCTCTGACCGCCGAGGCACCATCGGCGCACTCGCCGACGACCGTGACATCCGGCTCCCCGGCCAGCAGGCGTCGAATGCGGCGGCGCGCCACGGTCTCGTCGTCGACGATCAGCACGCGCACTGTCATGACGCCACCGGACGGGTCCTGAACGGAATCTCCAGCAGGACGCGTGCGCCACGCTCTGGCGCCTCGGTCAACTCGAGCCGCTGCTCCACGCCGTACAGCGCTTCGAGGCGCGCCCGCGTGTTGCCGAGACCGACGCGTTCGCGCGACGCTTCAACCGGCGTTCCGACGCCGGTTCCGTCGTCGGTGACGGTCACGA
>Ga0114129_10000423_pt1 | contig 50159 bp, 48 predicted proteins | sample RhiMetdeltSRZDD1_FD_80071 | JGI IMG/M metagenome (GOLD analysis project Ga0114129, IMG submission 80071) | Populus rhizosphere microbial communities from Tennessee, USA - Rhizosphere MetaG P. deltoides SRZDD1 (version 2) (version 2) | ecosystem: Host-associated > Plants > Roots > Rhizosphere >...
CACGACATCGCGGACGGCGTCGACTTCGTGGTCACCGACGGGACGACGCGCATGACCGTCGTCCACACGGGTTCGACGCCGGCGCTCTTCAAGACCGGCAGCGGCGTCGTCCTCGAGGGGACCTACGGGCCGGACGGCGCGTTCCATTCGGACACGATGCTGGTCAAGCACAACGAGCAGTACCGGCCGCCTGCCCCGGGCGAGACGCCGTCGCCCGCGCCGATCGGCTGATGCCCGCGCTCGTCGGGACGATCTCGCTCGCGCTGGCGCTCGCGCTCGCGCTGTACGGGGCCACGGCGGCGATCGTCGGTGTCCGGACGGGGCGGCCTCGTGTGGTCGAGAGCGCGCGGACCACGGCCTACTCGCTGCTCGCGCTCGTGGTCGTGGCGAACCTGGCGATGCTCGCCGCGCTGCTCGCCGACGACTTCTCCCTCAAGTACGTGGCGCTGAACTCGAGCCGCGCGACCCCCACGTTCTTCAAGGTGCTCGCGCTGTGGTCGGCGGACGAGGGCTCGCTGTTGCTGTGGAACCTCGTCCTGGCCGGGTATCTGGCGGCGGTCGCGTTCCGTTTCCGTCGCAGCCGGCCCGAGACCTTCCCCTGGGCGCTCGCGGTGATGTTCGGCGTGTCGGCGTTCTACCTGCTGCTGGTGCTCGGGCCGACCACGCCGTTCGCCACGCTCGCGACGGCGCCCGCCGACGGCCGCGGGCCGCTGCCCTTGCTTCAGAACCACCCGCTGATGGCCGCCCACCCGCCGATGCTGTACCTGGGGTTCATCGGGTTCACCGTGCCGTTCGCGTTCGCGATCGCCGCGCTGATCACCGGCCGCGTGAGCGACGCGTGGATGCGCATCACGCGGCGCTGGACGATCGCCGCGTGGATCTTCCTCACGGTGGGCCTCACGCTCGGAGCGCTGTGGTCGTACAGCGTCCTGGGCTGGGGCGGCTACTGGGCGTGGGATCCGGTCGAGAACGTCGCGTTGCTGCCATGGCTGACCGGCACCGCGTTCCTGCACTCGGTCATGGTGCAGGAGCGCCGCGGCATGCTGAAGGTCTGGAACCTCTCGCTGATCGTAGGGACGTTCGCGCTCACGGTGCTCGGGACGTTCCTCACGCGCGGCAGCATCCTGGCCTCGGTCCACACGTTCGCCGAGTCGATCGTCGGCCCGCTGTACCTGATCTTCCTGACGATCGTGCTCCTGGGTGGCTTCGGGCTGATCGCGTGGCGGCGCGAGGCGCTGCGCGGCGAGGCCACGTTCGACACGCCGCTCTCGCGCGAGAGCGTGTTCCTGGGCAACAACGTCCTGTTGCTGGTGCTCACGTTCACGGTGCTGGTCGGCACGATCTACCCGCTGCTCGCCGAGGCGGTGACGAACCAGAAGGTCTCCGTCGGCTCGCCGTTCTTCAACCGGAACACGGCGCCGGTCGCGCTCCTGCTGTTGTTCCTCATGGGGATCGGCCCGCTGCTGCCGTGGCGAGCGGCCTCGCTGTCTGCGGTGCTCCGACGGCTGCAGGTGCCGCTGTGGGCCGCGGCGGTCGTGGCGGCCGTCCTCGCGATCGCGGGCGCCGGGGCCGCTGGGGTCGTGGTGTTCGGGCTGGCCGCGTTCGTGGCCGCGGCCACGATCACCGAGATGGTGCGCGGCGTGAAGGCGCAGCGGCGCGCGCACGGGATCTCGGTCCCGGCGGCGACCAGGGCGGCGGTCACGCGGAACCACCGCCTGTATGGAGGCCTGGTCGTCCACCTGGGGTTGATCGTGGCGGTGATGGGCGTGTCGTGGGCGGCTCTGTCCGACCGCTCCTCGGAGATCTCGGTCGCCAAGGGCGAGATCGTGCACGCGCAGGGCTACGACCTGCGGTTCGACGGGCTCTCCGCGCGTGACGAGCCGCAACGCCGGGTCCTGGTGGCCGACCTCACGGTCCTGGATCCGCGGACCGGCGACGAGGTCGTCCGGCTCCAGCCGTCGCTGAACCTGTATCCGGCATCGTCAGAGCCGATCGGCACGCCGTCGATTCGGATCGGCACGCCGTTGAACGGGATGGTCGACCTGTACGCATCGCTGGTCACCGTCGAGAACCAGTCGCGCGCGACGTTCCGGTTCTTCGTGAACCCGGGCATCGGGCTGCTGTGGCTGGGGGGTCTGGTGATGGCGCTCGGCGGCGTCGTGGCCGCGTGGCCGCCGAAGCAGAGGACCGCGGGAGCTCCCGGACCCGAACCGGCGACCGAACGCCGCGAGGAGGTGCGCGTGTGAGCACGGACGCGCCCCCCACGGAGGAACGCCTGGAGGCGGACGGGACCCACGAGCCCGCGACGTCGGATCGCCGGCGTTCGCGAACCCGCATGATCGCGATCGTCCTCGCGCCGCTCGTCCTGTTCGCGCTGCTGCTGGCCTCCGGGCTCGGGAAGGATCCGCGAGCGCTCCCCAGCGAGCTGATCGGCAAGCCGGCGCCCGAGTTCTCGCTCCCCCGGCTGGACGCCGACGGCACCATCGACTCGAACGACCTCTCCGGCCAGGTGGTCGTCCTGAACTTCTGGGCGTCGTGGTGCCTGCCGTGCCGCCAGGAGCACGACGACCTCGACGCGGCGTGGAACCGCTACCGCGAGCGCGGCGTGGTCGTGCTCGGCGTGCTGTTCGAGGACACGCCGGAGGGCGCGATGAGCTTCCGGCAGGAGCTCGGCGGGGACTGGCCGATCGCTGATGACCCGGGCTCCAAGACCGCGATCGCCTACGGGGTGTTCGGCGTCCCCGAGACGTTCGTGATCGCGCCCGACGGCACGATCGCGGCCAAGACGACCGGGGCCGTCACGTACGAGTGGCTGACCGACGAGATCGAGGCGGCCCTGCGGAAGGGGAACCTCGAGTGAGCGGCCGCGCGCGGTCGGTCGCCCTGATCGCCGGCGCCATCGTGGTGGTGGGGCTCGCGGCGCTGTTGGCGTCGACCAGGGCCGGCCGGACCGAATCGCTCGCGGACCGCGCCCACGAGATCGCCGCCGGCCTGCGCTGCCCGGTCTGCCTGAACCTGTCCGTCGCCGACTCGCCCTCGCGGCTGGCCGGCGAGATGCGTTCGGAGATCGCGACGCGCCTGCGGGCCGGCCGGAGCCCCGAGCAGATCCGCGCGTTCTTCATCGATCGCTACGGCGAGTGGATCCTGCTCGAGCCGCCGCGGCGAGGGCTGAACTGGGTGCCGTGGGCGGTCCCGGTGGTGGCGCTCGTCGCTGGGGTGGCGATCTGGATGACGCTGATCCGGCGCCGCAGGGCGGGAGGCGAACCGGAGCCGGACCCGGACCCGCACCCCACCCGCGCCGAGCGCGAACGCATCGATCGCGAGCTCGCCGACCTGCAGGAGCCCGGTTGAACCCGATCGCGCTCTCGTTCGCGGTCGCCGGCCTGGCGCTGACCGCCGGGGCGGGCGTGATCTCGGGCTTCATCCGGGATGCGCCCGCGCCGATCGAGCCGCTCGCCGACCCGCTCGAGGATCGTAGGGCCGCGCTGCTGCGATCGCTCGCCGACCTGGAGGAGGCGCACGCGGAGGGCGCGCTCGAGGAGCCGGAGTACCTCCGGTTGCGGGAGCGAACCGAGTCGCGCATGGCTCGTGTGCTCCGGGCGATCGACCGGCGCGACGAGCCGCAGGACGGCGGTGGGAACGCGATCGCCGTCGCCGAGCCGGACCCCGAGGCCGACGGCCACGCAACGAGGACGGCCGCACCGGCCGAACCCAAGAAGGTCCCTCCCTGGGCCGTCGCGGTGTTGATCGGCGGGACCGTGGTCGCGGTCCTCGTCGCCTCGCTGGCTCGCGACGCCGAGCCGCAGGCCCAGGCATCCTCCCCCAACGCCACCGCCCAGGATCCGCTCACGTTCTTCGAGCAACGCGTCAAGGAGCATCCAGACGACCTGGCGGCCCGGCTCGACCTCGCGCACCGGTACCTGGACGCCGGCATGACGGAGAAGGCCCTGTCCGAGTACGCCGTCGCGCTCGACATGGATCCCGACGACGCCGAGGCCCTGGCGCACGTCGGACTGATCTTCTTCCAGGCGGAGCGGTACGACGACGCGCTGCGGTACGTCGATCACGCGCTCAAGACCGACCCGCGGTACCCGGAGGCCCTGTTCATCCGCGGTGTCATCTTGTTGCGGGGCCTGCACCGACCGCAGGAAGCGATCGCGGCCTTCGAGACCTACCTGGACGCGGCGCCGTTCGGCGTCGAACGCGAGACGGCCAAGGACCTCATCGCCGAAGCTCGGGACGCGGTCGCCCAGCCCTGAGCCCGTCGGGATCGGACGCTCCGCTCGTCCCCCGTCGAGCAGCCGACTTGCCCGAACGATGGGCGCGGGCCACACTTCTGTTTCCGCGGCCGAGGGGAGCGTCGGGGGGTGACCGAATACGTCGTCATCGGTGACGGGGCCGCCGGGACGACCGCCGCGCAGTACGCCCGCAAACGCGATCCCAACGGCAAGATCACGATCTTCTCCGACGACCCGAACGCTGCCTACTACCGCGCCGCGCTCACCAACTACCTGATCGGCGAGCTGCGCGAGGACCAGCTGTTCGCCGTCCCTCCGGACTTCTACGCGCGCAACCGCGTCGAACGCGTGCTGGCCCGCGTGGCCTCGATCGACACCTCGGGCCGCCGGATCACGCTCACCAGCGGCGGCGCGCCCGTCGCCTACGACAAGCTCTGCATCGCGGCCGGCTCGGCGCCGAACCCCCCGCCGTTCCCCGGCAACGACCTGGCGGGCGTCATGACGATGCGCACGATGCAGGACGCGCGGGCGTTCATGGAGGACCTGCGTTCGGGACGCGTGAGGCGCGCTGTGGTGATCGGCGGTGGGCCGCTCGCCCTCGAGTGGGCGCAGGGGTTGCGCGCTCGTGGCGCCGAGGTCATCTACGTCCTGCGCGGCCGCGAGTTCATGGGTGGCATCCTGGACAAGACGGGTTCGGACCTGGTGGCGTCGCGGCTGCGGGCGTTCGGGTGCGACCTTCGGATGGACGATGAGGTCGCCGAGGTGATCGGCGACAGGCAGGGCCGCGTGCGGGCGGTGGCGTTGAAGAACGCCGGTGAACGCATCGAGGCGCAGCTGGTGTGCGCGGCCATCGGCATCCGCATGAATACGGCCTTCCTCGCCGGCTCCGGGATCGAGGTCAACAAGGGCATCCCGGTCGACGCGTCCATGCGGACGAACGTGCCCGACGTGTACGCGGCCGGCGACGTGGCCGAGGTGGACGATCCGCTGATCGGCGCCAAGCGCGGACTCGGGCTCTGGGAGCCGGCCCGGCTTCAAGGCCGGGTCGCCGGCTCGAACATGGGCGGCGGCCAGACCGCCTATCGCGTGGGTGTCATGTACAACGCGACGCGCCTGTACGACCTGGACTTCGCGGGCATCGGCCGCACGATCGAGGGCGAGGGCGACCGCGTCGTGACCGATCTGCCCAGGGGGAAGGGAACGATCGCGTACCGCAAGCTGGTCATCGACGACGGCGTGCTCGTGGGCGCGATCCTGCTGGGGCACCGTTCGGAGCAGGTCCGGCGGCACGGCCTTCGCCTGCGCAAGCTGATCGCGGACCGCACGGATGTCACCGAGATCGAGAGCCAGCTGCTGGACCCTGCGTTCGACCTTCCCGCCTGGATGGCGGCCCAGTCCGGAGAAGACCGCAAGGCGTCGACGGCGGTGGCGCTCGGCGGTGCCGTGCCGACGTACTCGAGGCTGTTCAAGATCCCAGAGCTGGCGTCGCCGCTCTCTCGACCGATCGCGATCCCGAAGGTGGCCGCCATGGCGGCGCCGTCGCTGCTGCCGCCGCCCGCGCCGGCGGCGGCCGGCGTGGCCCTGCTGGCGCCGCCACCCGCCGTGGGTCGGGGCGCGTCGCTACGGATCGCGGGCGGGGCCTCTGTCGAGCTCGGCGACCTCACCACGATCGGCCGCCGCGCCGAGAGCGACCTGGTGCTTTCCGATCCGCTCGTGTCCGGCGACCACGCCGAGGTGCGCGTGATCGGCGGCGAGTTCGTGCTGGCCGACGCCGGCAGCCGCAACGGCACGTTCCTGAACGACCAGCCGGTCATGGCCCCCCTGCCGCTCGCCGACGGCGATCGGATCCGCGTCGGTGACACGCAGATCGTCTTCGCGGCGGGCGCCCCGCCGCTCGCGCCCGCGGCCGAAACGCCTGCCGCGGTCGTGGATCATCCCGGCTCTCCGGTCGGCCCGGCCGTCTCCGGGCTGTTCGTCACGCCCGACGCGCTCGAGGTCCCGCCGCTGCCCACGCCCAGCGTGTTCGGGACGGTCGAGGGTGGGGGACGGCGGTTCGAGCTGCTGGGGTCCGTGATCTCGATCGGCCGGGACCCCGCGGCCGACATCTCGCTGAACGACCCGGCGGTCTCGGGCACGCATGCGCAGATCGCCGAGCTCGACGGACGGCTGTACCTGCGCGACCTCGGCAGCCGGAACGGCACCTACGCCAACCGGCGGCTCGTCTCCGAACCCCACCTGCTGGCGGACGGCGATGTGATCCACGTGGGCGACACGGACCTCACCTTCCACGTGGAGGAAGGTCCCGCGCCGACAGCGGCTCCCGCACCTGCCGCCGCGGCCCCCGGAGCTCCGCCGGCCCGCCTCGAACCCCCGGCGCCGACCCCGCCTTCGGCCCCCACCCCGGCGGGTGAGCCGACCGCGCCCGTCGCGCCGACGCCGGCCCTGACGCCACCACCGCCACAGCCGCCCGCCACGGCCGCGATCCCACCCGCGCCCGAAACCCCGGCGCCCGCCGGCCGCAGCGGGGGGGTCCGGCTCGTGGTGGAGTCGGGTCCGCTGGTAGGCCTGGCGTTCAAGCTCTCGCCGCCCTCGGCGCTGGTCGGCCGGAACCCGGAGGTCGAGGTGTCGCTTTCGGAGCCGACGGTCAGCTGGCAACACGCGCGGCTCACCTCGCACGGCGCTGCGTGGATGATCGCCGATCTCGGAAGCACCAACGGCACGCGCGTCAACGGCGAGCCCATCGAGCCCGAACGCCAGGTGCCGATCGACCCCGGCGCCCAGGTTCGGTTCGGCGAGATCACGCTGCGGTTCGAGGCCGCGGACTGATGGAGGTCGACTTCTTCGACGCGCTCCGCAGCGAGGTCGAGCGGGAGATCATGGCCTGCATCGGCTGCAACGACTGCCTGCTGGCATGCCCCCTGCCCGAGGCCAAGCAGGTGACGATCGCGCAGCTCAACCACGCCGTGCTCGACGAGCAGATCGTCTCCGCCGACGTGATCGACTTCGTGCAGGCCTGCACGCAGTGCCAGCAATGCGTCCCGGTATGCCCGGCAGACCTACATCGCGCCGACATCGTCCTGTACAACAAGCTGAAGGTCGAGGACGTCGCGGCCGATCACGAGATGCCGCTGCAGGTCGGCCCGAACATCACCGGCTCCGGCTGGTCGCTCGACGCGCTGGCCACGCACGTGGCCGCCTTCCCGCTGTTCGCGGGCGTCGAGCCGGCGGTGCTGCGGCGCATGCTCCAGTCGGCCACGCTCCGTCACCTCGAACCGCATGAGGTGCTGGTGCACGAAGGGGAGTTCCACGAGCGGCTGTTCGTCGTGCTCGACGGTAGCGTCGAGCAGACCACCTCCTCCACGACGAGCGACCGAACCCGGATCCTGCTGCTCGGCCCCGGGTCCTTCCACGGCGAGCTGGCGGTGATGGGCAACCAGGAGGAGACCTACACGATCACCTGCGTCCTGCCCGCCACGGTCCTGGAGTTCCCCAAGGCCACCGTCTACCGGTTGATGCGCGAGTCGCCGGCCTTCGACAGGACCATGGAGGACCTGTACCAGCGCCGGGCGATCTGGACGCACGCGCGAACCTCGCCGCTGTTGGCGGCGCTGCCCGAGGACGCCGTCGAGGGCCTGCTGTCGAACGCGACGTTCAAGGTGCTCAAGCCGGGCGCGGTCGTGTTCCGCGAGGGCGACCGGCCTGGAGACCTGTATCTGGTCCGGACCGGGTTCCTGCGCGTCGCCCGCCGGTTCGGCTCGGACGAGCGCGTGCTGCAGTACTTCCGCGAGGGGGACGTGTTCGGCGCGGTCTCGCTGCTGTTCGGCCAGCTGCAATCGGCGACGGTAAGCGCGAACACGCGCGCCGAGGTCGTGGTGATCCCGGGCCCCGCGGTCGCGGCCCTGCTCGAACGCTCGCCGGAGCTTCGCAAGACTCTCATCGCCGAGGCAACCAAGGCCGAGGAGACGATCCTGCAGCTGGGTTCGGCGCCGCGGCCGGACCCGAAGGACCGCGCGACCTCGATGATGATGTCGCTCGAGGGCTTGGTGGACGCCGGCGTGATGCAGGGCCACGAGGTCCTGATGATCGACACGGCGATCTGCACGGACTGCAACAACTGCGTCGACGCGTGCGGCCGCCGCCACGGGTACTCCAGGATCGAGCGGGCCGGCCTGCAGCTCGGCAACATGCTCTTCCCCTCGGCGTGCCGTCACTGCGAGGACCCCGTCTGCCTGCTGTGCTCGGTGAACGGGATCGTCCGCGAGCCCGACGGCGAGATCCGGATCGTCCCGGACAACTGCATCGGCTGCGGCGCGTGTGCCGAACGCTGTCCCTACGACAACATCCAGATGCACGAGCTCGTCGAGCAGGAGGAGGGCTTCTTCTCGAAGCTCCTGCACCGCAAGGACGAGTCCTCGGCCGAGGATCAGCTCGCGCAGAAGATCGCCGTCAAGTGCGACCTGTGCGCCGGCTACGACTACTACGCGTGCGTGCACGCATGCCCGGTGGGCGCGGCCATGCGGGTCGACCCCGTCGAGGTGTTCGGGCGCACCGACCTGCTGATCGGGCTGGAGATGAAGAAGGCGGGGGCGTGAGCGAACCCGCGCACAAAGGTCCCCGCACCACGCAAGGCCCCCGGCCGATCCGCCGCAAGAAGCTGTTCGAGCGGCCGTGGCCCTGGATCATCCTCGCCGGCCTGATCGTGGGCGCGGTGTTCGCGCTCGGCACCTCGATGCTGCGGACGGCGCAGGACGCGGGCGGCAACGCGGGCGACGCGTTCGTCGCGATCGTGACGGTCGGGGTGATCGCGGTCGTGCTGATGGCGCTGGTCGCGTTCTACTCGGCCCGCAAGCGCCGCCGCACGCTCCAGGAGCACCTGCCCGGCACGATGATGGCCTGGCTGAAGGGCCACGTCTGGATCGGCCTGGCCGCGCTGATCGCGGTGCTGGTGCACGTGTGGCTCTACCCGATCACCTCGAGCATCACGACCGGCAAGATCACCCTCGCGATCCTCATCGTGCTCGTGCTGTCCGGCATCGCGTGGCGGATCGTCTACCAGACCGTCCCGCGCCGGGTGCCCGACGCCGTCGGCAACCTCTCGACGAAGGACACGAGGTCGCGGCTCGAGCAGGTCGAGGTCGAGATCGAGAAGACGACGGCCGGCGTCTCGGACGAGCTGCGCGAACTGGCCGAGCTCCGCCTGGCCGGCCGCACGAACGTCGGCGAGCTCGACGGACGCGCCGCCTCACTGTCGCTCGAAGAGCAGGCGACGTGGGAGGAGATCAAGCGGCTGGCCGACCGGCGCGACCGCTATCGCGGCCGTGAGCCGAAGCAGGAGCACTACCAGCGCCTGTTGCAGCGCTGGAAGGTGATCCACCTGCCGCTCGCCGTGATCCTCGGCGCCGCGATCGCGATCCACGTGGCCGACGTCCTGGGCCTGAGCGACAAGGTCTCGGCGAGCGAGACCGACGCGTTCCCGGACTCGGCGCAGTGCGCCGACTGCCACAGCGACATCGTCGACCAGTGGAAGACCGCGATGCACGCGATCGCGCAGAAGAACCCGACGGTGGTCGCGCAGACCGCGCTCGCGCTGCAGAAGTACCCGGACTTCAAGCGCGTGTGCACCAATTGCCATGCGCCCATCGGCACGCAGATCACCAACCAGGATCCCGCCAGCGAGGTCTTCCCGCTCCCCGGCGAGGACGGCGGCGCCGCCGTGCTCGGCGACGGCGTGAACTGCTGGACCTGTCATGCGCTCCCGAACGCGCCGACCGAGATCCAGGGAGCCTTCGATGACTTCCCCGTGGATCGAGCAGGTTCGCGCTCGTTCGGGCTCGTGTTCGCCCCGCCGCTGGACGGCAACCCGCTCCCGGTGCCGAACCACCAGGTCGCGGTCGGCTTCATGACCGGCCCGGACGTCCCTCCGGAGCAGGGCACGTACCAACTGTGCGGCGCCTGCCACAACGTCAAGGTCGACATCGACGGGAACGGCCTGTCGATCCTCGGCGACGACCAGACCGCGGGGTCGTTCGAGGATACCGACGAGAACGGCACGATCGACCAGAACGACCTCCAGTTCGAGGACGACAACGGCAACGGCAAGGCCGATCTCGAGCCGGGTAGCTCGGAGCGAGACGTCGACGGCACCAACAAGCTGCTGGACCTGGTCCTGCAGACCACGTTCGACGAGTGGCAGGACTACACGCAGAACGACCCCGCGCCCGCGAACTGCGGCACCTGCCACATGCCCAGTCTCGGCAAGGGGGCGACGGTGAACGACGGGCCCGCCAACCTGTCGGTCCCGGACCGGCCGCTGCACTCGCACGAGTTCGTCGGCGTCGACTACGACCTCGAACCCGGGCACTACGAGAGCCTCGGCGTCGGCGACGACGCCCGAACCAAGGTGCTGAACGCCCGCGACGAGCTGATCTCGGAGGCCGCGACCCTGTCCGCCGAGGTCGACCAGGTTGACGACCAGACGCTCACCGCGGCGGTGACCGTTCGAACGGGCTTCATCGGACATGACTTCCCGACGGGATTCGCATTCGCTCGGCAGTGGTGGCTCGAGGTCAAGGCCGTGACCCAGTCCGGCGAACCCGTCTGCCTGGTGCCCGTGAACCCGGCGACCGGGCTGGAGGACGAAGCCAACGGCATCCCCACGAAGAACTGCTCCTCGGGTTCGCCCACCGGGGGAGGGGACTGGAACGACTCGCCCGCCGAGGATCTGCTGACCTGCGATCCGCGGGCGGTGGCGCAGGCGTTCGGGCCGCAGATCGAGGCCGCCGGCCTAGGCGTGAACATCGCCGACGTTGTGCTCTCCGTAGCGCAGCCGCTCGACGACTGCGACCCGTGGCTCACGAACTTCCAGAAGATCTTGACCGACGGCGACCCGGAGGGGACGGGCCGGTTCCTCGAGGTGCCGTACCAGTCGCTGCTCCCCGACATCGTCAAACTGCAGACGCGTGTCGCCACCCAGCAGCTGATGATCCCCCTGAAGTCCTTCGACAACCCGGACACGCCCTTCGACGACCGGGAGGCGACGTTCGCCTACGTCTTCGACACCAGCAAGCCGGAGGTCCTGAACCAGAAGGTGAAGATCACGTTCGCCCTGCATCTTCGGCACCTGCCGCCGTACTTCATCCGCGAGCTCGGGGAGGACCCCGGGTACCCCGAGGGCCTGACCTCGGACCAGCTCCTGAGTCAGATGGTCGTGAGCACGGCCGCCACCGACTCCGTGACGTCCAAGCGCGTCCTCGCGCGCTGACGCTACGTCTCCCGGCGCCGCTGGGCGATCGCGTCCGCCCGGCGCTTGGCGTTGCGGGCCCTGGACAGCAGCGAGAGCGTGTAGCCCCCGAGCGCGAGCGCGGTGACCAGATAGGCGGCGATCACGTAGCCCACGTTCGCCGCCATCAGCGTTCGACCTCCACGATCGGGGACAGTGCCTCGCGAGCCTCGCGCTCCTCGAGCCGTCCGACGCGCAGCCGCAGCGTCATCAGGTACGCGTACGTGATCGTGAACGCCGCCACGCCGCCCAACAGCGCCAGCAGCATCGTCCCCTGGATCTCGGGGGCGCCGAGCCGGAACACGGTCGGTCCCTGGTGCAGTGAGCGCCACCACACGACCGACAGGTGCACGATCGGCACGTCGATGAACCCGACGATCCCCACGACCGCCGCCCAGGTGGCCCGGCGCGAGGGGTTGTCGGTGATCCTCCGAACGGCCAGGTACCCGATGTAGATCAACAACAGGACGGCCGTGGTCGTCAGCCGCGGGTCCCATGTCCACCACGTGCCCCACACGGGCTTGCCCCACAGCATCCCGAGCGCGATCGCGAGCGCCGTGAACAGCACGCCGATCTCGGCCGAGGCCGCGGCCACCCGGTCCCATCTGGTCTTCTTCGTCCTCAGGTACGCGATGCTCGCGCCGAAGACCACGAAGAACGAGAGGTACGCGAGCCAGGCCGCCGGCACGTGCACGTACATGATGCGCTGCACCTCGCCCTGCACCGCGTCGGGTGGCGCGACGACCAGCGAGAGCAGGGCCGAGATCGCGAGCGCGACGAGCGACGCGACGCCGAGCGTCCGCTCCCCGTTGCGGGACGTCGCCTTGCCGAGCGCTCGCTCCGCGGTGGCCGCCATCAGTCCTCTAACAGGTACCCGAACACGAGCACCCCCACCGACAGGAACACGACGTCGAACGCGGCAAGCAGGCCGAGCCACGACAACACCTCGCTCGAACGCCCGGCCGCGGCCAGGTCCGTTGCCCGGACGCCAGCGATCAGGACCGGCGCGACCAGCGGCAGCACGAGCATCGGGAAGATCGCCTCGCGTGTTCGGGCGGACTCGGCCACCACGCCGAACAGGCTCCCGACGGCCGCCAGTCCGACGACGCCCAGGACGAACGCCGCGACCATCAGGAGCGGATCCTGTACCGACAGGTCGAAGAGCAGTACCACCAGCACCAGCACCGCCAGGACGAGCGCGAGCAGCTCGAGCGTCACCGCGGCCGCCTTGCCCAGGAACACGGCGGCCTTGTCGATCGGCGCCAGCAGCAGGCCCTCGAGCGCGCCGTCCTCGGTCTCCACCTGATACGCGCGGCGGGAGGCGATGACCGCCGAGAACAGCACGGCCATCCACAGCAGCCCCGGCGCCACGCGATCGAGGACGTCGCGTCCGGGACCGAACGCGAAGCCGAACGCGATCAGCACCGTGGCCGCGAACGGCAACAGGGTTCCGAGGGCGTGCCGTCCACGAACTTCGATCACGAGGTCCTTGCGCGCGATCACCGAGGCCTGGCCGACGAGCATCACCCCGCCGCCTCCACCGCGCCGTCGCGCATCGTGACCACGCGCGCGCCGAGCTCGGGCGCGACCGGATGATGCGTCGCGATCATGACCGTGTGACCCGCGGCGGCGGCATCCAGGACCAGGCGCTCGACCACGGTCCGAGCGGCGTCGTCCAGGCCCGTCGTCGGCTCGTCGAGAAGAAGCAGCTCGGGGTCCCGAACGAGAGCTCGGGCCACCGCGACCTTCTGGCGCATGCCGGCCGAGAACGCCCGCACACGCTCACCCGCGGCGTCCGCGAGCGCCACACGTTCGAGCGCGTCGTCCACGCGGGCGGCGGGCAGACCGAGGAGGCGGACGAACAGCTCGAGGTTCTCGCGGGCGGTCAGCTCCTCGTAGAGCCGCGTTCGGTGCGTGAGGAGCTCGCAGCGCCGGCGGATCTCCTCGCGCTCGGTCGCGAGGTCGAACCCCAGCACCGAGCCCCCGCCGTAGGTGGAAGACAGCGCGGTCGCCACGACCCGCAGCAGCGTGCTCTTGCCGGCGCCGTTGGGTCCACGTAGGACCACCGCCTCGCCGCGCCTGATCGAAAGGTCCACCCGGACCAGGGCGGGTGAGGCGCCGAACAGGCGGGTCACGCCTCTCAGCTCGACGGCGGCGTCCCGCAGACCGGTTGGCGTTCGAGGAAGGGTGCGCATCGGGCTTCTTTCTATCACCGCGGCCCTGACCCGACCGGTGGCGAGTCTCGGATGCAACGAGGCTTGCGCATCGGTAGGGCCCGGCCTAGCGTAGCGCGGTCATGAGGCGCGTCTTCGCGCTGCTCGGCCTGTCCGCGGCCCTGGTCGTCGCATGGCTCTCGCTGTTCCCCTCGCAAGCGGTCGCGACGGTCGAAGGCCCATGTACCGCATCCATCGACAACGTCAACGTCACGAAGGGCCACGACGACCCGGGCGATGCAGTGCCGTTGCAGTCGGGGGACGAGATCCCGGTCGCCGGGACGGCCACGTCGCGGGTGACGGACCTGTCCTACACCGTCCACGTCGCCGGCGGCGGCGTCCAGGTTGGATCCGTCGTCATCGCGCAGGACGGGCTCAGCTGGGAGGGCACGGTCGATCTCGACAAGATCTCGAACGCGACCGTCGGCCTGTTCGAGGTCACGGCCGAGGTCCAGACCACCGGCGCCCCGTGCACCGGGACGGCCTACGTGTGCATCGAGGGCCGGAGCCCGTTCACGACGGCGGCAGGGGCCGGTGCGACCCTGTTCGGCGTCGGCGGCGCGATCCTTCTGGTGCTCTCGTTCACGCGGGCGCGCGGGATGGGGCTGGCCAGGTCGTCGCTCCAGGGGTTCGCGGGCGGGGCGACCGCCGGCCTCGGGGGCGCCGTCCTGCTTCAGCAGTTCTGCACGCTTCCCCTGACGGCCGCCTCGGCGGTAGGGGTGCCGGTGGTCCTCGGCGGAGTCGGAGCGATCGGCGCGTCGGTGTTGCGACGTGCCGGCACCAGGGGCGCGCGCCGCGCGGCTCAGATCGCCCACGGCCGCGGGGCCGGTGGCACCGTAGGGCCGTCCGGCGAGCCCACCGAAGTGATCCATCACCGCGCGGGCGCCGGGCCACACGAGTCGGTCGGCGCCGGACACGCTCCGGGCGCCCCCTCGGCGAGCGCGGGAGGCGGCGGGGGTACGGGAGGGGGCGGTGCGGGCGGTGGAGGCCCGAGCCCTGCGCCTGCCGGTCAGGGATCTGGTCCCCCCGCGGGCGGCGGACCGAGCCCCGCCCCCGCAGGCCCGAGTGGACCTGCCGGTGGTAGTGGTCCGAGCCCCGCACCGGCCGGCCCGACGGGGGGTCCCCCCGGCGGAGGCGGGCCGGCTCCGGCCCCGGCCGGTCCAAGTGGACCGCCACCGGGCGGTGGTCCGAGTCCGGCACCCGCGGGCCCTGGAGGACCTCCGCCCGGAGGAGGACCCAGCCCGGCTCCCCCTGGCCCCGGCGGACCGGCACCGGGTGGCGGACCCGGTCCGGCTCCTCTCGGCCCCGGCGCTCCGGCGGGAGGCGGTCCGTGGCCGCTTCCACCTCCCCCGCCCTCGGGTGCGGCGGTTCCGCCCGTCGTTCCGTTCGTCCCGGGTGAGGACCGGACCTGCCCGAACTGCGGCACCGGCAACGAACACGACGCCCAGTTCTGCACGAACTGCGGCGAGAAGCTCACGTGAGCACCGACGCCCGGATCGGAACCCACATCGGGGACTACCGGATCGAACGTGTCCTCGGTCGCGGCGGGATGAGCGTGGTCTACCTGGCCGAGCACACGCGCTTGAAGCGCAAGGCCGCGGTCAAGCTCCTGTCACCCGAGCTCGCGGAGGATCCGACGTTCCGCGCGCGCTTCGTGAGCGAATGGGAGCGCCTGGCTCAGCTCGACCACCCGAACATCATCCCGGTATTCGAGGCGGGGGAGTCCGGCAGCAGCCTCTACATCGCGATGCGGTACGTGCAGACGACGGACCTCAAGGCGTTGATCGAGCAGGAGGTCCGCCTGGATCCCGAACGCGCGATCCGGATCGCCTCGCAGACCGCGAGCGCGTTGGATGCCGCGCACGCGCAGAGCCTCGTGCACCGCGACGTCAAGCCCGCGAACATCCTGGTCGCGATCGGCGCCGGTCCGGAGGGGACCGATCACGTGTACCTGTCCGATTTCGGGCTGACCAAGCACACGCAGTCGCAGAGCGGCCTCACGCAGACCGGACACTTCATGGGCACGATCGACTACGTCGCGCCTGAGCAGATCTCGGGCAAGGACGTGGACGGGCGCGCGGACCAGTACGCGCTCGGGTGCGTGGTGTATCAGTGCCTGACCGGTCAGGTCCCGTTCGCGCGCGAGGAGGAGACCGCCTCGCTGTTCGCGCACCTGCAAGACGAGCCGCCGCGCGTCACGGCCCAGCGTCCGGAACTGCCGCCGGCGATCGACGACATCGTCGCCCGGGCGATGGCCAAGCAGAGGGAGGAGCGCTTCGACTCGTGCACGGATTTCGTGCGCGCGGCCCGGACGGCGCTGGACGTCCCGGGTTCGGCCGTCCGGCCCGTGCCGGTGCCCCCGACCCCCGAGACCGTGCTCGCGGCTCCGCCTCCGAGCCTGCCCCCCGCCGATCTTCCGTCCGCGCCGTCGATGGCAACCCCTGTGCAGGCGACCGAGGCCGCGCCGCCGCCGGGCGACGGCGAGCGCCCCGCGCCCGCCTACACGGCGCGGTCGTCCCGGAAGCGGAACCTGGGGTGGGTACTGATCGTTGCGGGCGTCGTCCTCGCCCTGGTGGTCGCCGGGTTCGTCATCGCGCAGCTGGGGAGCGACGAGAACGAGGCGGGGGGGACGGGTGGGGACGGGATCCCGGCGGGCGCGACGTACTTCGACGACTTCTCGGACCCGTCCACGGGATGGGAGACGGGCACCCAGGCCGGCGTGACCACCGAATACGCAGACGGGAGCTACCAGGTCCGGATGAACCAGGATGCGGACCCGGGCGCGCTGCAGGTCGCGACCGGGGGCGCCGAGCAGGCCGGCCTGTCGCTGCAGGACCAGCGGGTGAGCGTGCAGGCTCGGATCCTGGGCGAGAGCGACAGCAAGCGGGACGGCTTCGGACTGACCTGCCGCGCGAGCCAGGCAGGGGCCTACTACTTCATCGTCGGCACCACCGGGGGATGGTCGATCCAGAAGCGGGTCGGTGAGCGTGCGAACGCCCAGATCCTGGTCGACTCTTCGCAGGTGCCCACGCCCGTCCCGATCCGTGACGAGAACGATCTCGAGGTCGAGTGCACGGGCTCAAACCGCACGACCCTGCGACTCACGGTCAACGGCGTGGCGCTCCCACCGTTCGTGGACCGAGAGGATCCGCTTCCGGCGGGCTTCCCCGGGATGGCCGTCGCGGGTCCGACCGTCTTCGAACCCGACGGGCTGGCGATCGCGTTCGAGGACTTCCGCGTCGACGACCTGTCGAATCCGGACCAGCTCTCCGGGTAGCATCCGTTGCGCGGGGCGTAGCGCAGCCTGGCAGCGCGCCTGCTTTGGGAGCAGGAGGCCGGCGGTTCGAATCCGCCCGCCCCGACGAACCCGCCGCCCGACCTTCCCACGGCGGGTGGCTAGCCTGTAACGCCGTGGACGTGATCTCGACCGTGCCAGACCTGTCGCCCCGGCGCGCCTTCGGGATGCTGAGAGGGCTCCCGGATGCCGACGGGTTCGAGGTGCGCGTCAAGCCGCTGCGCTACCGCGAGAAGCCTCACCTGGCCGCGGAGACCGACTTCTCGGCCCGCACGATCACGCTCCAGGTCCCCGAACCCTTCCTGCCGTTCGGCGAGGTGGTGGCGTTCGGGGCGAAGCGGCGGCCCGGCCGATCTCTGCGGTTCATCTGGCTGACCGAGGGCGTGACGTTCCGAACCCCGCGCGAGGTCGTCCGCTTCCTCTATCTCCATGAGTTCATGCATGTTTTCCTGCATCGTCAGCATGGCCGGGGCATGTCGGCCGAAACGACCTGCGACCGGTTCGCGCTTCGGAACTACCGCAAGGCTGAGGTCACCCTCGCCGACGCGCGGCAGGCGATGAAGCGCCAGCCGGCTCGCTAGCGCCGCCGCCCGGGCTCGAGCCGCGCCACGACCTCGTCGTGCAGGACGCCATTGGTGGACAGGACCGTGCCGCCGTGCATGAGCGGCGACCCGTCGAACCGGGTGATCCGGCCGCCGGCCTCCACGAGCAGGACCTTGAGCGCGGCGAAGTCCCAGGTGGCGAGCTCGAGCTCCACCATCACGTCGGCCGAGCCCCGGGCCACCAGGCAGTGCCCCCACGCGTCCCCGAACCCCCGGTTCCGGCGCGCGTCCGAGACCAGCGCCTGAACCCCGGCCGCGTAGTCGCCCGAGAGCCAGTCCTCCATCCCGGCGAACACGACGAACGCCCGGGGGATCCGGTCGGCACGTGAAACGCCGATCTCCTCGCCGTTCAGCCGCGCGCCACCGCCCGTCCGCGCCTCGTAGCGCTCGCCGAGCGCCGGCAGGTTGACCACGCCGACGACCGGCTCGTCGTCCACGGCCAGCGCGATCAGGTTCGACCAGATCTGCACGCCGTCGGCGAAGTTCTTCGTCCCGTCGATCGGATCGACGATCCATCGGCGGCGCCCCTCGCCTTGCGCGCCGCCCTCCTCGCCGAGGACCCCGTCGTCGGGGTAGGTGGCTCGGACCGCCTTGCGGATCGCGTCCTCGATGGCGATGTCGGCCTCGGTGACGGGGGTCCGATCCGGCTTCAGGCGCACCTCGAACGTGCCACCGAAGAACCCGAGCCCGATCTCGCCGGCCAGATCGGCGAGCTCGTTCGCGAACGCGAGCTCCTCCTCGTACACGCGTCAGCGTCCCGGGCCCGGCTTCACGTGCGCACGATAGCCGAACTCCACTTTCCGCTACGCTCGGTTCCCATGCAGACGACCCTCGAAGAGACCGACAAGCACACCGTCAAGCTGACCGTCGAGGTCCCGCCGGAGGAGCTCGGCAAGGACCTCGATCGCGCGTACCGGAAGATCGCGCAGCAGGTCAAGATCCCCGGCTTTCGCAAGGGGAAGGTGCCGCGGCAGGTGATCGACGCGCAGTTCGGGCGCGATGCCGTGGTGGGCGAGTTCATCGAGGATTCGGTGCCCACGTACTACCGTGAAGCCCTTCGCGAACACGACCTGGCGCCGATCAGCGAGCCAGACATCGACCTGGGCGACGTGGAAGAGGGCAAGCCGCTGGTGTTCACCGCGGTCGTCGAGGTCCGCCCGCGGCTGAAGCTCGAGGAGTCCCAGTACAAGGGCGTGAAGGTCGACCGGCCGGCCGTCGAGGTCTCGGACCAGGACGTCGACCGGTTCCTGGACTCGCTGCGCGAGCGGTTCGCCGAGCTCGAGACGGTGGGGCGCGCGGCGCGCGAGGGCGACTACGTGGTGATGGACGTCCACGCCACGATCCACGGGGAGGAGATCCCGGGGGTCTCGCGCACCGACCACCTGTACGAGCTCGGGTCGGGCGAGTTCGGAGACGCGCTCAACAAGGAGGTCACCGGCAAGCGCGCGGGGGAGATCCTCGCGTTCAACGACACGCTCGGGCCCGGCGCGGGCGAGCGCGCGGGTCAGGAGGTCTCGTTCCGCGTCCTGCTGAAGGAGGTCAAGGGCAAGAAGCTGCCAGAGGCCGACGACGAGTTCGCCAAGGTGGCCTCGGAGTTCGACACGCTGGACGAGCTGAAGGCGAACCTGCGCGAGCAGCTGACCGGCAACCGCGAGCGCGGCGCCGACGCCGACGTCCGCGACGCCGTCCTGCAGTCGATGATCGACGCCGTCGAGGTCGACCTTCCCGACTCGCTTGTCGACGAGGAGGTCGAGCACCGCGTGCTGCACGCGAAGGAACGCGCCGAGCAGGCGGGGACGACGCTGCCCGACCTGCTCGCTTCTCAGGACCTGGACGAGCTGCGGTTCCGCGCCGACGCGCGCTCGCACGCGATCCGCGCGATCAAGGCCGACCTCGTCCTGGAAGCCGTGGCGCGCCAGGAGGGGCTCGAGGTCACCGCCGAGGAGATCGGCCGTGAGATCGGCGGGCTGGCAGCGGCGCTCGGGCGCGAGCCCCAGGACCTCGCGAAGAGTCTGGACCGAAGCGGTCAGGTCGTAGCACTGGCCGGTGATATCATCCGCTCGAAGGCGCTCGACTTCCTCGTCGAGCACGCAGACATCCGCTCGGACGCCGCTGCCGAGGAGCCCACCGCCGAGCCGGAGGGGGCATCCGACCAGCCCGCGACCGCGGACGACACAGCAGAGGAGACGTCATGAAGGACTACCTCGTCCCCGTCGTCGTGGAGCAGACGAGCCGCGGCGAGCGCTCGTTCGACATCTACTCGCGCCTGCTGAAGGAGCGCATCGTGTTCCTCGGCACGCCGATCGACGACGCCGTCGGCAACCTGATCATGGCCCAGCTCCTGCACCTGGAGTCCGAGGATCCCGACAAGGACATCAACCTGTACGTGAACTCGCCGGGCGGCGACATCACGTCGCTGTTCGCGATCTACGACACGATGCAGTACATCAAGCCCGACGTCTCGACGATCTGCATGGGGCAGGCGGCCTCTGCCGCCGCGGTCCTGGTGCTCGCGGGCACCAAGGGCAAGCGCTACGCGCTGCCGCACTCGCGCATCCTGCTGCACCAGCCGCACGGCGGGGCGCAGGGCCAGGCGGTCGACATCGAGATCCAGGCCAAGGAGATCATCCGGTACCGCCAGCTGCTCGATCAGCTGATCGCCGAGCACACGGGGCAGACGCTGGAGAAGGTCTCCAAGGACACCGACCGCGACTACATCCTCACCGCCGAGGAGGCCGTCGAGTACGGGGTCGTCGACGAGGTCATCACCAGCCGGAAGATCAGGCCCGAACTCGCGGCGGCGGCCGCTTCCTCGTCGTAGGATTGCCTTTCGGAACGGCCGGGGCACGCCCGGCCGCTCGGCTCAGGGGGCTCAGGGGGCATGGCGAGGATCGGTGACTCGGACCTTCTGAAGTGCAACTTCTGCGGCAAGTCGCAGAAGCAGGTGAAGAAGCTCATCGCGGGACCCAGCGTTTACATCTGCGACGAGTGCATCGACCTGTGCAACGAGATCATCGAGGAGGAGCTCTCCGAGACCTCCGAGCTCAAGCTCGAGGAGCTCCCCAAGCCGCAGGAGATCTACGCGTTCCTGGACGAGTACGTGATCGGGCAGGAGACCGCGAAGAAGGTCCTGTCCGTCGCGGTATACAACCACTACAAGCGGATCCAGGTCGGTGCAAAGGATCAGGAGGTCGAACTCCAGAAGTCCAACATCATGATCCTGGGACCGACCGGGTGCGGCAAGACGCTGCTCGCGCAGACGCTCGCCAAGATGCTGAACGTGCCGTTCGCGATCGCGGACGCCACGGCGCTCACCGAGGCGGGCTACGTCGGCGAGGACGTCGAGAACATCCTGCTCAAGCTGATCCAGGCGGCCGACTACGACGTCAAGAAGGCCGAGACCGGGATCATCTACATCGACGAGGTCGACAAGATCGCGCGCAAGTCCGAGAACCCCTCGATCACCCGCGACGTCTCGGGCGAGGGCGTGCAACAGGCCCTCCTGAAGATCCTCGAGGGCACGACGGCGTCGGTTCCCCCTCAGGGCGGCCGCAAGCATCCGCACCAGGAGTTCATCCAGATCGACACCACCAACGTGCTGTTCATCTGCGGCGGGGCGTTCGCGGGTCTGGAGAAGATCGTCGAGAGCCGGATCGGCTCGCGCGGGATCGGATTCGGCGCGGACGTGCGGCGGGTGGAGGAGAAGGACCTCGGCGCGATCCTCGGCCAGGTGCTGCCCGAGGACCTGTTGAAGTACGGGCTGATCCCCGAGTTCGTCGGCCGCCTGCCCGTGATCACCAACGTGCACAACCTGGACAAGGTGGCGCTGGTCGACATCCTGACCAAGCCGAAGAACGCGCTCGTGAAGCAGTACCACAAGTTCTTCGAGTTCGACGGCGTCGAGCTCGAGTTCACCGACGATGCGCTCGGCGCGATCGCGGATCAGGCGATCCTGCGCGCGACCGGCGCGCGGGGCCTGCGCGCGATCATGGAGGAGGTGCTGCTCAACACGATGTACGAGCTGCCCTCTCGCCAGGACGTCAACAAGTGTCTGATCGACGAAGACGTCGTGCGCACGAAGGTGAACCCCACGCTGGTTCCGGTGAAGGAATCGCCGAAGCGCCAGCGGCAAGAACGCTCCGCATGAGGCCCTCGCGGGCCTGGGTCCTGCTCCCTCTGTTGCTGCTCGCGCTGGTCCTGCCGGCGTGCGGCGGGGACGACGACGGATCGACGGAGCAGAACCCGGCGGATCTGAAGGGCGTGAGCTGGATCCTCACCCAGATGACGACGGTTGGAGGCCAGACCGAGATCGTCTCGGTGGGTGTGAACGCACAGTTCGACGGTTCGACGGTCAGCGGCAACGCGGGGTGCAACCAGTACCACTCCTCCTACGAGGCGCAGGGCAGCAAGATCTCGTTCGGGCCCATCGCGGGGACGAAGAAGTTATGCGGCGATCCTGAGGACAGCACCGAGACCCGGTACCTCCAACTACTCGGCGACGTCGGCTCCTACCGGATCAGCGGGCGCTCGATGTCGATGAACGATACGAGCGGCACGCCGGTCCTGCAGTTCATGCAGGGCTGATAGTCGAGCCGAGCGAAGCCCGCCCGTTGGTCCGCCCCGAGAGGCCTCCCGTAGACTCCCGCGCATGAACGTCCCCGACAAGCCGTCCATCGATGGCCTCGAGGCGAAGTGGGACGAGTGGTGGGAGGCCGCGGGCACCTACCGCTTCGACAGGTCCACGCCGCGCGAGGACGTGTTCGCGATCGACACGCCGCCCCCGACGGCGAGCGGGAGCCTGCACATCGGCCACGTCTTCTCCTACACGCACACCGACGTGATCGCCCGGTTCCGTCGCATGCGTGGCAAGAACGTCTTCTATCCGATGGGATGGGACGACAACGGGCTGGCCACCGAGCGCCGCGTGCAGAACTACTTCGGTGTCCGGTGTGACCCCTCGTTGCCGTATGACCCGGCGTTCGACCTGGACGCGCTCGACCGGCCCGAAGGCGAGCTGGTGGCGGTCTCGCGGCCGAACTTCATCGACCTCTGCGAGCGGCTGACCTCCGAGGACGAGAAGGCGTTCGAGGCGCTGTTCCGGCTGGCCGGCCTGTCGGTCGACTGGAACTACACCTACACGACGATCGACGAACACTCGCGCCGCGCGTCGCAGCGCGCGTTCATCAGGCTGCTGAACCGAGATCTCGCCTATCAGGCAGAGGCGCCCACGATGTGGGACGTCGACTACCAGACGGCGCTCGCTCAGGCCGAGATCGAGGACCGCGAGATCGACGGCGCCTACCACCGGATCCGGTTCGACCTGTCCGGCGGCTCGAGCTCCGTGGAGATCGAGACGTCGAGGCCGGAGCTGATCCCCGCATGCGTCGCCCTCGTCGTGAACCCGGACGACGAGCGGTACCGTGCGCTGGTCGGCACGAACGCGTTGACGCCGCTGTTCGGCGCGGAGGTCCCCATCCTGGCGCACGAGCTGGCCGAACCCGACAAGGGCACCGGTGTCGCGATGATCTGTACGTTCGGGGACATCACCGATGTCACGTGGTGGCGCGAACTCCGGCTCCCGGCGCGCGTGATCGTCCAGCGCGACGGGACGATCGCGCAGTCCCGGTGGGGCGAGCCCGGCTGGGAGTCGACGACCCCGGACGAGGCCGCGCGCACGCAGGCCGAGCTCGCCGGGATGCCCACCAAGAAAGCCCGGAAGCGGATCAACGAGCTCCTCGCCGGCTCCGGGCATCTGATCGGGGAGCCCAAGGCCGTTCGGCACGCCGTGAAGTTCTACGAGCGGGGCGAGCGTCCGCTCGAGGTGGTCTCCAGCCGGCAGTGGTTCGTCAAGACGCTCGAGTTCCGTCAGGAGCTCCTCGAACGCGGACGCCAGCTCCGATGGCACCCCGCGTACATGGGCGCCCGCTACGCGTCCTGGGTCGAAGGCCTCAATGGCGACTGGTGCGTGAGCCGCCAGCGCTTCTTCGGCGTCCCGTTCCCGGTCTGGTACCGGCTCGACGACCAGGGGAACGCCGATCACGAGCATCCGATCGTGGCGGACGAGGCCACGCTTCCGGTCGATCCGTCCTCGGACGTCCCCGTGGGGTTCGTGCCGGAGCAGCGGGGCACGGCGGGTGGCTTCGTCGGCGACCCCGACGTCATGGACACGTGGGCGACCTCCTCGCTCACCCCGCAGATCGCCGGCAGGTGGGTCGAGGACGACGACCTGTTCGCGCGCGTGTTCCCGATGGACCTGCGGCCGCAGGCGCACGAGATCATCCGGACCTGGCTGTTCTACACGGTGCTCAAGTCGCACCTCGAGCACGACGTGCTGCCGTGGACCGACGCCGCGATCAGCGGGTTCGTCCTTGACCCCGAACGGAAGAAGATGTCCAAGTCCAAGGGCAACGTCGTCACGCCGATCGAACCGCTCGAGCAGCAGGGCGCCGACGCCGCCCGGTACTGGGCGGCAAGCGCGCGCCTGGGGATCGACGCGGCGTTCGACGAACAGCAGATCAAGGTGGGTCGCCGGCTCGCGATCAAGGTCCTGAACGCATCCCGGTTCGTGCTCACGCTCGATCGCCCAGCAGGCGAGATCACCGACCGGCTCGACCGCTCGATGCTGAAGCAGCTCGCGGACGTGCTCGAGCAGGCGACGATGGCGCTTGAGGATTACGAGCACGCCCGCGCGCTCGAGCTCGTCGAGCGATTCTTCTGGGGCTTCACAGACGACTACCTCGAGCTCGTGAAGGGGCGGGCGTACGGATCGTTCGGGGAGGAGGCGGCCGGGTCGGCGATCGGTGCGCTCCGGCTGGCGTTGTCCGTGCTCCTGCGCCTGTTCGCGCCGTTCCTGCCCTACGTGACCGAGGAGGTCTGGTCGTGGTGGCGCGAGGGTTCGATCCACCGGGCCACGTGGCCCGGCTCGGACGAGATGGAGGCCGTCTCCGCCGGCGCCGAGACCGCCGACTACGAGGTCGCGGCCTGGGTCCTCGGCGAGGTCCGAAAGGCCAAGGCGCTCGCCAAGCGCTCGCTGCGAACCACCGCCGAACGCGTCGTCGTGCGCGACACGCAGGAGCGGCTGAAGCTCCTGCAGGGCGCCGAGCGTGACGTGCGCGAGGCCGGCTCGGTGGCGTCGTTCGAATACCTCGATGCGGACGAGCCCACGGTCGAGGTCGAGCTCGCGCCGCCGGACTGACCGTGCGGTTCGACCAGGCGGTCGCCGAGCTCGACGAGCGGCAACCCGAGCACATGCCCAAACCCGACCTGGATCGGATGCGGGCGCTCGCGGCACTGCTCGACGACCCGCAGCTGACGTACCCGACGATCCACGTGACGGGCACCAACGGCAAGACCACGACCGCGCGTCTGATCGCCGCGATCACGTGCGCGCACGGGCTCTCGACGGGCCTGTTCACCTCTCCCCATCTGTCGTCGGTGGTCGAGCGCTTCGAGATCTGTGGCGAGGCGATCGCGGACCAGACCTTCGGCGAGGAGTACGAGCACCTGGTGCCGTTCCTGCGCACCGTCGACGAGCAGGTGGGGCGCGTGACGTACTTCGAGACGCTCGCGGCCCTCAGCTTCCTCGTGTTCGCGGACGCGCCGGTGCAGCTGGGCGTGTTCGAGGTCGGGATGGGGGGGACCTGGGATGCGACGAACCTGGTCGCGGGCGAGGTCGCGGTGCTCTGCCCGATCGGCCTGGATCATCGCGAGCTCGGCTCGACGATCGCCGAGGTGGCGGGGGAGAAGGCCGGCATCGTCAAGGAAGGTAAGGTCGCCGTCGTACGGGAGCAGCCGCCCGAGGCGCTCGCGGTGCTCGAACGCCGATGCGAGGAGCAGATCGCGACGATGCTGCTCGAGGACCGCGAGTGGGGGCTCGAGCAGCGCACCGCGGCGGTCGGCGGCCAGGCGTTGACGGTTCGCGGGCTGCACGCGAGCTACGACGAGCTGATCCTGCCGATCCACGGTGAGCACGCGGCCCGCAACGCGGCGGCCGCGATCGCCGCGGTCGAGGCGTTGCTCGAGCGCGAGCTCGACGCCGACGTCGTCCGCTCGGCGTTCGCGGGGGTGACCTCACCAGGCAGGCTGGAGGTCGTCGGGCGCCGCCCGCTCGTCGTGCTCGACGGCGCGCACAATCCCGCGGCCGCCGAGGCGCTCGCGATCGCGCTCCCCGAGACGTTCGCCGGTGACCGGCTGCACCTCGTGATGGCCGTCTTCGAGGACAAGGACCTGGACGGGATCGTCGAGGCCGTCGCTCCGCTCGCCGACGCGGGCTACGCGACCGCGGTCGACAGCGTTCGGGCGCGCCCCTCGGAGGAGGTGGCGGCGGCGCTGACGGCGGCCGGCGTGCCGACGGAGACGTTCGGGAACGTCGCCGAGGCGCTCGATGCCGCGAGGCGAGCGGCGACCGAGGAGGACGTCATCCTGGTGACGGGCTCTCTGTACACTGTCGCGGACGCCCGCCGGGCGTTGGTGGGCGGTTCGGGGGCGTAGTCGAGCCGAAGGCGAGCGCAGCCCCTGAGAGAGCGAAGGACTCCTGAGGATGACCGTCGAATCGACGCTGCTCATCGTGAAGCCGGATGGCGTTCGGCGCGGGCTCGTGGGGGAGGTGCTGCGCCGTGCCGAGGACAAGGGTCTTCGCATCGCCGAGCTCCGCTCGCTCACGATCGACCGCTCGCTGGCGGAGGAGCACTACGGCGAGCACAGCGACAAGCCGTTCTTCGGCGAGCTGGTCGAGTTCATCACCTCGGGGCCAGTCGTGGTCGTGCGACTCGAGGGCGAGGGCGCGATCGGTGCGTGGCGAACGATCATGGGACCCACCGACCCGGCCAACGCGCCGCCCGGCACGATCCGCGGCGACTACGGCACGATCATCACCGAGAACCTCGTACACGGCAGCGACTCACCCGAGTCCGCCGAGCGCGAGCTCAAGCTGTTCTTCGGCTGACCTGCCCGCCCCAACCTCTGCGGTTCCGTCGCGGCGATGCGACACTGCCGAAACGATATGTGGTGGTGGATGCGCGTCGCGCTTTCCGTCAGCCTCGCGCTCGGTCTCGTCGCGTGCTCCGGCTCGGACGACCGACCGCCCCAGACGAATCCCGCCGCCGAGAGCGCCGGCGGCAGGGTGGACGTCGGCGGCAGGGTCGACGACGGCGGTTACGAGCTCGCCTGGATGTGCCGGGGCTCCGGCTCGCCGACGATCGTCGCGGAGGCGGGATACGACTCGGCCGGCACGGGTACATGGTTCGACCTGTTGGGACCGCTCTCGCAGGTCTCCCGCGTCTGCACGTACGACCGTGCCGGCACGGGGACGAGCGACGCACGCCCGAACGCGATGCATGTCACCGGCATGCTCGAGGCCGACGAGCTCCACCGGCTGCTCGAACGGGCCGCCATCCGGCCGCCGTACGTCGTCGTCGGGCACTCGTACGGCGGGTTCGTCAGCCGGTTGTTCGCGGCGCGGTACCCGGACGAAACGGCCGGGCTGGTCCTCCTCGACTCGAGTCACGAGGACGAGATCGAGCCGTACCGGCGGTTCTACGGGGATGCGCCCGAAGGCGACTGGGTCGACGGCGGCGATCTCGTCGACATCGACGCGACCGCTCGGGCGCTGCGACGAACGGCCCGCGACTTCGGCAATCTGCCTCTGGCCGTCGTCAAGGCGGGGCGGCACGAAGACGTGCTGCCGGTGCGGCTGTGGAACTGGACGCAGGCCGACCTGCCGACGCTCTCGTCGAACTCCGTGTTCGTGCAGGCGACGGGCGGTCATGTCGTGATGGACGACGACCCGGGCGTGTTCCTGGCGGTCGTCCGGGCCGTGGTCGAGAGCGCCCGTTCCGGAGATCCGATCCCCTCGTGCGACCAGGTGATCGAGGGAACGGACGGCAGCTGCCCGGGCGAATGAGCTAAGGGACCTTGCGGAACGCCACCACGGCGTTGTGCCCGCCGAACCCGAACGAGTTGGACATCGCGAACGTCACGTCCATCTCGCGGGCCTCGTTCGGCACGTAGTCCAGGTCGCAGTCGGGATCCTGGATCTCGTAGTGGATCGTGGGGGGGACGAGGCCGCGATCGATCGCCAGCGCGCAGACCGCGCCCTCGACCGCTCCCGCCGCCCCGAGCATGTGCCCGGTCATCGACTTGGTGGAGGAGACCGCGATCCGGTGCGCCTGCTCGTCGCCGAGTACGGCCTTGATGGCCGCGGTCTCGGCCGCGTCGTTTAGCGGCGTCGACGTACCGTGCGCGTTCACGTACGAGACCGCGGAGGGCTCCTCGCCGGCGTCCCGCAGCGCCCACCCCATCGCGAGTGCCGCGCCCGAACCCTTGGGGTCCGGCGCCGTGATATGGAACGCGTCGTCCGACGCCCCGTACCCGGCGACCTCGCAGTAGATCCTCGCGCCGCGCGTCTTCGCGTGCTTCTCGGACTCGAGCACGAGTGTGCACGCCCCCTCCGACAGCACGAACCCGTCCCGGGCCTTGTCGAACGGCCGCGACGCCGTCTGGGGATCCGGATTCTTCGTGAGCGCGGTCATCTGCGCGAACGCGGCCACGGTCAGCGGCAGGGTCGCCGCCTCGGAACCCCCTGCGATGCAGAGGTCGAGGTAGCCGTCGCGGATGTAACGCAGGCTCTCGCCGATCGCGTGGTTCGAGGACGAGCACGCGGACACCGTGCACAGGTTCGGCCCGGTGAAGCCGAAGCGCATCGCGATGTGGCCGCTCGCGGCGTTGGCCATCAGCGCCGGCACCATGAACGGCGAGACGCGACCCGGCCCCTTCTCCAGGAGCACGGAGTGTTGCGTGAGCAGGGTCGAGATGCCGCCGATGCCGGTGGCGAAGATCACGCCGGCACGTTCGGCCGGGACCTCAGGCTCGCCGGCATCCTCCCAGGCGAGCGCGGCCGAGGACACGCCGAAGTGGACGAACCGGTCCGTTCGCCGGATCTCCTTGGGATCGAGCCAGGGACTCGGATCGAAGTCGGGGACCTCGCCCGCGACCGTGACCGGCAGGTCCGACGTGTCGAAGGCGGTGATCGTTCGTATCCCGTTGCGGCCAGTGGTCAGCCCGGCCCAGAACTCCTCGAGGCCGGTGCCGACCGGCGTGACAGGGCCGATGCCCGTGACGACGACGCGCTCGCCCATCCGGCTCCTACGACGCCCCGAGCTTCTGTTCGACGAGCGCCACGGCCTGCCCAACCGTCTTGACGCCCTCCATCTCCTCCTCGGGGATGTCGATGCTCCACTCCTCCTCGAGGGCGAGCACCGCCTCGACGAGGTCGAGCGAGTCGGCGTTCAGGTCCTCGGCGAACCGGGCGTCGGGCACGACCTGGGCCTCGTCCACGGCCAGCTGTTCGGCGAGGACCTTCCGGACCCGAGCCTCGATCTCTGCCTTGTCCATCCTTCCTTCCTCCTATGTCTACCTATGTCTTCCTACCTGGGGGTTTGGGGGAGAGGGCCCATGCTACGCGACTACGCGGTGAGCCCGCCGTCCACGGCGATCACCGCGCCGTTCACGTAGGAGGCCTCCTCCGACATCAGGAATCGAACGACGCCAGCGACCTCCTCGAGGTGTGCCGGCCTTCCGAGCGGCGTCTGGTCGAGGTAGTAGGCGCGCGCCTGATCCGTGAGGTGCGAGGTCATCTCCGTGTCCAGGAGACCGGGACAGACCGCGTTCACGGTGATGCCCTTGCCTCCGACCTCCCGGGCGAGCGACTTCGTCAGCCCCACCAGCCCCGACTTCGTGGCGGCGTAGACCGTCTGCCCGGCGTTCCCGTGCAGCGCGACCGCCGAAGACATGTTCACGATGCGGCCCCACTTGGCCCGCAGCATCCCGCGCATCGCCGCCCGGCTGCTGAGGAACGCGCCGCGGAGGTTGGTGGCCATCGTCTGCTCGTACACGTCCATGGGGTACTTGAGAAGCAGGCCGTCGCGCGACAGCCCGGCGTTGTTGATCAGTCCGATCACCGGTCCGAGCTCGTCGCCGACGCGGCGGAACGCCTCGGTCACCGACGCCTCGTCGGTCACGTCCATCGCGACCGCGAGCCCGCGCCGGCCGAGCTGCTCGAGCGCGCTGAGCGTCTCCTTCGCATCGGACTCGCTCGTCCGGTAGCCGATCGCGACGCTCCAGCCGCCGCGCGTCAGCGCCTCGGCGCATGCGCGGCCGATCCCACGCGAGCCGCCGGTGACGACGGCGACCTTGTCTGGGGCGTCGCTCACGGCGCGTCCGGCCCCGTCCAGCGGATCAGGTTGGCCCCCCACGCGAGGCCGGCGCCGAACGACGTCAGCAGCACCAGGTCGCCGGTCCGGATCCGGCCCGCACGCCACGCCCGATCGAGCGCCACCGGGATCGAGGCGGCCGAGGTGTTGCCGACCGACTCGACGTCCACGACCGCGCGCTCCTGGGGGATCTTCAGGCGCTCGGCGACCGCGATCATGATCCGGGCGTTCGCCTGGTGGGGGATCAGCAGGTCGACGTCCTCGGGCGTGTAGCCGGACTTCTCCAGGAGCTGGCGGCAGGCGTTGGCCATCTCGACCACGGCGCGCTTGAAGACCTCACGGCCGTTCGGCATGTGGATCGTGTGGCTCTTCTCGTCGACGGCCTCGTGGGTTGGTGGCCTCGCGGAACCGCCTCCGGGGATGATGAGGATCTCCGCGGCGCGACCGTCGGCGCCCAGCACCGAACCCAGTACGCCCGGCTCCTGCGACCGCCGGAGCACGACCGCCCCCGCGCCGTCGCCGAACAGCACACAGGTGGTGCGGTCCTCGAAGTTCATGACGCGCGACAAGATCTCGGCGCCGGCGACCAGGACGGTCTCGGCCTGGCCCGACTCGATGTACGCGGTCGCGGTCGACATCGCGTAGGAGAAGCCGGCGCACGCGGCGTTGACGTCGAAGGCCGGGGCGGTGATCTCGAGCTTGCGCTGCATCCACACGGCGGTCGAGGGGATCGGGGTGTCGCCGGTGAGCGTCGCGCACACCACGAGATCGACCTGCTCGGGTGCGATGCCGGCTGTGTCGAGCGCCCGGCGGGCGGCCTCGGTCGCGAGGTCGGACGTCGTCTCCCCCTCGACAGCGAAGTGGCGCTCCCGGATGCCGGTCCGGTCCCGGATCCACTCGTCGCTCGTGTCGATGAAGGACTCGAACCACTCGTTGGACACGACCCGATCCGGCAGGATCGAGCCCAGTCCGGCCACGGTCGCGTGGCGTTCAGAGCCCACGGTTCCCCCTCGGGGCGGCCGACGCCGCCCACCTCGGCGTCGAGGATAGCGTTCGGGCACCCCGCGCGACGCTTGCGGAAGGTGGCCTCAGCGCGGTTCCGCCGCGAGGGTGGCGGCGGCGTCGGGCGACCCGACGGCGACCGCCCGCGCGCCCGGGACCACGCGCTTGGCGAGCTTGGTCAACACGTCCCCGGGCCCGGCCTCGACGAACGTGTCCGCCCCTGCCGTCTGCAGAGCCGCCGCGCACGAGGCCCACCGCACCGGCGAGACGACGTGGCGCTTGGCGAGCTCGCGGAGCTCCTCGGGATCGGTGACGAGCGTGCCCGTGACGTTGGAGGCGACGGGGAACGCCGGCGTCCCGAACGCGGCCTCGTCGATCGCGGCCGAGAGCGGTTCGACGGCCGGTTCCATGAGTGGGGAATGGAACGCGCCGGCGACGTTCAGGCGCACCGCCCGGATCGTGCGTTCGGCGGCCAGGGACTCGGCGAGCTCGATCGCGTTGACGCTCCCGCTGATCACCGACTGCTGCGGCGAGTTCTCGTTGGCAACCAGCAACACGTCGTCACCACGAGCTTCGTCGCAGATCGCGGCCGCGTCGTCCACCCCGACGCCCAGCAGCGCCGTCATCGTCCCGGGTCTGGCCTCGCCCGCCTCCTGCATCGCGCGGCCGCGCACCGCGACGATCCGCATCGCGTCGCCGAGCTCCAGCACCCCTGCGGCCACGAGCGCCGCGAACTCGCCGAGCGAATGCCCGGCCGCGCCGCCGAACGAGAGCCCCCGCGCCACGAGCGTTCGGAACGCGGCCACGTCGCACGCCAGCAGCGCCGGCTGTGCGAACTCGGTCGTCGCAAGGGCAGCCTCGTCGCGGCAGCCCGCGACGACGTCGCGACCCAGCGCGTCCGTTGCCTCCGCAAGCACCTGCGCCGCAACCTCGTCGGTTATCCACACGTCCGCCATGCCGACGAACTGTGACCCTTGACCAGGGAACACGACCGCAGCGTTCAACCGCGCGCACCTCCGTTGACGTCGGCCGAACCCTACCCCGCGGGTCTAGGCCCAGGGAAACCGCAGGTCACAGGTGGCGTGAACCCTAAGGTTGCCTCCACGTGTGGTCGAGAGTTGCCGGGGCAAAACGGCTTCGAGTACAAAGGGCGCGAACCTATGGCCGAGAAGGTTCGTCGCGAACTTCCCGCATCCCCGCGTCGTCGAAGCACGAGCGGCGAAGGGGTCCTCGGGTTCCTGGGGCAGGACATGGCCGTCGACCTGGGGACCGCGAACACGCTCGTCTACGTTCGCAACGCAGGCATCGTCCTGAACGAGCCCTCGGTCGTCGCGATCAACACGCTCTCGGGCGCGGTCCTGGCCGTCGGCAACGAAGCCAAGCGGATGATCGGACGCACGCCATCGCACATCCAAGCCGTGCGGCCGCTGAAGGACGGCGTGATCGCCGATTTCGACATCACCGAGAAGATGCTGCGCTACTTCATCCAGCGGGTGCATAAGCGGCGCCTGCTGGCCAAGCCCCGCGTCGTGGTCTGCGTGCCGAGCGGTATCACGGGCGTCGAGCAGCGCGCGGTCGAGGAGGCGACGATCGCGGCGGGCGCTCGCCGCGCCTACATCATCGAGGAGCCGATGGCCGCGGCGATCGGCGCCGGCCTGCCGATCCACGAGCCCTCGGGCAACATGATCGTGGACATCGGCGGCGGCACCACCGAGGTCGCGGTGATCTCGCTCGGCGGGATCGTCACCTCGACGTCCCTTCGGATCGGTGGGGACGAGCTGGACGAGGCGATCATCAACCACGTGAAGAAGGAGTACTCGCTGCTGCTCGGCGAGCGCACCGCCGAGGCGATCAAGCTCGCCATCGCGGCGGTCTACCCGATGCAGGAGGAGCTGGTGGCCGAGATCCCCGGGCGAGATCTGGTCTCCGGGCTCCCCAAGACGCTGCAGATCGCCGACGGCGAGATCCGTTCGGCCGTCGAGGAGCCGGTCAGCGCGATCGTGGATTCCATCAAGGCGACCCTGGACCGCACGCCCCCCGAGCTGGCCGGCGACATCATGCACAAGGGCATCACGCTGACCGGCGGCGGCGCCCTCCTTCGGGGGTTCGACAAGCGTCTGCGGCACGAGACCGGCATGCCGGTCTACATCGCCGACAACCCACTGTCCTCGGTCGCGATCGGGTCCGGCAAGTGCCTGGAGGAGTTCGAGGTGCTCCAGCGCGTCCTGGTGAGCCCGTCCAGGAGGTAGCCGCCGGTGGCCGTGCGCAGCCGAGCGCGCAGCACCCGTCTGCTGGTCGTAGCCCTCGTCGCCGTCTCGCTCGTGACGATCACGATCGATTACCGAGAGGGCGACGACGGCCCGCTGGCCTCGATGGGCAACGCCGCGTTGACGGTGATCAGCCCGCTGCAGGAGGTCGTCTCCAAGGTCACGCACCCGATCGGGAACTTCTTCTCGACGCTGTTCCGCCTGCCCTCGATCCGCCACGAGCGCGACGTCCTGCGCGAGCGCGTCGATGCACTCGAGACCCAGCTCAGCGAGACGAGGTCGGATCAGGCGCGCCTGGCCGACCTCGAGGCGCTGTTCGGGCTGCGCGAAAGCCTGGGGCCGAAGGTCCAGACCATGGCGGCGCAGGTGATCGCCAACGGCGTGTCGAACTTCGAGTGGACGATCGAGATCGACAAGGGCTCGAGCGACGGGATGGCGCGCGACATGCCGGTGATCGCGAGTTCGGGCCTGGTCGGACACGTGGTGCAGGTGGGCGCGAACTCCTCGCGCGTGCAGCTGATCATCGACCCCGACTCGTTCGTGGCCGGGCGGCTCGACGTGTCACGACAGACCGGGCTGCTCTCGGGCGAGGGGAACCAGGACCTGCAGATGTCGCTTGTCGAGTCCACGGCCGAGGTCTCCCCGGACGAGCGGGTCGTCACGGCCGGCTACCGGATCCGGGACGTGGCAGAGAGCCTGTACCCGCCGAACGTGCTCATCGGCACGGTCTCCCGCGTGCTCGAGCAGGACGCTGCTACCGAGAAGTTCGTGACCGTGCGTCCCGCGGTCGACTTCTCGTCCCTGTCCCTGGTGCTCGTGGTGCTCTCGCGTGACGGCGGCGAGTAGGGTCACCTCCGGTGCGTCGGGTGCTGCTTCTGTCGGCGGTCATCGTGACCGCGCTCATCCTGCAGACCACGGTCTTCTCCGAGATCAACCTGCTGGGCGCCAAGCCCGAGCTCATGTACCTGCTTACGATCTGCTTCGCGATCCTGGAGGGGCCCGCGTCGGGCGCGATCACGGGGTTCGCGGGCGGGATGGCGCAGGACTTCCTGCTGGACGCCCCGAAGGGCATCACGGCGCTCACGCTCACGCTGCTCGGGTACGCGGTGGGCACGGTGCGGCAGTTCATCGTGAGCCCCTCGCCCGTGACCCCGGTGGTGCTGGTCGCGGGCGGCACCTTCTTCGGCGTCCTGTTCTATGGGGTCGTCTCGTTCCTGCTCGGGCAGCTCAGCACCGGCTGGCTCTACCTGCTGAGGGTGGCGCTGCTTTCGGCCGTCTACAACGCGATCCTCACGCCGCTGGTCTACCCGCTGCTGCGCCGGGCCGCCGAGGGCTCCCGCTCGCGCCGCGTCGCCGGATGGTGAGCAGCCGATGACCGATCCACGCGCCGGCCTGCGCCTGAAGGTCCTGGCCGCGCTCGTTGTGGTGATGTTCGCCGCGCTCACCACCCGACTGTGGTTCCTCCAGGTCCTGGCGGCCGAGCAGTTCCGCAGCCAGGCCAACGACAACGCGGTCCGCGTGGTCGAGGTGCCCGCGCCGCGCGGGGTGATCCGCGACATCAACGGGACCCAGCTGGTGAACAACAAGCTTCGGCTCGTGCTCACGGTCAACCGCGAGGAGCTCGGCGACGACGCCGAGCGCGTCCTGATGAAGCTGTCCGAGCTCCTGGACATCCCGGCCGAGGAGCTGGGAGCGCGTCTGGACGACGCGCTGAAGCGCTATTACATCTTCACCCCGGTGCCGCTCGTCGTCGGCGTGTCCAAGAACGTCGCGCTGTACGTGAAGGAGCACTCGAAGGATCTCCCGGGTGTGGACGTCCTCGAGCTCCCGGTTCGCGACTACCCGCTCGGCTCGGTCGGCGCCCACGTCCTGGGCTACCTCGGTCAGATCTCCAAGGAGAAGCTCAAGGACCCCGGGTTCGCCGGCTACAAGCCCGGCGACCTGGTCGGGATCTCGGGGGTCGAGGGCGTGTACGAGCACGACCTTGCCGGCACGCCCGGCCTGGTGAAGTACCGGGTGAACTCGCTCGGTCAGAACCTCGGCGAGATCGGCGAGCTCCAGCCCCAACCCGGGGACGACGTCGTCCTGACGATCGACGCCGACACCCAGGAGCTCGCCGAGAACTCGCTGCGCGCCGGGATCATGCACGCGCGGTCTGTCTACGACTCGTCGTCGAACGCAAGCCTGCAGGCCAACGCCGGTGCGGCCGTCGTGCTCGATCCTGTTACCGGGGCGATCCAGGCGATGGCCTCGTTCCCGTCGTTCGATCCGTCCCTGTTCACGCGAAGCATGTCGGAGCGCGAGTACAAACGGCGCTTCGGTGCGAGCCACAGCAGCCCGCTTCTGAACCGCGCGATCGCCGGCCAGTACCCGCCGGGGTCGACCTACAAGCCGTTCGTGGCGGCCTCGGCGCTGCAGCGCGACATCGTCACGACGAGCCGTTACTACCCGTGCCCCGGGTCGTGGACCGCCCCATACAACACGAGCGACCCCGAGGCGACGCAATACATCTTCGACAACTGGACCACGGCGAACCTCGGTTCGATGAACATCGCGACCGCGCTCGCCAAGTCCTGCGACACGATCTTCTACCCGATGGGCTATCGCTACTGGGATCTGTTCTACGTGAACCCGGACGAGGAGGCGCACGGCGTGATCTCGCACGAGCCGCTGCAGCGCGACCTCGCCTACTTCGGGTTCGGGTCGCCCACGCGGGTGGACCTGCCGTACGAGGACGGCGGGCGTGTCCCCGACGCCGAGTGGAAGCGCACGACGCACGAGGCGTATCCGGACTCGTTCCCCGAGGGTCAGTGGTTCCCCGGCGACTTCATCCTGATGACGATCGGCCAGGGGGATACGTTGGTCACCCCGCTGCAACTCGCCACCGCGTACGGGGCGCTCGAGGACGACGGCAAGGTGTGCGTGCCCCACGTGCTCGACCACGTTGAGTCATCGGACGCGACCGTGGTGCGCCGATATCAGCCGAACTGCCGCCGCTCCGTGCACATCGACCCGAAGTACCTCCGCTACATCCGCGACGGGTTGAAGGGAACCGTGAGCACGCCGGGTGCGACGGCGACGGCGGCGTTCTCGGGGTTCCCGTTCAGCGAGGTCTCGGTGGCCGGGAAGACCGGAACGGCGCAGGTGCCACCCAAGCAGGACTACTCCTGGTTCGCGGCGATGACGGACGCGAACGGGGAGAAGCACGTCGTCGTGGTCCTTGTGGAGCAGGGCGGCCACGGCGCCACGACGGCCGCCCCGATCGCGCGGAACATCATCGAGGGCCTCTACGGCCTGCCGCTCACGCAGTTCACCGACATCGCGGGGACGGACTGATGGACCTGGCCGCCGGCCGGATGGTGGCGAGCGAGCGCCGCGCGATCCGCCACGTGGACCCGCTGCTGATCGCGGCGGCGCTCGGCCTGGCCGTGATCGGGCTGTTGGCGATCTACTCGGCCACACATCAGTCTCTGTCCGCGGTGGGGCTCGACCCGGGGCGCTACGTGAAGCGCCAACTCACCTTCCTGGCGCTGGCGGTGATGGTGCTGGCGCTCGCGGCGAGCTTCGACTATCGGCTCCTGAAGGTCTACGCCGGCATCGTCTACGTCTCTTCCCTCGTCCTCCTGATCCTGGTCCGAACGCCGATCGGCACCAGCGTCAAGGGGGCGCAACGGTGGTTCGAGCTGTTCGGCTTCCAGCTTGCGCCCTCCGAGGTCGCCAAGATCGCCCTGATCGCGATGCTCGCGGCGGTCCTGTCCGAGGTGCGGGGGGAGCTCACGGTCCAGGACGTCTTCCGCACGGCCGCGCTCGCCGGGGTTCCGGCCCTGCTCGTGTTCCTGCAGCCGGACCTCGGCTCCTCGATCGTGTTCGCCGCGATCCTGGTCGGCATGCTGGTCGTGGCCGGCGCCCGCGCCCGCTACCTCGCGCTGCTGGGGCTCACCGCCGCGGTGTTGATCGTGGCCGGGTTCCAGGTGGGCCTGGTCCGCGAGTACCAGATCGAGCGCCTGAAGGCGTTCCTCGACCCGGCGAGCGTGTCCGAGGACGCCCTCCACAACCGCGAACAGGCCGAGATCGCGATCGGCTCTGGCGGGCTGATGGGCGTCGGCTATCTGAAGGGCTCGCAGACCAACCTGGATTTCGTGCCCGAGCAGCACACCGACTTCGTGTTCACGGTCGTGGGGGAGGAGTTCGGGTTTGCGGGCGCGGTGCTGCTGCTATCCCTGTACGGGCTGCTGCTGTGGCGCGCGTTCCGCGTCGCGATGCTCTCCCGGGATCCGTTCGGGACCTACCTGGCCGCGGGCATCGCGTCCATGCTCGCGCTGCAGATGTTCGTCAACGTGGGCATGAACGTCGGCATCATGCCGATCACGGGCATCCCGTTACCGTTCGTCTCCTACGGCGGGAGCTCGCTGCTGCTGAACTTCGCTGCGGTGGGGCTGCTGCTGAACGTGCACATGCGACGGTTCGTCTGAGGCGTCAGCTCGACAGCCCGATCGTCCACAGGAACGTTGACCCGCCGGCGTCGGAAGCCTCGATCACGACGTCGCCGCCCATCGCCCGCGCGGCCGTCCGCGCGAGCGCCAGGCCCATGCCGGCGCCCTGGTGCACGCGGACGTTCAGCTCCTCGAGCTGTTCGAGCGGGCCGAAGATGCGCTCGTGGTCGTGGACGTCGATGCCAGGGCCGCGGTCCAGGACCCGCACCTCGACCGTGTCGAGCATCACGCCCACCCGAACCTCTACGCCCGTGTCCGGTGCCGAGAACCGCAGCGCGTTGTCGACCAGCTCCTCCAGGACCCGGGTGGCGACCCCGCGGTTCAAGTTGGCGTGCGGCGACTCGCCCTCGTGGGCCACGACGACGCGCACGCGCTCGTTGCGCGCCGCGACGTGGTGGGCGACCTCGACGACGTCGACGCGTTCGGTCATGCCGGCGTCGACGGCGAGCTCGAAGCGTTCCACCAGCTGCGCCAGATCTCGCGCGCGTGTGACGAGTCGCGCCAGGAGCTCGTCGGCCTGCTCGGGCGGCGCGTCCACCTCGGCCAGCGTCTGGGCGACGCCCAGGATCACGGTGACGGGCGTCCGGAGCTCGTGAGACAGGCGAGCCACCAGCTCCTGCCGCCGCGCCGAACGCTCGACGAGCGCCTCCTGGGCGGCCTCGAGCTCCCGTGTCCGCTGGCGCTCGCGTTCGAGCGCCTCGGTGAGCTCCTCGATCACATGGGGGGTGACCTCTGAGGATAGGAGCGCGCCCCCCTCGGCGGCGCGCTCGACGGCCGTCAGGATCTCGTCGCCGTCGCAGTCCTTCAGGACGTAGCCCGAGGCCCCCGCGACCAGCATGCCGCGGACGATCTCCTGATCCTCATGGCCGGACAGTGCGACCACGCCGAGGTCGGGGAAGTCGGTCTTCAGCCGGCGGGTGGCCTCCATCCCGTCCATCGTCGGCATCCGGACGTCCATCAGCACGACGTCGGGCCGGAGCGAGCGGGCCATGCTGAGCGCCTCGGCGCCCGAGCCCGCCTCGCCCACCACCTGGAGGTTGCCAGCCTCGAGCAACGACAACAGCGACTCGCGAAAGCCCGCGTTGTCGTCGACGACCAGGACCCGGATCGGCCGGCTGTGCCCGACCGGCCGGGGAAGAACGGCCGGTTCCATAGAGCGGAAGTTTCCGGTCCGGAGGCTCGGACGCGTATCCCGCGAGCGTCGGTTTCTCCGGAGCGAACCAACCACAACGTAGGTAGGTGGAACTACCTAGTCAGCGTGCCGGGCCGATGGCCCTCACGGCTCCCCGGACCCGAGACCTCGAGCCCTTGCCGGGCGGGGGCGGGTGGGTCGGGTATCCTGTGGGCAGACTTACTCGCCGAGCGCGCGGCCACGGGGCCGCGAGGACGCCGGCGAGGGGATGGAGAGGCGAGGCGCCGGCCACGCCGGCCCCGGGGGCCGACCCGGAGGGCCGCGACCGGACAGCCAGCCGAGAACGGGGACTTCCGCTGCGCAACGAGGCGCCGCAGGAGGCGGGGACCAACGGACCCGCATCCGAGCGTGAATCGGACGAGACCGGGCCACAGAGCCGGTCTCGTAACCGCCGGGCAACCGGCACGAACAGCGACCCCTCCTCGGCTTCGGCCGCCGTCGCCCCTCCCGGCTCGAAGGGAGCGACGATGAACGACGACAGCGGGTCGACGACCGCGCAACGCGCGGAGACCGCCGAGACCGAGACCTCCTCGGGCGACGGATCCGGCAAGGTGAGCCCGGGGACGGGCGCCCGCAGGCGCCGCAGGCGTGGCGGCAGGGGTCGGGGCGGCCGTGGACGTTCGGGGGCCGGGTCCGGGAACGGCTCCGCGACGACCCAGGAGTCCGAGGCCACGGCCCAGGACCAGCCCGAGGTCGACCTGGACGCCCAGCCGGGCGAGGTCGAACGCACGACGGGCGGCGGGGCCGCTCGCCGCCGGCGCAGTCGGGGTGGCCGGGGACGAGGCCGCGGAGGCTCGGGCTCGGCGACCAAGACCGCAGAGAGCACCGAGGCGAGCGAGCCGGAGCCGAGCTCGACCGCCGAGCCGGACCAGCCGGCCGAGGGCGAGACGACGAGTGCACCCAAGCGCCGGCGCCGCCGTGGCGGCCGAGGCCGCGGTGGGAAGAAGCCGGCGGCGGAGGGATCGGAGTCCGCGGCCGACGCGAAGCCGGCCGGGGGTGAAGCCGCTCCCAAGGAACGCCCCCGCTCGCGCTCGGCCAAGCCCAAGCCGGCCGAGTCGCAGAAGGCGCCCGCCACCCGTACCCGCTCGACGCGACCCAAGGCGTCGACGAAGACCGACGAGCAGGCCGACGCGCCTGCGCCGACGCGTCTGCGACGGCAGCGCCAGGGACGCGCCACCGTACGCCGCCGGCGCGAGTCGATGCCCGTCGTCCCGCGTGTCACCGACAAGCTCATGGTCATCACCGAGCACGGCGAGCGTGACCAGATCGCGGTCCTGGAGGAACGCGATCTCGTCCAGCACTACGTCACGCGGATCGGCGCTCGCTCGATGGTCGGCAACGTGTACCTGGGCCGCGTTCAGAACGTGCTGCCGGGCATGGAGGCCGCGTTCGTCGATGTCGGCCGGGGGCGCAACGCGGTCCTGTACGCCGGCGAGGTGAACTGGTCGCCCGAAGATCTCGAAGGTGCGTCCCCGCGGATCGAGCACGTGCTCAAGAGCGGGCAGTCGGTCCTCGTACAGGTCACCAAGGATCCGATCGGCGGCAAGGGTGCCCGCCTGACGGCGCAGATCTCGCTCCCGGGCCGGTTCCTGGTCCTGGCCCCGAACTCGGACGTGTCGGGCATCAGCCGGCGCCTGCCAGATGCCGAACGCCGTCGCCTCAAGGCGATCTTCAAGGACATCAAGCCGACCGAGCACGGGCTCATCGTCCGCACGGCCGCCGAAGGCGCACCAAAAGATGCGCTCGCCGCAGACCTCCAGCGTCTGCTGGAGGAGTGGAAGCAGATCGAGAAGCGTTCGAAGAAGGCCAAGGCGCCGGCGGTGCTGTACGAGGAGCCAGAGCTCACCGTCCGGGTCGTGCGCGACCTGTTCACCGACGAGGAGTACCGGGAGCTCGTGACGGACTCGCCGCGCGTGTTCGGCCTCGTGACCGACTACCTGCGCGACGTCGCGCCCGACGTGCTGGCGAAGGTCCGGCTGCACGAGGGCCCCTTGTCGGCGTTCGAGGAGTTCCACATCGTGGAGCAGATCCATAAGGGACTGGACCGCAAGGTCTGGCTCCCCTCCGGCGGCTACCTGGTGATCGACCGCACCGAGGCCATGACCGTGATCGACGTCAACACAGGCCGTTCGGTCGGCAAGTCCAACCTCGAGGAGACCGTCGTCAACACCAACCTCGAAGCGGCTTCCGAGGTGGCCCGGCAGCTCCGTCTGCGGGACATCGGCGGGATGATCGTGATCGACTTCATCGACATGCTGCTCGAGCAGAACAAGAAGAAGGTCATCGACCAGATGAAGGAGGCGTTGGCGCAAGACAAGTCCCGCAGCCAGGTCTTCGACATCAGTCCGCTCGGCCTGCTCGAGGTGACGCGCAAGCGCGTGTCTGGTGGACTCTTGGAGGCCTTCTCCGAGACCTGCCCCACGTGCGAGGGCCGTGGGCTGCTCATCACGTACGACGTCAACTGAGTCGATCAGGAGGAACCGATGTACGCGGTCATCAAGGCGGGAGGCAAGCAGCACAAGGTGAAGGCGGGTGATGTCCTCGAGGTCGAGTACATGCACGGCGAGGAGGACGGCGGCACGGTCACGTTCCATCCGGTCCTCGTGGTCGACGACGACGGCAAGACGCACGTCGGCAAGGAAGCTCAGCAGGCCGTGGTCACCGCCAAGCTGCTCGGCGAGCAGAAAGGCGACAAGGTCAACGTCTTCAAGTACAAGAACAAATCCGGCTACTCGCGCCGCCAGGGGCACCGCCAACTGATGACGCTGATCGAGATCTCCGACGTCAAGCTCGGCGCTACCAAGCGCTCCACGGCCAAGAAGACGACGGCCAAGAACGAGGAGGCCACCGAACCCGGCGATACGGACGCGGCCGAGGCCTCCGAGACGTCCGAGTAGCCGAAGACCGTCTGGTACGCTCGAACGCGCGATGGCACACAAGAAGGGCGGAGGCTCGTCCCGGAACGGGCGTGACTCCGAGTCCAAGCGGCTCGGCGTCAAGGCATTCGGCGGTCAGGAAGTGACCGCGGGATCGATCATCGTGCGCCAACGGGGGACCAGGATCCACGCCGGCAAGGGCGTGGGCCGAGGCGGCGACGACACGTTGTTCGCCACAGAGGCCGGGGTCGTGGGCTACCACGAGTCGCGCGGCCGTCGCTACGCCACGGTGACGCCAAGCTCGTAGCGCACCCCCGGACCGCTCAGGCCTGCGCCGCCGAGCTTCCGGCCATCGCCTCTCGCAGGGCCCGAACCCACTCCGCCAGCGTCTCCTTCTTCTCGCGGTTGGTGAGCCCGAGGTAGTTCACGTTGTCGCGGCGGGCCTTGCGCTTGGGACTGCGGAACGCCCCGAGCCCGGCCGGGCGTTCGGGCGTCGTGCCGAGCAGGGCGTTCAGCGGAGGCGGCTGCGCGAAGTAGAACGCGGTTCGGCGCGAGCCGGTGGACGTCGTCCGCTCGATCATGAGCACGGGCGAGCCTCGCAGCCGGCGCACCTTCAGGATGTCCGTCAGCGCGATCCGCAGCCCGGGCCGGGCCTCCTCCAGCGGCGTGAACAACAGCACCGCCTCGCTCAGCTCGAGCGTGCCCTTGATCTCGTCGGGCTCGACCCCTTTGGCGAGCTCGACGGCCCACACCGTGACGGCTCTCGGCACGGTTCCATGATGCGGGTTTCGGCCACAATCTGCCCATGGCGTTCGTCGACGAGGTGACGGTGTTCGCGCGGGGCGGCCGGGGCGGCAACGGCTCGGCCTCGATCCTGCGCGAGCCCTACAACCCTCGCGGCGGGCCCGACGGGGGCGACGGGGGGTCCGGTGGTGACGTGGTGTTCGAGGTGTCCTCCGGTGCCCGGGACCTGTCGTGGCTGGCCGACCACCCGCACGTCCGTGCCCCGAGCGGCGGTCCGGGCGGCAAGCGAGGTCGTACCGGCGCCGCCGGCGAGGACCTGGTGATCAGGGTGCCGGACGGCACCCGGATCGAGGACGAGGCCGGGCTGCTCGCGGACCTGGTGGGCGAGGGCGCGCGGGTGGTGGTCGCCCGCGGCGGCCGCGGCGGGCGCGGGAACGCGGCCCTGGCTACGCAGCGCGAGCGCGTGCCGCGCTCGGCCGAGGCCGGTGAGGCGGGCGAGGAACGGCGTCTCTCCGTCGAACTTCGGACCGTGGCCGACCTCGGCCTGGTCGGCCTGCCGAACGCCGGCAAGTCGACCCTGCTCTCCGAGCTCACGGCCGCGCATCCGAAGATCGCCGACTACCCGTTCACGACCCTGTCTCCCAACCTCGGGGTTGCCGGCGAGGACGAGCGCTTGGTCGTTGCCGATGTTCCCGGGCTCGTCGAGGGGGCGCACGAAGGCCGGGGGCTCGGGCACCGCTTCCTGCGACACGTGAGCCGCTGCCGCGCACTCGTCCTGGTGGTGGACCTGTCCTCGCCCGACCCCGCGGCGGATCTGGAGATCGTCCGCGCCGAGCTCGGCGCGTACGATCCTGCACTGCCGTCGCGGCCCTCGATCGTGGTGGGCGCCAAGGTCGACATCGCCCCGAACGTCGACGCGCAGGCGGTGCTCGGGGGCGGCGCGCTCTCTGTCTCGGCCGTGACCGGCGAGGGGATGGACCGGCTCCTCGAGCGCCTCTCCGCCCTCGCGAGGCAGGCCGAGGCCGTCGCCGAGGACCGGACCGCGTACGTCGTGCTCCGCCCGGCCCGCCCCCGCTTCACGGTCACGCGCGAGGGCGAGCGCTTCCGCGTGGTGGGCCGCGGCGTCGAGCGCTGGGTGTCCGAGACCGACCTGGAAGATCCGATGAAGGTCGAGCGGCTCCAGCGCAGGCTGGTCAAGGAGGGTGTCGAGCGTAAGCTGGTCTCTGCCGGGGCACGGCGCGGCGACGAGGTGGTGATCGGGAACGTTGCGTTCGAGTTCATCCCGGAGGGAGAGCCCGATGGGACGGCGTGAGGAGCTGCTGCGCGTGGAGGCCGAGCACTGGGCCGCGTTCGAGGCTGTGCTCGATGGGGTGCCGCCGGACCGTCTGGAGACGCCGGGTCTGAACGCCGAGGGGTGGGCCGTGCGGGACATGATGTGGCACGTCGCGTTCTGGTGCTCGGACGCGGCCCGGGCGCTCACGGACATCGCCGAGGGCCGGTTCGAACGCGCGCACGAGCCCTACACCCCTGAACAGGTGAACGCCATCAACGACCGCGAGCTGGAGCGGTCGCGGTCGATGGGGGCGAGCGCGGTCCGCGACGAGCTCCACCGGGCGCGCGCTGAGATGCTCGAACGCTTCGGCGAGCTGGAGGAGATCACCGCGGACGCCGACGAGTGGTTCGAGGAGAGCGGGCCCCTGCACTACGCAAAGCACCTCCGCGAACTCCGGTCGTGGGCGCCTCCGCGCGGCGCCTGAAATCCCCGTAGGCCGCTGGGGCGCACCGTAGGATGGCCGGCGTGGGACGACGCCTCGGGGTCATGGGCGGCACGTTCGACCCGATCCACTACGGGCACCTCGTGACGGCCGAGGAGGCCCAGGTTCAGTTCGCCCTGGACGCCGTGGTGTTCGTGCCGACCGGCCACCCGTGGATGAAGGAGGACCGAGAGGTCTCGCCCGCCGAGGACCGCTACCTGATGACCGTCATCGCGACGGCCAGCAACCCCAGGTTCCGGGTCTCGCGCGTCGAGATCGATCGCGAAGGCCCGACGTACACGGTCGACACGCTGCACCTGCTGGGAGTCGAGAACCCGGACGCCGAGCTGTATTTCATCACCGGCGCCGACGCGTTGCTCGAGATCCTCGAGTGGAAGGACCCCGAGGAGGTCCTATCGATCGCGCACTTCATCGCGGCCACGCGGCCCGGCTACGACCTCGAGCGGTTCGATTCCGCCGCGCCGACCCACACCGCCAACGTGAGCCTGATGACGATCCCGGCGCTCGCGATCAGCTCGACCGACATTCGCATGCGCGTGCACGAGGGCCGGCCGATCCGCTACCTGGTCCCCGAAGGCGTCAAGAGCTACGTCGAGAAGGCGAGGCTGTACCGGTGACGCGCCGGCTCTCGATCCTGGTGATCGCGGCAGTGCTCGCCACGGTGGGAACCGGCGCGCTGCTCGTCGTTCGCGAACGCGCGCAGTCCGAACCCGTACCGACGAGGCCCGAGGCGGCGGGACTCGCGCTCGTGACCGTTCGGACCGGCGACGCGTTGCTGCCGGCAGTGGTCGGGAGCACCGGGTTCGGCACGACGGGAGCGCTCGTGATTCCTCCCTCGGCGATGGTGGTGGTTCCCGGGCAGGGCGAAACGACGGTCGCCGACGCGCTGCAGCTCGAGCCGCGCGCGGCAGCGATCGCGATCAGCAACCTGCTCGGCGTGTGGGTCGGCGACACCGCCACCGTAGAGGCGTCGCAGGTCGCGGCCGTCACCGACGAGACGGCCGGGGTCGACATCGGCGGCGATGCGACCGGGGGGACCGAGGTCTCCTCGATGCTCGCCGAGCCCGATCCGGGCGGCGTCGCGGCGCTGCAGATCGTGCTGAAGGCGCTGGCGTCTGCGGGCGCGTCGTGGGACGCCTCCGACTTAGCGGAGGCGCACAACGCTGGCCACGTCGCCGATGCGCTCTCGACGGTCTCGGGCTCGAACGTCGTCACCCTGCAGACCGACGAGATCGCGAGCGGCGTCTTCCGCACCAGTCCGGAACAGGTGTCTGAGGCGCTCGTCGATGCGTTCGGCGGGCCCGCCACGGAGGCGACGCCGGTCATCGTGTTGAACGGGAACGGCGTGCCGGGCATCGGGGAGCAGGTCGCCGAGCGGCTGATCCCCGGCGGCTTCCGGGTCGCGGTCTCCCAGAATGCCTCCGAGTTCGACCATCCCGAGACGCTGATCGTGGTCGGCTCCCCCGACGACGTCGGATTGGCCGAACGTGTGCGAGACTTGCTCGGAGTGGGGGGCGTCTCCGTGTCCGTGGGCTCGGGGATCGCTCCCGTGACGGTCGTGGTAGGGGAGGACTTCTCCGGTTGAGCAGCAACGAAGGACGGCGTGCCGGGTAGCGACGCGACCCACGCCGAGAGCCGCCAGGTGGCCGTCACGGCCGCACGCGCGGCGGCCGCCAAGCAGGCCACCGACGTCACGATCCTGGACGTGCAGGGTCTGATCGTGATCACCGACTACTTCGTGATCTGTTCGGGACAGACCGACCGGCAGGTCAAGACCATCGTGGAAGAGGTGGAGAAGGCCGTCCGTGACCTCGGGGAGCGTCCCGTCCGCCGCGAGGGCGAGGCCGACTCCCGGTGGGTGCTGCTGGACTATGTCGACGTCGTGGTCCACGTGTTCGCCGAGCAGGAGCGCGAGTACTACGACCTCGAGCGCCTATGGCGCGACGCGCCCCGCGTTCGTTGGAACGGCTCGCAGCAGGCGGCGGCCGGTTCGCTAGACTGAGCCTCCCGCGGGCCCATAGCTCAGCTGGTAGAGCGTCTGGCTGGCAGCCAGAAGGTCAGGGGTTCGAATCCCCTTGGGTCCACTACCTGGGCAAACGTCGAAAGAGGCGCTTGCACACCGCTACGCTGCCCGAGATGGTCAGCAGCGCTCGGTCCTCCTCGCTTTCGATCAACAATTCGGCGAAGGTACGGCTCTGCGGGTAAGACCAGAACTCGCCGATTCGTTCGGCGCGGTCGAGGTCGGGGAGGCCCAGGATGTGGAGCAGCGGCGCGGGGAGCCTGTCCGAGGGCATCGAGGCGCTCACGGAGCGTCTTTTCAAGGGTCGTCGTTTTGCACCATCTGCTGTACCGCATTTGCGTGTGTCATAGAGCCAGGCCTCTACAGGACCCTGTGCGGAACGAGCTTAAGGATGCGGACGCGGGACGGGGACCTACGACGGTCACGATCACGTCGGACGAGGAGGTCGCGGAGCTGTGGGACGCCTACCTGCGCCAGTTCGGGGCTGAGGCGTACGTCCTCGCGCGGTACTTCTACCCCTCGATGACGATGCCATCGAGCGAAGGCGCCGCCGAAACGCCCCTGAGTGCCGCCTAAGTGCCTCGCTCAGCGACTAGAACGCCACCTTCCAGGATGTCGCCGTCGCGGGTCTTCTCACAGATAGCTACGGTCGAAATGACCGCAGCTAGTATCCGTCTTGGGCCGCATGTATGGGTCGGGTGACCGGCGTCACTTTCCCCAGACGCGGACCCTGCGACTTTAGCGCCGAAGCTCCGAGCAAGGCACGTTGCGCAAGCCTACGAGAACGTCTTCCTCGGTGAAGGCGAAACGACCGTAGCGCTCGTCCATCATGGCAGACAAGCGTCGCACCGCAGCCGACGCCGGTCGGTTCGGCTACCGCGAACTGCGTATTGTCTGGCCGGCGAAGGCGTCCATACGATCGAGACGCGCACAATGCGACACCTGGCCGATTGTGCGCGACAAAACAAATCTCTTTCCACCGCGCGACGTCGAAGGAGGGATGCTCGAACCGGCCGCGGTCCTTCATGCCGCGCAGTAATGCGAGCTTCCTCGCAAGGGGGTCGAGATGAAAAGGACGGCGCTCGCGATCGCGACGTTGCTCGCGATCGTTCTGATCCAAACGATAGAGGTGTCCTCGGAGCCGGTGGTCCATCGGGGACCGATCGCCAAGATGCTTTCGAGAGCGGCTCACGGCCAGCCGCAGCGGCTCCCGAACGGCCGGTTGGTCCCGATGCCGTCGAGCGGAAGGGAGCAAGCCGTCATGCAGTCGCTCGACCTCGGTATCGCCTCGGCTACGACGGCCGCGCCGACTGGCAGTTTCAAGCTCCCGACGATCAGCACCTACGGCTGCCCCAACGTCTTCAAGCGCGAGGGCTTCCCCAAGAACGTGCGGGCTAACCAGGACTGCGGGTTCCGTCAGCAGGCGGAGGTGTGGGTGGCCGTCAACCCGACGGACCCGAAAAACATCGTGGCGAGTTCCAACGACTCGAAGTATTCCGGTAATCGCACGGGGGTCGAGTTCTCGCTCGACGGCGGGAAGCACTGGGGCGACTCGGAACTCCCCGTCGGCCGCCTGGCGGCGGACTTCATCCCAGGCGGTGAGTGGTCGTTCGACGCGATCACGGATCCCGCTCATGCATGGGACGCGGACGGCAACCTGTACTACAGCGCGGTCGCGTTCGACGTCTTCCAGGACTTCAACAGCGCGCTAGTCGTGTGGAAGGCGAATTCGTGCCTGCAGGGATCGGCGCTGCACACGCCGGGAGACGGCAGCTGCGAGCCCGAGTTCGTGGAACCCATCAGCGCCACCGGCATCGCGCCGAGCAACAACTTCGCCGATCCGGACCATTTCGCCGACGACAAGAACCTGATGGCGGCTGATGCGTTCCCCGGCAGTCCGTTCAAGAACAACGTCTACGTCACCTGGACGATCTTCCGCTTCGACGACTCCGGACTCTACGTTGAGAGCCCGATCTTCTTCACGCGGTCCGAGGACGGCGGACAGACCTGGACCGATCCGCTCGAGATCAGCGGGGGCTCGGCGGATTGTGTCGGTGGTGACACGTTCGATGCGTCGGAAGATCCCGACACCTGCAACTTCGACCAGGGCTCCTATCCAGTAGTCGGTCCCGACGGTTCGGTGAACGTCGTGTTCAACAACTGCAACACGCCCGAAGCAGCTCCGCTGGGAGGGGTGGGGATCTGTCAGCAGATGTTCGTCAAGTCGACGGATGCCGGAGACACATGGACGGACCCAGTGGTGGTTTCGGACGACATCGGCCTCCAGCCGTTCAGCGTTCCCGACAACGAGATCCCCGATTGTCCGCTGTTCCGCCAGTGTCTGCCGCCGAACGGTTATCGGATGAACGACTTCCCGTCGTTGGGCATCGACGAGGACACCGGCCGCCTGGCCGTCTTCTGGGCAGACTTCCGCAACGGCGGTCCGTGCACCACCGACCCTGACCTGGACCTGCCCGTCCTGCCCTGCGACAACATGAACAACGACGTCTTCGTGTCGATCTCGAAGGACGGGGGAGTGACGTGGAGCGGCGCGAAGCAGGTGACGCGCAACATGAAGGCCCAGTGGCAGCCGTGGGGCGACGTCGGCGAGGACGGCAACCTCTACGTCGGCTACTACGATAGGCGGTTCGACCAGTGCGAGGACACTGGGTGCAACGACATCTCGCTGGCCAGCTCACACGGGGGCAAGAACTGGTCATCCAGGCGGATCTCGACCGGCTCGATGCCGAATGTCCCCTGCGACGCGAACCCCTTCCAATGCGGGTTCGCGGGCGACTACATGTCGATCCAGTTCACGAACGGCAAGGTGTATATGGTCTGGGCGGACTCGAGGGGTCGCGACCTCGGGACACCGGACTTCGACATGTATTTCGCCAAGGTCAACCCATAAGTCGGAGGCCCCGGGAGGGCCGTCCGAGGCCCTCCCGGCGGCCGCGCCGAGCTCGGGCACAGTCCGTCAAGCCTCACTGCGCGGATCGAGGTCGGGAGCGAGAGCTAGGACGGCTCAAGGCCTGGGCGTTAGCCCCGTCTCCGATCTCAGGCAGAGACCAACGTGTCCCGGCCTTTCCTCTGGTGTGTACGGTCCTTGACTAAGTCTGGCGCTTCTACCGGGTACGCTCAAGCGCGGAGGTTGCCGGGAATGACCGAAGCGAACGACAACTATAGGAAGCTACGCGAGTTCGGGGTACCGGATGAGTACCTTAACGACCGGCACTACGTCGTCCGAATGGTGGACGCAGACCGCTCGGAGGAACTGATCTGGGTCCATGAGGTCGACACGAACGAAGTCGTGTGGTCCTCGCCGGCAACGATTGCGTAGGGGTCACCCTCATCATGCGCAACTCGCTGATCGACATGATGAACGACCACTTCGTCATGACGGCCAGAGCCAAGGACGTTCGTGAGAAACAGATCCTATGGCGCCATCTCGTGCCGAATGCGCTCCTGCCGACGTTCACGATCGTGTTCCTCTCGCTGGGATTCATCTTCGGCGGGGCGATCGCGGTTGAATACGTCTTCACCTATCCGGGGCTCGGACAGCTCACGGTGGTGTCGATCGGCTCCAAGGACTTCCCGATGCTCCAGGCGCTATTCCTGCTGTTCTCGGCGGCGGTGATCGTCGCCAACCTCGTCGCCGACATCCTCTACGCCCAGCTCGATCCCAGGGTGCGAGCAGCGTAAGCGATGCCACCCGGCGCCATCGACCGAGGCTGGTTCGACCGCGCCCTCAAGTGACGAAGCTTCGGGTCATGACGAGGGTCCGGTTGGGCCCGTCTGAACCGGCGGGGGCGGCGAGGTGGGCTCCGGAGTCGGTGAGGGTTCCGGAGGGGGCTCCTCGGTGGGCGAGGGCTCCGGAGACGGCGAGGGCGACGGCTCCGGAGACGGTGGCGGTTCCGGCGACGGCGAGGGCTCGGGGGAGGGCGAGGGTTCCGG
>Ga0114129_10000424_pt1 | contig 50149 bp, 47 predicted proteins | sample RhiMetdeltSRZDD1_FD_80071 | JGI IMG/M metagenome (GOLD analysis project Ga0114129, IMG submission 80071) | Populus rhizosphere microbial communities from Tennessee, USA - Rhizosphere MetaG P. deltoides SRZDD1 (version 2) (version 2) | ecosystem: Host-associated > Plants > Roots > Rhizosphere >...
CGTATCGTCACCGACCACAGCGTAGGTGCGGCAGTGCAGCAGGGACAGCGGCTGGGCATGATCCGGTTCGGCTCGCGCGTAGATCTCTTCCTGCCTCGCGGGACGCGCGTCCTCGTGCGTGAGGGCGACAAAACCCGCGTTGGCTTTACCCTGGTGGCCCAATGGAGCTGATTCCGCGCCGTTCCCATCTACGCCGCCCGAACATGCGGCGCGTCGTCGTGGTGATGCCAAGTGCCTTCACGCTGGGCAACCTGTTCTTCGGATTCTGGTCCATCGTCTCGGCCTTCAACGGAAACTTCCGCTGGGCAGGATGGTTCATCGTCTTTGCCGCCATCCTCGACATGCTGGACGGGCGGGTCGCCCGGCTGTCCAAGACCAACAGCCGCTTCGGCGCCGAGCTCGATTCGCTGGTGGACGTGATTTCCTTCGGGGTCGCGCCGGCGCTGCTCATGTATTTCCTCGACTTCGCGTCGGGCGGACGATTCGCCTGGGTGCTCTGCTACATCTATGTAGTCGCGGTCGCACTCCGACTGGCGCGCTACAACGTGCTCGCCGACAGCAAGCCGACTCCAGGCTGGTTCACCGGGATGCCCTCGCCGGCGGCGGGCTGCACCCTTGCCGTCTACTACCCGTTCAGCCAGACCGAATGGTACCGAGCGTCGCTCGCCTATCTCGACCTGCAGCACCAGGGTCTCGTAGTTCTGATCCTGCTCCTGTCGGTCCTCATGGTGAGCAACGTGAAGTACCCCCGGTTCCCGGCCATCGGGCTCAGGACGGCGCGCGGGATCTTCGGCCTGACCGTTCACCTCGGCATTCTGCTCGGCGGACTGCTCGCACCAGAGCATTTTCTCTTTCCCCTCGGGCTGTTCTATATGATCTTTGGTGCCGGCCGGGCATTGGTGCTCGGACTGATGGAACGGGGCGAGGTTGAAGTGCCCGACGAGGCAGTGACAGAAGGGAACGAGACCGCCGACGCGAACTTGCCCGAGCGACGGCGCCCCTGGGGCGAACGCCGGCAAGGACCGACGCCATGAGCTTCCGCGTCCACGTGCGAGTGATGCCAAGAGCAGGATTGCTTGACCCGCAGGGCCAGGCCGTGGAGCACGCACTCGGAGCTCTGGGCTTTGCCGGCGCCGGTACGGTCCGGGTGGGACGGGCCATCGAGCTTATCGTTTCGGCGGCATCACGGGACGAGGCGGAGGCGCGGGCGCGACAGATGTGCGACAGGCTGCTCGCGAACCCGGTCACCGAAGACTACTCCGTGGAGATCGAGGACTAGAATGCAGCGCGTAGCCGTGGTGCGGTTTCCCGGAAGCAATCGTGATCTCGACGCTGTGCGCGCGGCCGAGCGCGTGGGAAGCGAGGCCTATTTCGTCTGGCATCGCGATAGCGATCTTCAGCAGGCGGATGTTGTCATCCTGCCGGGAGGCTTCAGCTACGGAGATTACCTCCGCTCCGGTGCCATCGCACGTTTCAGTCCGATCATGGGCGCGATCCAGCGACACGCGGCCGAGGGCGGCGCCGTGATCGGGATCTGCAATGGATTTCAGATCCTCTGCGAAGCCGGCCTGCTGCCTGGCGCGCTGGTACGGAATGCGCGGCTCTCGTTCGTAGCCAAGCCGGTCGACCTGCAGGTCGAGCGCACCTCCACGGTGTTCACGAATGCCTTCAGCAGCGGTGACCGGGTCCGCGTCCCCGTCGCGCACGGAGACGGACGCTTTGTCGCCGATGCCGCGACGCTCGATCGCATCGAGGCCGAGGACTGCGTCGTGGTTCGTTACCTGGCTTCCGGTCCGGGTGTGGAGCCCAATCCCAACGGCTCCGAGCGGAACATCGCAGGGATTTGCAATGCGGCCGGCAATGTGGTTGGACTCATGCCCCATCCGGAGAACGCCGTTCATCCCCTGCAGGACTCACAGACCGGGCAGGGATTTTTCGACTCGATGGCGGCGTGGCAGCCGCTCACTGCGAGGCACTGATACAGGTGGACTTGTACGAAAAAGGGCATCGCGATTCTGCCCGGAGGGCTTCACGATGATCAACAAGCTCAGCAAGAACGAAGGCGAACACTTCACCATGCGGGATCAGGAGTTGCTGAAGAAGCAGCGCGAATTGGCCGAAGCCGCCCAGGCGGCGGCCGAGCGGCACCTGCATTTGATGAAGTGTCCCAAGGACGGCTACGACTTGGAGAGCCGCCACTACCATGGCGTCGAAGTCGAGCAATGCACCCACTGTGGCGGCGTCTGGCTGGACAGGGGCGACCTCGAGATCATTCGAGCCCGAAAGGATCATACGGGCGTAGTGGACCGCATCGTGAACGACGTGTTGGTGGCGCTGGGCGGTGATCGCCGAAGGGTGAAACGTGGCTGAGCCGCGGGTCGCCGAAGCGCCCGGCCGTGCATCGACCGCGGCGGAGTCCTTCCCGGGTGAGCGGCCGGTCACGGCCGAGGTCGTTCGCGAGCACAACCTCACCGATCTCGAGTACGCCCGGATCGTCGATCTTCTGGGTCGCGAGCCGACCTTGACGGAGCTAGGGATCTTTTCGGCGCTCTGGTCGGAGCACTGCTCCTACAAGCACTCCAAGCCCATCCTCCGGCTCTTCCCTACTGATGGGCCACGGGTCCTGCAGGGGCCAGGCGAAAACGCCGGCGTGTTGCGCTTGCCCGACGGCTGGGCGGTCGCCTTCAAGATCGAGTCACATAATCATCCTTCTGCAGTCGAGCCATATCAGGGAGCAGCGACCGGGGTCGGGGGAATTCTGCGGGACGTGTTCACCATGGGCGCTCGACCGGTCGCCGTGCTCAACAGCCTCCGCTTCGGGCCGCTCGACCTGCCGCGGAATCGATACCTGTTCGCAGGCGTGGTCCGGGGCGTAGGCGATTACGGCAACTGCGTCGGCGTCCCCACGGTCGGGGGCGAGGTCGGATTCGCACCCGGCTACACCGGCAATCCGCTGGTCAACGCGATGTGTGTCGGACTGCTGCGGGAGCGGGACCTGATGCGGGCACGGGCGCACGGCGTCGGCAATGTGCTGCTGGTCGTCGGATCGCGTACCGGTCGGGACGGAATTCATGGCGCCAGCTTCGCCTCGGAAGAACTGTCGGAGGAGAGCGAAGCCCGCCGGCCGCAGGTCCAGGTGGGCGATCCCTTCACGGAGAAGCTGCTGCTCGAGGCAACGCTGGAGCTGATCACCTCCGATCTCGTAGTTGCGGTGCAGGACATGGGAGCGGCGGGGCTTACCAGCTCGTCGGCCGAGATGGCGGCGCGGGGCGGAGTCGGCGTCGAAATCGACACGGGTCTGGTGCCGACGCGGGAAGACGGGATGACGCCGTACGAAATCCTGTTGTCCGAATCGCAAGAGCGGATGCTGGTGGTTGCCGAGCCGCAACGGCTGCGGGAGATCCAGGCCGTCTGCGAGAAATGGGAGCTTACGGCGACGCCGATCGGCCGGGTGACCGACGACGGGATCTTCAGGGTGCGGCACCATAACCGTGTGGTAGCGGCGATTCCGGGACAGCCGCTGGTGGACGATTGTCCCATTTACCATCCCGAGGCTCACGAGGCAGACGAAGCAATAACCCGCCGCGCAGCGCGCCCGTCGTCAACGGCGCAGCCCGATCCTGAGAAGGCACTCGAAGCCCTCCTGGATACCCCCAACCTCGCCAGCAAACGGTGGGTCTACGAGCAGTACGACTCGACCGTGCAGTCCGCTACGGTGATCGGCCCGGGCGGAGATGCCGGCGTCTTACAAGTGCCGGGGACCGAGTTCGGCCTTGCGATCACCGTTGACTGCAATGCCCGCCGGGTCGCGCTCGATCCGTACGAAGGTGGTAAGGCGGTCGTCGCCGAGGCCGCGCGAAACATCGCCTGCACCGGCGCCTTGCCCATCGGGATTACCGACTGCCTGAATTTCGGGAACCCGGAGAAGCCCGAGGTGTTCTTTCAGTTCCGCGAGGCGTGTCGCGGGATCTCCGATGCCTGCCGGGCCTTCGAGACACCGGTGACCGGTGGGAACGTGTCGTTCTACAACGAGAGCCCGACCGGGGCGGTGGACCCCACGCCCGTGGTTGGCATGGTGGGCTTGCTCGAGCGAGTGGCTGGGCGAGTGGGAAGCCATTGGGTCGAACCTGGCGACGCGATCCTCATTCTCGGCGCCACTCAGGGCGAGTTGGGAGGCTCCGCCTACTGGGCCGAAGTGCTGGGCTTTGTCGGGGGCCAGCCGGCTCGGGTGGACCTCGCCGCCGAACGCAGGCTTCAGCTCCTCCTCGTCGCAGCAGCCCGCGTCGGCTTGCTCCGATCGGCCCACGATTGCACCGAAGGCGGCTTGGCAGTCGCGCTGGCGGAGGCGGCGATCGGCGGACCGTACGCCAAGCGGAGCCTGGGAGCCAGGCTCGACCTCGACCGGTATGCCGAAGGACTCCCGGCAGAGCGAGTCCTCTTTGGGGAGGATGACGCGCGCGCCGTGGTCTCCTGTGCTCCAGGCGCGGTGAAAGCACTGACTGCGCTTGCCGGCGAGCACGGCGTGCCGGCATTTGCAGCTGGGACGGTAAGTGCACCGGAAGGCCGGCTCGAGCTTCGGATCACCGGCAGGATGTTGACCTGGGACACGATCGCGCTCCGGCGCATCTATTACGATGCGATTCCCCGGCGCATGGCGCACGCGGAGCAGGATCGCTAGGAGACGCTATTCAATGTGCGGCATCATCGGAGTCTCGGGCCTCACCGACGCGGCTAAACTCGCCTACCTGGGCCTGTACGCGCTGCAGCATCGCGGACAGGAAAGCGCGGGCATCGTCGCCATCGATCCCGAGGGCCGGCCCCGGTCGTACCGGGGTATGGGCCTGGTGTCCGAGACCTTCGACGATAACATCCTGGCCACTCTCCCCGGCGATATCGCGGTGGGGCACACGCGGTATTCCACCACGGGCAGCACGGTGCTCGCCAATGCACAACCGTGCAGCGTGAGCACGCGGTCGGGCCCGCTGGTCATCGCGCACAACGGAAACCTGACCAATGCCGCCGAGCTGAAGCGGGACCTGGTCGAGCGAGGCGCGATCTTCACGACGTCCACCGACACGGAGGTGCTGGTTCACTTGATCGCGCGGTCGGAGGCCGAGTCCGTCGATGATCGCATCCGCGACGCCCTGGAGCAGGTGGACGGCGCCTATAGCCTGGTGCTCACGGTCGGACGCACCATGTATGCGGTGGTGGACAGTCGCGGCTTTCGTCCGCTGGTGCTGGGTAGGCTGAACGGCGGTGTGATTGCCGCATCGGAGACCTGCGCGCTCGATCTCGTAGGCGCGACGCTCGTGCGCGAGCTCAAGCCGGGCGACTTCCTCAAGATAGAGGACGGCGAAGTCGTCGAGCTCCCCCACCTCTCGGCCCGGCCGGTCAGCCGTTGTGTCTTCGAGCTGATCTACTTCGCCCGCCCCGACAGCCGGGTCTTCGGCCAATCGGTGGATCGGGTCCGCCGCGAGCTGGGGCGACAGATCGCGCGTGAGCATCCTGCACCCGGCAGTGACGTGGTGTTCAGCGTGCCCGACAGCTCCAACGCGATGGCGCTTGGCTTTGCCGAGGAATCGGGCCTCAAGCTCGAGAACGGGCTCATCCGCAATCACTACGTCGGCCGAACCTTTATCAATCCCAGCCAGGCACTTCGCGTCGCCAAAGTGCGTATCAAGTTCAATCCGGTGCGTGACGTGATCGCGGGTAAGTCGGTCGTCGTAGTGGATGACAGCCTGGTCCGCGGCAACACCAGCAAAGGGCTGGTGCAGATGATTCGCAGTGCCGGGGCCCGAGAGGTGCATGTCCGTCTCGGCTCGCCTCCCATCACCGGTCCGTGCCACTACGGCATCGACACACCCACCCGCGAAGAACTGATCGCAGCAACGCACTCGACCGAAGAGATCCGGCAATTTCTCGGGGTCGATTCGCTGGGATACCTGTCGCTCGAAGGCATGCTGCGCGCGGCCGGCGGCCCGAGCGGCTTTTGCCACGCCTGTTTCTCCGGCCAATACCCCACACCGGTGCCGGACGATCTGGTCCGGCTCCGCCACGCCTCGCCGCTTGTGGCCACGCCCGCATGAGCGGGTCGTTCACTCAGCCACTGGTCTATTTCTTCGGGCAGGGCCGCGCCGACGGAACAGCGGCCATGAAAGACGTGCTGGGGGGAAAGGGCGCCGGTCTCGCCGAGATGACGACCCTGGGCATTCCCGTGCCGCCGGGGTTCACCATCGCCACCAGCGTCTGCCATAGCTACCTCGAAAGCCGCCAGTTCTCTCCCCGCCTTCGGAGCCAGGTCGAGCACAACCTTCAGCGACTCGAGGCCACCACCGGGCGCCAGTTCGGAGGTGCCGAGCATCCCCTGCTGGTCTCGGTCCGGTCAGGCGCCCCAGTGTCCATGCCCGGGATGATGGAGACGATCCTCAACCTCGGCCTGAACGACACCACGGTCGAAGGACTCGCAGCCCTGTCGGGCAATCCGGCGTTTGCCTGGGATTCCTACCGGCGATTCGTGCAGATGTACGGGGCCGTGGTATTCGAGCTGTCCAAGCAGCCGTTCGAGCACAAGCTGGATGCCCGCAAGCGCGAGTGCGGCGTTGCCCGCGACATCGATCTCCCGGTGCCGGTCATCCAGGCCCTGGTGCGTGAAATCAAGGAACTGGTCAGACAGCAGGCCGGAAAGCCGTTTCCCGACGATCCCGTGGCCCAGCTCTGGGGAGCAATTGCTGCGGTGTTCTCGAGCTGGAATACCCGCCGCGCCATCGACTATCGGAAGCTCCACGGCGTGCCGGACACGATGGGCACAGCGGTGAACGTCGTTGCCATGGTGTTTGGGAATCTGGGTGAAGATTCGGGCACCGGCGTCGCGTTCACCCGTGATCCCTCCACCGGCGAACCGCGGCTGTACGGGGAATACCTCCTGAATGCGCAGGGCGAGGACGTCGTGTCGGGCGCGCGCACGCCCGAGCCGATTACCTCCCTCGAGGGGCGAATGCCTCATGCCTACCAGGAGCTCGAGCGTACCGCTCGCGTTCTGGAGCGGCATTTCCGGGACGTGCAGGATCTGGAGTTCACCATCGAGCGCGGCCGACTCTACATGTTGCAGACCCGCCGGGCCCAGCGCTCCGGCCCCGCTGCAGTACGGATCGCCTGCGACATGGTGGAGGAGCGCCTGATCTCACAGGACGAAGCCGTCGCGCGGATTCCGCCGCGAGATCTCGATCAACTGCTCCATCCCACTATCGACCAGGCCGGCAAGCTTGACCTCCTGGCCGTCGGATTGCCTGCCTCGCCGGGGGCCGCGTGCGGCACCGTGGTGTTCGACGCCGATCGAGCCGAACGGCTCGGGCGGAGCGGCCAGCCGGTGATCCTGGTCCGGCGCGAGACTTCGCCCGAAGACTTTCACGGCATGGTGGCGGCGAAGGCGGTTCTGACCGCGCGCGGCGGCATGACCTCGCACGCGGCCGTAGTCGCCCGCGGGATGGGTAAGCCCTGCGTGGCCGGTGCGTCGAGGATTGACGTAGACGAGCCTAACCACCGGTTCTCCGCCGACGGCCGCGTAATCAGCGAAGGCGACTGGATCAGCCTCGACGGAGGCACCGGTAAGGTCTTCGCCGGCCAGGCCCGCCTGATCGAGCCCAGTTTGGGCGAAGACTTCAAGCAACTGATGGGCTGGGCCGACGGCGTGCGACAACTCCGGGTCCGGGTCAACGCTGACACCCCTGCCGACGCCCATCGAGGCCGCGATTTCGGCGCGGAAGGTATCGGGCTCTGTCGCACCGAGCACATGTTCTTCGAGGGCGACCGCCTGGTCGTCATGCGGGAAATGATCCTGGCGCAGGACGAGGCGGGCCGCCGCCGAGCGCTGGATCGCCTCCTGCCGATGCAGCGAGGAGACTTCGAAGCCATCTTCCGGGCGATGGAAGGATTTCCCGTTACCATCCGTCTGCTCGACCCCCCGCTCCACGAATTCCTGCCCAAGGAAGAGGCAGAGATCGACGCGCTCGCCCGCCAGCTCGGTCGCGCAGTCGAAGACATCCGCCGGGCCGTGCAATCCTTGCAGGAAGTCAATCCCATGCTGGGGCTCCGGGGGTGTCGGCTCGGCATCGTGCACCCCGAGATCACCCAGATGCAGACCCGGGCGATCTTCGAGGCGGCCTGCGCCGTCGCCGCCCGACGCGGCCTGGTGCTGCCCGAGATCATGATTCCGCTAACCGCATCGGTTGTCGAGTTTCGCAAGCAGGCCCTGGTCGTGCGGCGGGTCGCAGAAGACGTATTCAACGAGCGTCAGATCACCGTGCCCTATCTGCTCGGCACCATGATCGAGCTGCCCCGCGCTGCGCTCACTGCCGACGAGTTCGCGCTGGAAGCCCAGTTCTTTTCCTTCGGGACCAACGACCTTACCCAGACCACGTGGGGCCTCTCGCGAGATGACGCCGGGCGATTTCTGCCGCAGTACATCCAGCTGGGCATCGTGGACGGCGATCCCTTCCAGGAGCTCGACCTTGCCGGCGTGGGCAAGCTGATCCAGATGGCCTGCGAGCTGGGGCGGAAGACCCGGGCCGACCTCAAGCTCGGCATCTGCGGTGAGCACGGCGGCGAGCCCAACGCAGTGGCATTCTGCGACCGGTTGGGTGTGAACTACGTTTCCTGTTCGCCATTCCGGGTTCCGATCGCCCGTCTTGCAGCGGCGCAGGCCGCGTTGGCGGAACGGGGGACAATGGATCGGACAAAGGCGACGGTCTAGCCCGCCCATCACAGGAGCCAAGCTTGCAACCCCTCATCGGCATCATCATGGGCAGCGACTCGGACTGGCCGGTCATGCAGCACGCGGCCAAGCGACTCAAGGATTTCGGTGTGCCTTGGGAGGCCCGCGTGCTCTCGGCCCATCGCACCCCTGATCTCGCTGTGGCCTATGCCGAGGAGGCGAGCAAGCGCGGCATTCGCTGTCTGATTGCAGGAGCCGGAGGAGCGGCACATTTGGCCGGCGTGCTTGCGGCCAAGACCACACTGCCGGTGCTGGGCGTCCCCATGCCGAGCAAGCACCTCCAGGGGCTCGATTCCCTGCTGTCGACCGTGCAGATGCCCGGTGGGATTCCGGTCGCGACATTCGCGATCGGCGAGGCTGGGGCGGCCAACGCTGCCCTCTTCGCCGTCGCAATGCTCGCCGGGACAGATGAAACGTTGGCTCGCAAGCTGGTGGATTTCCGCCACGCCCAGGCAGACAAGATTCAGAAGATCACCTTGCCCGATCCCGCTTGACTCAAAGCCAGGAACCTCAGTCCCATGTCGATTCTCTTGACCCTTTCACTCGCCGCAGCCCCGGGAGTGTCCCTGCCACCCGGAGCACGGCCGGCCGATCCCGCCTGCATCACGATGAACACCAAGAACCTGCCGCTCGCCACCCGTAAGAGCCCGCTCGACTCGGTCTCGTTCACGGCTGCGGGAAGTCAGGTCAAGGTCTGCTATGGGCGTCCGTCCCTTCGCGGCCGACACATGATCGGCAGTGATGCTGTGCCCTATGGCAAGATCTGGCGTACGGGAGCAAATGAGCCCACCATGATCCACACGACCGGTCCCCTTTCGATTGCCGGCGTCAAAGTCGGCGCGGGAACCTACTCGCTCTACACCGTTCCGGGTCCGGGTCAGTGGGAGGTGATCGTTAACCGCTCGATCACTCAGTGGGGCGAAGAGTCGAACTACACCGATGCCGTCAAGAAGCAGGAGGTCGGACGGGGCAAGGTGAGCGCAGAAACGCTTCCCCAGTCCGTGGAAACGTTCACCATCAAGCCGGACCCCTCGAGCGGCGAAGCCAAGGCTCTGCTGCTGGAATGGGAGAAAGCGAAAGTCACCATCCCCCTCGCCAAGTAGTCGCTGTTCGCCGCCTGGACCGCGGGTTCTTCAGCCCGCGGCCAGGCCGGCCCCCGCAGCTGCGAGGCGAACGCAGCCGATCAACCGGTCGACTTCCTCCGTAGTGGTGTAGCAAGCACAGCCTGCCCTGACCAGCCCGTCAGCCGCATAGCCCAGTCGCTCGACCACCGTCGTGGCGTAGAAGTCTCCGTTGGAGACGAAAACCCCCCGAGCGGCGCAGGCCCTGGCCACCTGTTCCGATAGCCGTCCCTCGAGCACGAAGGAGACCGTGGGCGTGCGAGGGAGTCCCGGTGCAGGCCCGAATCTGAGCACACCGGGGACGTCGCCAAGACCCTCCCACATCCGACGCAGCAACGCCTCGCCCCGCCTGTGCAAGGCTGCGAAGGTCGCCTCCAGGCGCTCGCGGCGGCTCCCCACGGCAGGCGCCAACCCGGCCAGAAAGTCGATGGCCGCCTTGAGCCCGGCGATCGCTTCGTGGTTTTGGGTTCCGGTCTCGAGCTTCTCCGGAGCGGCTGACGGCGCCGGATCGAGCTTCGGAATATCGACCCCTTCGAGCAGCTCGCGCCGCCCCCACAGCACACCTAGATGGGGACCGTACATCTTGTACGCCGACCAGACCATGAAATCCGCCCCCAGCGAGCCAACGTCAGGCAGTACGTGAGGGGCGTAATGGACGGCATCCACGAACGTGAGTGCGCCCGCATTCCGGGCGAGCGTCGCCGCCGCAGCCAGGTCGTTCACCGTCCCCAAGGCATTCGAGGCTCCTCCAATGGCCAGAAGCCGCGTGCGCGTGCCGATCGCCCGCTCGAGCGCGGGCCAGTCGAGCTGACCGGTTTCGGTCCGCAAAGGAACCGTTCGGATGGTGATTCCACGCTCCTGCTCGAGCCGACGCCACGGGGCGACATTGGCATGGTGATCGAGCTCGGTCACGATGACCTCGTCGCCTGGGCTCCACTGACGCCCCAACCCGCGCGCCAGGTGAAACGTCAGCGTGGTCATGTTCGCGCCGAAGGCGACTTCGTCTGCTGCGCCATTGAGAAAGTCGGCGACCGCTGAGCGAGCCTCCGCGATCAACTCGTCGGTCTCCTGGCTGGTCGGGTAGACCCAATGGGTGTTGGCGTTGTGGTGCAGGAGATAGTCGGACATGGCGTCCGCCACCTGTCGCGGCACCTGAGTTCCACCAGGTCCATCGAAGTAGGCAACCGGGTATCCGCCGTGGTGCCGCTCGAGCGCAGGGAAGTGAGCGCGAATGGCTTCGACCGAAGCGACCTCGCCTGGAGGGCTCTGGAGCGTGGTCATGGGCGCCTCAAATCGGTTGAGAATGGGCTGATAAGTAAGGTCATTACGTATGCACTAAGGCACATTACCACATATTGTTAGGAGACATTTCGCAGCCTTAGTTGCCGCCAAGAAAAAACGGGACGTCCGACCGGACGTCCCGCCGAGACCTGATGGAGGCGCAGGGAATCGAACCCTGGTCCGAGTGAGGCTCCAGAACCGCTTCTACGTGCGTAGGCTCGATTTCAACCCTGTCTCGCTCGACCGGCATCGGGCCGGCCTGCCGAGCGACCACCCTCGCTGGCTCTCGCTCGAGGCGGTGAGGGACCACCTCTCGCCAGTCCGGCTTTGCGATCCGACGGCAGCGCCCCGGACGGGCTCTGACGCCGGAGGTGCGTTAGCGAGCTGAGCTCAGCTTACGCAGCCAGTGCCAGTTCAGTGTTGGCAGTTAAAACATTCCAGACGGTTTTTCCAGGAATCTGGACCTGGGCACGCTACGATTCCTTCATCGCACCCGTCGAAGCCAGTCGCCCCCGGGTCTTCCAATATAACCAGCGAGAGAAGGAGCCCCCGTCGGCGGGTCAGGTCGGCGGCGCCCCGGCTCCCGCCGCCTCGACCCGGTTTCGGCCATTCGTCTTTGCGACATAAAGCGCTGCGTCCGCCTGGCCTGCCAGGTTCTCGATGTTGGTGTTCGTTTCCGGACAGGCGGCGACGCCGAAGGACGCACTGAGCGGCCAGCGCTTGGAGCTCCAATCCCAGGGGGTGGTGCTCACCTTGATGCGAATCCGCTCGGCAATCCGCATCCCGAGCGCGAGGGATGCCCGTGGCAGCCATACCGCGAACTCTTCTCCCCCGATTCGGGCTGCCGTATCGCCGGCCCGGACCTGCTCTCGAATGATCCGGGCGAAGTGCACCAGAGCGGCGTCGCCCGCGGCGTGGCCCAACGAATCGTTGAGCTGCTTGAAGCGATCGAGGTCCGCGTAGATCAGGGCGCCTTCTTCAACAGCGAGTTGGCGCATGGCTTCGTCCAGAGCCCTCCGATTTGCGAGCCCAGTCAGGGTGTCGGTCTTGGCCTGGCGGTTGGCCCGCTCGCCTGCCAGCGCCCTAGCGAGCCGTGGCCCCGCGTTGGCCAGCGCTTCCATCAACTCAGCCCGAGCCGGGCCTGCCGGCTCGGCTGCAGTCGGCAGGTAGACGGCAACGGCTCCGATGGGGTTCGGATCGCTGCCCACGAGGATCGGGATGAGCAGCGAGGCGCCCTGTCGCTGCCGCCGATCGTTCACTGCTCCGCCGAGCGGGTCGCCCCCGGTGAGCGTCTGCGCCAGCTCTCCCAGCGCTACGCGGGCAAGATCGCTGAATGGGGCCAGCACGGAGTCGAGCAGACGGCGGTCGGCCCGGCCTGAGACACCGACGACCCGCACGACCCGCTCCTCTGCCGCAGCAACCACGACTTCCGCGTCCAGGCTCCGCTCGAGCTGATAGGCGAGGCGAAGGCCCACGCTCCCGACCGATTCGAGCGAAGCCTCCTGCGTTTGCGCCTGCGCCAGGGCGACGATCTGGGGGCGACGGCGTACCGCGTCGAGCAGTCGGTCGAGATCGCGCTCTGCGTCCGTGAGCGCGGCAGCGGGACGGCCCTGGGGCAACAGCATGCCGACCGCTGCTCCTCCGCCGGCACGGAAAATCAGCGTCCCCGTCTCCAATCGCTCTGCCCCGCCCTGCTCCTGATCGCGCGCCCGCTCGAGGCGTCGATCCACGGCGGCGATCTGCGTGACCGAGAGATGCTCGGATTCTATCAGACGCTCGGCCCGAGGCCCCTCCTCACCGGGCGCAATCTCGTTGATCCAGATTCCCAATGCCCCGTTGGCTCGGAGCAACCATTCGAGCGCGGGTTCAGGGAGGAGGTGCGGGCCCAGCTCGCGAATCCGCTTCCCCGAGCGGCTCCCGCTCTCGGCGACCAGTCTCGAGCCGGCCCAGGCGCCCAGCGCACCGAGCGCGGCACCGGCGGCAAACTCGATCACGCCGAGAGGATTCGGCTCGCTGCCGCGGCCGCTCCAAAACCGTTGTCGATGTTCACCACGGTCACGCCGGCTGCGCAGGAATTGAGCATGGCCAGCAGGGCGGCCAGGCCGCCGAACGAGGCGCCATATCCCACGCTGGTCGGCACAGCAATGACGGGAACCCGGACCAAGCCCCCGACCACGCTGGGAAGGGCACCCTCCATTCCGGCGACGACGATGGCGACGTCGGCGGCCTGCAACCGGTCCGTGGCGGAGAGCAACCTATGGATTCCCGCAACGCCCACGTCGCAGAGGCGGGCCGCCGTGTGGCCGAAGGCTTCGAGCGTGACTGCCGCTTCTTCCGCTACCGGCAGGTCGCTCGTTCCCGCCGATATCACCAGGGCGGTGCCGATGGCAGCGGCGCGCTTGGCGGGAGGCAAGTAGATCGTTCGAGCCGATGCATTCCATTGAACCCCTGTGAACTGCTTACCCAGCTCTTCCGCCATCTCGGCCGTGGCGCGAGTTCCCAGAAATGCGCCGTCCACGGCGGCCAGTCGCTCCGCGATCGCCACCACCTGCTCTACCGTCTTGCCGGCGCAGAAGATCACCTCCGGATGTCCCTGCCGCAGGCTCCGGTGATGATCGATGCGAGCAAAGGTCAGATCTTCGAAGGGAAGGTGCCGCAGCCGACTGACGGCAGTCTCCGGTGAGAGGCGACCTGCGGCGACTTCATGAAGCAGTTCTTCCAGCTGAGCGGGAGTCACGCCACCTGAGCGACCGGGTCGAGGTACTCGAGGAAGATGGCTTCGGCTTCGGCGATCGACGCGATCTGAAAGAGACGCTGGCGCAGATCGCTGGCACCGTGGAGCCCTTTGGTGTACCACCCGAGGTGCTTGCGGAACTCGATCACCGTCTTGCGAGTGTCGCCCTGTAGCCGAAGAGCCAGGCGCGCGTGCTCCAGCGCCACTCGGAAGCGCTCGGTTGCGTCGGGCACAGGAGGCTTGGGCCGTCCGGCGAGCAGCGCCTGTGCATCACGAAACAGCCAGGGATTGCCGAAGGCACCGCGCCCGATCATGGCGCCAGCGCAGCCGGTGTGGTCCCGCATCCGAACCACGTCCTCGGGGCTCTGGATGTCGCCGTTGCCGATCACCGGAATGTCCAGCGCTTCCACCACCCGCGCGATTTCATCCCAATCGGCACGGCCCGAAAACATCTGGGTCCGGGTGCGGGCGTGTAGCGTGAAGGCCTCGGCCCCGGAATCCTGCATCCGACGGGCAATCCCGACAGGATCGCGAAGCTGGTCGTTCCATCCGCTGCGAGTCTTGACGGTGACCGGGAGGTGAGTGGCCCCACGCACCGCACGAATGATCCGATCCACCTGATCGAGGTCGCGCAGGCAGCCCGACCCGCCGTTTCGCTGCACCACTTTCTTCACCGGGCAGCCGAAGTTGATATCGATGAACTCGGGCCCGTAATGCTCGGTGATGAGCCCGGCGGCTTCGGCCATCGCATTGGGATCCGACCCGTAGATCTGAATGCCGATGGGCCGCTCACATTCCTCGAATTCGGCGCCCTCCAGCGTATTGCGAATGCGGCGACGAATGGCTTCGGACGACAGAAACTCGGACAGCACAACGTCGGCTCCCATTCCGCGACAGACCTGGCGGAACGGGGCCTCCGAGACGCCGGCCATCGGCGCTAGAATCAGCCCGAACGAATGTTCGGAGGGATAGGGCAACTGCATGGGGTGAAAATACTTGTTGACACGTCCCGCGGCGAGGGGGTAGCTTCGGGCGCCATGCGCCTCAGAGACTTCTTCGCACCGGGAACGGTGCGTCTCGCGCTCCAGAGCGCCACTCGCGACGACGTCCTGCGCGAGCTGGTCGGACTGCTTGACGTGAGCGAAGTATCAGCGGAGACGGTGCTGCGCGCGCTGCAACGGCGTGAGAGTCTTGGCTCCACTGGAGTGGGACGCGGCGTTGCGATCCCCCATTGCCGATCGGCCGTCGTCAACCGCGTTCGGCTGGCCTACGGCCACCGAGCGGAGGGCATCGAGTATCAGTCGATCGATGGCAAGCCGGTGCAGGATTTCTTCCTGATCGTCGCTCCGCCCGACGAAGCCGTGAACATGTACCTCCCCGTGCTCGGGCGCATCGCTCAGTTCGCCAAGGAAGCGGACGTCCCGGCGCGCCTGGCCACGCTCACCGACCCGGACCAGTTTCTGGCGTTACTGGACGAAAAGGGCGTATAGGATCGCCCGCGGCTCGAATTCAACCGCAGGGAACCGAGGTGCCCCTCCGGGCGTTTCTTCGGCGGCAACTCGGAAAATCGGAGGAAAGATGCCTTCCAAGCAGTTTGAGACCGCCACTTTCGCCGGCGGCTGTTTTTGGTGTCTGGAAGCCGTGTTCGAACGGCTGATGGGAGTAGAGCGAGTGGTCTCCGGGTACACCGGTGGCTCGACCCCGAACCCTACATACGAGGACGTGAGTACCGGCAGGACCGGCCACGCGGAAGTGGTTCAGGTCACGTTCGATCCCACAGCGATTTCGTATCGCGAGCTGGTGGAGATTTTCTTCGCATTCCACGATCCTACCACGCTCAACCGCCAGGGACCCGACACCGGTACCCAGTATCGCTCTGCAATTTTCTTTGGGAACGAGGAACAGGCGGCCACTGCGCGTGAGGTGATCGCGGAACTCGAGGCGAAGCGGCTGTTCGGTGCCCCGATCGTCACGGAGGTCACGCCGTTGGGCGCCTTCTACCCAGCGGAGGAGTATCACCAGCAGTATTTCCAGCGGCACCCCGAGCGGATGTACTGTCAGGCAATGATCGCCCCGAAGGTGGCGAAGCTGCGTAAAGCGTACTCGTCCCGTCTCAGGGAGCCGGTGGCGGCGTCTCCGTCCGCGCGGCCCTGAGCGCCACCTCGCGGGCCCAGGCCGAGCCCAGCTCACCCACCAGCCAATCGACATCCTGCGTGAGGGCTACGATATCCTCACGCAGATCCGGCTCGGACCGGAGAGCGCGGGCCCGCGCTTGAATCTCGCCGACCCGAGGCGCCAGAGCCCGGGTGACTTTGAGCCAAACCAGGTCTTCAACCGTCGTCGGCAAGGCCGGCATTGCTCGCGGGGTAACGTCCCCTCCACTCAGGACGCTCTCCACTTTCCGAACTGTCTCTCCCGCAGTATCGCCCACCCACGTGGCGCCGGATTCGATCAGCGTAGCGAGCCGCTCGGCCGCTTCCGCTACCTCCTGAGCCGTTGCTTTGGGCAGGATGGCACGCAGCAGTCGAGTCAGCGGATCCGGCATCTCTGGTCACTCCCACTCGATGGTCGCGGGCGGCTTCGAGCTGACGTCGTACACCACCCGGTTGACGCCGTCCACTTCATTGGCAATCCGATTGGCTGCTCGCGCGAGCACGTCGGGAGGGAATGGGAACCAGTCGGCTGTCATCCCGTCCCGGCTCGTGACTGCGCGAAGGGCCACGACCTGATCGTAGGTGCGTCCGTCTCCCTGAACTCCGACCGACCGGATCGGCAGCAGCACGGCGAACGCCTGCCAGATGGAGTCATACAGACCGGCCGCTCGGATTTCCTCGATATAGATCTGATCGGCGCGCCGGAGAACGTCCAAGCTGTTTCGTTCCACCGGACCGAGGATGCGAATGGCCAGTCCCGGGCCGGGAAACGGGTGGCGGCCGACCATCTCCTCGGGCATCCCCAGCTCGCGGCCCACCTGACGCACCTCATCCTTGAACAGCTCGCGCAGTGGCTCGAGCAGGCGGAACGGCAGTCGCTCGGGGAGGCCGCCCACGTTGTGATGTGTTTTGATCGTAACCGACGGTCCTCCACGAGGCGATAGCGATTCGATCACGTCGGGATACAGCGTCCCCTGCACCAGCCAGCCCACGTCGGAGCCGACCTTGCGCGCCTCGGCCTCGAACACCTCGATGAACGTGTGCCCGATCCGACGGCGTTTTTCCTCCGGCTCGGCAACACCGGCCAGGCGCTCGAGAAAGAGATTCGCGGCGTCGACCACGCGAAGATCGATGCCCAGGTGGCGGCGGAACGTGGTTTCGACCTGGTCTCGCTCATGGAGCCGGAGCAGTCCGTGATCGACGAAAATGCAGGTGAGACAGTCGCCTATCGCGCGGTGAACCAGCACGGCGGCAACCGATGAGTCAACTCCACCTGATAACCCACAGATGACCCGCTCGCGGTCGCCCACCAGCTTGCGAATTCGCTCGATTTCCATCTCGATGAAGTGACCCGGCGTCCAGTCGGGCGTGCAGCCGCAGATGTCGAAGAGGAAGGTGTTGAGCATCTCGCCGCCCCGAGGCGTATGCGCGACCTCGGGGTGAAACTGGACCCCGAACAGCGGCAGCTCCCCGTGCTCGAATGCGGCGACGGGCGAGTTATCGCTCGATGCCGTGACGCAGTAGCCCGGCGGCGGCGTATCGACATGATCGCCATGACTCATCCAGACCGGCGTCTCTTCACCGCTTCCAAACCCTTGAAAGAGCCGACCGCCCCGGACTTTCACGTCTGCTCGCCCGTATTCCCGCCGGTTGGCGCGAATCACCTTGCCGCCCGACAAGTGAGCCAGAAGCTGCATTCCGTAGCAAAGGCCCAGAATTGGCAGACCGGTCTCGAGCAGCTCGGCATCCGCGGTGGGTACATTCTCGTCATAGACCGAGTTGGGTCCGCCCGAAAGGATGATGCCTTTGGGCTTCCACTCACGGATCCAGGCGACCGTCCGCGAGGGCGGATGGATTTCGCAGTAGACGTGCGCCTCGCGTACCCGACGCGCGATCAGCTGGGTGTATTGCGATCCGAAATCGATGATCAGAATGCCTTCGTGATGCTCGGTCACGCTGAGTCGGCCCTTTCCGGTGTGGCACGCTCTCCAGTGAACAGATCTCCGATGGTTTCCCGGCGCCGCGAAATCCACCAGCGGTCGCCATCGACGATGGCCTCGGCGGCGCGGGGGCGGGAATTGTAATTCGAGCTCATGACAAAGCCGTATGCCCCGGCTCCCAGAACGGCAAGGCGATCGCCGCGCTCGAGTGCCGGCAGCTCTCGGTCGAGGGCAAGAAAATCCCCGGTTTCGCACACGGGTCCCACGACGTCCACGGCACCGGTCCGTCCCCCTCGTGCCTCGAGCTCGACCAGTTCGTGATATGCATGATAGTGGCTCGGCCGAACCAGGTCGTTCATGCCCGCATCCACAATTACCAGGTCCTTCCCGCCTGAGTGCTTCCGGGAGAGAACTTGGGTGATCAGAATGCCGGCCGTTCCCACCAGAAAGCGGCCCGGCTCTAGCACCAGTTCGAGCCCGGTCTCTCGAACCGCTGGAACCAGGAGGTCGGCCAGAGCCGCGGGCGACAGCGTCACCTCATCGCGATAACGAATCCCCAACCCGCCGCCGATATCGAGTGCCTGGAGGCTGTCGATGCCGGCCTTCCGAAGTCCTGCCACCAGCTCGATCAAGCGGGCCAGCCCCTCTCGATAGGGCCGAAGGTCGAGCAGTTGGCTGCCAAGATGCATTGCGATCGTATCAAGCGTGAGCAATCGGCGGCGGGAAGCGTCGATCGCCAGCGGTAGAACCTGATCGAACGGGACTCCGAACTTGATGCCGCCGCGACCAGTGGCGATGTAGGGATGGGTATCGGCCGTCACGTCCGGGTTCACCCGGATGCCAACTCGCATCGCTCGTTCTCGACGCTCGGCAATTGCGGCCAGCGCATCCAGCTCTGCGACCGACTCGAGATGCACGTGACCGACTCCGGCGTCCACCGCAGCCTCGAGCTCGGCGTCGGATTTTCCCACGCCACTGAACACGATACGATCAGGTGAGAAGCCGGCTTCGAGGGCCCTCGCTTGCTCCCCACCTGACACGATGTCCGCGCCGGCCCCAAGATCACGAAGGGCGCGAAGCACGCCGAGATTGCCATTCGCTTTGACGGCAAAGCAGATGCGGTGCGGGACGCCGGCCAATGCCCGATCCAGTGCGCGGTAACGTTCCCGCACCACGGCGAGGTTGTACACGTACGCCGGCGTGCCAACCCGCTCCGCGATCTCCGTAAGCGATAGCTCACCCACGACCAATGAAGGGCCGCGGCGGCTGAGACCCGCCTCCTCGAGCAGCGTGCGGACCCGCTCAGCCGGCAGGGCCGCGGGCCGGTCCGCCATCAGTACGCCTTCGCCCACACCGCCTCGGCAATGCTCGGCCGTCCGCACCACATGCACTTCTCCGGCGCGACCGGCGAGCGGAACTCTTCATCCGGCAATACCCGGATCGTCGCCTTGGTCTGGTCCTTGATCTCCGCCTCGCACGCGCCCTCCCCGCAGAAACCGCCGTAGGCAAAGCCGCCATCGCGTGCCATGAAGTCGAGAAACTGCGCTTTGGTTACGCCCCGGATGGTGTTTGCCTCCCGTCTGGCGCGCGCCGTCTCCAGCAGCTCGTTCTGCATCCGATCCATCTCAGCCAGCAGCCGCTCCGCCAGACCGCCGAGTGGCACGGATTCCTTTTTGCCTCCGGTTCGGCGAGCGAGCATTGCAGTATCGCTGGTGAGATCACGGGGTCCGATCTCGAGCCGGAGGGGAACGCCCCGCCCTTCCCACTCGTAGTACTTGGCGCCGGGTTTCATTCCTTCGCGCGCATCGAGGTGTGCGCGTATTCCCGCCGCTGCCACCGCGCGGCGGACCCGCTCGCCCGCTTCGAGCACCTCGCTTCGCTCCTCGTCGGTCTTGTAAATCGGGACGATTACTACCTGGTATTGCGCGAGCCGCGGCGGGCAAACCATTCCGTTGTCGTCGCCGTGGGTCATGATGAGCGCGCCCACGAGGCGAGTCGAAACTCCCCAGGACGTGTTCCATACGTGATCCAAATCGCCGGACGCCGTCTGGTAAGTGACCTCGAAGGCGCGGGCGAAGTTCTGGCCGAGATTGTGGCTGGTGCCGGCCTGGAGCGCCTTGTTGTCCTGCATCAGCCCCTCACAGGCGTAGGTGCGAACCGCGCCGGCGAAGCGCTCGCTGTCCGTCTTGCGACCCGTGAGCACCGGCATGGCCATCCAGTCATCCATGAACCGGCGATAGACGCCCAGCATCTGACGGGTCTCGGCCTCCGCCTCGGCCTCCGTGGCGTGGGCGGTGTGTCCCTCCTGCCAGAGGAACTCGGTGGTCCGGAGGAAGAGACGGGTGCGCATTTCCCAACGCACGACGTTGGCCCACTGGTTGATCAGGACGGGCAGATCACGGTAGCTCTGGATCCACTTCGCGTACATCGAGTAGATGATCGTCTCCGACGTCGGACGAATGACCAGAGGTTCCTCCAGCTCCTTCCCCCCGCCATGCGTCACCACTGCAGTCTCCGGTGCAAACCCTTCCACATGCTCCGCCTCACGCGAGAGGAAGCTCTGCGGGATGAAGAGCGGGAAATAGGCGTTCTGGTGTCCGGTTTCCTTGAACATCCGATCGAGCGCCTGCTGCATCTGCTCCCAAATGGCGTAGCCGTTGGGACGAATGACCATGCAGCCCCGGACCGGGCTGTAGTCGGCCAACTCGGCGCGAATAATCAGCTCGTTGTACCACGCACTGAAATCGGTCGCCCGGGGCGTCAGAGCCTTGGTGTCAGCCATGAAAAGCGTGAACGGTGAACGGTGAACTAAGAGCGTGAACGGCGAACAGTGAACTAAGAGCGTGAACGGTGAACGGGTGAACGGGTCTCATGCGGCGCCCTGGCCTGCGAGGCCGGCAATCTCGGCGGCAATCGAGTCTCGGGCCACCGCGCGCTGCGACTTGGCGCGCAGGTCGCGAAGGATGACTTCGCCGCGGGACCGCTCATCGGGGCCGATGACAATGGCGTAGCGCGCCCTCCGCGCATCCGCGAGTTCGAGCTGCTTCCGCATGTTCGAAACACTCAGCCCGTATTCCACGCGCAGCCCGGCGTCGCGAAGCTCGTGCGACAGGGCCAGCAAATGTGGTCCGTCCTCAGGCGTAGCAGCGACGATGAACACGTCGAGCCCAATCGAGACTGCCGACGCGAGGCCGCGCTCCTTGAGCAGTTCGCTCAGCACCACGTCACCCATGCCGAAGCCGAGCGCCGGAAGGTCCACGCCGCCGAGCGCCGAGAGCAGATTGTCATACCGTCCGCCGCCACAGATTGCGCGGAGCGTTCGGCCCGCATCGAAAAGCTCGAACACCGTGCCGGTATAGTAGGCCAGGCCGCGCACGATCGAGAGGTCCAGATCTACGAAGTCGCCGAGGCCCATCGCATCAAGTGCCGCGGTAACAGCTCGAAGCGGCTGAGCCGCCGCCTCGGCGGCAGGGCTCCGCTTCAACTCGGCGTCGAGCGCAGCCCAGCCACGGATGCGGGCGACCTGCTCGAGGTCGCTGACTTTGGCGGACCCGATGACTGACGGATCTGCGAAGAACCGATCCAGCTCCTCCCGCCGGAGGCGCTCCAGTTTATCGATGAACTGGTACGACGCGTCGAGACCCGTCGCTGGAACGCCACGACCAGCGAGAATCGCCGAGAGCACCCTGCGATCGGACAGGCGCACCCGGACATCCTGCGACGTAAGGCCGAGGGCCCGCATGATGTCGATCGCCAGCGCGATGATCTCAGCGTCACCCAATGGCCCCGGCTCGCCGATGAGATCGCAATTCAACTGGAAGTGCTCCCGCAGGCGTCCACGCTGTTGCCGCTCGTAGCGGAAAAGCTGTGGAATGGAGAACCAGCGGATCGGCTTCCGAAGGCCGTTGGCACGAGCCGCGACCATTCGGGCGAGCGTGGGCGTCATCTCGGGTCGCAGCGACACCCGCCTGCCGCCCTTGTCCTCGAAGGCATAGAGCTGCTGCACGATCTCGGCGCCGCTCTTCGCGGTGTAGAGATCGAGCGGCTCCAGCGGCGGGCCGTCATACTCCTCGAAGCCGTAGCGAAGCGCGACCGCTCGCCAGGTCTCGAAGATGTGATTGCGCAGCGCCAGATCGTCAGGATAGAAGTCGCGAAACCCCGGCAAGGCCGAGCTTTTCATGGCGGGAAGATAAAGGGAAACGGCGTGAACGGTGAACAGTGAACAGTAAACGGGGGCGCTTTTTCATCGGAGTCGCCCGTTCACCGTTCACTGTTCACGCTGTTTCATACCGGCGCCATCCCCAGCGAGACCATGACATCTCCCACCGTGTGAAACGAGCCCGTGACCAACACCGTCGCCGCGCCCTGGCCCGCGGTGGCCAGTGCCTCATCGAAATCCGATACCAGAGTCCACGACGCCAGCGCAGGCGGGCGTGAGCTGGTGCGGAGCCAGCGACGAAGCCACGCCATGTCCCATCCCCGGCTGGCAGCGGTCGGTGCCCGTGTGAGAATTCCCCGATCGATCACCCCGTCGAGGAGCACCAGCATCTCCGGCCAGGCCTTGTCGCCCAGAATGGAAACCAGCGCGTGGACCGGCCGAGGTGGATTCATCTCCCGGATTGCTGCGACCAGCGCCCGCATCCCGTCCGGATTGTGCGCCACGTCGAACAACCAGCGCCCTCGCCGGTCCAGGCGTCCGGGAATGCACGCGGTCGCAAAACCGGCGGCAACCTCGTCGGCCCCCGGGCGGTAGCGCTCCGGCAGAGCCATCAGGACGCCGTGGGCCACCCCCGCGTTTCGGCGCTGATGCGCTCCCAGCAGCCGGAGCGACCCGGTCCACTCGTACCCGGGAGGCACGACCCGGATGTCTGGCGCGGCGCACCGATCCAATCGATTGATGAAGCAACGGGCTTCGCGGCGAAGTGTGTCCACCAGATCCGGCCGGGTCTCGCCGATCACGAAGGGTGCGCCGGGCTTGGCGATGCCTGCCTTTTCCACCGCGATCTGCTCCAGCGTGTCGCCGAGATACTTCATGTGGTCGAGCTCGATCTTGGTCACCGCACTCACAACCGGGCGGATGACATTGGTGCTGTCGAGGCGGCCGCCAAGCCCCACCTCGACCACGCCGATCTCCGCGCCCCGCGCGGCAAAGTCCGCCAGCGCGATCGCCGTGGTGGCCTCGAAAAACGTCGCCGCCCGCTTTCGAATGAGCGGCTCGAGGCGACTGGTCCACATCGCCACTGCTTCTTCCGTGATCGGCTCGCCGTCTACCGTGATTCGCTCGCGAAACGAAACCAGATGCGGCGAGGTGTAGAGGCCTACCCGCCAGCCGGCTTCGCGGAGTGCGGCGGCGACCAGAGTGCACACGCTGCCTTTGCCATTGGTCCCGCCCACGTGCACCAGCGGGATCAGCTCGTGCGGATTCCCCACGTCCGCGAGCAGCGCCCGGCTCGTGGCCAGCCCGAACTTGATCGTCGTGGTCCGGGGGAAAAGGAAGTCGATGGCCTGCGAGTAGGTGAGCGTCATGACTCCCATGCGGCAATAAACTCCGCGCCCCACCGGCCTCTCGACCTGGTGGGGCGTCGGCACAACCAGTTTCCGAGGGAACTACGCCAGCTCAAGCTCCTCGACCGGCTGCCGCTGCCCCTGCAAATGCCGGAGAAGTCGGGCAGTGGTTTCGCGTAGCGAGGAACGGGGGACGACATCGTCGATTTGACCGTGCTCGAGCAGGAACTCCGCAGTCTGGAAGCCCTCCGGCAGATCCTGCCCGATGGTCTGCTTGATCACGCGTTGCCCCGCAAACCCGATGACCGCCCCGGGTTCCGCCAGCACCACGTCGCCCTGCATCGCGAAGGATGCCGACACGCCGCCGGTGGTGGGGTCCGTCAGAATCGAGACATACGGGAGTCGGGCACGAGAGAGCTGAGCCAGGGCGGCGGAGGTCTTCGCCATCTGCATGAGGCTCAGCACGCCCTCTTGCATGCGGGCGCCGCCGGAGGTGGAAACGATGGTCAGGGGGATCTTCTTCTCGAGGGAACGACGCGCCAGCCGGTAGATCTTTTCGCCAACCACGGAGCCCATGGAGCCGCCCATGAAGGCGAAATTCATGACGCCGAGATTATAAGGAATACCTTCGAGTTTAGCGGAACCGGCGTACATGGCGTCGGCGTGCCCGGCTTTCTTGCGGGCATTGGCAAGGCGATCGGAGTAGTGCTCGAACCGGAGCGGATCGACCGACCGGATGTTCCCGTACAGCTCGCGCCAGGAACCGGCGTCGGTCAGCAGCTCGATATACTCCTCGGCCGTGAATCGTCGGTGTCGGCCGCACTCCGGGCAGACGTTCAGGGCCTTCTCGAACTTTTCCTTGATGTCAATGTGACCGCAGGCATCGCACTTTTCCCACGCGTCCGCCGGGATTTCGAGGCGGTTTCGTTGGGACGCGCGCGGTTTACGCTCCTTCTTGAACCATGCCATCACAGCCATAGGGTCGACGATGTCCGAGGAGAGGGCGACAGCTGGAAAAGACAGGCCAGTAATCTGTGTACTCCGCTGTCCAGACGCTAGTGCCCGCTAGCTAACCTATTGTCAAACATCAGCATAGCCAGCTAGGCGAGAGTCCCACGCTACCCGCCCGACCAGGCCCAGACAGACGCAGCAGATGATGAAGAATGAGCCGCCATATGAGAAAAATGGCAGCGGAATGCCAGTGATCGGCATGATGTTCACGGTCATACCGACGTTCTCGAAGACGTGGGAAAAGAACATCCCGATGATGCCGAAGACGACTAGACTGCTGAACGAGTCCGTGGCGCGACGGGCGATCCGGATAAGGGTCAGAAGGAGCACGCAGAACAGCCCCAGCGCGATGGCGACCCCGAGGAAGCCCAGCTCCTCTCCGACGACGGAGAACACGAAGTCGGTGTGCTGCTCCGGCAGAAAAGCCAGCCGTTTTTGCGGGCCCATGGTATAGCCGGTCCCGAACCACCCGCCCGATCCTATCGCCACCCGGGATTGGATGGCGTGATATCCCGCAGCTCGGGGGTCGACCTCTGGATTCAAGAATGTCAGAAGCCGGTTCTGCTGGTAGGTAGCCAGCCGATGCCACAACGGCATCGCCACGAATCCGCTTACCACATTGAAGAGCCAGAAGGTCAGCCCGTCCCACAGGTACGGCCGCCAGAAGAACAGCAGGACCGTGAACCCGACGATCCAGAAGCCCCAGCTCACGTTGCTGAAGGCGAGGAGGAGACTGATCCCCGGTGAAGCCAACAGGAACAGGAGCCGCGGCCGGACGCCGGCCCAGAACAAGATTGCGAAAAAAATCCCGATGAACACGATCGCGCTGCCCAGGTCGGGCTGCTTCATGACCAGCAGGAAAGGAACTCCGACAATCAGGCCGGGCACGACCAGATCACGCAGCGAGCGAGGTGGTTCCCGCTGCCCCGACAGGTAGCGAGCCAGCATCAGAACCGTGGCGACTTTGGCGAGCTCGGAAGGCTGCCCGATCTGATGCCCGCCGATCGCGAGCCAGGAGTGGCTGCTCGCGGCGGTTCCAGCTCCGGTCCCGATCACCAGCACGAGCAGGAGCAGACAGAGACTGAAGGCGTAGATCGCGGGAGTGAGCCACTCGAGCAGGCGAGGCGACAACTGAAAGATCCCCCACGCTGCCAGGAGCCCTACGCCGAGCCAGATGAACTGCCGGTGCCACACACCGTAACCCTGGGTCGGCACATCCGTCTGTCCCGCCGAGTAGAGAACCAGCAATCCATAGAGCACCAGGAGCAGCGTCGTGCCGGCCAGCCGACGATCGATGGCAGCGAGTCTCATGGCCGAGGCTTCTCGCCTTGTATCCGCAGCGATTCGGCCGCCGTCTGGGCCGCGGCGGAATCCGGATCGAGCTCGAGAGTCCGGGGGGCGCTGTCGTCGGGCACGATGACCTTGAGCTTCACAGCGGCCTTTGCGGAGGTATCAGGGCCAAGGATGTATCGTCGCAGCGCCGCGACGACGTACGGCGCCACAACCGTGCCGTGCTCCGCAAACTCCATGATGCCGCCCACGACCAGCTCGGGTTTATCGGCCGGGGCGAATCCAATGAACCACCCATGGTCCTTGCCGTGAGGATTCTGCGCCGTTCCCGTCTTGCCGGCGACCTGCAGGTCCTCGTGGCGGGACGCGGCCGCCGTGCCTCGCTCCACGACCGCGATCAGCGCATGGCGAAGCCCGCTCAGCAGGTCCGTTCCCAAGCCGAGGGGCCGCGCCTTGGCGTCGTCTCGGGGGCGAACCAGGAACGGGCTCACCTCTTCACCGCTTCCCGCAAGTCCGGCGTAGAAGTGGACCATGTTGATCAAGGTCTGGGTGTTTTCGCCCTGGCCGATCGAGAAGTTGAGCGTCGTGGCAGCCGGGCTCCACCGCCGGGCACCGTAGAGGCGGTCGAAGTACGCTGTGGATGAGGGGTATATGGGGTTGATCTCGTTGCGCAGATCGATCCCCGCCTTGTCTTTGAACCCCATCAGCACGCCGTCTTCGATGATGGCGTCGAGGCCCAGACGAAGGCCGACCTGATAGAAGTAGACGTCGCAGCTCGCGGCGATGGCCCCGATCAGGTCGAGTGACCCGTGGCCTTCCTTTTTCCAGCAGCGGAAGACCCGATTGCCCATGCGGAGCCCGCCGCGACAGGGAACGGGCATGTGGCTGTCGAGCCCGATCAGGCCCCGCTTGAGCGCCATAGCGGCGATAGCCAGCTTGAACGGTGACGCCGGCGGGTAGCGCGCCTGAAGCGCCCGATTGAGCAGCGGACGGGCTTCGTCAGTGTTGAGCGATCGCCAGAGCTGCGGGGCGATCCCGCCTATGAACGCATTGGGGTCAAAAGATGGCGCGGAGTAAAGGGCGCGCACCTCACCGGATGGTGTCATTGCGACCATTGCGCCTCGAACTCCCGGAGGCCAGGTGCTGTCGATAAAGCGCTGGAGGTCGAGATCGATGGTGGTTTCTATTGGCCGGCCGGGTGTCGGAGAGAGTGAAGCAGACGACGCTTCTTCGCGAACCAGCCGCCCGCGGGCATTCACCTCGATGTAGCGCACACCCGCTGTGCCCCGCAGGCTGTCGTCGTACTGCTGCTCGAGGCCCGCCTTGCCCACGATCGCGCCCGGCTCAAGCCCCTCGTAGCGATCACTTTCCAAGTCGGCGTCGGTTACCTCCCCCACATAGCCGACCAGATGCGCCACGGCATTGCGTGCGGGGTAGAGCCGCTTGGGCTCGGCCTGGATTACCAGACCGGGTAGCGCGACCCGATGCTCCTCCAGCTTGGAGACGATCTCGAAGGTCGCATCACCGAAGACAACCACGGGTTGATACCGTGCCGTCTGGAAGCGACGCATCACCTCGGCGACGGCACTGCTGTCGAGTGGAACTACTTCCCGCACCCGGGCCAGAACTGCTTTCAGCGAGTCGGCGGAGGGGGCCAACAGCTTGACCGAGTAACCCGGCACGTTTTCGGCGATGATCTCCCCGTGCCGGTCGTAGATAGTCCCGCGTGGCGCTGTGAGGGGAATGGGACGGAGCCGGTTGGTCTCCGCCTTGAGCTGGAACTTCTCGTGCTGGATTATCTGCGTACGGAAGAACGCGCCCAGCAGCACGAGAAACGCGCCCACGATGATCCAGCGGGCCACCCGGGCCCGCTCACCCAGCCGATACGAATCGGATCCGGTCATCCATCCAGCCTCACGGCAAACCACTGCCGGAAGGCGAGCAGCACCAGCCCGCCGGCGGCTGCCGTGATGATCGCCTGGAGCGGGCTGTAGACGCCCAGCTCGACCAGGAGCTGGCCCTGAGGCGTGCCGCTGGCCATCAGAAGGATGAGGTCACGCAACCAGAGGCCCACGGCGACGAAACCGGCATTGACCAGCACATTGTCGGCGAAAAAGACCGCCCGCCCCCACGCCGCTGCATAACCGACGATCGTGTCCGCCAGAGTTGCAGCCCCGAATTTGGCCGGCGAGAGCGCATCGGTGGCAAGGCCGACCAGAAAGCCCGCCAGGGCTCCCGCGCCAGGCCCGCTTCGCATCGCGAACACGACCAGACCGAAGAGCAGGAAATCCGGCGCCAGCCGGGTGTCGAACAACCGCGGCCGCACGTAAAAATGAAGCAGGATGAGCGTCCCGAAGATGATGGCGAGATGCACCCGCGCCGTGCGTGAGCCGTTCACGGGTTCGAGTCCCCCAGCGCCGGTTTCGGAGCGGGAGTCGGAGCCGGGGCCGCCGGTGGGGGCGCGGGCCGGGCCGAGTCAGCCGGAGGCAGCTTGGGCTTGGGCTTGGGCTTCGGCTTGACCGCGGAATCCGGCTTGGCGCGCGCGGGCGGCTTGCCCATGGAATCCGGCTTGGCACGCGCAGGCACCTTGCCCGCGGAGTCGACCCTTGCGCGTGCAGGTGCCTTGGGCTCATTGCCGCCGCCTAGCGTCGGCGCCAGTTTCGGCAGCGGGGCGGAATCCGGTCGAGCGGCCGGCTCGAGCGTATCCACCGGATAGGCGTCGGCGATAGACCCCACACGTCGACCAGTGAGCACCAGAACATGTGCGGTCGAGCCCGGGTTCGCCGCCGGCCTCACACGGTAGACCCGGGCCCAGCCGGCTTCCTCCCGAATTACGCCTACCACGGTCCCGATCGGGATCCCCTTGGGATAGACGCCGCCTAGACCTGAGGAGAGGACCACCGTTCCCGGAACCACCGAATCCCGGTACGGGACGCCGCGAAACTCGAGGTACGCATCGCTGCCCACGCCGCTGGTCGACGCCGCAACGATGCCGAAGGCGCTGCCATTCGCGGTAAAGGCACTGACCCGGAATTCGGGATGTGCCCAGGTCATCGCGACGCTGCTGGTGCGGCTCGCGTTCCAGATGACACCGATCAGGCCATCCGGCGCGACGATGGGATCGAAGCCGGCTACACCCTGCGCGGTTCCCACGTTCAGCAACAGCATGCGAGCGTCGGTGACCTGCGCCTGGTGCAGCACCTCGGCCGCGACGTAGGGCGTCCGGAGACGGTGGCTCAGCCCCAGCAGATTACGCAGTCGCTCATTCTCGGCGGTCAATGACGGAAGCACCTGCGCTGCGTAGGCGGCTGAGTCGCGCTCGGCGAGGAGCTCCCGGAGCCGGGCTCGGCTCCCGCGACCCAGCTCCGCCTCTTCCTGAAGCCACACCAGCGGTGCGAGGATGGTTTGCCGCAGGCCGTTCGCAAGGCCTCCGGTGATTCGCTCGGGCGAGAACAACGCTGCTATCGCGAGGATCAGGCAGCCGACGAACATCGCGGTGTCCCGCCGACTGAAACCTCGGTCCGACGCGGGGAACATCCCTAGAACGAAAGCACGCTGCGGTATTTCTCGAAATCGTCGAGGATGCGACCGGTGCCACGCACCACGCAGGTGAGCGGATCCTCATCCACGTGCACCGGCAGTCCGGTTTCCTGGGCGAGCAGAATGTCGAGTCCTCTGATCAAGGCGCCTCCACCGGTCATCACGATTCCACGATCGACGATGTCGCTGGCCAGCTCGGGAGGAGTGATCTCCAGCGCACGCCGCACGGCATCGACGATCTGCTGAATGGGCTCCTGAACGGCTTCGCGAATCTCGGAGGAATGCACCCGCACGGTCTTGGGAATGCCGGAGACCAGGTCGCGTCCTTTTACTTCCATCTCGCGCTCTTCGCCCACCGGGGCGGCGGAGCCGATCTTGATCTTGATCGCTTCGGCGGTCGGCTCGCCGACCAGCAGGTTGTAGTTCTTGCGCATGAACTGGACGATGGCCTGGTCCAGCTCGTCTCCGCCGGTACGAATGGACGTATCCGACACGATGCCGGACAGCGCGATGACCGCGATCTCGGTGGTGCCGCCACCGATATCGATCACCATGTTCCCGGTCGGGGTCTCCACCGGCAGACCCACGCCGATTGCCGCCGCCATGGGCTCTGCCACCATCATCACCTGCTTCGCCCCCGCAGTTTGCGCGGAATCGCGCACCGCGCGCCGCTCCACCTCGGTGATCCCCGAGGGAACGCACACGATCACCTTAGGCTTCACGCGAAAAACGTGCTTGTCGATGATGGTCTTGAGGAAGTACCGGAGCATCTTCTCGGTCACGTCGAAGTCGGCGATGACCCCGTCCTTGAGCGGACGGACCGCGAGGATCCCGTCGGGCGTTCGCCCCAGCATCCGCTTGGCTTCGAGACCGATGCCCTTGATCTTGCCGCTGGCGCGTTCAATGGCCACCACCGACGGCTCGTTCAGGACGATGCCTTCGCCCTTGACGTAGACCAGCGTATTGGCCGTGCCGAGATCGACCGCGATCTCGTTTGCGGGAAGAAAGGACGCCAGGTTCAAAGACGGGAGCTTCATCGAATGGCCGTCAGGCGCATGGCGCGAAAAGTAAGAGAGACACAGGTTTGTCGGGAGTGGGAGGGACCTCAGGCCGCTCCTGTCCGCTCGTGGCCGGTCCCGTCGGTTTCCGCCTGCTCCCTTCCCACACCAGTACTCCCGAATCCGCCAGCGCCGCGTTGCGTTGCCGGCAGCTCTGCAACCTCGGTGAACTCCGCACGCTCGACCCGCGCAATGACCATCTGCGCGATCCGCATCCCTCGGGTGACCACGAACGGTTCGGTTCCCAGGTTTACCAGCGCCACCATCAGCTCCCCCCGGTAGTCGCTGTCGATGGTGGCCGGCGTATTGGGAAGCGTGATTCCGTGACGCAGCGCGAGTCCCGATCGCGGACGGATCTGGCACTCATATCCATCGGGAACAGCGATGCTGAAGCCGGTGCAGAACATCCGCCGCTCGAATGGTGCGAGCGAGCCGTCCTCGGCGCTCGAAAGATCATATCCGGCAGACCCGGCAGTAGCTCGGGCAGGAAGCGGCAGCCCTTCCCCGTGCGGGAGCCGCGCGATCTGAACTCGAATCGACCCGGATTTCGGGGGCCGTTCCGACTCCTCAGAGAACGGCGGCGACATCGACCAAGGGCAGCTTGAATGCCTCCGCGACTCCGGGGTACACGACCTTGCCGGCCACGACGTTGAGTCCCTTGCGCAGTCCCTCATCGCGCCGGCAGGCCTCCTGCCAGCCGTGCTTGGCGAGGCGAAGCGCGCCCTGGAGCGTTGCGTTGGTGAGTGCCAGCGTCGACGTACGGGGAACACCACCCGGCATGTTGGCAACGCCATAATGGAGAATGCCGTCCACGAAATACGTCGGATTCTCGTGCGTTGTGGGCTTGATGGTTTCGACGCACCCGCCCTGGTCTACGGCAACGTCGACGATGACGGCACCCTGCTTCATGCGCTTGAGATCTTCCCGGCGGAGGAGATGCGGGGCCCGCGCGCCGGGAAGGAGCACCGCGCCCACGACCAGGTCTGCCCGGGACGCCGCGTCCAGAATGTTGTGGCGATTGGAATACCAGGTATCGCAGTTGGCGGGTAGAACATCGTCCAGGTAGCGCAGGCGATCGAGCGAAATGTCGAGGATGGTGACGTGAGCGCCCAGGCCCGCCGCCATCTTAGCGGCGTTGATGCCCACAGTACCACCGCCCAGAATGACGACCTCGGCCGGCGCTACACCCGGCACCCCGCCGAGCAGGATGCCGCGGCCCCCGTAAACCTTCTCCAGATACTTGGCGCCGGCCTGCACCGCCATCCGGCCCGCAACCTCGGACATGGGCGTGAGCAGCGGCAGCTCGCCGCTGGGGAGCTGGACCGTCTCGTAGGCTACCGCGATGGCCTGTGAGGCGATGACGGCACGGGTGAGCCGTTCGTCCGCAGCGAAGTGGAAGTACGTGTACATCACTTGCCCCGGGCGCATCCGCGGCCACTCGACCTCGATCGGCTCCTTCACCTTCATGATCAAGTCGGCCCGGGACCAGACCTCGTCGGCTGTCGGCAGCACGCGAGCGCCCGCGGCCTCGTAGGCGGCGTCGTCGAACCCGCTGCCTTCTCCTGCTCCTCGCTCCAGAAAAACGGTGTGGCCCTGCGCAACGAGCGCCTCGGCACCGCCCGGCACCAAAGCAACCCGATTCTCATTGGTCTTTATCTCTTTCGGGACGCCGATTTGCATGGGCCCTCTTTTCACTCCGGTCCCAATCGCACCATCGTCTGACGGTCCGCAGGGAAGAATTCCGCCGCGATGGCTGCGGTCTGCTCCGAAGTAACCGCGTCGATCTCCGCTAGCATGTCGCTCAAGGTGCGATAGTGGTCGTTATGCAGCACGAATCCGGCGAGCCGATGCATCCGGGCGCTGGGACTCTCGAGCGACAGCACCACCTGGCCCTTCAGCTGCCGCTTGCCGTCTTTGAGCTCTTCGGCCGGCAGTCCCTGCTTAGCCAGCCGATTGTACTCTCCGCGAATGGCCTCGATGGCCTGGTCCGCCGTTGCCGCCTGGGTCCCGACGTAGACGCCAAGTTGACCGGTGCTTTGAAAGAATTGCTTGAATGCAAAGATCGCATAGGCGAGTCCCAATTCCTCCCTGACGCGCTGGAACAGCCGACTCGACATGCCCCCACCAAATGAATTGACCAAGATCCCCAGCGCAAAGCGGCGGGGATCGCGCACCGGGAACGTGTCGGTGCCGAAGACGATATGGGTTTGGGACGAGTCGCGCGTTTCGGCGCGACTCACGCCCCGAACTGCGGGCTCCGGCTGCACCGGTGGCCGAGGGGGCTGCGCCGGCGCGTCATCGAGCCAGCCTTCGCGCCCGAGCGCTTCGAGCAAGTGATCGTGGTCGACGTTGCCCGCGGCAGCCACGACGAAGTTGCCCGGATAGTACCCTCGGTGCGCCTCACGGAGATCGCGGGTACCGAGGCCGTTCACCGTCTCCGGAGTCCCCAGGATTGAGTACCCGTACGGGTGGGTGGGCCAGAGCGTCGCAGCGTGCAGCTCGTGGACGAGATCGTCCGGTGTATCCAGCACGCCGTTGATCTCTTCGAGAATGACGTTCCGCTCCGGTATGAGATCACGTTCTGCGAGCAGGGGCCGGCGCACCAGGTCCGTCAGGATATCGACCGCGAGAGGGAGATCCTCGTCGAGAACGTGCGCCTGAAAGCTGGTGTAGTCCCGCCCGGTGAAGGCATCGAGTCCCCCACCCCGCACCTCGAGCTCGAGTGCGATCTGACGCGCCGACCGTCGTTCGGTTCCCTTGAAGACCATGTGTTCGAGCAGGTGGGACACACCCATCTTGGCGCGGCGCTCGTGCGCGCTTGCGGTGCGCACGAAAATCCCCATCGCGGCCGAGCGGAGGCTCGGCATGGCTTCCGACAAGACGACGAGCCCCGATGCAACGTCCGTGCGCCGGAGGCCCGTGTCCAGAAGAACAGTTTCCACCGAGTTAATCCTTGGGGAGAAGCGCCTTCCGGGAAAGCTTCATGCGGCCACGATCGTCCACTTCGAGCAGCTTGACCTGCACAATGTCGCCCTTCTTGACGACATCCTCGGTCTTCTCGGTGCGGCCGTGCTGGAGCTCGCTAATGTGGAGCAGTCCCTCGACGCCGGGGATGATTTCCACGAAAGCGCCGAATGGCGTCGTGCTCTTGACCGGCCCTTCGTAAACCTTTCCCACCTCGGGCTCGGCCACAATCGCGGCGACCATCTCGCGGGCCTTCTCGCCAGCATCACCGCCAACTGCCGCAATGGTGATGAGGCCGGTGTCCTCGACATTGATCTTGGCCCCGGTCGCGTCCTGAATGCCGCGGATCGTCTTGCCCTTCGGTCCGATCACGTCGCCGATCTTCTCCGGCTTGATTTGGATCGTGATGATGCGCGGCGCATGCTTGGACAACTCGGCCCGCGGCCTGGGCATCACCTCTTCCATCTCCTTAAGGATGTGAAGCCGGCCCTTTCGCGCCCGTTCGAGCGCTTCTTTCATGATCTCCAACGTGAGGCCCTCGATCTTGATGTCCATCTGGATCGAGGTGATGCCCCTGCTGGTCCCCGCCACTTTGAAATCCATGTCGCCCAGGGCGTCTTCCGACCCGAGGATGTCGGTCAGCACGGCAACCTTCTCGCCCTCTTTGACCAGGCCCATGGCGACCCCGGCGCAGGCTGCCTTCATCGGGACACCGGCATCCATCAGCGCGAGCGACCCGGAGCACACCGTGGCCATGGAGGACGATCCGTTGGACTCGAGCACTTCGGACACTACCCGGAGCGTGTAAGGGAAGTCTTCGTAGTTCGGAAGCAGCGGCTGGAGCGCCCGTTCGGCGAGTGCGCCGTGGCCGATCTCGCGGCGGCTGGTGCCTCGGATCATTTTGACTTCGCCGGTCGAGTAGGGCGGAAAGTTGTAATGCAGCATGAACGACTTCGTCGTCTCGCCCAGAACGTCGATGCTGTCGATCCGTTGCTCGTCGTCGGAGGTGCCGAGGGTGACCGATGCCAAAGCCTGGGTCTCACCCCGCTGGAACAGGGCCGATCCGTGTGCCCGGGGGAGGAACCCGGTCTCGATCGAGATCGGCCGAATCGTGTCCAGGTCGCGACCGTCCACCCGCTCGCCTTTCTCCAGCACTTGCGCCCTCATGGCGCGGTATTCGATGTCGTCGAGCTCGGCGGCGATGTCCTTCGCGTTGTCGGGGAACTCAGCCGCAAGCTGGAGCAGCACCGACTGCCGAAGTTCCTTGACGTTGTTCGCTCGTGACGCCTTGTCCCGGGCATTGATCGCCGAAGCCATGCCAGTCTCAGCCGCCGCCCGCACGCGCGCCACCAACTCGGCCGGAGCCGCCGGCTTCTCCCAGGCCTGCTTGGTCCGGGGCTCCGCGTCGATCACCTTCCGCTCCAACGCGATCACATCCTTGATCCCCTTCTGCGCGACCTTGAGCGCTTCCAGCATTTCGGCTTCCGAAATCTCGAGGGAGCCGCCCTCGACCATGTAGATCGCGTCGGTCGAGCCGCTCACCACCAGGTCGATCGAGGAATACTCCAGCTGCTGGAACGTGGGGTTCAGGATCCACTTGCCCTCCACCCGGCCCACCCGGACCGCCGCGAGCGGGCCGTTCCACGGCACGGTCGACACACCCAGCGCGACGGAGGCTGCCACTGCACCCAGGATATCGGCGTCGTTCTCCTGATCGGCGGAGAGCACGGTGACGAAAACCTGAACCTCATTCTTGAAACCCTCGGGAAACAGCGGCCGAATACCGCGGTCGATCAGCCGGCTGGCTAGGATCTCCTTGTCCGACGGCCGTCCTTCGCGCTTCAGAAATCCGCCGGGAATTTTCCCGGCTGCGTAGGTCTTTTCGCGATACTCGACGGTGAGGGGGAAGAACGGCAGAGCGGAGACGGTGGGGGAGACGGTGATAGCGGCGAGGACCATCGTATCGCCAAACTGTACCACCGCGGAACCAGCAGCCTGCTTCGCCAGCCGGCCGGTCTCGATGATGAGGCGGCGCCCGGCGAAATCCTGTTCGATCCGTTGTACGGTCACGTGTCAATCCGGTTCAGAGCACACCAATGCAGCGAGGGCGCCCCGCTGTGCTCGTTCGGGGCGCCCTCGCGGACCCACAGGCCTTAGTGACGGAGACCGAGCTCCTCGATCAGCGCGCGATAGGTCGGGAGGTCGCTGCGCTTGAGATACTGGAGGAGTCGGCGACGCGTACCGACCATCTTGAGCAGCCCCCGCCGGCCGTGGTGGTCCTTGGGGTGGGTGCGGAAGTGGTCGGTGAGCGAGTTGATCCGCTCCGTAAGGAGCGCGACCTGGACCCTGGTCGAGCCGGTATCGGCGTCGTGCCGGCGGTGCTTGGCGACCACGGTCTGCTTGTCGAAAGGCATACTGCGGAGGTCCTCGGGCGTTTCAGCGTATCGGTTCTATGTTAGCTCGGCAAAATAACCTACAGATGGTGAAAAGGGAAAGGGGAAACTGAAGTCAGCGGGGGCGGCGAGCTGACGGGCGCGTCAGTGCCGCCCCCGCTGACTTCAGTTTCCCCTTCCCTTTTCACCCTCCTAACAGCCTCCGGATATCGTTCGAAAACGCAAGAACCATCAGCAGCACGACCACCACCAGCCCCACCATCGTCAGGCGCTCGCGTAGAGCGACCGGAACCGGTCGTCGAATGACCGCTTCGGCGAACAGCATCACCAACTGACCCCCATCGAGGACCGGGACAGGCAGAAGATTGAGTACCGCCAGGTTGACGGAGATCAGCGCCATGAATTCCAGAAAGGGATCCAGCCCCAGGCGCGCGAACTCGCCCGCTTGCTGCGCGATCAGGATGGGCCCGCCCACGTTCGAGGCCGAGACTCGGCGCGTGAGCAGCCCCTGCACGGTGCGGACGATGAACGTCGCCGAGTTGAGCGTCGCCTCAGTGCCCGCGCGCATCGCGCCGAACAGAGTGTAAGGCTCGGTCCGCTCAGGATCCCGGAACCGAATGCCGATCCGACCCACTTGGCGGGTCTTTCCGTCGAGAGCAATCCCCTGCTCGGCCAGCGCTTTCATCGAGAGATCAAGCCGGCGACCGTCGCGCATCACTGCCATCGTCACCGGTTTGCCGGGACTGGTGTCCATGATCGCCAGAACATCGTAACGCTGGGTGACCGATTGTCCGTTCACGGCGACGATCGAATCGCCCGGCGCGATGCCAGCCTTGGCCGCCGGCCGACCGCCGACCGCCAGGTCTACCACGGCACTTCGGAACGGAAGAATCGCGCTTACCGCATGAGCCCGATCCTCGATAGCGGCTGGATGGAGGTCCAGCTTGACCTGGCGGCCATCCGCGAGATCAATCGTGACCCCCGCGTTGTTCTGCCCGGACAAGATGTGATGGACCACATCGTCCCACGACGAGACAATCTGGCCATCGACGCGTACGATCCGGTCGCCCGGCTTGAGCTTGGCGAGTGGGGCCATAGGCCCCGTCAGGCTATCGCTGAGCACCAATCCGACCGTCGTGGTTGGATCAATCGATTGACCGTGCCGGGCAGCGACGTAAGTGTAGACTGCCCAAGCGAAGACCAGGTTCATCGTGACCCCGGCGACGATCACGATCATCCGCTTCCATACCGGCTTCGCCTCGAAGACGCGATCGGCTGGCACCGGTGCCGCCGTGCCCCCTTCCAGCAACGCGCTGGTCGCGTCTTCCTCGCGGCTGGCCATCTTCACGTACCCGCCCAACGGCAGCCAGGACACCGAATACTCGGTCTCTCCCCGGCGGAAGGTCAGACGTCTGATGGGTGACCCGAGACCCAAGGAAAAGCGGTGCACGTAGATCCCGGCCCATTTTGCCGCAAGGAAGTGCCCGGCTTCGTGCACGAAGATCAGGACTCCCAGAACGACAGCCAGCGCGAGCAGTGTGATCAACACGGTCACCTCAACAGTTCATGAGCCCGCCGGCGAGCCCAGCGATCGGCAGCTCGGACGGTCTCGACGTCTGCCGCCGGCTCTTGCCGGTGGGCGTCCAGCGTTCGCTCAATTGTCTCGTGAATCCTGCCAAATGTGATACACCCATCAAGAAACGCTGCGACCGCGGTTTCGTTGGCCGCGTTAAAGACAGCAGGTGCCGTGCCGCCGGCGCGCCCAGCCGCCACACCTGCCCGGAAGGCCCGAAATACCTCAGTGCGTACCGGTTCGAAGGTGAGTGGACCAGCCGCGACAGGATCGAAGGTGCGTACCCCCCGATCCGGAAGTCGTCCCGGGTATGTCAGAGCGTACAGTATCGGCAGCTCCATGGACGGAAAGCCGAGCTGGGCGATGACGCTCCCATCGCAGAACTCGACGAAAGCATGGACAATGCTCTGCGGATGGATCACTGCCTCGAGCGCATCGTAGGGCAAGCTGAACAGGTGATGTGCCTCGATTATCTCGAGCGCCTTATTCGCCAGCGTGGCGCTGTCGATCGTGATCTTCCTGCCCATCCGCCAGGTGGGATGCTGGAGGGCCTCCGACACGCTCGCCGAAGCCACCCGGTCGGCCGGCCAGTCACGGAACGGCCCGCCCGACCCTGTGATGATCAGGCGACGGACGGCAGTTGGATGCCCCGCGACACATTGGAGCACGGCGCTGTGCTCCGAGTCGATTGGTACGATCTCGCCGCCGCCGGCTCGGGCGGCGGCCGAGACGAGGTCGCCGGCCATGACCAGCGTCTCCTTGCTCGCGAGCGCCACCCGCTTGCCGGCTTTTAGCGCAGCCAGCGTGGCGTCGAGTCCCGCAACCCCGACCACTGCGTTCACTACGATGTCGACGTCGGGATGCAGCGCAGCCTCGATCAAGACTTCGGGGCCGGTCGGATAGGGCACGCCACGCTGTGAGTCGGCCAAGCCGATAAAATCGGGCTTCCATTCGGCGGCCTGAGCCTCGAGATCGACCCGGTTGCACCCACCGGTGAGCGCCACCAATCGAAAATGCTCGCGCTGGCGCGTGAGTACGGCCAGTGTGCTCTTTCCAATGGAGCCGGTAGAGCCCAGTACAGCAACGCCTCGCATCATTGAATTCCTAATGCCCGATACAAAGCTGCGGCGGTCGGAATCACGAAGTAAAGCGAATCCAGTCGATCCAGCACGCCCCCATGCCCCGGGATCAGCTGACTCGAGTCCTTCACGCCTGCCTGTCGCTTGAATAGAGACTCGGCCAGATCACCCACCTGGCCGATGATGGAGAGCGTGCCCGCGATGATGACCAGCGCAGCGAGCGGTGTTTCGACGCCGACCCGGGGAAAGATCACAGCGTGGAACAAAGGAGCCATCAGCAGCCCCCCGATCACTCCCGCAATCCCTCCGACCTGCGTCTTACCCGGGCTCACCGTGGGAGCCAACTTGGGTCCGCCGATAGCCCGGCCGGCGAACATTGCGGCGGTATCACAAACCCAGGTAACCACCAATGGAAAGAATACCAGCCACGCGCCGGCCCACGAGCGGGTGCCGTGAGAGCCATGCCGGAGATCGATCAGGAAACTGGGGAGTGCAGCCGCGTAGGCGACGCCGAACACCGTCGTGGCGATTGCTTCGATGGGCTGGTCGCCCGGTGTGCGACGCCACAATCCCACCGTCAGCACCACAATGAGCCAGAGCGCGGCGAGATAGGGCCACATCCGGGCGACGATGCTACTGGAGTCGCCCAGCGCGAGATAGACGGCAGGTGGTAGCAGCGCTGCCCCGATCAGTCCGGGAATCTCGAGCGCGGTGCCCCCGCCGCGCTCAAACAGCCGATAAAGCTCGCGGGTGCCGAGCACGGTGACGAGCACGAGAAACGCGACGAGCGCCCAGCCGCCATACCAGGCGATACCTAACGCGAAGGGGATGGCGGCGGCGGCGAACCCGATGCGCTGAGCCAGATTGCGGTCCATCACTCAGACTTCCATGATCTCCGCTTCTTTGGCGTGCACCAGCTGATCGATCTGCTTCACGTGCTCATCGTGAACCTTCTGCACATCCTTTTCCGCCCGCTTCTCATCGTCTTCCGAGGTGTGCTGCAGCTTCTTGAGCTTCGCGATCGTCTCGGTGCGAGCGTGACGTACCGCGATGCGCCCCTCCTCAGCCAGCTTGTGTACCACCTTCACCAGTTCCTTGCGGCGCTCCTGCGACAGTGGGGGGAGTGGCACCCGGACCAGGTTTCCCTGTGTCGACGGGTTGAGCCCGAGATCGGAGTCGCGAATTGCCTTCTCGATGGCGGGCGCGAGCGCCTTGTCGAACGGCTGCACGGTGAGGAGTCTCGGTTCCGGCGCGGAGACCAGGCCGACCTGGTTGAGCGGAACCGGACTGCCATACGCTTCGACCCGCACGAGATCGAGGAATGCCGTGCTGGCCTTACCGCTGCGGATGCCGGCCAGCTCGCGCTTGGTGCTCTCCACTGCCTTGTGCATCGCCTCGCGGGCGTGCTTGGTCAGCTCGGGAATAGTGCTCATCGGACGAGGGTGCCGACCCGCTCACCCCGGAGGACCCGGGTGATCGAGCCCGGCTGGTTGATGTTGAAGACGACGATGGGCAGCTGGTTGGACTTGCAGAGACCAAAGGCATTCGCGTCCATCACTGCGTAATTCTTGACGATTGCTTCCTGATAGGTCAGCTCCGGAATGAAGGCAGCGGTCGGATCGCGCTTGGGATCGGCGGTATAGATCCCGTCGACATTGGTGGCTTTGAGAATCACCTGGGCCTCCACCTCGAGGGCCCGGAGCACACCGGCAGTGTCGGTAGAGAAGAAGGGGTTTCCGGTGCCGGCCGCAAAGATGACCAGCCGGCCTTTCTCGAGATGCCGGATCGCACGCCGCCGGATGTACGGCTCGGCAACCGATTCCATGCGGATCGCGGTCATCACTCGCGTGTCCACGCCGATTTTCTCCAGCACATCCTGCAAGGCGAGGGCATTGATCACCGTGGCCAGCATACCCATGTAATCGGCCGACACCCGGTCGACCCCTTCCCGGCTGGCGGTGGCGCCCCGCACGATGTTGCCGCCTCCCACGACCAGGCAGAGCTTGGCGCCGAGGGCGTGAACTGCCTTGATCTCTTCGGCGAAGGCCTCGATGACGTGAAAATCGAGGCCGACGCCCTTTTCGCCGGCCAGCGCCTCGCCCGACAGCTTGAGCAAGGCGCGGGAGTAGGCGAGGCCCATCAGGCCTCTCCGACCTTGAACCGGGCGAACCGGCGCACGCTCACGGCCTCGCCGACTTTGCCCGAGACCTCCTTGATGAGCTGACCAACGGTCTTGGTGTCGTCGCGCACGTAGGGCTGTTCGGTGAGCGTCCGCTCGGCGACGAACTTCTTGATCTTCCCTTCGACGATCTTGGCGCGGACGTTCTCCGGCTTGCCTTCAGCTGCGGCCTGCTCTTCGGCAATACGACGCTCCCGCTCGAGGAGATCGGCCGGAATATCCTCGGGGGCGATACCGATCGGGTCCGCTGAAGCGACGTGAAGCGCAATGTCCCGCGCGAGTTGCTGAAAGCCCTCGGTCCGGGCCACGAAATCGGTTTCGCAGTTGAGCTCGACCAGCACGCCAACCTGGCCGTTGTGGTGGATGTAGCTCACGACCACGCCCTGGGCCGCGGTTCGGCCGGCGCGCTTCTCGGCCTTCGCAATGCCCTTCTTGCGCAGGATTTCGGAGGCACGATTCATGTCGCCGCCGGACTCCTCGAGGGCCCGCTTGCAGTCCATCATACCCGCGCCGGTCCGGGCGCGGAGCTCGCTCACTTGCTTCGGTGAAATCGTCACACTCGTCATGGTCAGGTTCGATCAACGGTGAATTTGTGAAACCGCCGCTCGCAGCCCGCAGGGGCCAAGAGCGGCGGAACGCGCCCAGCTCCGACCGCCTTGTCTACGCGCCTGCGTCACCTGCTCCGCTTGGTGCGCTCTCGGCGACCTCGTCCGCGTCGGTCTTGAGCCGCGCGGCAATGGCCTCCGGCTTGGGCCGGCGCTTGCGGCGCGGCCGCCGGCGCCGCCGATCGGCCTCGGCGTCACCCTCGGTTCCGGCGTCGGTGCTGTAGGTCTCCGCCTCGAGGTCTTCGGACACCTCGCGCAGCGGCATCTGCGCGCGGGCTTCCTTGATCACGTCGCCCAAAGCGGCCGTAATCAGCGAAACCGAGCGGATGGCGTCGTCGTTCCCCGGCACCGGTACGGTGATCAGGTCGGGGTCGGCGTTGGTGTCCACGATCGCGACGACCGGAATTCCGAGCTTGTTGGCCTCGGCGATGGCAATTTTTTCCTTCTTGGCATCCACCACGAAGAGGGCGCCCGGCAGCCGCCCCATTTGCTTGATGCCCTCGAGGTTCCGGCTCAGCTTCACCCGCTCGCGCTCGAAGAGAAGCTTCTCTTTCTTGGTGTAATTCTCGAACTCGCCGTCCACGGCTCCCTGTTCCAGCTCACGGAGCCGGCGAATCTGTCGCTTCAGCGTCTGGAAATTGGTGAGGGTGCCGCCGAGCCAGCGCTCGGTGACGTAAAACGCGCCACAGGCCTGAGACTCGGCCTGCACGATGGCCTTGAGCTGTTTCTTGGTGCAGACGAAGAGCACGCCTTCGCCCTTGAGCACCACTCCGCGCAGAAGCTCCTGAGCAGCGTGGATCTGCCGCAGCGTCTTTTGAAGGTCGATGATGTAGATGCCGGAGCGTTCCGCGAAGATGAACCGGCGCATCTTCGGATTCCACCGGCGGGTCTGGTGACCAAAATGAACGCCGGCTTCGAGCAGGTCCTGCAATTGCGGCTGTGCCATGCGAACGAGCGGATCCTTCCTCTGTTAGGGTTGTGCGTCCGCCGCCTTCAACTCCTGGCTCGACCCGGAGGGCACCCCGAGCCGGGATCCGGCGGCGTGAGAGATGTCCTGCTCTAGCGCTTCGAGAACTGGAAGCGCTTCCGTGCGCCGGGACGACCCGGCTTCTTGCGCTCCACCGCGCGAGGGTCCCGAGTGAGCAGTCCTGCAGCGCGGAGCTTGATCCGGTGCTGTGTATCGGCTGAAACGAGCGCTCGCGCGACAGCGAGACGCAGGGCGCCGGCTTGCCCTGCCTGCCCGCCTCCATTCACATGGGCGCGAACGTCGAAGGCGCCGAGCGTGTCCGTGGCCGTAAACGGCTGCTGGATGTGCTGAACCAACGAGGGCCGCGGGAAGTAATCGCCGAGCGTCCGGCCATTGATGTCCCACTTCCCGGTGCCGGGCGTGAGATAGACCCGGGCGACGCTGGTCTTGCGGCGGCCCACGGCCTGCCATCGGAACTGGGGGGCAATGGCCGTCATGCGGTCACCTTGTTGGAGACGAGGGTAAACGGCTTGGGCTGCTGCGCGGCGTGCGGGTGTTCGGCGCCCGGATACACCTTGAGCTTGCCCCGCAGCTTCTGCTTGGCGAGCGAGTTCTTGGGGAGCATGCCAAACACCGCCTTCTCGATCACCCGCTCGGGATGCTTCTCGAGCAGCGTGCGCGCCGGTGTGAACCGCTCGTGGCCCATATATCCGGTGTGCCGAAAGTATTGCTTCTGGCTCATCTTTCGACCGGTCAGCCGGACCCGGGCCGCGTTGACCACGACGACGAAATCGCCCCCATCCATGTGGGGCGTAAAGGTGGGCTTGTGCTTCCCGCGAATGAGCTGTGCGACGGCGCTGGCGAGCCGGCCGAGTGGTACGTCGGCCGCGTCGACGAGATGCCAGTCATGGCTCAGGTCCGCAGGCGTAGCCGTAAACGTCTTCATCAGTCGAGCAAATCCCCTGGTCGTAAACGGGTGGCAAAGCTAGACAGCCGCAAAAGATAGCCGTTGTCCCGGAGGCAGGTCAAGCGGTTGGAGTTGCGGAAACCTGCTGGGGCTAGCGGACAACTACCCGGGTGCGGGGCCAGAAGACGGCGAAAATCGCGATAGCGAGAATGACAATACCGACGGCGAGGGGCAACACGATGAGCAGCGCGATTCGGCCGACCAGGTGATCTACCAGTCGGTCCAGGCGTTCTGAAGAGCGGTCCATCAGGCGGGTAACCAGTGCCTCGCTTTCCTTCATTGTGGCTGCTCGCTGCCGGCTCAGCTCCTGAAACACCAGATCGCGCTGCTGGTCGAGCGCGGCGAGCACCGCCATACGCTCTTCGCTTACACCCGCCAGCACCGCTTTGCGCTCAGCGGAAATGCCGGCCATGACGGCCGTGCGTTCGCCGTGCACCAGGTCGGGCGCGCCCTCGGCCACGAGCGAGATCCGGTCGACTGCCCCCGCCAGTTTCGTCGTGGCACCGAGCAGCGAGTCCACGCGGGAAGCACTGAGGGCCTGAGCTGCGAGATACTCGGCCTGCCACGAGATCTGCTTGGCGAGGGATTGTTGGAGCACCGCGACTCGGCCGTCGAGACTGCGGAGCCGCGATTGCACGTCGCCCACCGCACTGAAGAGAGAGGTTTCATCCGTTCGTATCACGCGTGCGGCCACCGACGTGACCGTGGCACGTCCGAACAGCTCATCCTCGATGGGATGACGTTCGGCCCAGGCATCCAGCTCTGCGGCCATGCTGTCTGCCCGCGCCGCCGGCAACGCGCGGGTGAAATATTCGCGTAATGCAGAGTGCGTCTCAGTCACCCGGGCGACGACGAGTGGTTGAAGGTCACCAAAGTGGGCCTTTCCTCCCCCGTCAGTGAAAAATCGGCGCTGCTGCTCCGAGAGCGCGTACAGGTCCAGCATCGAGACGAATGGGTCGAACCGGAATGCGGCATCCTGTGCTGCGGCCACGCCATTCATGCGCCACAGCATTGCGCGGCGCCTGACGTTCGGATCGTCACTGCTGTCCAGAATGACCTGGGTCGTCTGCTCGATGGTAAGCGCGAATCGACGGCTCGCCTCGAAGGCGTCGATCTGAACCCGGTCGGGGGGGAGCGTTACGCCGGCGGCAGCCATGGCCGTCGGCGGGGCGCTCCGAGTGTTCAGCGAGCACGCGGCGAGCCCCACAACGAATCCTACCAACACCAACTGTCTCGATGAGCTGCCCTGCATCGAGTGCCTCCTGCCGATCAATCGAACTCGATCAGTACCTGTCCCTTCTCTACGGCCTGCCCCGCCTGTACCCGCACGGCCCTGACCGTGCCGCCGGCCGCTGCGCGAAGCTCGTTTTCCATCTTCATGGCCTCGAGCACAAGCACGCCGGCTCCGGTCGCTACGGCCTGTCCGGTATCGACCTCCACTCGCACCACCAAGCCAGGCATGGGCGCTTTGATGACGTGCGCTCCCAACGGCTTGGCCTCCGCTGCCGCAAGCGAACGGATATAGCGAGTGCGCTCGTCGACTACCTCGACGTCACGCCACTCTCCGTTGGCTGCAATCGCCCACCGACCGCGGCTGTTCGGGCGGACGGCGAGGGTGCGTGGGCGACCGTTCACGATCAACAGACGGAGCGGCGTTCCCGGTAGAGCTTCGAACGTCGCCTGGTAGGCGGAGCCGTCGATCGTCACGCGATCGCCATCTACATCGACCGCGACCTGACGGCTGCCCAGTTCGACGAAGTATTTCATACTCGATCGAGCACCGCGACCGTTTCCACGTGAGCGGTTTGAGGAAACATGTCGAAGCTCCGTAGTTCCGCTAGGGTGAATCGAGAGCCGAGCATGCCGATGTCACGGGCCAGCGTACCCGGATCGCACGAGACATATACCATCCTCCGAGCAGAACCTGCGGCGATGGCATTGGTTACGGCCGGGGCCATTCCGGTCCGCGGAGGATTGGTGACAACCAGATCGGCATCCTTGAGGCGCGACATGACGATCTCAGCCGAGCCGGCGTGGCGGATCGCTCGAGGACCGGTCGAATCGGCGTGCGCCACTGCTCGCGGGTCTCGCTCGACGCTCTCGACCTCGGCACGCTCCTCGACCAGTAACGCCGTCGTTTCGCCGATTCCGGCGTACAGATCCCACACCCGCTGGTTTGCGAGCGGCCCCAGCCGCGATATCGCGAATCGGCGCACCCGATCTCCCATTGCCGGATGCACCTGCTCGAAAGCCGTCATCGGCGGGCCGTTGCTTCCGCCGGGACCCGCTACGATGCGAGCCACGCCCCCTTCGGGATGCCACCATAGCGTGGCGGGCGCCTTGCGCTGCTCCAGCTCGCTTGCCAAATGCTTCGCACGGGTCCACACAGTGCTTCCCCCGACATTCGCGACCAGGTGCCGCCCGCCGCTTCGATCGAGCCTGAGCACGAGCCGATCGAGACCTGCCGGGAGTAGCGACTTCACCGTCCGAATGGCGGTCCAGAGTTCCATCAACAGTTCGCCGGCGATGTGGCAGCGGCGCAGCTCGAAGATGTCCTGTGCCTGCCCGAGCGGATGCAAGCCGATCCGCCGAGCACCTGGAGTCGCGGCAAGCGTCAGCTTGGTTCGATAGCCGAATTGCGATCCCGCAGGTTCGATCTCCGGATCGGGAACGTCCAGGCGAGCCAGACGGCGAAGGGCATCACCGACGAAGCTTCGGCGCGCGGCCAGCTGCGCGCCGGTGGTGAGGTGCTGCAGCTGGCATCCGCCGCAGGAATCCTCGACATAGTGCGGACAGCGCGGCTCGATGCGGTCCGGTCCCGGCTCCAGAATCTGATCGAGTCGGGCGCGAGCGAATCGGCGGGATAGCCTCAAGCCCTTCAGCGTAACCACGTCGCCTGGAGCGGTCCGAGGTACGAATACGACCCGCCCGTCCTCCAGGTGGCCCACGCCATCGCCGCCGGCGGCAATACGCTCGATGCCGACCCGTTCGGTCATGGCAGCCGCTATTGCAAGGCTTCGAGTCTGGCTTGTTTTAGCCAGGCGCCCCCGGCGGATGGCTCCCCGTTGGTTACGACTTGGCGGCGAGTCTGCCGCTCTTCCTGTTCGGCAAGCGCTGCAGCGATGGCGAGGTCGAGATCCAGGGCCGGATCGGGAGCACCCGCGAGAAGGTCGGATCGGCGTTCGAGGAACTGGATGTCGATCTCACCAGAGCGGAAGGCGTGATCCGCCAGGAGTCGAGCGTGGAATGACTGGTTGGTGGAGACGCCGACAATCACCAGCTCGTCCAGGGCACGGGTCATGCGCCGGATGGCCTCGGGCCGGTCGCTGGCCCAGACGATCAGTTTGGCGAGCAGCGAATCGTAGTAGAGCGTGACATTGCTACCGATCTCGACGCCGCTATCCCAACGCACACCTGGACCGGCCGGCGGTCGCAGGTACTCCACCCTGCCGGTCGAGGGCAGAAACCCGTTCGCGGGATCTTCGCTCGTGATCCGGCACTCGATCGCCCAGCCATGGGGCTCGGGCCGACCAGGGGGTATCGCCATCGGGAGACCGCGGGCAATACGCAATTGCTCCCGCACCAGGTCAACCCGGTAGACCAGTTCGGTCACGGGGTGCTCGACCTGGATCCGAGTATTCATCTCGAGGAAGTAGAAGCTTCCATCGGCCGCGAGCAGGAATTCGCAGGTGCCGGCGCCACGATACTCCACCGCTTTTGCCGCGGAGACCGCTGCCGCTCCCATCGCTTCGCGCAGTGCGGGCGATACCGCCACGGAGGGTGCTTCCTCAACCAGCTTCTGGTGCCGGCGCTGAATCGAGCACTCCCGCTCACCCAGGTGCACCGTGCGTTCCTTGTCGGCGAGAACCTGGATCTCGACATGCCGCGGCGCGACAATGAGCTTCTCGATATACACTGCCGGGTCGCCGAAGGCCTTCTGGGCTTCGGACGCGGCTGACACCAGAGCACCTGCCACCTCATCGTCGCTGCGGACCACCCGCATCCCCCGTCCACCACCGCCGGCAGCGGCTTTCACCATCACCGGGTAACCGATCTCACGTGCGACGTTGCGGGCGGCCTGGGGATCGACCACCGGCTCGCGCGTTCCCGGGACGATCGGCACTCCGGCCGACTGCATCCGCCGGCGAGCCTCGGTCTTGTCCCCCATGGCTCGAATCGCCTCGGCAGGCGGACCGATCCAGGTCAACCCCGCTTCCACGACGGCGGCGGCGAATGGTGCGCGCTCGGCGAGGAAGCCATAGCCGGGATGGACGCCGTCGGCACCGCTCGCCTTTGCCGCCTGGAGCAGCCGCTCGATGTTGAGGTAGCTCTCCGCAGCAGGGGCCGGCCCGATCTCCACCGCGCGATCGGCTGCGCGGACGTACGGTGCGGCGCGGTCGGCGGCCGAGTACACAGCGATGGCTTCGAGGCCCTCTTCGTGGCAGGCTCGCACGATCCGGAGCGCAATCTCGCCCCGATTCGCTATGAGGACTCGGTTCATTGGCGAGCCGTGGGCGAGGCGGCAGGCGCGGGTGTGCCGCAGGACGCGTCAGTGAGCCCATATCGAACGGAGCCGGGCTCGCCGGGTCGGGGGGCGCTGGCCAAGCCCCACCAACCCCAGCACCCCCCGACCCGACGAGCCCGGCTCCGCACGATCAGCGAACTGCAGCGTCCGAAGGCACGCCCGCGCCTGCCGCCCCGCCCCCAGGCCGGCCAATGAGCGGAGTCCTCACAGCGGAATGTTGTCATGCTTCTTGGCCGGATTGCGATCCCGCTTGGTCGCGAGGGTGCGGAGCGCGTCGATGAGTCGGGGCCGGGTGTCGCGCGGGTCGATCACGTCGTCCACGTACCCGCGGCTGGCGGCGGCGTAAGGATTGGCGAACTTCGCGGTGTATTCCTCGGTAAACTGGGCGAGCGCCGCCGCCGGGTCCGCCGCCCGGGCGATCTCATCCTTGAACAGGATCTCCACCGCGCCCTTGGGCCCCATTACCGCGATCTCGCCCGTGGGCCACGCGAGATTCACGTCGCCGCGTATGTGCTTGGAGCTCATCACGTCGTACGCCCCGCCATACGCCTTCCGAGTGATCACAGTGAGCTTGGGCACGGTGGCTTCGCAGTACGCGAAGAGGAGCTTGGCACCGTGCTTGATGATGCCGCCGTGCTCCTGCGTCACGCCCGGCAAGAATCCCGGCACGTCCACGAACGTGACAACCGGCAGGTTGAAGCAGTCGCAGAAGCGGATGAAGCGCGCGGCCTTGGCCGACGCGACGATGTCGAGCACGCCGGCCAGTACTGCGGGTTGGTTCGCCACGATCCCGACCGATCGACCACCGAGGCGCCCAAATCCCACTACGATATTGTCTGCGTGACCCCGCTGTACCTCGAGGAAGGTTCCGTCGTCCACCACCCGGCGGATCACGTCGAGCATGTCGTAGGGCTTGGCCGAGCTCTCGGGAATCAGGTCGAGCAGCGCGTCATCGCGCCGATCGTCGGGGTCGGACGTGTTTCGGAGGGGGGCATCATCGAGATTGTTGAGCGGAAGGAACCCGACGAGGTCCCGGATCATCTGCAGACATTCGATTTCGCTGTCGCAGGTGAAGTGCGACACCCCGGACGTAGTTCCGTGCACGTCCGCGCCACCCAACTGATCGAACGTGACCTCCTCGTGTGTCACGGTTTTCACCACGTTGGGCCCCGTCACGAACATGTAGCTCACGCCCCGTACCATGAAGATGAAGTCCGTGATGGCGGGACTGTACACCGCCCCGCCGGCGCAGGGGCCGAGGATGGCCGAAATCTGGGGGACGACGCCGGATGCGAGGGTGTTCCGCAGGAAGATGTCGGCGTATCCGCCCAGCGACACGACGCCTTCCTGGATCCGGGCACCGCCGGAGTCGTTGAGCCCGATCACCGGCGCGCCGTTTCGCACGGCGAGGTCCATGATTTTGCAAATCTTCTCGGCATGGGCTTCGGAGAGTGACCCGCCAAAAACGGTGAAGTCCTGCGAGAAGGCGTACACCAGCCGCCCATCGATCCGACCATACCCCGTCACGACGCCATCGCCAGGGAAGACCTGGTCGGCGAGGCCGAAATCGGTGGCGCGATGGGTAACGAACCGGTCGAGCTCGACGAAACTCCCCTCATCGAGCAGGAGATCGAGCCGTTCGCGGGCTGTCAGCTTTCCTTTCTTGTGTTGCTGGGTGACTCGGGCGGGGCCTCCGCCCTGTTGGGCGAGCGCCTGGCGGCGATGAAGGTCTCCCAGCAGGCTGCGAGGGTCTGGCATGGACGGTGAATATAATCCCCGGCTATAGCCGACCTCTCTCCGGACGTCCTGCGCTGGCGGACGCCCGGCGCCTTCCGAGTGTAGTGGTTTCGACCTGTCATTCCTAACAGTTTCGGCAAACTGCTACGGACCGTATCCTGGGAGGTACGTCATCCCGGAGAGCCCGGATGAACGGGACGACTCCCCCCAGAGTCCTGCTGGTCGACGATTCGCGCCCGATGCTGGCGGCGCTCCAGCGCCTGCTTACGCCAGCCTTCGACGTGGTTGGCGAGGCACGGGATGGCGCCGAGGCGGTGGAGTTGACTCGGACCCTCGCTCCGGACGTTGTAGTGCTCGATGTCATGATGCCCCGCCAGAGTGGGATCGAGGCAGCGCGGCAGATACTGGCGTCGGGTGCCAAGGTCGCCATCGTTATGCTCTCTGTCATTGATGACCCGGTCATCGTGGCCGCAGCACTCCAAGGCGGGGCCGTGGGCTACATCCTGAAGGCTCGCGCCGGCATCGATCTCGAGCCGGCGATTCGGGCGGCGCTCGCCGGGCAGACAATGCTCTCGCCTGGCCTGGTGACTGCGCTGGCGACGAGTCGGGGGATAGCCTAGGCGCACCGCGAGACCTAAAGGAGAACTCGATGTCATGTCGGCGGAGCTGTCCTCGCGCCGCACCGGACTCTCCTTCCAGCGAACCCGGATGAGCGCGGACCGTACGCTCATGTCGATCATGCGCACTTCCCTGTCCC
>Ga0114129_10000426_pt1 | contig 50026 bp, 42 predicted proteins | sample RhiMetdeltSRZDD1_FD_80071 | JGI IMG/M metagenome (GOLD analysis project Ga0114129, IMG submission 80071) | Populus rhizosphere microbial communities from Tennessee, USA - Rhizosphere MetaG P. deltoides SRZDD1 (version 2) (version 2) | ecosystem: Host-associated > Plants > Roots > Rhizosphere >...
GATTTGGGATTCGGGATTCGTGACGCGCGGGGATTCGTGATTCGGAAACACCATTAATCCCTCCTGCCGGAAATCCCACGTCACACATCACAAGCCGCCACGAATCCCAAATCCCGAATCCCAAATCACGACCGTATAATTCCGCCGTGGACGACCGCGCAGCCGCATTGGCCCGTCTGTTCGACGGGACGCAGGAAGGCGTCTACATCGGCCGGATTGGGCCGGACTCTTCATCCACATTCGCGGCGAATCCGCATCTGAAGCTCATGCTCGGGTTTCCGAGCGAAGCGCCGGAAGCGAGCGTCCGGCCGTTCGATCGATTCGTCGATCCGCAGGCGCGCGCCGCGCTCTTCGAGCGGCTCGCGAGCGACGGATCCGTCAGCGCGTACCTGCTGCGGCTGCGCCGCGCCGATGGCACGCCGATCTGGGTGGAGCTGACGGCGCGCGCCGAGGCCGAACCGGCCGACGCGAACGGCGCGAGCGCGAAACCGCCTGGCCTGCGCATCGAAGCCCTGATGCGGGACGTCACCGAGCGCAAGAAGCTCGACGACCAGACGAAGGACCTCTACCACCAGCTGCTGCAGGCGGAAAAGATGGCGGCGCTCGGCCAGACGATTTCGGGCGTCGCGCACGAGCTGAACAACCCGCTGGCGACGATCTTCAGCTGGGCGGAGCGGCTGTCGCAGCGGCCGGGGCTCGACGATTCATCGCGCCGCGGGCTCGAAACGATCCTCTCGGAGTCCGAGCGCGCCGCGCGGATCGTCAGGAATCTGCTGACGTTCGCGCGCAAGCGGCAGACGACCCGCGCGATGGTCGACATCAACCAGGTCACCCGCGAAACGCTGGCCCTGCGCGCGTACGAGCAGCGCGTGACGAACATCTCCGTCGTCGACGCGCTCGCGGCAGGGCTGCCGCAGGTCTTTGCCGATCGCCATCAGATTCAGCAGGTCCTGTTGAACCTGGTCATCAACGCCGAGCAGGCGATGCTGACGGCGAACGGGCGCGGGACGCTGGTCGTGCGGACGTGGCACGACGCCGACCAGGAATCGGTGGTGCTCGAGATCAACGATGACGGCCCCGGCATTCCCGACGATCTGCAGCCCAAGATCTTCGACCCGTTCTTCACCACGAAGGAGGTCGGCAAGGGCACCGGTCTCGGCCTGACCGTCGCCTACGCGATCATTCAGGAGCATGGCGGCCGCATTCGCCTCGACTCGCGGCCGACCGCCGGCGCCTCGTTCTACGTGGAGCTGCCGGTCGCCGGTACGAAGTTCGCGGCGACGGCACCGCCGCGCACGATGACGCGGGATGCGCCCGACGCCGCCGGCTCGTCGATTCTCGTCGTCGAGGACGAAGCGAAGCTCGCGAGCGCCGTCCTCGACTCGCTGCGCGACGCCGGCTACGTCGTCGACCACGCGAGCGACGGCGAGAAAGCGCTCGAACGGATCGCCGAGCGCGCGTTCGATCTCGTGATCTGTGACTTGAAGATGCCGCGGATGGACGGGCAGACGTTCTATCGGCAGCTGGCGGCGACCGCGCCGGCGCTGTCGAAGCGCGTCGTGTTCGTGACCGGCGACGTCGTCGGCACCGATGCGGAGGGGTTTCTCAGCGAGAGCGGCTGCCGATGGCTCGCCAAGCCGTTTCGACTGGGCGATCTGCTGCGAGCTGTTCGAGAGGGATTAGCGTAACAGCACGACCACGGTGGTCACGGAGAACGACGGGGGTCACGGAGAACCATGCTCCGTATATCCTCCTCGATCTGCCGTGCACTCCGTGGTGTCGCTTCTCATCGTGCCGCAGCGACGGCGTGCCGCGGCCGCGCGACGGGCTTCAGCGCAGCCTTGGCCTGAGTCTTCTTCGCAATCTTCTTGTAGGGCAGCACGACGGCGTGCGCCTGCGCGGCGGGCTGCGCCGCCACGGCGGGCGCGGGCGCCACGGCCGCCTTCGCCATCACCGGCTTGATCGTCGCGAACTCGAGGAGCTGCCGCCGCATCTCGGCTACCTTCTGCGGATTCATGTCGCCGAGCGCGTCGCGTAACCGGCGGATCGCGCGCGCGTGGAGCTGCGACACGCGGGATTCGTTCACGCCGATCTCGGCGCCGATCTGTTTCATCGTGACTTCACCGTAGTAATACAGGCCGATCACCTTGCGCTCGCGCCAGGGCAGGGATTGAATCGCCGCGCGCACGCGCTCGCGCGTCTCGGTTTTTTCATACGCGGTGTCCGGCGCGTCGGGCTCGGACGGCACCAGCGCGGTCGGCAGCGAGCTCTCGCCCATGTGCTCGCCGGTCGCGAGCGGCGACGTCGCCTCGATGGTGTTGATACGGACGATCGTGCGGCTCAGACGCTTTTCATCGGACCCGACGCGCGCCGCGAGGTCGGCAAGCGACGGCTCGTGGCCCAGTTCACGCCGCAGCGCTTCGCGCGCCGCATCGAGCTCGCGGCGCTGGCGGCGGACGCCGCGCGGCCACGCATCGCGCCGGAGGGCGTCAATCATCGCGCCCCGGACGCGCCGTTCGGCGAACGTCTCGAACTTGATCCCCCGACCCTCGTCGAACCGGTGCGCGGCATCGATCAGCCCCAGCACGCCGTCCTGGACCAGATCGCCGATGTCGATCGAATTGGGCATCGACGCGGCCATCCGCCGCGCCAGCGCTTCGACGAACGGCAGACCGGCAACGACGCGGCGGTTCTGATGGGCGGCGACAGGCTGGGCGCGCATGCTTCAGGCTCCTTATCGGGGTCGTGGTCCGTCTTTGAACTCGAACGAACCTCCTGTCCCCGTGTTGCAGACGGGTGCGCGCTATCGCAACCGAGGTACCAACTGCAGAGCCCGTGTTCCGGTGTACGGCACGAAATGGCCACGCCGTCAGCTAAGTGCCTTGTTTAGCGCTGATTTACCGGCGTGGTTCGAACTGGAACTGACGAAGAACGTTGGGTCGGAAGACCGTCTCAATCGTCAATTATTTGACGACGACCACGGATTCCCCGACATGTTTTTGACGTGGGTATTACAGTTTTGAAATTGAATTACTGAAGCCCTATCGAACCGGCCGCGGCGAGGCGACGAATTTCCGTCGCGGTTGCCATTGCGTCGAGTGCGCCCGACACGACCTGCGCCGCGCGGGTGCGGCTGGCATCGTCGACCGCTTTGGACTCGAGCAGCTCGGCGTGGGCGAGGATGATTCCGAGCTGGTTGTTCAGGCGATGAAAGAGGAGACGCAATTCGGGCGTTTCATCCATCGGTCCCCTCGCCCGTAATTCCTCGACGGTGAACGCACGCGGCATCAGGCCTGGTTGCGGCCTTCCGCCTGCCACATGCTGCCCTGCGCCGGCTGCCGGTTGGTGTTGTTCGGATCGCGCCACAGCGTGTCGACGAAGATGCGAACCGATCCACCTGCCGTCCGGACGTATTCGATCTTCCCGCTCGACAGCCAGTTGTAGATCGTCCGGCGGCTCACTCCGACCAACTCGCAGGCTTTCATGATCGAAATCGTTTTACGTTCCACGTACTGCCTCCGGTTAGGTCTATCGGAGGGAGGCGGGCCCGGGTTTAGGGACTACGGTTACGGCTCGAGACCGGCGATCGCGGCGCGCCCCATCGCGAGTACCGCCTCGATCGTCGACCCGCCGACATGGGGTGTTCCGACAAAATTCGGCAGCCGCAGCAACGTGGTGTCAGTCGGTGGCTCGATCCTGAACACATCGAACGCCGCGCCGCCAAGTTTGTGATCGATCAGCGCACGCCCGACGGCCTGTTCGTCGACGATTCCGCCGCGGGCGGTGTTGATCAGGAACGCGGTCGTCTTCATGCACGCGAGCTCGGCGGCACCGATCATCCCTCGCGTGGAGTTATCGAGCGGAACGTGCAGCGTGATGACGTCCGATTCGCGGAGCAGCTCGTCCAGACCGACGGGCACCACGCCGGTCTCTCGATAGAAATCGCCGTAGGACTGAATGTCGTAGGCGAGCACGCGGGCGCCGAACGAGCGGCAGAGGCGCGCGACGGTCTGACCGACGTTGCCGCAGCCGACGAGGCCGATCGTGGCCGACGAAAGCTGGCGGCCGCCGCCGCGCGTCCAGACGCCGTCGCGGATTTCCCGCGCGAGCGGTATCAGGTTCCGTGCGAGCGCCAGCATGAACGCGATCGTCAGCTCGGCGACCGACTGCCTGTTCACGCCGGGCGTCCATCGAATCGCCACACCGTGGCGGCGCGCCGCATCGAAATCGATCGAGTCGATGCCGACGCCGTACTTGCTCACCACGCGAAGCTCCGGCAGGCGCGCGAAGATCGATTCGTCGAGCACTTCGAGACCGGTGATCGCTTTGTCGTGCCTGCGAAGAAAATCGACGAGGGCGTCGCCGGCGAGCGGGTGCCCGGTGTCGTTGAACACGGAGTCGGGATAGCGAGCGAGCAGCTCGTCCCGCAGCGTCGGATTTCGAGGAAACGAATGGGACGCGACCGCAACCGCCTTCCGCACCGTTGCCATCGTACCGCCAAACTGGACAGTAAGGTCACCGCGTGTCAAAATCTTGGCACCTGCGTCTAAATGCCTGATACCCAAAAACATCTCCTGCTCGTCGAGGACGAGACACCGCTTCGCCAGGCCATTGCCGAGCAGCTGACCGACCGCGGGTATCGCGTCGAGCAGGCCGATTCCGGCGAGGCGGCGATCGCTCGCCTGGCTGAGTTCGCATTCGACGTTCTCATCACCGACCTGCGTCTTCCGGGTCTCGACGGCTCAGCGCTCGTAAAGACCGCCGTCAGCCGCTACCCGAACATCGTGGCGATCGTCGTCACCGGCTTCGGCACCATGAAAGATGCGGTGGAAGCCATCAGAAGCGGCGCGTACGACTTCGTGAGCAAGCCGTTTCAGATCGACGAGCTGCTGCACGTGCTCGACTCGGCGCTGGAACAGCGGCGGCTGAAATCGGAGAACGCGTATCTGCGATCGCAACTCCAGGAGCGCTATCGCTTCGAGGGCATCGTCGGGAAGAGTCCCGCGATGCAGAAGCTGTTTCAGCTGCTCGAGACGGTCGCGCCGACGAACAGCACGATTCTCATCACGGGGGAGACCGGAACTGGAAAAGAAGTCGTCGCGCGCGCGATTCATCACAACAGCTCGCGGCGCCTGCATCGCTTCGTCGCGCTCAACTGCGGCGCGATTCCGGAGACGCTGCTCGAGGCGGAGCTCTTCGGCCACGTCCGCGGCGCGTTCACCGGCGCGATCGGCAACCGTCAGGGGCGCTTCGAGCAGGCGCACAAAGGGACATTGTTCCTCGACGAGGTCGGCACGATGAGCCCCGCGCTGCAGATGAAGCTGCTGCGCGCGCTGCAGGAGCGCGAGTTCGAGCGCATCGGCGACTCCCACACGATCAAAGTCGACGTGCGCGTCATCGGCGCAACCAACAGCGACCTGATAAAGATGGTCGCGATCGGAAGCTTCCGCGAAGACTTGTACTATCGCCTCAACGTCATCCCCGTTCAGCTGCCGCCGCTGCGCGAGCGCAAGGAAGACATCCCGCTTCTGGTCCGCCATTTTCTCGACAAGCTCGCGGAATCGACGCCTTCGTCCCGCACGATCACGGCGTCGCAGGACGCGATGCGGCGGCTCATGGCGTACCAGTGGCCCGGCAACGTCCGTCAGCTCGAGAACGCGATCGAGCGCGCGGTCGCGTTCAGCGGCGGCCGCGGTCAGATTGACGTCGACGATCTGCCGATCGAGACTCAGCCTGCCGACGCGGCCACCGTTGCGTCCGACGTATCACTGCCCGAGGACGGCATGGACCTCGACGTCTACATCGCCAGCATCGAGCGGGAGCTCATCATGCGCTCGCTGGAACGCACCGCCGGCAACAAGGGCGCGGCCGCGAAGCTGCTCAACCTGAAGCGCACCACCCTCGTCGAAAAGCTGAAGCGCCTCGAGCGGACCCTGCGACAATAGAGCTCGTGCCGCCGCGCTTCATGTACTGGACGATCCTGATCGACAACAGGCCGACGGCGTTTCGCGCGCGCGAATCGCAGGAGCTCCTGCCGACGCTCAACCAGCTGAAACGGACCAACAAGGACGTCGCGATGAAATGGTTCGCGCGCGGGCGGCTGTGGGAGTCGCAGGAACAGGAGCGCGCGGATTTTCAGCAGCGGAGAACGCTCCGGCAAGAGTCCCGGCCGCGCGCGGCCGGCCGGCCGGGAGGTGCCGAGCGGCGCGGCAAGGACTGGCGACCCGGCGGCGAGCACAAAGATCCGCGCGCGCGATTCGCGAAAACCAAGAATTCACGCGCTCGGCTCGAGAAGAAGAAGAAGAGAAGTCCGTTCGAGGAGCACCGGCCGCCCAGGCGGCGCGGTCCGGATCGCCGTGCACCCGATCGGCCATCGCCGGACCGGGCGCCGCGGCGCGAACAGCAGCCTGCGCCGGTGCCGCCACGTGATCCGATGCCGGAACCGCCGCCGCGGCCTGAGCAGATCATCGGCAAGAAAGAGCCGCCCGAGAACAGCTAGGCCGGCGTGTCTTCCTTGAGTCCGAGCGCGCGCATGACGCGCGTCACGAGGCCGGGCTGGTCCGACCCGCGCGAGTCCGCTCTCGCGAGGACGTCGAGGCATTCCGCGACGGATCGCACGATGCCAATCCCGAGCCGCTTCGACGCGGCCGGCAGGTCCTTTCCCTCTTCACGCCAGATCAGAATCGCGCGAGCGCTCGAATCGACGGTGACGTCGAGGCAATTCTCGACCCGGTCGTCGACGACGATGTCGAGGTCGAGCGCGGCGGCGACGCGGCCGCGCGATCCCTGCACGACGAACACGCTCGGCAGCTCGAACCCCTTCGCCTGAAGCCATCGCTGGCTTTGAACCTGCGGTGTGGCGCCGAAGGATTCCGGCCGCCTGGTGATGAAGATGACTTCCCATCGCCGTTCGAGCGCCATCTCGCCGAGACGCGCGACGGCGCCAGGCTCGATTTCACCGAGCGTTTCCCAGAAGTCGTCGATGGATTGCACGTGCTGCCAGAGCTGGTGCTGCTGCCGCGGAGAAAGGTCCAGCTTGGTTTCCGGGGCCGCCTGTTCGTCTTCAGGCTCCGGGCTCGGCACGCGGCGCGCGACGCGATCGCCGAAGAGCGCTTCCGCGTGGCGCGCCAGCGCCCCGTCCATATCGGCGAGGACTCCGTCGAGGTCGAATCCAATCCGCAGCGACATCGTGCGTCGACGTTACCACTTAAAACCCGTAAGTGATAGCCACGCCCAGCCTCACGCCTTCGTACTCGTGGCGCGCGACCTCTGACGTTCTGCGCTGCCTGTCGGCGTTCACGCCGATGCGGACGTCTGGGCGCATGTGGTAGCCGACTCCGCCTCCGTAGAAATGCACTTTGTCGGTGCGGTCGACGAGAAGGGCAAGGACGTCGGTTCGATTGCGATAGTCCAGCGTCTGAAAGCCGGCGCGCCCGACGAAGTCGACGGGGCCGAAGATCTGCTGGGCAATGCTGCCGGACACGCCGGTCTCGAGATAGTACGGCTGGTTGACGTCGTACGAATACGCGACGTCGCGGCCCACGCGGACGGCGAATCGCGTGATGTCGAGCAGCGTGTACGACAAGTCGACGGCGACCGTCGCGCCCCTGAATTCCGGCAGTCCCGGCAGCTGCGGCTGGAAATCGCGATAGCCGAACTTCGCGGAGCCCTTGATCAGCGCGGCAGGATCGAGGCTGACGCCGAGCGTTGTCGTCGTGGAGTTCGAATTCCGCAGCGGTGAGAACTCGAACCGCTCCTCGATGCGACCGACGTCGAGCGTGATCGCGGTGAGCGGCGTGAGCTGGTGACGCACGGTCAGCGCGCCCTCGGTGGCGGTCCGGTTCAGCTCCGTCCGCAGGCTCGCGTTCCTGAAGACGGCGTCCGCGTCGAAATCAAGCCGCCGGCGGCTCCCCCGCACGCCGACGAACGTCCTGGACAACGCGCGGAGCTCCGCGCTGCCCTTCGCTTCCAGGTCGGTCCGGCGGGCGCGCGTGTCGATCTCATAACCGGGCCGATCGCGCACGTTGCGGTACGTGCCGCCGGCGCTGAACGCCACGCGGGTCAGCGGCACGAGCCAGCCGAGCGCGACGGTGTTGCTCGTGGAGCGCTCGCTGACGTAGTCCTTGAACCACACGACGTCTTCCCGCACGTTCCCGACGACCCACGTGCGCGCCATCTTCATCCACAGATCGGTCTTCGGCGAAAACGTGAGGGTCACGTCACGCTTGGCGCGGTCCGACGGCTCGTTGAAGACGTTCGTGTCGATGCCGACGTTGCTCAGCTCGACGGTCGGATTGAACAGCACGGGACCGACGCGCACGCGCGCTTTCGAGGCGTCCGGTTCGGTCATCTGTGCGGCGGCGATCGTCGCGTGAACGAGCGACGCGACGAGCATGGCAGCGGCAATCGCGGCGGACCGTCGCGTCATGCCGGCGTGCACCTGATGTGGACCCAAGGCGTCACGCCACGCTGTTCTCGATCAGCTGACAGAGGATGTGCAGAATCGTGCGGTGAACTTCCTGAACGCGCGCCGTCGACGCCGCCGGAACGGTGATGCAGATCGACGCCTGCGCCGAGGAAACCGGTCTGGCGCCAACGAGCGCGATGGTCGTCATGCCCTGCCGCGAAGCCTGTGCGAGCCCGGCGATCACGTTGCGCGACGCTCCACTCGTGGTGATGCCGAGCGCGACGTCGCCCGCCCGGCCGAGCGCCTCGATTTGCCGCGAGAAGACGCGGCTGTAGTCGTCGTCGTTGGCGACACTCGTCAAAATACTGGTATCGGTCGTGAGGGCCACGGCCGCCAGTGCCGCGCGCTGAAACCGAAACCGGTTCACGAGCTCCGCCGCGAAATGCTGTGAGTCGGCCGCGCTGCCGCCGTTTCCGAAGACGAGCACCTTGCCGCCGGCGCCAAGCGCCTGCTGCATCGACGCCGCGGCCTCGTGAATCGAGGCGGCGGACGTCGCGAGCGCCGCATGGTGCGCGGCGATGGTCTCGGCGAACACGTCTGCGATCTCGCGCCGGCTTCGCGCTTCCGAGGCTTCGGCGGGCCTCGCCGGAGCTCGCGCCGTCTTCTGGCGCGCGGAGGCGCGTCGCGACTTCGTCAACGCGAAGGTACCGTGTCGGCCGGTCTGAACCGGCCGCTGCCGTCGGGATCGATTTCCGTGCGAACCGTTCCATCCGCCGCGTAGATCAGTCGCCGGTCCGGCCTGCCTCGGTGAGAAGTGTCGAAGGCGACCATGACGAGCCGTTCGCCCTCGTAGGTTTCCCATTTGTCAATCGCGCCGTCGCCGTCGGTGTCTTCCTCGGCTGCGGTCAGGCTTCCGTGCGAGTACCGCTCGACCCGCGAGATCCGGCCGTCGCGCCGCGTGGAAATCTCGATCCGAATGATGTTGCCGTCGGCATCGGCGTAGGACCAGGCGTCCTCTCTTCCGTCGTTCTGGCGCGACGCGCCGACCTTCACGATCTTTTGGTCCGGCCCGTAATGCTCCCAGCGATCGGGCTTGCCGTCACCGTCCGTGTCGATTTCGATGCGCACGACGCGCGAGCCGTCCATGTAGCTCCACATGTCGACTTTGCCGTCGCCGTTCGAGTCGTACTTCAGGAGCTGCAGCTTTCCGGTTTTCTTGTCGTACTCGGGCGTGATGCGCGAGCTGTCCGCCGTCGATTTGCTGCAGGCAATCAGCAGCGAGACGGCGAGTGCCGTCGGGACGGACCGCCAGCCTGAGAAGGTCAAACGGTCGCGGCGATCGGAGCGCCGCAGCCGAAGAACGTCGCGATGATGTCGCGCAGCTGTGACAGCGAGTCGGCGGTGTTGATAGCGGTTCGCAGATGCGAACCGTTGTCGAGCCCCTTCGTGTAGTACGAGCCGAGCGCGCGAATCTTGTTGATGACCCAGCGATCGTGCGACATGGCACGCGCGTCGTCGACACGCTCGTTCGCCAGCTGATCGATGTAACGCAGCAGGAACTCGCCGCGTTCGGCCGGATCGATGTCGCGCGGCCGGCGGCCCGCCGCAAGCTCCTGCGCCTGCGCGAGGATCCAGGGATTCCGCAGCACGCCTCGGCCGACGAGCACGCCTTCGATGCCGCGATTCAGACGCTCGACGATCTGCTCCGGTTCGACGCAGTCGCCGCTGCCGAACACCGGGATGCGCAGCGATTCCGCCACCCGCGTGACGAGGTCCCAGTCGGCGGATCCGCTGTAGCTCTGCTCGGCGGTCCGGCCGTGGACGGCGACAGCCGCCGCGCCCGCATCTTCCACCATCCGCGCCAGCGTCGGCGCGTTGCGATCCGCGTCGTTCCAGCCGGCGCGCATTTTCACGGTCACCGGGATCCTGACCGCCTTCGTCATCGCGCCGATCACGGCGGCGGCGTGCGCCGGCTCGCGCATCAGGCTGCAGCCCGCGTTGTGCTTCGCGATCTTCGGGACCGGACAGCCCATATTGACGTCGACGATGTCGGCGCCCATGCCTTCGACGATCTGCGCGGCGGCCGCCATCTTCTCGGGGTCGCCGCCGAAGATCTGGATGGAGATCGGCCGCTCCTCGTCCGTGTACTCGGCGTACTCGAGCGTGCGATCGATCCCGCGAACGAGCCCTTCCGAGCTGACCATCTCGGTCACGACGAGGCCGCAGCCGCCGTGCCGTTTGACCAGGCGGCGGAAGGCCGAGTCGGTCATGCCGGCCATCGGCGCGATCGCGAACGGCGACGGGAGCGCGACAGAACCTATCTTCATCGTCAGTACGGCTTCACGTCGGCGGCGTCGACTTCCACCGTCACGGCCTGTCCGATCAAATCGACCGACAGGACCAGGCGCGCCTTCAGCGAATCCTTCCGCATCAACCGGCCGATCACGCCGCGCAGGGGTCCGTGCGTGACCTCGACCATCATCCCTTCGCGAATCATCGGGCACGGATCGTACTGCAGCTCGCTGCCGACGAGCAGGCGGATGCTCTCGACCTCGTACTCGGGGATCGGCGCCGGCTTCCCCTCGAACGAGACGATGCTGACCACGCCGGTGCACTTCAGGATCGGCAGAGTGTCAATCGGATCGAACCGCGCGAAGCAATAGCCCGGGAAGAGCGGCCACGCGATCTTCTTCTTCCGATCCTTCCAGCGGCTCCAGCGTGTAATCGTGGGCAGAAACGCGTCGACGTGCTTGCGTTCGAGCTGATCGCGCACGACCTGTTCGTGGCGCGAGCGGGTCCAGATCGCGAACCACTGGGCGTCGGGCGTGATTCGGGACTCGCGGCTCGGGACGTCGACGGACACCGTCAATGCGCCGGCGCCGCAGCCGCCTGCTGCTTCAATCCCTCTTCGAACGCCTTCTTCACATCAGGGTTCTTCCACTCGATGATCGCCTGGGCGCGGAGTTTGTCGAGGTACTTCAGGTATTCGCCCTTGCGTTTGTCCGTGAACACGCGCTCCCCGATCTGCTCCTTCGCTTCATCGAACCCCAGCGTCTTCGTCTCGCTTTTCGATTCGAGCTTCAGAATCTGGAAGCCGCGCGCCGTTCGAATCGGCTCGGTGACGTCGCCGACCTTCATCGCCTCGATGATCCGGCGGAGGTCCGGCGAGATGTCGAGGATGCTGAGCGGCCCGATCAGCCCGCCGTTCGCCTTCGACGCGGAGTCGGAGACTTCGGCCGCGACGGTCTCGAACGGTTCCTTGCCGGTCGTCACCCGGCCGCGGATTTTCTCGACGCGCTCCTTCGCCGATTCTTCGGCGGCGACGTTCACGCCGCGCGCGTCGGCGGCAATCGACACGAGGATTTCGCGCAGCGTCACGGTGGGCGGCGTCGTGAACTCGCTCATGTGCGAGTCGTAGTACGCGTGCGCCTCGGTCTCGGTGACGCCAATCTTTCCGAGCACCTCGTTCTGCTCGACGCGCTGCCGGATCATCTGCCGCTCCAGCGTGCGCCGCAGATCGGCCATCGTCATGTTTTCGGCCTTGAGCGCCGCCTGGAACTGCTCTTCCGTTTCGATCTTGTTTTCTTTCTTGATGTTGTCGACGATGCTCTTGAACTGCTCGTTGCTGAGCGTATAGCCGAGCTCCTTGCCCCGCTGCACGACCAGCATCTCGTTCACGACGTCGACGAGAATCGACGGTGTGATCTCGTCCAGCGCCTTGCGGAGCTGTTGGTTGCCCGCATCGTTCTTGAGATCGATTTGCTGGCCGCGCTGCCTCAGCACCTGGATCTGTCGCTGCTCGAGGTCGGTCTTCGTAAAGATCTCGCCGTTCACCTTCACGAGGATCTGCTCGATGATGTCGGCGCGCACGCCGGCGGTCAGCGCGACGATGCACGCGGCGGCGACTGCTGTTTTGATGCTCATAACTGACTGAAAGAGAATATTTTACCCTTGGGCGAGCAAGTCGCTCAACAATCCGCCGACGCGCTCGAACACGCCGCCCGGCGCACGCGGATCTTCCCTGGCGGGGCGCGTCATCTCCGCCTTCGTGAACCCCGGCCTGACCTCGGTTTCCCGCGCCCGAGCGACCCACCAGCTCGGAGCGTGGCCCTTCAAGGGCTCTCGGCCACGCCTGACGGGATTCGGGACTGGGGACTTGGGATTCGTGGTCGCCGGGACCGGCCGAACCCCGAATCCCGACTCCCGACTCCCGTCCAGATTCAATTTGAGACCGCTAGGCGGGACGAGCGTCAGCTCCGGACGCTGCCGCACCAGCGCCACGAGGCGGACGGGATCGACCTTCGCCTGCGGTCTGAACTTTAAGACGACGACGCGCGCGTCGCGGTCGATGGTGTCGATGCCGAGCCGATCGGCCATGACGCGAATCCGGCCGTAGTCGGCAAGGTTGAGCACCGAGGCCGGCAGGGGCCCGTATCGATCCGCCGCTTCCTCCAGGACCCGATCGATCTCGTCGTCGGATCGGGCCGCCGCGACTTTCCGGTAGAGCATCAGCCGCTGGTTCATGTCCGGCACATAAGCCGAATCGATTCGGAGATCCACGCGCAGGTTGACCGTCGCGCGGACGTCGTCCTCGATCTCTTCGCCCTTGAGCTCGCGGACAGTCTGCTCGAGCAGCTTCATGTACATCTCGAAGCCGACCGCATCGATCTGTCCGCTCTGCTCGCCGCCGAGCAGGTTGCCGGCGCCGCGGATCTCGAGATCGAGCGCGGCGACACGGAATCCGCTGCCGAGATCGCTGAACTCCTTGATCGCGGCGAGACGCTTCTTCGCGACCGGCGATAGGTTTTCCTCTGGAGGAATGAGAAGGTACGCGTACGCCGGACGGTCGGAGCGGCCGACCCGCCCGCGCAGCTGATAGAGCTGCGACAGCCCGTATCGATCCGCGCGGTTGATGATGATCGTGTTCGCGTTCGGAATGTCGAGGCCGTTCTCGACGATGGTCGTGGCCAGCAGCACGTCGAACTTGCGCCCGATGAAGTCGAGCATCGCGCGCTCGAGCTGGTCCTCGTCCATCTGCCCGTGGCCGACGACGATCCGCGCTTCGGGGACGAGGCGCTGAAGCAGGTCGCCGATCGAGAAGATCGATTCGACGCGGTTGTGGACGAAGTACACCTGGCCGCCGCGTTCGAGCTCGTTCCTGAGCGCACGGCTGATGACGCCCTGATCGAACTTGACGACGTTCGTCTGAATCGACAGACGATCTTTGGGCGGCGTCTCGATGATCGACATGTCGCGGATGCCGACGAGCGACATGTTCAGCGTCCGCGGTATCGGCGTCGCGCTCATCGTGAGCACGTCGACTTTCTTCTTCAGCTGCTTGATCTTTTCCTTGTGCGCGACGCCGAACCGCTGCTCCTCGTCGACCACGAGGAGCCCGAGATCGCGGAACTGCACGTCCTTCGAGAGCAGCCGATGCGTGCCGACAATGATGTCGACCTTTCCGGCCGCAAGGTCGGCGACGACTTCCTTCTGCTCCGCTTTGGATCGGAAGCGGCTCACCATGTCGATCCGGACGGGGAAGCCGGCAAAACGCTCCCTCAGCGTCTTCTGGTGCTGAAATGTGAGGACTGTGGTTGGCGCGAGGACGGCGACCTGCTGCCCGTCCATCACGGCCTTGAAGGCCGCGCGCATCGCGACCTCCGTCTTGCCGTACCCGACGTCGCCGCAGAGCAGCCGATCCATCGGCGTCGGCGATTCCATGTCGCGCTTGATGTCGGCGATCGCCGTGTTCTGATCGGGCGTCAGCTCGTACTCGAAGGCATCCTCGAATTCCTGTTGCCAGTGCGAATCGAGCGAGAACGCGTGGCCCGGCACCGCCTTGCGCGCGGCGTAGAGCTTCAGCAGCTCCTCGGCCATGTCGCGCATGGCCTTCTTGACGCGCGTCTTGGCGCGCTCCCACGACGTGCCGCCAAGCTTGTCGATCGGCGGCCGCGTCGCGCCGGTGTACTTCTGGACGAGATCCAGCCGCTCGACCGGCACGAAGAGCTTGTCGTCACCCGCGTACCGGAGCTCGAGAAATTCCTGGACGCTGTCCCCGATGCCGATCTGCTTCAGGCCGACGAACACGCCGATGCCGTGGTCGACGTGCACGATCAGATCGCCGACTTTGAGGTCGCGCAGATCCGAGAGAAACGCCTTGGTCGCGGATCGCCGGCGCTCGGCCGCGCGCCGCTCTTCCTCGAAGACGTCCGGCTCGGCGTAGACCTGGAGGCCGGCATCGGGCAGCCGAAAACCGCGCGAGAGCGCGCCGACCGCGACGAGAACCGCCGCGTAGCGCGCGTCCTCCGCACGCTCGACCGGAATCGCGAAAACGTCGTACTCCTTGAGCAGCTCGACCGTGCGCTCGGCGCGCCCCGGTGTCGCGGCGACGAACATCGTCGTCTCGCCTGCGGCGTGCAGCCGGCGGATCTCCGTCACCCAGTCAGCGACTCGGCCGCGCATCTCAATGGCCGGCTGGCACCGGATACGAACGTGGTGTCCGCCTTTAGGCGGACCGGGATCGAGATCGTCCTCAAGACCGAGCTCGGAAAGCGTGGTCGCCTGATCGAGCCGCGCGGCGACGGTGTCCCAGTCCAGCAACAGCTCGGACGGCAGCGGCACGTCTGACGGCACAGTCCGCTGTGCATTCCCGGACCGAACGGCGCTCCGGCGCCGCGCCTTCAGCTCCGCCCGATCCGCCGCGATATCCGCATCGTCTTCCTCGCTGAGCTCCTCCCACTCGGCCTCGGTCAAGTCGACGTCGGCGTCGGCTCCGGTGGCATGCACGTAGCTGCGATTAATCTGTTCCAGGAGCTTCGCGGCGTGCGCATCGACCTCGTCGCGTTCGGACACGATGACGCGCGACTCGCGTGCCCGCGACAGGTAGTCGAGCACGGTCGCGCGCCGGTCGTCGTCGAGCACGTCGCGCAGGGGCACAACCGCGACCTGATCGACCGGCGCAATCGATCGCTGCGTCGACGGATCGTACGTTCGCAGCGTTTCGATCGTGTCGCCGACGAACTCGAGACGAACCGGATGCGCGGCGCCGGCGGGAAAGATGTCGAGAATGCCGCCTCGAACCGCGAACTCGCCGTGCTCGTCCGCGGGATCCTCACGGCTGAAGCCGGCATCGACGAGCAGTTCGCCGAGATCGGTCGGCGAGATCTCCTGACCGGGCCTCAGCTCGATCGCGGCGTTCATGAGCCGATCGGGTCCGGTCACCCGCGGCAGCAGAGCCGCCGCCGAGGCGACGACGACCCGCGCGGTCCCTCGCGCGACGGCGTGAAGCGCGCTGGCGCGCGCCGACGTCACGCCGATGTGGGGAGACAGACCGCGATAGGGATCGATTTCGTGAGAAGGGAAGGGCAGGACGGGACGCTCGGCGGCTGGCGCGATGCCTTCGAGCGCTGAGAGAAAAAAGTCGATGTCGCAGACCGCCTGCTCGACGTCGCCGTCGGTCGGCACGACGTAGACGATCACGCCGTGGGGCTGCGCCTGTGCCGCCGCGGCCACGAACATCGCCTTCGCCGACGAGGTCAGGCCCGACACCGCGCGCGCAGGGACATCCATTCCGCTGCGCGCAACGGCGGCTTTGAGGACGGCCCGGAGATTCAGTGAGGTCGACGTCGGCACGATATGGTCGCCAGCCGCAACTTACGATCGTAGCAAAAACGGCAGGGTCCGCTTGAAGGCGGACACTACGTTCGCGCGTCGACGTCGGCCCAGCTGATCTGGGTGTGCGGGGGGAGGGTGCGTGTCGCCGCACGACCGAGCACGCGATCGAGATCCCTGGCTTTGATCGCGCCGGTGCCGGGTCGCTTCACCCAGGTGTTGTCGGGCGAGAACCGTTCGCCCTTGTCGATGGTTCGCGTTGTCACGACGCAGGCATACGCGAAGTCAATCGTCGGCTGCTCGTCGGCGAGGATTGTTTTGCTCCCGCCGGAGGCCTCGAACACCGCTCGCGATCCGACGATGAGATCGCGTAGCTCCGCCGGATCCATGGAAATAGGCACGTCGGGCCCCGGCCAGGCCTTGTCCGAGGTGAAGTGCCGCTCGAGGATGCGCGCGCCCAGGGCGACAGCGGCCAGACAGGTGTAGTTGCCGAGTGAGTGGTCGCTCAGCCCCACCACGGCATCCGGAAATACGCTCCGTAAGTCCGTGATCGCGCCAAGCCGAACCTTGTCGTACGGCGTCGGGTAGATCGACGTGCAGTGGAGCAGCGCGAAGGGAACGCCGGCGGCGCGCAGGATCTCGACAGCGGGGCGAACGCTCTCGATGTCGTTCATGCCCGTACTGAGAATGACCGGCTTGCCGAAGCCGGCGATGTGTTTCACGAGCGGGTAGTTGTTGCACTCGCCCGATCCGATCTTGTATGCCGCCACGCCGAGCCGCGCCAGCCGATCGGCGGCCGCTCTCGAAAACGGCGTCGACAGATAGATCAGGCCGAGGCGTTCCGTGTACGCCTTCAAAGCGCGATCGTCGTCTTCCGAGAGCGCGCATCGCTTCATGATCGTGAGGATGCTCTCCGTTGCGTTCGCCGGCACGACGTCGCCCGCGGCCGGCACCATCTCGTCCTCGATCACATGACATTGAAACTTGACGCACTCGCACCCGGCGCGCGCGGCATCGTCGATCATCCGGCGCGCCTTGGCGGGATCGCCTTCGTGGTTGATGCCGATCTCGGCGATCACGAGCGGCGGCGAGTCGTCGCCGACGATGCGATCTGCGATCTTCAGCCGTGCCATGATCGTTTGATTTTATCGATTATCGCGGTGGTCGAATGCCCCGGCTCGACGGCGACGCGGACGACGCGCCCGCCGCGCGCCTCGACGATGTCGCGGCCCACGATCGCGTCTTCGGCCCAGTCGGCGCCTTTCACGAGCACGTCGGGTTGGATGGCGGCGATCAAGTCGTGGGGCGTGTCTTCGTCGAAGACGACCACGGCATCGACGCAGGCCAGCGCCGCAAGAATTTCCGCGCGCTCCGAGGCAGGCGTGATCGGCCGACCGTCGCCTTTCCCGGCTCGTACGGATCGATCGGAGTTGACCCCCACAATCAGCGCGTCGCCCAGGCCGCGGGCCTGGCGCAGGTAGCGCACGTGTCCCGGGTGGAGCAGGTCGAAGACACCGTTGGTGAACACGATCGTCTTGCCGGACGCACGAAGCCGTCGAACCCAGTCAACGGCCCCGGCGCGTGTCAGCATCATGCTCCGGGCTTGAACCGCACGTTCGGCGAGAACTGCCACCGATGCCGTGGCCGATAGATTCCGACATCGTGCGTCCGTGACTTCACGCGGAACGTGTACAGGAGCCGGTGGTAGTCGTACGGAAAGCCGTCGCGCTTGTGCACGGCCACGTCGACTTTATACGTGCCCTCGACGAGGTCGAGGCTGTCGATCGTGAACGTGACCTCCGCTTCGCCCGACAGCTCCTCGGGGTTCATTTCCTCGAGATAGGTGTTCGTGCCAAAGCAGCACACGCCGTCGGCGTTGAACAGGCCGACGCCGAACACGAAATCGTCCGCCGCCTTCTTTGCTCGCACCTTGACGCGAATCGCCATCGAGTCGCCGGTGTGAAAGATATGGGCCGGCCGCTGGTCGGATCCGAGGAAGGTCACGTCCGTGATCTCGATCTCGCGTGATCCCCAGCGCCCTTCCGTCGCCTCGAACATGTTCGAGGTGGGATCCGCCGGGCCAGCGGCAGCGCTCGTGTCGACCGCCTTCTCCGTGGTCGCCGCCATCAACTGTTCCTCGCCCTGCTCGACCGCGGTGAGATACGCGCCGACGACGCGCTTTGGATCGCCGTGCGCCATCGCGCGGCCGGCATCGAGCCAGAGCGCCTCGTCGCAGAAGCGCTCGACGAGATTCAGCGAGTGAGTCACGAGCAGAATGGTCTTGTTGCGCCGCCGGAACTCGGAAAACTTGTCGAGGCACTTGTGCGTGAAGCCCTCGTCGCCGACGGCGAGCACTTCGTCCACGAGGAGCACGTCGGGGTCGACGTGGATCGCCACGGCGAAACCGAGACGCATGTACATCCCGGACGAATACGTCTTCACGGGCGCGTCGATGAACTCGCGCATCTCCGCGAAGTCGACGATCGCGTCGAAACGCTCCTGGATCTGGCGCTTCGAGAGGCCGAGCATGATGCCGTTGATGTAGACGTTTTCCCGGCCGGAGATCTCGGGGTGGAAGCCGGCGCCCAGCTCGATGAGCGCGGAGATCCGGCCGTCGACGCGAACGGTCCCCGACGTCGGCTTCGTGATCCCGGCGACGAGCTTCAGCGCCGTGCTCTTGCCCGAGCCGTTCTTGCCAATCACGCCGTAGGTCGCGCCCTTTGCGACCGCGAACGACACGTCGGTCAGCGCTGGAAACGTCTCGTTCGGCCTCAGCTCGCGGAGGATGCTGCGCTGCAGCAATGCGCTCTTGAGCGTCGCGAACTGCTTGCCGCTGTACCGGCGGTACACCTTCGAGACGTTGGCGAGCTCGATCGCGTTCACGGCAAGGTCCTGAGTTGCACCGCGGCCTTCGTGTTCTTCGTGTCTTCGTGATGTACAGGCATTCCCAACACGCTAGACCGCTTCTGCAAAGGAATCGCGCAGGCGATCGAAGACCCAGTAGCACGCGAGGAACAGCGGCACCGAGACGAGTCCGAGCGCGAGCAGCCACTTCCAGTGGCCAATCGGTCCGTTGAAGAACAGGATCTCCTGGTACGCGACCGCCAGATGCGTGAACGGATTCACGTTGAAGAACGGCTTGAACCGCTGAACGTTCGCCTGAAAGTGCGGGTAGATGATCGGCGTCGCGAAGAACCAGAGCGTCAGGACGTTCGCGAGAATGTCCCGAATGTCGCGGAAATGAACCGTCAGCGCGGCCAGGAGCAGCGCCAATGACACCGTGAACAGCAGCTGCACGACGACGGCGATCGGAAACCAGACGAGGTCCCAGGCATCCGGCGCGTGGCGATAGATCACGAGAAACACGACGAGGATGACGAGCCCGAGGAAGAAGTGCACCATGTTTGCCAGCACGTTGACGATCGGGAGCACTTCGGCGGGGAAGAGGACTTTCTTGATCAGATTGCCACCGGCAATCAGCGAGCCGGCCGCGTCGGAGAGCGACGTCGCGAACCACGTCCAGGGAAGGATGCCGCAGAACATGAACAGCTGGTACGGCTGCACGCCCTCGACCTGGTTGGGGATGACGGTCGTGAAGACGAACGAGTAGATCAGCAGCAGCAGCAGCGGGTTGATGAAGGACCAGAGGAACCCGAACACCGAGCCGCGATACCGCGCCTTCAGCTCGCGCGCAACCAGGCTGGAGATGAGCCCGCGGTAGCGCACCAGGTTCGCGAGATTGGAGAGCAACTACGAACGGATTCTAGCGCGACTCGCCACCTGCAGGCGGATGAGCGACTTCAGGAGCGCGACGCGCGCGCGCTCTGCATCCATGTCGACGGTCGCTCGCGCGATCCGTTCCTCGGCGCGCTTTTTGGCCGCTTCCGCCCGCGCGACATCGATCTCGTCGGCCTTCTCGGCGATCTCGGCGAGGATCGTCACGCGGTCCGGCTGTACTTCGGCGAACCCGAACGCGATCGCGACGTAGTGTTTGGCGGCGTCGCCGACACCCTGCCGGTACCAGAGCTCGCCGGCTCCCAGCAGCGCCAGCAGCGGCGTGTGACCCGGCAGGACGCCGAAATAGCCGTCGGCGCCCGGGATCTCGACTTCGTCGACCGTCTCGTTCACGAGCGATCGGTCGGCGGAGACGATCTGCAGTTGAAGCGTCGTGGGGAGCGCCATCAGCGTTCGGCTCGAGCGATTACCCTCTGCGCGCCGCCGCCTTGGCGACGACTTCGTCGATCGTCCCGACCATGTAGAAGTCCTGCTCCGGGATCTCGTCGTGCTTGCCTTCGACAATCTCCTTGAAGCCGCGGATCGTGTCGGCGATCGCCACGTACTTGCCTTCGAGGCCCGTGAACTGCTGCGCGACGAAGAACGGCTGCGACAGGAACTTCTGGATCTTGCGCGCGCGCGCGACCGTCAGCTTGTCGTCTTCCGACAACTCGTCGATGCCGAGAATCGCGATGATGTCCTGCAGGTCTTTGTAGCGCTGCAGGATCTGTTTCACCTGCCGCGCGACGGTGTAGTGCTCCATGCCGATGATGCGCGGATCGAGAATGCGCGACGTGGACGCCAGCGGATCGACCGCGGGGTAGATGCCCAGCTCGGAGATCGCCCGCGACAGGTTCGTCGTCGCGTCGAGGTGCGCGAACGTCGTCGCCGGCGCAGGATCCGTGTAGTCGTCGGCCGGCACGTAAATCGCCTGCACCGACGTGATCGACCCCTTCTTCGTCGACGTGATGCGTTCCTGCAGCTCGCCCATCTCGGTGAGCAGCGTCGGCTGGTAACCGACCGCCGACGGCATGCGCCCGAGGAGCGCCGACACCTCGGAGCCCGCCTGCGTGAAGCGGAAGATGTTGTCGATGAAGAGCAGGACGTCCTTGCCTTCGGCGTCGCGGAAATACTCGGCAACTGTCAACGCGGAGAGGCCGACGCGCAGGCGCGCGCCCGGCGGCTCCGTCATCTGGCCGTAGACGAGCGCCGCCCGTGACTTCTTCCAGTCGTGGATGTCGATGACACCCGATTCCTGGAACTCGTGCCAGAGATCGTTGCCCTCGCGGGTCCGTTCGCCGACGCCGCCGAACACCGACACGCCGCCGTGCTTCAGGGCGATGTTGTGGATCAGCTCCATGATGACGACGGTCTTGCCGACACCGGCACCGCCGAACAGGCCGATCTTCCCGCCCTGCAGGTACGGCTCGAGGAGATCGACGACTTTGATGCCGGTCTCGAACATCCGCAGCTCGGTCGACTGGTCCTCGAGGCTCGGCGCCGCGCGGTGAATCGGCCACCGTTGCTTCGCGCCGACCGGTCGATCGGGGAAGTCGACCGGCTCGCCGAGCACGTTCAGCACGCGACCCAGCGTTTCGGGGCCGACCGGCACCGTAATCCCCTCGCCGAGATCGACGGCGTCCATGCCTCGCCGCAGGCCGTCGGTCGGCTTCATCGCGACCGCGCGCACCCGGTTCTCGCCGAGGTGCTGCTCGACCTCGGCGATGATTTCCTCTTTCGCGTCGCTCACGATGCGCAGCGCGTTGTAAATCTCCGGCAGGTGCCCGGCTTCAAACTCGACGTCGACGACCGGCCCGATGATCTGCACGATCTTGCCGACGGCCTGTGCGGTTGCTGTCGCCATACGAATCCCTAATCCCTTCGCCCTGATCCCTGTCTCAAAGCGCCTCGGCGCCGGACACGACCTCGATAATCTCCCGCGTGATTGCCGCCTGACGCACCTTGTTCATGTAGAGCGTCAGGTTTGCGATCATCTCTGCCGAGTTCTTGGTCGCGGTGTCCATTGCCGTCATCTGCGCGGCAAAGAACGCAGCGTTCGATTCGAGCAGCGCGCGATAAACCCGGATCTCCACGTACCGCGGCAGCAGCTGATTGAAGATCTCCTGCGCGGACGGCTCATACAAATACTCGACCGGCGCGTAGCCTTCAGCCGGCGACCCACCTTCCACGGTTCGTGCGCCCCCCGCAACGCTCGAGCGCTCCGTTGCGGCGGCCGCGTTCATGTCCTCGCGCGGGATCGGCAGCAGCTGGTCGACGACGACGCGCTGCGAAATCACTGAGCGGAATTCGTTGAAGACGAGCATCACGCGATCGACGGCGCCGGCAAGGAACGGCTCGACCGCTGCCTGAGCAATCGCGCGCGCATCCTCGAACCGGAGCTTCTGGAAGATCCCGATCTGCTCGAACGCGACGGCGAAGCCGCGCCGGCCGAAGAAGTCGCGCCCTTTTCGGCCGACGAGGCCAAGCTCGCACGTCTCTGCGGTCTCGACGATGAAGGTGCCGGCGGCTTTGATGACATTGGTGTTGAAGCTTCCGCAGAGCCCTTTGTCGGCCGTGACCACGATCACGAGCGTCTTCGACTGGGGTGTGCGCTCGCGCTCGGCCAGCAGCGGATGCACCGACGGGTCCACGCGCGCGGCCACGCTCGACAGGACGCGCTGCATCTGGACCGCATACGGCCGCGCATTCATGATGCGCTCCTGCGCGCGACGCAGCTTCGACGCGGCGACCATCTTCATCGCTTTCGTGATCTGCTGCGTATTCCTGACCGCGCGGATCCGCCGTCGAAGGTCAATCAGGGAGGGCATACGACGTCAGGCCGCCGCGGTCTTTCTCGCCGAGAAGTCTCGCGCGAATTCCTTCGCGGCACCGTCGAGCGATGCCTTCAACTGATCGTCCAGCTGCTTCTTCTCCCGGATGTTCGTGAACACGTCGGGATAGCGCGTCTCGATGAACTTGTACAGCTCGACTTCGAACGCGCTCACGTCCGGCACGGCGATGTTGTCCAGATAGCCGTTCGTGCCGGCGTAGATGATGGCGACCTGCCGCTCGACCGACAGCGGCTCGTACTGCGGCTGCTTCAGAATCTCGACGAGCCGCGCGCCGCGGTTGAGCTGTGCCTGCGTCGACTTGTCGAGGTCGCTGCCGAACTGCGCGAACGCGGCGAGCTCGCGATACTGCGCGAGGTCGAGCCGCAGCGTGCCCGCGACCTGCCGCATCGCCTTGATCTGCGCCGACCCGCCGACGCGCGACACGGAGTTGCCGACGTTGATCGCCGGACGGACGCCCTGGTGGAACAGGTCGGACTCGAGAAAGATCTGACCGTCGGTGATCGAGATGACGTTCGTCGGAATGTACGCCGAGAGGTCGCCGGCCTGCGTCTCGATGATCGGCAGCGCCGTCAGCGATCCGGCGCCGAGCTCCTTGTTCAGTTTCGCCGCGCGCTCCAGCAATCGCGAGTGCAGGTAGAACACGTCGCCCGGATACGCTTCGCGGCCCGGCGGCCGCCGGAGCAGCAGCGAGATCTCGCGGTACGCCTGCGCGTGCTTCGACAGATCGTCGTAGACCACGAGCGCGTGGCGCCCCGAGTCCCGGAAGTACTCACCGAACGTGCACGCCGAGTACGGCGAGATGTACAGCAGCGGCGCCGGATCCGACGCCGTCGCCGCGACGACGATCGTGTACCGCATCGCGTCGGCTTCCTCGAGCGTGCGGACGACCTGCGCGACCGTCGACTGCTTCTGGCCGATCGCGTTGTAAATGCAGATGACGCCGGTGTCTTTCTGGTTCAGGATCGTGTCGATCGCCACGGCCGTCTTGCCGGTCTGGCGGTCGCCGATGATCAGCTCTCGCTGCCCGCGGCCGATCGGGACCATCGCGTCGATCGCCTTCAACCCGGTCTGCAGCGGCTCCTTCACCGACTGGCGGTCCACGACGCCTGGCGCGAGCCGCTCGATCGGCGCGTGCTGCTTCGGCGTGATCGGCCCCTTGCCGTCGATCGGCTGGCCGAGCGCGTTCACGACGCGGCCGAGCAGCTCTTCGCCGACCGGCACGGAGATGATCCGGCCGGTCCGCTTGACGGTGTCGCCTTCCTTGATTTCCTTGAATTCGCCGAGGAGCACCGCGCCGATGCTGTCTTCCTCGAGGTTCAGCGCGATGCCGAACACGCCGTGCGGGAACTCGAGCATCTCGCCCGCCATCGCGTTCTCGACCCCGTGCACACGTGCGATGCCGTCGCCGATCGAGATGATGCTGCCGACCTCGGCGACGTCGACGTCGACCGCGTAGCTCCCGATCTGCTCGCGGATGATCTTGGATATTTCTTCGGCCTTGATGTCCATGGTTCACTCCGGAGCCGCAGCGCCCCGCTCCGCTTCGGTCACGACCTACGTTCCGCCGCCGAGTCGAGCCTTCATCCTTTCCAGCTGGTGCGTGACGCTCGCGTCGTACACGATGCTGCCGACTCTCGCCACGATGCCGCCGATGATCGACGGATCCACTTTCGTCTGAACCAGGACGCGCCGGCCCGTGACGAGCGCGAGACGGCGCTCGATCGCCTCCGCCTTGTCCGCCGCCAGCGGCGCGGCGGTCGTCACTTCGGCGCGAACGACGTGCCGGTAGTCGTTCAGCCGCTCGCGATACGAGGCCATCAGCTCCGGCAGCAGGATGAGGCGATCGCGTTCGGCGAGCAGCGCCAGCAGCTTGGCGACAATAGGTGTCGTCTTCGCGCGCGCGGTGAGCTCGACCATCGCCGCTCGCTTTCGCGGCACGGGCACTGCCGGATTCAGCAGGACCTTGTTGAGCAGCGGTTCACGCTCGAGCAGCGCAAGGACCCCGGTCAACTCCTGATCGATTCGCTCGAGATCGGCCTTTTCGGCGAGCGCGACGTCGAAGAGCGCGCGGGCGTAGCGGTTTGCGGCGGCTTTGCTGGTCATTCGTCGGGCTCGTCGGGGCAGGCCAGTGCGCTTGCGAATGATTTCACAAGCTCACCAGATTTATACCATATCAATATGGATATGCGGAACCGCTGTGACGACCGTCCCGATGCGCCAGACGGGGGCCTCGGCCGCGCGCAGCGCCGCTTCCACCTGGTCTGCAGACGACCCACCGGCCACGATCAACAGTCCTCCGGACGTTTGCGGGTCGTAGATGAGAGGCAGTCGACGGTCGGATTCGCCTGAACCAATCGAGGCCCCGATCCGTACTCCACGCGAAAAATACTCTTCGTTCGTTGACAGACCGCCGGAGCGGTTGCCGGCGGCGATGTCCAGAACGCCGTCGAAGAGCGGGACCTTCGCCAGTTCGATTCGCAGGGTCACACCGCTCGCACGCGCGACTTCCGTTCCATGCCCGGCGAGGCCGAATCCGGTGATGTCCGTACAGGCGTGGACGGCACCCGATGGGAGCGTGGCGATCGCGTCGGCGGCCGCGCGATTCAGTGTCAGCATCGAACGAACGGCCTGATCGCGGAGTGCGTCGCTGACGCGATCGAATTTGACGGCCGTGCCGACGATGCCGGTGCCAAGCGGCTTCGTGAGAAAAACCGCGTCGCCGGGTTGAGCGCCAGCGTTCGACAAAACGCGGGATGGATCGATGGAGCCGGTCACGGCGTAGCCGAACTTGATCTCTTTGTCCTGCACCGTGTGGCCACCGAGCAGCGACACACCGGCCTCGCGAAGCTTGTCGAACCCGCCCCGAAAGATCGCGCGAATGGTGTCGGGTTCGAGTTCCCCTGTGGGGAACGCGGCGATCGCGAGCGCGGTCAGCGGCCGGCCACCCATCGCGTAAATGTCGCTGACCGCGTTCGCGGCCGCAATCTGACCGTAGACGTACGGCTCGTCGACGATCGGCGTGAAGAAATCCACCGTCTGCACCAGCGCCGACCCGCCATCCCACTTGTACACACCCGCATCATCCGCGGTCCTGAAGTCGATCAGGACGCGGCCATCGGTTTGCGCGGGGATGTCACTCAGCACCTGAGCGAGCTCGCCTGCGGCGAGTTTGCTCGCTCAACCGGCGCAGGCGACCATCTGCGTCAGGCGCTTCGCCATGTGCTCCTTTCTTCGAGGTGGAGTGGTTGTCGGGACGTGCGGTTTCACCGTTCGGCGAGCTGCTCGTAGATTCTGATCAGCTCGTCTTCCGACGTGAAGTCGATCTCGATGCGGCCGCGCTGTCCGCGGCGCACGATGCGGACGCGCGTGCCGAGCAGCAGCTTCAGACGATCTTCGGCCGCGCGCGTATGCACGTCGACCGGCGCCGGCACCGGCACCGGCCTCGCGGGGGGCTGACCTTCGATGAGTCGTTTGACCAGCGTCTCGGTCTCGCGGACCGACAGACTGCGCGCGATGATCTCCCGCGCCGTGCTCCGCTGATCGTTTTCATTGGTCAGCGAGAGCAACGCGCGCGCGTGCCCCATGCTCAGCCGGCCGGACGCGACCTCCGCGCGAATCTCCTCCGGCAATTTCAGCAGGCGAACGGTATTCGCGATCGAGGCGCGATCCTTGCCGACCGCGCCGGCGATCGCTTCCTGCGTGAGGTTGAATTCGTCGGCGAGACGACGGTAGGCGAGCGCCTCGTCGATCGGATTCAGATCTTCGCGCTGCAGATTCTCGATGAGCGCCATCTCGAGCAGCGACTGTTCCTGCCCGGTGGCGACCTCTTTGACGACGACCGGCACGCGCTGCAGCCCGGCCAGCTTCGCGGCGCGCCACCGCCGCTCCCCCGCGATGATCTGAAAGCCGTCGCCGACGCGGCGCACCACGATCGGCTGAATGACGCCGTTGGATCGAATCGAAATCGCGAGCTCCTGCAGACGGCCGTCGTCGGCCGCCGCGCGCGGCTGAAAATCGTTCGGCCTCAACCGATCGACGTCGACTTCGATTCCGGCGGCGGCGGAAGGTCCGGCCTGGGGCGAGAACGCCGAAACGTCGGGCGCGTCGGGAATCAGCGCGCTGAGACCTTTGCCGAGAGCGGGACGTTTTGCCTGCATACGTTACGAGCCCATCGTGCTCACGCCGCGGTCGCCGCGGCGCGCGCGAGCATCTCGCGCGCGAGCGCGAGGTACGCTTCCGAACCGCGCGACTTGACGTCGTAGAGAATCACCGGCATGCCGTGGCTCGGCGCTTCGCCGAGACGCACGTTCCGCGGGATGACGGTCCGGAAGACTTTCTCTTTGAAGAACCCCCGAACCTCGGCGGCGACCTGCTGACCGAGGTTCGTCCGCTCGTCGAACATCGTCAGCAGGACGCCTTCGATGTCGAGGTGAGGATTCAATGCCGCGCGCACGCGCCGCATCGTCGCGACGAGATCCGCGAGGCCCTCGAGCGCGAAGTACTCGCAGTGCAGCGGAATCAGCACGGCGTCAGCCGCCACCAAGGCATTCAGCGTCAGCAATCCGAGAGACGGCGGACAGTCGATGAAGATGTAGTCGAACTCGTCGCGCACCGATCGGAGGAGCATCCGCAGACGTTCTTCGCGCGCCGGCAGACCGACGAGCTCGATCTCCGCGCCTGTCAGATTGCGATCGGCCGGGATTAACGAGAGGCGGTCCACGTCCGTGGCGATGATGTACGTCCGCGCGTCGACCGCCGGCTCCGGACCGGTCAACGCGTCGTAGATGGTCCCGGCTTCGGCGGATTTGTTTTTCTGTCCGACGCCACTCGTGAGGTTGCCCTGGGGATCGACGTCGGTCAGAAGCACGCGCTGGTCTGCGAGCGCCAGCGAGGCTGCGAGGTTGATGGCCGTTGTGGTCTTGCCGACGCCACCTTTTTGATTTGCGACCGCGATGATCCGGGCCATTCGGTCAGACGCCAGAAACTCGGTGTGTCAGTTCCGGCCGGTGAGATGACGCAAGGATACGGAAGGTTCTCGCGCCGGTCAATTTTTTTGTTCCACGTGGAACGATCGCGAGTAGCGCAGCAGATAGTTCGCCGGCGTCGCAACACCGGCCCTCGTCAGCAGAAACGCTCCTGTTTCGACGAACCCGTCGAGAAGAACAGCGCTTTCAGCCGAATCGTCGCAGTGCTGACCGAAGTACAACAGCCAACCTCCGTTCTTCAGGAGGCTGGCTGCGGTCGGTCGGCTATCGTCAAGCTTTACGGCTCGGACCGTGACGACGTCTGCGCTTGCTGGACGGGCTTGGGCAACGTCTTGAAACCTGGCTTCGAGCACCTCAGCCTGTGGAAGCTCGAGCGTTCTGATGACTTCACGAAGGAAGGCGGCCTTCCGACTCTTTGCCTCGACCATTCTGAGCGAACCAGACGGGTGGACCACTTTCAGCGGGATGGCAGGCGATCCTCCACCGGACCCCAGGTCGAACCACGCGACCGCCCCCTCTGGGAAATGCCGCGCAGCCGCGAGCGGTTCGATGAAGAGCCGGTCGATAGCCTCGTCAGTCATCGGCGCGACGGGCAGGGCAGTCAGATTGATTCGCGCGTTCCATTTGGCCAGCAGCGTGGCGTACGCCTCCAGTGGGTCGAGCCAGCTTTCGTTGACCGCAAAGCCGGCCGCCTCGGCTCGGCGCCGCAGGTGAGCGCGGAAGGTGAGGGTCATTACGCCGTGGGTTGTTTCCGGGCGCGCCCGACGTATGCGGCGAGAACCGCGACGGCGGCGGGCGTCACACCGGGGATCCGCAGCGCGTGGCCGATCGTATCCGGCCGAACCTGTGTCAGCCGCTGGACGCATTCGCGCGACAGCCCCGGAACGCGGTCGAACGCAAAGTCCTTCGGGATGCGGCGGCGTTCGTCCTTTCGGCTCCGCTCGATTTCGCTTTCCTGGCGGCGCAAGTAGCCTGCGTACTTCACCGCCGTCTCGACGCTGGCGATGTCGAAGGCGGCGCTCGCGCCGTCGATCTCGACGATGGCCGGGTTCGAGGACAGAAGATGCTCGAGACGAACGTCGGGCTGCCGGAGCAGCTGACTGGCCGCAATGCGGTCGCCGGACGGTGCGCGAAGGAACGTTCGGTCGAGCCCGCCGAGGTTTCTCTCGAACCGCGCGCGCCTGGCCTGAAACCGCTCCCACCGCTCGTCGTCGACCAGACCGATCTCGCGACCGCGCGGAGTCAGACGCAAATCGGCGTTGTCGATGCGCAGCAGCAGCCGATGCTCAGCGCGCGACGTGAACATCCGATACGGCTCGAGGCAGCCTTTCGTGATCAGGTCGTCGACCAGGATTCCGATGTACGCCTCGTCGCGTCCCAGCTCGAGGCCGCGTGGCAGCTCGAGCGCCGAGCAGGCGGCGTTCGCGCCCGCCACGAGGCCCTGGGCGGCCGCCTCTTCATAGCCTGACGTTCCGTTGATCTGACCGGCGAGAAACAGACCGTCGAGTCGCTTGGTTTCGAGCCGGCGCGTCAACTCCGTCGGCTGGATGAAGTCGTATTCGACCGCATAGCCTGGCCGCACGAGAACCGCGTCCTCGAGGCCCGGCAACGCGTGGACAAGATCGGCCTGGACTTCTCGCGGCAACGACATCGAGAAGCCGTTGACGTAGATCTCGCGCGCGCCGATGCCCTCGGGCTCCAGAAAGATCTGGTGCCGCTCGCGATCCGGAAACCTGACGATCTTGTCTTCGAGGGACGGACAGTACCGAGGCCCGATGCCGCGGATTTGGCCGTTGAACAGCGGCGACCGCGCGACGTTGGCGAGCACGAGCTCGCGGACGCGGTCGTTCGTGTGAATCAGATAGCAGTCGATTTGCTCGCGCTCAATCGGACGCGAGAGAAACGAGAACGGCACCGGTATCTGGTCGCCGCGCTCGACGGCGAAGCGGCCGGCACGAACCTGTCGAGCGAAGTCGATGCTGGCGCGGTCCAGGCGAGGCGGCGTGCCGGTTTTCAGCCGTCCCCATTCGAATCCCAGTGACTTGAGCGACCCAGCCAGTTCGCGCGCCGGCGGCTCGCCCGCACGGCCGGCAGGATGCTGCTCCGGACCGATGTGAATGAGACCATTGAGAAACGTACCCGTCGTGATGACGAGCGAGCGACATCGATGAACGATGCCGTCCTCCATGGCGAGGCCGGCAACCTGACGGTGCTCGACGACAATACGGCAGGCTTTGCCGAAGAGCCACTCGATGTTCGGTTCGGCCTCGAGCGCGGCCTTCACCCAGCGTCCGTAAACGACCTTGTCCGCCTGCGCGCGCGGCGACCAGACCGCAGGCCCACGGCTGCGATTCAGCAGCTTGAACTGGATGCCGGTCGCATCCGTCGCGCGACCCATCAGCCCGCCGAGCGCGTCGATTTCCCGAACGAGATGGCCCTTGGCCGTGCCGCCGATCGCCGGATTGCACGGCATGTGCGCGACGGTGTCCGCGGACAACGTGCACAGGCCGACGTGCGCGCCCAGACGGGCAGCCGCGTACGCCGCTTCGCATCCCGCGTGGCCGGCACCGATCACGATCACATCGAATTGAGACGCCACGATCACTTGCCGACGCAGAAGCGGCTGAAAATATGCGCGAGCAGATCGTCCGGCGCGCGACGGCCCGTGATCTCCTCGAGCGCGGCGCGAGCCGCCTGCAGATCCGCGAGGACGAATTCTTCCGGCAGCGCGCCGCCGTCAGCGACCGCCGCGGTGCGCGCGCGCAGCAACGCTGCGTGAGCGCGTTCGACGAGCGCGACGTGGCGCACGTTCGTGATGTCAGGCCGATCGCGGCGCGGCGTCAGTTCGTCGACGTCGAACGCGGCGACGATCGCGTGGCGGAGCTCGTCCAGACCCTCGCCGGTCTCCGCAGAGACCAGCATCGCCCCCGGCCGACGAACGCGGCCGAGATCCGCTTTGCTCTGCACTATAAAGTTCTTTCCGAATGACTCCGCCGGCGGTTCGTCACGCGGATCATCGATCACGACCAGCGTGAGATCGGCGACCGCGGCCGCGCCGCGCGAACGCTCGACGCCGGCGCGCTCGACGACGTCCGTCGAATCGCGGAGGCCGGCGGTGTCGACGAGCGTGACGCGCACGCCGTGCAGGTCGATCGTCTCGGTCACCAGATCGCGCGTCGTGCCTGGCACATCCGTCACGATCGCGCGCGACGCGCCGACGAGCGCGTTGAACAGCGTCGACTTGCCGACGTTCGGCCGCCCGGCGATGACAACGTGCAGACCTTCGCGGATCAGTCGCCCGCGCCGCGCGCTCGCGAGCAAGGCGTCGGTCCTCTCGAGAACGCCATCGATCGTCCGGCCGACCTGCCCGCGCTCGATGAAGTGGTAGCCCTCGTCTGGAAAATCGACGGACGCCTCGAGCCGCGCGATCAGATCGAACAGCATGTCGTCGACATCCGCGATCGCCGTCGTCAACGTTCCTTCGAGCTGGTCGAAGGCCGCCCGCGCCTGCAGCGGCGTCGCCGCGTCGATGAGATCCGCGACCGCCTCCGCCTGCGGCAAATCGAGGCGGCCGTTGAGAAACGCGCGCAGCGTGAACTCGCCGGGCTCGGCCAGCCGCGCGCCGGCGTGGACGGCGGCGTCGACGATCGCGCGCAGCACGACCGGGCTTCCGTGCGCGCTGACCTCCACGACGTCCTCGCCCGTGTAGGAATGCGGCGCGGGAAAGAACGTCACGACCGCACGGTCGATGCCGGTCGGACCGTCGGTCGCCGTGACGCGGACCGTGGACAGCGTCGCGCGGCGCGGCTCGAACCGTCCGCGGTGGGCGATCAATCGCGTCGCGACGTCGCACGAGTCCGGTCCGCTGAGCCGTACGACGCCGATCCCGCCGCGGCCTGGCGGCGTCGCGATCGCAACGATTGTGTCGGCGGTCGAGAAAGCCATCGGTCTGCTGTCGCTGATCGACCGTCTGCCGCTCGCAGATGGCGAGTGGAATATTTTCTTATTTCCGCGAGATGAGAACCGTCTTCGAGAATGCGTCGCCGACGCTCTCGGTCGTGGCGCCCGGCACTTCCGCCACCGCGAGGTGAACGATGCGCCGCTCGTACGGATTCAACGGGCCGAGCTGCTGATCGAGCCCGGTGTCCTTCGCTTTCTGCGCGAGGAAGAGTGCCATCTTCCGGAGCTCGACGTCCTTGCCTTTGCGATAGCCGAGCGCGTCCACGAAGATGCGTTTCTCGTCTGGGAGGACGCGTCCGAACGCCATGTCGACGACGTGCTGGAGCGCTTTCAGCGGCTCGCCGCGATGACGTACCAGGATCTCCGCATCGTCTCCGGCGAGATTGAGGCGCGGACCGCTATCGCTTTCCTCGAGGTTCACCGTCGCCTTGATGCCGAGCGCCGCGACGAACCGCTCGAGAAAGCTCACAATCGGCTGCGTCAACTCGTTGGTCATCGCTTCAACGCTCCGTCAACGGGATCAGGGCTTGCTGCGCGCCGCATCGGTCTTGCCCAGCGCTCGCTTCAGGCGCCGCTCTGCCGCGGGCCGCATGGACTTGACCGTCGGCGGCCCGATGATCGAGTTCGTCACGTACTGCTGCGCGATGCGGAGGACGCCGCTGACGGTGTAATAGATCAACGCGCCGGTCGGCAGCCACAGGAACATGACGGTCATGATCCCCGGCATGATCATCATCATCTTCTGCTGCGCCGGGTCGGCGCCCGTCGCCGGCGTGATCTTCTGCTGCCAGAACTGCGTGGCGCCCATCAGGATCGGCGTCACGTAGTACGGGTCGTGCGCGGTGAGATCGTGAATCCATCCGATGAACGGCGCGCCGCGGAGCTCGATGGACGTCTGCAGCATCGCCCACATCGCCAGCAGCAGCGGCATCGTCAGGAGCATCGGCACGCACCCGCTGGCGGGGTTCACGCCGCGCTCGCGGTAGAGCGTCATCAGCTCCTGGTTCATCTTCTGTTTCTCGGGATCGGTCGCCTTGAACTTCGCGTAGCGATCCTGAATCGCCTTTACCTGAGGCTGAATCTCCTGCATCTTCCGCATCGAGACGATGCTCTTGTGCTGGAGCGGAAACAGGATGATGTTGATGATCACCGTGAGCACGACGATCGACCAGCCCCAGTTCCCGATATACGTGTGGACCCACTTCAGCGACCGCAGCAGCGGCACGACGATGACGGAAAACATGCCGAAGTTGATGGCCTTCGTCATGGCTGGATCGATCGCGGCGAGCACGTCGAAGTCCTTCGGCCCGACGAAGAAGGCCAGATCGCCGTTCGGCTGCGACCGGTCGATCGAGTAGGCGACGAGCTCGCGGACAGGATCTTTCGGCGTCGCTCCAGGAATCGTGACCGGCTGATACGTGATCTTGAGCGGCGCGCCGGGCAGCGCGACCGTCATGAAGTAGTTGTCGTCGACGCCCGCGTACCGAAACGGGCCCTCGTGGACTGGCTGCTTGGCGATGTCCTTCGCAGCGAGACGCTGCACCTTGTCGGCCGTCGCGAGAAGCGCCTCGGCCTTCTGCGCGTAGGTGCTGACTTCCGCGGCGTCACCGACGGCCGGCCCCCACTGCACGGTCGCCGGCAAGGGCGTCGAACCGTTGGCGACGGTCGCGTGAACCTTCACGACGTACGAAGACGGCTCGATGTGGAACTTCTTCGAGACCGCAAGTCCATCGGCGTCGCGGTACTCGAACTCGAGGTCGACGGGCGACGCGATCGGCTTCGTCGTATCGGACCGGCGGTCGACGACGGAATAGAGCGCAGTGTTGATCGTCCCGTTCGCCGTCTCGTCGGATGTGCGAAGCGAGAACGGCAACGGTTGACCCGCGATCGGCTCGATGAGCTCCTGTGGCTGTTTCTTCTGGTCGCGGTAATGCTTCAGCCTCCAGCTTTTCAATCGGGCGCCGCGGTTCGTGAACACCGCGATCACGTCGCGGGTTTCGACGCGGACGTCGCGTTCGGCGGACTCTGAAACGACCGGTTTCGACTGGCGCGCGATTTCAGGGCTCGGCGAGGCCGCCGGAGCCGCGGGTCCGGGCGCCGTGGCCGCCGGCGCGGCGACCTGTGCCGGCGTCGACGGCGCGTCCGCCGGCTTCGGCTTCACGACCAGCGCCTGATAGGCGTACAGGACGACGAAGGAGAGCAAGATCGCGAGGAGAACCCGACGTTCCATCACGCCCGCCTAGACCCGCCGGCCCACAACGTCCACATGCCTAATGACGCAGCCGCGCGGGTACCGGGTCGTACCCGTGAGAACCAAGTGGGTGGCATCGCGCCAGGCGCCGGGCCGCCAGCCAGCCTCCGCGCAGGACGCCGTGAACAACGATTGCTTCGGCGGCATAGTCGGCACAGCCTGGGAGGAAGCGGCATGATCCACGAAAGAACGGCCAGAAGACGAGCTTATAGCCGCGCAGGAGGACGAGCGCGGCTCGCACGGGCAAGCTGACGTTCAACGATGGCGCGGTATTCAACTTCAAGAGCGGTAAGGGTGGCGTCGAGCAGGTCACGCTTCGGGACGACGACGACATCAAATCCACGCGCGATCTTGTTCCGCCGAAACACCTCTCGAATCAGTCGTTTAGCTCGATTCCTCTGAACAGCGCCGCCGAGCCGGCGCGTCGCCGCAATGCCGAGCCGGCCGGGTCCGGCGTCATTGGCCAGGACGAAAATCGTGCTGTAGCGCCCGTGAGCTTTGAAACCGCGGTCATAGACGCGCTGAAATTCGGCACGACGGCGGATCCGTTCAGCCGGACGAAACCTCAAGCGTTATTCGTTGCTGACCGTCAGGCGCTTTCGTCCCTTCGCGCGGCGCCGTTTCAGCACGAGACGCCCATTCTTCGTGCTCATTCGAACGAGAAACCCGTGCGTTCGGCGGCGGCGACGCCGGTTTGGCTGAAACGTGCGCTTGCCCTTCATATGGTTGCTGCCTTCGTCAGCGGCTCAGCGCCGCGCCCGGTTGGTCTTCGCGTGACACAGAGGAACCCTGAATGTTAGCGGTCGCTTTCAGGGGTGTCAACGCGCTGGAGGTGTGCTACAGTCGTCCCCTTTTTCCGCGCGTCCAACATGCCGCGGCCCCTTTTGTTATAACCGTTTCGGCCTCACTCGGCTCATGCGCCTTCGGTCTCTTCCCAGAGTTTTCCACACCTGTGGAAAAACCTGTGGAAATTGGGGCGAAAGTTCGCGCAAGGGGCGCTGAGGCGGGGTCACATGAACGTCTGGGACCAGATCCTCGCCCGCATCGAGACCAAGGTCAACCGGTACAGCTTCTACACCTGGTTTCGTCCGACCAGCTTCGTTGCCGACGATCGCAATTCGATCACCGTCAGCGTGCCCAACGACGTCTTCAAGGATTGGCTCACGCGGCATTACTCGCGAGTCATCGCCGAAGCGCTCGCGGAAGTGCAGCGTCCCAACCTCACGGTGAATTTCGTGGCCGACCCGCAAGCCGAGGGTGCGACGATGCCGCTCGACCCGGAACAGATGCCGGTTGCCGACGATCAACCGCCCGTGCCGCCGACGCCCGGATCGGCCGCCGGTCTCAATCCTCGATACACGTTCGACACGTTCATCGTCGGCTCGTCGAATCAATTCGCGCACGCCGCGTGCCGCGCGGTTGCCGAAGCGCCGTCGCGCTCGTACAACCCGCTGTTCATCTACGGCGGCGTGGGGCTCGGCAAGACGCACCTGATGCACGCCGTCGGCCAGTACGTCCTTCAGCACGATCGCACGCTGAAGCTCACGTACATCTCGACCGAGCGATTCATGAACGAGATGATCAACGCGGTCCGCTACGATCGCGTCCTCGATTTTCGTGAGCGCTATCGATCGGTCGACGTCCTCCTCGTCGACGACATCCAGTTTCTCGCGGGAAAAGAGGGAACGCAGACCGAGTTCTTTCACACGTTCAACGCGCTCTACGACTCGCAGAAGCAGATTGTCCTGAGCAGCGACTGTCCGCCGCACGAAATTCCGTCGCTCGAGGAGCGGCTGCGATCGCGATTCGAGTGGGGGTTGATCGCCGACATCCAGTCGCCCGATCTCGAGACGAAGGTCGCGATTCTGAAGAAAAAGGCCGAAGCCGAAGCGGTACCGCTTCCCGACAACGTCGCGCTGCACATCGCGGCCAAGATCAAGTCCAACATCCGCGAGCTCGAAGGGTCGCTGATTCGGCTCATCGCGTTCGCGTCGCTCACCGGCCAGGAGCTCTCGCTGCCGCTGGCGCAGGAAGTGCTGAAAGGCATACTCGATCACGACGAGAAAGTCGTGACGATCGAAGTGATCCAGAAATTCGTGGCCGAGCGCTACAACCTCAAGCTCGTCGATCTGAAATCGCGGAACAACTCGAAGTCAGTCGCGATGCCGCGGCAGATTGCGATGTACCTCTGCAAGTCGCTCACGCACGCATCGTTGCCGGAGATCGGACGAAGCTTCGGCGGGAAGCATCACTCGACGGTCATTCACTCCATCCGGAAGGTCGAGGATCTGCGGCAGAAAGATCCGGATTTCAACACACAGATCGGTAATTTCCTTGAAGGTTTCCGCTGAGATCCACAGCTTCAACAGCTCAGCTCGATCGAGTGTTGTGCACGGCTGTTGAGGGGCAAATCGACCCCCAAAAGCTCACTGAAAATCCTCCTGAACGACCACGTTTTTCCCACAACCTAACTTATTGATGGTCAAGGATTAAAAGCGACGGCTAACTTTCCAACACGGACTCTCTTCTTATATAATTTCTCATTCTCGAATCTTTCCTCTCCATAAGGGGATCGCGGGCCCGGAACCCCCGCTCTTCGAGGTCAGCACAGCCATGGAATTCGTCGCCCGCAAGATGGATCTCCTGCGAGAACTGCAACTTTTTCAGGGGATCGTTGAACGAAAGAACACGATCCCCATCCTCGCCAACGTCCTGATGGAGGCAAAGAGCGACGAAGTGCGCTTTCTGGCCACCGATCTCGAGGTTGGTCTCCGCAGCAAGTGTCAGGCGACCATTGCCAAGGGCGGTTCGCTGACGTTGCCGGCTAAAAAGTTTTACGAAATTGTGAAGTCGCTGCCCGAAACCGAGATTCGAATCACCGAAGACAAAGGTGGCGTCAGGATTGCGGCGGATCGGTTCGAGTCGAGGATGCAGACGCTGCCGCGGGAGGACTTTCCGACGCTGCCCGAATCGGCAGGCGCCGGGACATCAGCGCTTCCGCGCGCCGCGGTCAAGGAGATGGTCGCGAAGACGCAGTTCGCAATCACCGGCGAGGACACGCGCTACTTCCTGAACGGTGCGCTGTTCGTGCTCCGCGCCGGTGATATGAGCCTCGTCGCAACCGACGGCCACCGGCTGGCGCTCGTCAATGTCGCCCGCGACAGCTCGACCAAGAAGAACGGTGCATCCGACGAGAACAAGGCGATTCTTCCCAAGAAGACGCTGGGCGAGCTCGGCCGCCTGCTGATGGAAGGCGAGGGCGAAGTGAGCTACCAGCGCGGCGAGAACCATCTGTTTTTCGACGTCGGCGGCCGCCTGCTCATCTCGCGCATGATTGACGGCCAGTTCCCGGCGTACGAGCGCGTCATTCCGAAGGGCAACGACAAGCATCTGGAATTCGAGCGCGATCGCTTGACGAACGCGGTGAAGCGCGTCGCCCTGCTCTCGAACGAACGATCGCGCGCCGTGAAATTCCAGATCGACAAAGGCAAGGTCGACGTGACGTCGAGCAGTCCCGACCTTGGCGAAGCGAGGGAAACGCTCCCCGTCGACTACAACGGCGGCGCGATGCAGATCTGCTTCAACGCGCAGTACGTGCTCGATTTTCTGTCGGCAGTGACGACCGACGTCGTGTCGCTCGATCTGAAGGACGACGTCAGTCAGGCCGTGATGAAGCCGGTCGGAGCCGAAGGCTACGACTACACCTACGTCATCATGCCGATGCGAGTCTGAATGCAGCGCACCGATCCAGAAAAAACGGAGCAGCAGCCGCAGGCGCCGTCGGCCATCCCCGCGCCGCCTGCGGGTAATAACGGCAGCGCTCCCGGCGCATCGGCGAACGCGGCGAACAACTACTCGGGCCCGTCCATCGACGCCGACGACTATTCTGCGGACAAGATCAAGGTCCTCGAGGGTCTCGAGGCGGTACGCAAACGACCGGCGATGTACATCGGGTCGACCGGTCCGTCCGGATTGCATCACCTCGTGTACGAGGTCGTCGACAACTCGATCGACGAAGCGCTCGCCGGCTTCTGCGATCAGGTCAACGTCACGATCCACATCGACGGCTCGGTGACCGTCGTCGACAACGGCCGCGGCATTCCGGTCGACCAGCACGAGAGCGGCAAATCGGCCGCTGAAGTCGTGCTGACCGTGCTGCACGCCGGCGGCAAGTTCGAGAACAGCGCGTACAAGGTGTCCGGCGGCCTTCACGGCGTCGGCGTGTCGGTCGTCAACGCGTTGTCCGAGACGCTGGAACTCGAGATCTGGCGGAACGGCCAGGTGTACCAGCAGATCTACGAGCGCGGCACCCCGCTCGCCGATCTCGAGGTGACGGGCACCACGAAGCGCCGCGGCACCAAGGTGACGTTCAAGCCCGACCCGCAGATCTTCGAGACGACCTCGTTCAGCTTCGACACGCTCGCGCAGCGGCTGCGGGAGCTCGCGTTCCTGAACGGCGGCGTCACGATTACGCTCGACGACGAGCGCGACGGCAAGAGCCACAAGTTCCAATACGAAGGCGGCATCGTCTCGTTCGTACAGCACCTGAACAAGAACAAGACGGCGGTGAACGAGAAGCCGATCTACATGCACGGCGAGAAAGACAGCATCGACGTCGAGATCGCGCTGCAGTGGAACGACGGGTACGCCGAGGCCGAATACTCGTTCGCCAACAACATCAACACGCACGAAGGCGGGACGCACCTGTCGGGATTTCGATCGGCGCTGACGCGAACGATCAACTACTACGCGAGCAAGAACAACCTCACGAAGGATCTGAAGGAGAGCATCACCGGCGACGACATCCGCGAAGGCCTGACGGCGGTCATCAGCGTCAAGATTCCGCATCCGCAGTTCGAAGGCCAGACAAAGACGAAGCTCGGGAACACCGAGGTCAAGGGCATCGTCGAGGCGGTCGTCAACGACAAGCTGGGCGCGTACCTCGAAGAGAATCCGTCGGTCGCCCGGCGGATCATCGGCAAGGCAATCGATGCGGCCCGCGCGCGCGACGCGGCGCGCAAGGCGCGCGACCTCGTGCGTCGGAAAGGCGCGCTCGACGGCAGCTCACTCCCGGGCAAACTGGCCGACTGCCAGGAGCGCGATCCCGCGCTGAGCGAGCTGTACATCGTCGAGGGCGAGTCGGCCGGCGGCTCGGCAAAGCAGGGACGGGATCGCCGCTTTCAGGCGATTCTGCCGCTGAAGGGGAAGATTCTGAACGTCGAGAAGGCGCGCTTCGACAAGATGCTCAGCAGCGACGAGATCAAGACGATGATCGCGGCGCTCGGCTGCGGCATCGGTGCCGAGGACTTCGACATCGAGAAGATCCGGTACCACCGCATCATCATCATGACCGACGCGGATGTCGACGGCTCGCACATCCGCACGCTGCTGCTGACGTTTTTCTACCGGCAGCTCCCGAAGGTCATCGAGCAGGGGTACGTCTACATCGCGCAGCCGCCGCTGTTTCGCGCGAAACGCGGCAAGTCCGAGACCTACATCAAGGACGAGCGCGAGCTCGACGCATTTCTGATTCGGCGTGCGGTCGAAGCGCGCGTGGTCCGCATTCCGGCGAGCAGCGTCGAGATCGCCGGCGCGGATCTCGAGAAGCTGCTGCAGAAGATGATCACGCACCAGAAGCTGCTGCAGACGGTCGAGCGCCGCGGGCACTCCCGGGAGATCATCGAAGCGCTGCTCGCGGCTGCGGCCGACCGCGAGTATTTCGCCGACAAGGATCGACTCGAATCGCTTGCCGCGGCGCTGACGACCCCGACGCGAACGGTCACCGTGCAGCGCGACGAAGAGCACAATCGCTACCTGCTGCACGTCGAGGATCGATCGAGCGGCTATCCGCGTCAGCACCGGATCGGCCACGACTTCGTGACCGCCGCCGAGTACCGCACGCTGCTGGCGAACTATCGCGACATGCCGCAGTTCGACAGCGACATCATCGTCTCGGGTGTTGGCGCGCCGGCCGAGGATGAATCGGACGCGGCAGCTGCCGGTACGCCGCAGACGGCGCGGCGAGGATCCGCAGCCGATCAGCGCGCGGCGGACGTGCATCTGCGCTCGCGGGACGCGCTGCTCGAGTTCTTCCTGGAGGCCGGCAAGAAGGGGGTCGCCGTCAATCGCTACAAGGGCCTCGGCGAGATGAACCCGGACCAGCTCTGGGCGACGACGATGGATCCGCAGGCGCGCACGCTGCTCCAGGTGCGCGCGGAAGATCACACCGAGGCCGACCTGATGTTCACGACGCTCATGGGCGATCAGGTCGAGCCGCGCCGCAAGTTCATCGAGGACAACGCGCTCGACGTCAAGAACCTGGATGTCTGACGGTAATTCCTGATCCCTAACCCCTGATCCCTGACGATGGCCGACCTCGTCCCACAGCAGCTTCCCGTCAACATCGAAGACGAGATGAAGCGTTCGTACATGGATTACGCCATGAGCGTAATCATCGGACGAGCGCTGCCCGACGTGCGCGACGGGCTGAAACCGGCGCATCGCCGCGTGCTGTACGGCATGAAGACGATGGGGTTGTCGCCGGGCCGCGCGTATCGCAAGTGCGCGAAGGTCGTCGGCGAGGTGATGGGCAATTTCCATCCGCACGGCGACGTGCCGATCTACGACACGCTCGTGCGCCTGGCGCAGGACTTCTCGCTGCGCTATCCGCTCGTCGACGGCCAGGGGAACTTCGGGTCCATCGACGGCGATCCGCCGGCGGCGATGCGGTACACCGAGGCGCGCCTGCAGCCGCTGGGCGACGACATGATGACGGATCTCGAGAAGGAGACCGTCGACTTCGTCCCCAACTACGACGAGACGACCGAGGAGCCGAGCGTCCTGCCGGCGCCGTTTCCGAATCTCCTGGTCAATGGCTCCGCCGGCATCGCGGTCGGTATGGCGACGAACATTCCGCCGCACAACCTCCGTGAGGTCGTGGACGGCTGCATCTGGTTCGCCGAGAACACGTACCTCGGCGTATCTCCGCCGACGGAACAATCGACCGCGGGTGACACGGCACAGAACGCCGGTCCTTTCACGCGCAGTGAGAAACTCAAGCAGCTGATCAAGCTGATCCCCGGTCCCGATTTTCCGACGGGCGCCTACATCGTCGGGCGCGCCGGCGTGCTTCAGGCCTTTACGACCGGTCGCGGATCGATCGTGCTCCGTGCGCGGTCGCACATCGAGTCCAACAAGAAAGGCGACCGCACGTCGATCATCGTCACCGAGATTCCGTATCAGGTGAACAAGGCCAAGCTGATCGAGCGGATCGCCGAGCTGGTCGGCGACAAGGTGATCGAAGGCATTTCAGACCTTCGCGATGAGTCGGATCGCGAGGGCATGCGCATCGTGATCGAGTTGAAGCGCGGCGAAGTGCCCGAGGTGATCCTGAACAACCTCTACAAGCACACGCCGCTGCAGTCATCCTTCGGCATCATCACGCTCGCGATCGTCGGCGGGCGGCCGAAGGTGTTGAACCTGCTCGAGCTCGTCGAAAGCTTCGTCGACTTCCGGCGCGAGGTCGTCCGCCGGCGGACCGAATTCGAGCTGAGGAAAGCCGAGGCCCGCTACCACATCCTCGAAGGCCTCAAAATCGCGCTCGATCACCTCGACGAGGTCATCAGGCTGATTCGCGGATCCAGAACGCCTCCCGAAGCGCGCGACGGACTGATCGCCGGATTCGGGCTCACGCAGATCCAGGCGCAGGCGATCCTCGACATGCAGCTGCAGCGCCTGACCGGACTCGAGCGGCAGAAGATTCTCGACGAGCTCGCCGAGCTGCTGAAGACGATCGAGCGCCTGCGCGCGATTCTCGCCAGCGAGCGCCTGCTGATGCAGATCATCGTCGACGAGCTGAAGCAGGTCCGCGAGAAGTACGGCGACGAGCGGCGCACGCAGATTGTCGACGAATCGGGCGAGCTGAGCGTCGAGGACCTGATCGCCGAGGAGGACATGGCGATCTCGGTCAGCAACACCGGCTACATCAAGCGGACGGCCATCACGACCTACCGCAGCCAGCGCCGCGGCGGCAAGGGCCGCATCGGCATGCGCACGCGCGACGAGGACTTCGTCAGCCACCTGTTCGTCGCGTCGACGCACGCGTACATCATGATTTTCTCGGACCGCGGCCGGGCGTACTGGCTGAAGGTCCACGAGATTCCGGACGTCGGACCGGGCGGAAAAGGCAAGTCGATCGCGAACCTCGTGTCGATGGAGTCCGGCGAGAAGATCGCCGCGATGCTGGCCGTCAAGGAGTTCGACGAGAACCGGTTCATCGTGATGGGCACGCGGCTCGGCGTCGTGAAGAAGACGGCGTTGTCGGCGTTCAGCAATCCGCGCGCCGGCGGCATCATCGCGATGGGCGTGGAAGAGAAAGATTCCGTCATCGCCGTGCAGCTCACCGACGGCAGCGGCGAGGTGTTCATCGCGACGCGGTACGGCATGGCCATCCGCTTCCCGGAAACCGACGTGCGGCCGATGGGACGCACCGCATACGGCGTGCGCGGCATCTCGCTTCGCGGCGACGACTACGTGGTCTCGATGGAGGTCGTGAAGCCGGGCGGGACGCTGTTGACCGTGACCGAGCGCGGTTTCGGCAAACGCACCGAGATCGAGGAATATCGCGTCCAGTCGCGCGGCGGCGTCGGCATCATCAACATCGCCACGACGAACAAGAACGGGCTCGTGGTCGGCGTGTCGTACGTCCAGCAGGGCGACGAGCTCCTGCTCATCACGCAGCAGGGCATGATCCTGCGGATGGCGACCGACGACGTGCGCGCGATCGGGCGCGCCACGCAGGGCGTCACGCTCATCAACATCGAGGGCGACGACAAGGTGGTCTCGATTGCCCGGCTTGCGGAAAAGGACGAAGACGACGGGAACGGCGCCTCGACGCCGCAGTAATCCCGCGCTCGTCGCGCTGGTCGTCCTGATGCAGGCGTGTTCCGGTTCCGCGGAGCACGCCCTCCTCACGCAGTTTTTTGCGGCGTCCCGGCTCCGCGATCTGACCGCGCTGCAGCAGATTGCCACCACGCGATTCGAGCCGCGCGAGCGCGGAACCGTCCTCGATTTCAGACTCGTGGACGTCCGCCACGCATCCGGCGATCTGAAAACCGCGACCGTCGACGCGACGGTGCATCTGCCGAGCGGTGAAATCGCGAGCAGGCGCTTCGACGTCACGATGCGCCGCGTCGGCGGCCGATGGATGGTCGAGGCGGTCGCGGATGTGAATCGCTAGCCGGCCTCTATCCGAGCGGGCAAATCGTCAGGCCAGCTCGAGGCGGGCGTATTTCGCGCGCAGCGTCTTCTGTCCGACGGCGGCAAAGCGCACGACGAGCTTCGTGTCGTCGTTGAGGGGCTCGATGCTGATCACGCTGCCGATGCCGAACTGCGGATGGCGCACGCGCATGCCGGGCCGGAGCTTCAGGTTCGCCGACTGATCCTCGTCCTCGTACGCGTACACCGCTTGTTCCTCGCGCACGCGGCCGCGGCCGTACGGATTCGTCCGGAACTCGTAGAAGTTGCTTTGATAGGAACGATCGCCGGGCGGCGAGAAGACCGGCGTCAGGCGATCGATCAGCTCCGCCGGCACCTCGTCGATGAAGCGCGACGGCTGGCTCCCCTGATACTCGCCGAAGATCCGCCGGCGCGCCGCGCCGGTCAGGACGAGTTTCGATCGCGCGCGCGTCATCCCGACGTAGCAGAGCCGCCGCTCTTCCTCGAGCTCCTCTTCGTCTTCGCTCGATCGCGAGTGCGGGAACAGGCCTTCCTCGAGGCCCGCGAGCACGACCACGGGGAACTCCAGGCCCTTCGCGCTGTGCAGCGTCATCAGCCAGACGCGCGCGTCCTGCGCGCCTTCCTCCTCGTCGACGTCGGACAAGAGCGACAGACGATCGACGAAGCCGGTCAGCGAGGGCTCCGCTTCACGGCTCTCGTACTCGCGCGCGGCCGAAACGAGCTCGGCGAGGTTCTCGATGCGCGCTTCGGCGTCCTCGCTGTGCTCCTCGCGGAGATCCTGGAGGTAGCCGCTCTGGTCGAGGATCTTGCCGAGCGCGAACGAAACCGGCTCGGTCCGCGCGACGTCGGTCAGCTTGACGATCAGATCGCGGAAGACGGTCAGCGATGTCGCGGCGCGGTTCGGGAAAGCGCGCTCGCCCAGGCCGCGAACGATCCGCGCCCACAACGAATTGACCGTGACGGCCGGCGCAAGGCCCGCCGACAGCAGCGGTAACGCGTCGTTGTCGGCGTCCCCGGCAGCCGGGCCCGCGCCAAAGCTCTCGACCTGTTCCATCACGCCTTTGCCGATGCCGCGCGCCGGCACATTGATCACCCGCCGCAGGCTCACATCGTCGTGCGGGTTGATGACGAGACGCATGTACGCGAGCGCGTCCTTGATTTCCCTTCGCTCGTAGAACCGCACACCGCCGACGACCTTGTAGGCGATGCCCTCGCGCATCAGCGCGTCTTCAATCGTCCTCGACTGCGCGTTCGTGCGATAGAGGACCGCGACCGTCGCGTCCACATCGTCGGCCAGCGCGGAACGCGCGGTCCGCGTGATGAAATCCGCTTCCTCCAGCTCGTCGCCGCCGCGGAAGTACGCGATGCGCGCGCCGCCCTGTCGATCTGTCCAGAGGTGCTTGTCCTTGCGATTGCGGTTCTGCCGGATGACCGCCGACGCGGCGTCGAGGATGATCTGCGTCGACCGGTAATTCCGTTCGAGCTTGACGATCCTGGCGTCGCGGAAATCCTCCTCGAAATCGAGGATGTTGCGAAGGTCGGCGCCGCGCCACTTGTAGATCGACTGGTCCGGGTCGCCGACGACGCAGAGATTGCGATGGACCTCGGCGAGGCGGCGAATGAGCAGGTACTGCGGCCGGTTCGTATCCTGGTACTCGTCGACCATCACGAACCGGAACTGCTCGGCGTACTTCGAGCGCACGCGCTCGGACTGCTCGAACAGGTCGACGGTCTTGAGCAGCAGGTCGTCGAAATCGAGCGCCGTGCTGTCCTTCAACGCCTTCAGGTAGTACTCGTAAACCTTTGCGATCTGCTCGTCGCGCCGGTTCCAGCCGGCACTCGCGATCATGGCGTCGGGCGTTTCCATCCGGTTCTTCGCGTGGCTGATCCGGGCGAGCGCCGCGCGCGGCTGAACGAAGCTGTCGTCGATGTGGAGCTCCTTCAGCGCGTGCTTGATGACGGTCAGCTGATCGCTCGAATCGTAAATGACGAAGTCGCGCGAGAGGCCAATCGCCGGCGCTTCACGGCGGAGCAGCCGCGCGCAGAGCGAGTGAAACGTCGACACCCACATGCCCGCGACCTCGGATCCGAGCAGCGCCTCGACGCGCGCCTTCATCTCCTGCGCGGCTTTGTTGGTGAAGGTGACCGCGAGCACTTCCCGCGGCTCCGCATGGCCGTCGCCAACGAGGTACGCGATGCGGCTGGTGATGACGCGCGTCTTGCCCGAGCCGGCGCCGGCGAGAATCAGCAGCGGTCCTTTGATGTGCAGGACCGCTTCGCGCTGTTCTGGGTTGAGGGAGGCGAGAAAGTCCATGGGATTCGGGATTAGGGATTCGGGATTCGCCGGAGCGACAATCCCAAATCCCGAATCCCAAATCCCTATTCTACAGTCACGCTCTTCGCGAGATTCCTGGGTTGGTCGACGTCGCAGCCGCGCCGCACGGCGATGTCGTACGCCAGCAGCTGAAGCGGAATCACCATGAGGACCGGCGTGAGCAGCTCGGTCGCCGCCGGAAGCTCGAGGATGACGTCGTTGCGCTTATCGAGGATCGACTTGAGCTTCGTGTCGCCTCGCGAGGTGAGCGCGATCACCGAGCCGCCACGCGCTTTCACTTCCTGCATGTTGCCGATCATCTTCTCGAACACGTGATCCTGCGGCGCGATCGTGACGACCGGCATACGTTCGTCAATCAGGGCGATCGGTCCGTGCTTCATTTCGCCGGCGGGGTAGCCCTCTGCGTGAATGTACGAGATTTCTTTCAGCTTCAGGGCGCCCTCGAGGGCAATCGGGTAGTTGATGCCGCGGCCGAGGTACAGAAAATCGGTCCTCGCGTGGAACCGGCTGGCAACTTCTTCCACGTCGGGTGCAATCTTCAGCGTCTGCTCCAGGAGCAGCGGGAGCTGGAGCAGCGCGTCGACGTACGGACGCGAGGCGTCCGGCGTCAGCTCGCCGCGCACCTGCGCCAGTCGAAGCGCGAGCAGATACAAGGCGACGAGTTGTGACGTGAACGCCTTCGTCGACGCCACGCCGATCTCCGGTCCGGCGTGCGTGTAGATGGTGCCGTCCGTTTCGCGCGTCGCCATGCTGCCGACGACGTTGCAAATGGCGATGCTGCTCGCGCCTTCCCGCTTCGCCTCGCGGAGCGCCGCGAGCGTGTCGGCCGTCTCGCCTGACTGCGTGATGACGACGGCCAGCGTGTTCTTCGTCACGATCGGCTTTCGGTATCGATACTCGGAGCCGTAGTCCACGTCGACGTGGACGCGGGCGAGCTGCTCGATCATGAACTTGCCGACGAGGCCGGCGTGCCACGACGTGCCGCACGCGAGGATCGTGACGCGATCCAAGTTCGCGAGCGTCGCCTCGCTGATCTTCATCTCCTCGAGGAACACGCGGCCCGTGTCCTGCGACACGCGTCCGAGAATCGTTTCGCGCGCGGCCGTCGGCTGCTCGAAGATTTCCTTGAGCATGAAGTGCTTGTACCCGGCTTTCTCCGCCATGATCGGATCCCAGAGCACGCGCTGCGTGGCCTTGGAAACCGGACGGCCGAAAAAGTCGGTGAACTCCACGCCGGTCTTCGTGATGACGGCCATCTCCTCGTCCCCGAGGAAGACGACGTCGCGTGTGTGGCTGAGAATCGGCGGGATGTCCGACGCGACGAAGAATTCCCCGTCGCCGAGGCCGACCACGATCGGCGGGCCGTTGCGGACGGTGACGATTTTCTCAGGGTCGTCGCCCGAGATCAGCACGAGCGCGAACAGCCCGCGCATCAGCAGCAGCGCGCGCCGCACCGCGTTCTCGAGGCCGTCGCCTTTCATTTCGCGCTCGACGAGGTGCGCGACGATCTCGGTGTCGGTCTCGGTGACGAACCGGTGGCCCTGGCGCTGCAGCTCGAGCTTCAGATCGAGGTAGTTCTCGATGATGCCGTTGTGGACGACGACGATCTTGCCGGTGCAGTCGCGATGGGGATGCGCGTTTTCCTCGGTGGGACGGCCGTGCGTCGCCCAACGGGTGTGGCCGACGCCGTAGTCGCCGGCGAGCGGCGCGCTGCCGATCACCGTCTCGAGGTTCGACAGCTTGCCGGCGCTGCGCCGCAGATCGACGCAGCCGTCGCGCACGACCGCGACGCCGGCCGAGTCGTAGCCGCGATACTCGAGCCGCCGGAGCCCGTCGATGAGCACGGGCACGACGTCCTTGGGTCCGATGTATCCGATGATTCCGCACATGGCTCGTGTCCTGAACCGCCGCGCGTCAGGCCTTCCGTGGGCCCGCAAGGGCCGTCCGTTTCTTCTTCCGCTCGGCGACCCACCCCTCGAGATTCCGCTGCTTCCCCGCGCTGACCGCGAGCGCGCCGGGCGGCACGTCCTCGCGGATCGTCGCGCCGCTCCCGACGTATGCGTCCTTGCCGATGGTGACCGGCGCGATCAGCTGCGAGTCGCTGCCGATGAATGCCCCGTCCTCGATCACGGTCTTGTTCTTCTTCTCGCCGTCGTAGTTGCACGTGATCGTGCCAGCGCCGATGTTGACGTTCGCGCCGATCGTCGCGTCGCCGAGGTACGCGAGGTGTGCGGCCTTCGATCCGCGGCCCAGCGCCGTCTTCTTGAGCTCGACGAAGTTGCCGACGCGCGCGCCTTCGGCGACCTGCGCCTCGTTGCGGAGGTGCGCGAACGGGCCGACCTTCGCGTCGTTCGCGATCCGCGCGTCGACGATGAGGCAGTGGTCGTAAATCGTCACGCGATCGCCAACGATCGAATTCACGATTCGCACGCCGGTGTGAATCTCGCAGCCGGAGCCGATCGCGCTCGTGCCCTCGATGGTGACGACCGGGTGAATCGTCGTGTCCGCGCCGATCGTGACGTCGCCGTCGATGTAGGCCGTCGCGGGATCGTCGAGCGTGACGCCGGCCGCCATCAGCGCGTCGTTTTTCGCCTGCCGGACGATTCGGCTCACGGCCGCGAGCTCCTGGCGGCTGTTGATGCCGCGAATCTCGTTCGTGTCGGCGGCGACGACCGTTTCGACCGTGCGATGCTGCTTCCGGAAGATCGCGACCAGGTCGGGCAGGTAATATTCCCCCTGGGCATTGTCCGGTGCGACGGTGCGGAGGGCGTCGAACAGGCCGTCGAGATCGAACGCATAGATGCCGGTGTTGATCTCCCGAATCGCGCGCTCGGCTGAGCTCGCATCCCGTTCCTCAACAATACGTGCAATCCCCTCGCCGGAGACGGACGAGCGGATGATCCGCCCGTACCCGGTGGGATCGTCGAGCACCGCCGTCATGACCGTCGCCGCGGCCCCGGCCTTCACGTGCCGATCCACCAGCCCTCGAAGCGTTTCCGTCGTCAGCAGCGGCACGTCGCCGTAGACCAGGACCAATGTGCCCGTCGCGCCGCGCAGTGCCGGCTCGGTCATCTGCAAGGCGTGGCCCGTCCCGAGTTGTGGCTCCTGAACCACAAAAGTGACTCCGCGATGCCCGGAAAGGACACGTCTCAGCGCTTCCGACGCGTGGCCGATGACGATCGTTGTTGTTTTCGGCTCCAACCGGGCCGCAGTCGCCAGCACGTAGTCAATCATGGGCAGCCCCGCCACCCGATGCAGCACCTTTGGCCACGCGGACTTCATCCGCGTCCCTTTCCCGGCCGCCAGAATGACGATGTGGGTGTCCATGGGTGGCGGGAGGTCGATCAGCGACCGGACGCCGTGAAATTAATTATCTCGCGGATTTCGGGCGGAACGGCCGGCGCTTCGGATCGAACAATTTGGGCGCGGACGGAGGCGCTTCGAGGGCCGAACGGAACGCTTCATCTTCGTGAAGCGGTTCCAGATCGGGATCGTTTCGGGCAAGGCCCCGATTCTCTGGATTCAGCGCGATCGCGCGCTCGAGATGCGCCACAGCCTCGGTCGGCTCGTCGCGCTGGGCGTGTGCAACGGCGAGCATGTACAGCGCGTGGTCGTTGTCCGGATCCTCGTCGCGAACGAGACGCAGATGGGCGATCGCCTGATCGTATTGTCCGCCATTGATGGCGAGCGTCGCGGCGTAGAGGCGCTCGTCGACGGTCTGGGGTGTCGCGACGCGCTCGGTCTCCTGCCGCGCGCAGATGTTCAGGTAGAGCCGCACGCGCTCCTGCAGCTCCTTCTCCTCGGGGTAGAGCCGCAGGACGGACTCGAGCGTCTCTCGAGCGACCTGGTAATCGTGCCGCTGAAGAGCCTCGAGACCGCGCTCATATAGGGCGACCGCCTCGAAGTAGGTCGAACGCCGCTGCGGCGCGACCGGCTGACTCGCCTGAGCTGTCGGCGCAGATGGAATCGCTGCCGTTGAATTCGCGGACGCCGGAGGAGGTTGCGAGGAGCGCTTCAAGGGCGTCGACAGTGTTGACGTAGGGCCTTTGGCCGGACGAATGGGGGGCCGCGACTGCTTCGCCATGACGGTCTCGCGGCGAGGCGCCGGCAATCGGTCGAACACCGCGCCTCGAAAAGTGCCGCGTAAATTAACAGAACCGTGCGAGAGTGGTCAAGGGATGCGGTTCGCCTCGACGCCAGTTTGGCTATTTGACAGATTTTTTGGCAAGCTCTAGCGCTGCGTAGAGCTGATTTGCCGTGACACCATGCTCACGAGCCACTGCCGCCATCGCAGCTCGACGTGAGGCCGGTGCGCTTGCGTCAACAGCCGGGTTTGTTTCTGTCTTATGACCAATATCAACGACGACTGTGAACTCGCCTTGATGGCGCTGGATCTGGCCAATTACGGCAGATATTGGTCCGAAGACCAATTGTTCGTGTGCCTTCGTCAGCTCTCTCGCGACGAGAATCTGGCAATCGCCCACCGTTGATTGAAGTTCAGCAAGCGTCGACTCAATCCGGTGGGGTGCTTCGAAGAACACGACAGGGCAGTCAGCGCGCACAAGCTTCTGGAACCATTGCTCGCGGGCTTTTGACCGAGCTGGCGGGAATCCC
>Ga0114129_10000427_pt1 | contig 49990 bp, 47 predicted proteins | sample RhiMetdeltSRZDD1_FD_80071 | JGI IMG/M metagenome (GOLD analysis project Ga0114129, IMG submission 80071) | Populus rhizosphere microbial communities from Tennessee, USA - Rhizosphere MetaG P. deltoides SRZDD1 (version 2) (version 2) | ecosystem: Host-associated > Plants > Roots > Rhizosphere >...
TAACAAGCCTTGAGAGACGGCAATCTCACACGCGCGACCCACATACTCGATAGTTGACCGGTGGCCGAATGCTTCCAAAGTGCGTCGATACTGGGCGAATGCGGTTTCGGGCTTATCTCCAAGGCACATGAGGGCCTCCTTACACGCTCTTCGACAGCCACGCACTAGCGTATCCTCGATCTCCTCGGGAGACATGGTCCAAGCGTCGAGGTCTGTGGGATCTTTTCTGAATGTGCAATAACTACATTTATCGCGGCAAAGGTTAGTGACCGGGAGAAAAACCTTTCGCGAGTAAGTCACCGTGCGACCCTTGTACTTGTCACGCAACAGTGCGGCGGAGTCCAGCAGAGAGTCGAGCTCGTGATCGCGGCAGTGAATCAAACCGTATGCTTCCGCGGCGTGCATAAACTAACAGTGTACGCTACTTTAGTTCAAGGGAAGCCTTGGCGTGCATTTCCTCATCAGCCAGCCTGAGGAGCTCATCGACGCTCTGAGGTGGATCCTGGCTGAATGCCGATCCGATGTTGCAGACAACCTCAAGAGGCAAGTTGCGATAGAGAGCAAGCTGCCGGAGTTTTTGCTCAACGCGTTTGATGACGATCTCAACATTCTCGACGCGGCCTTGCCACATGAGGACGACAAATTCGTCACCACCACAGCGCGCGACGAGATCGGAGGCCCGTGAGGATTCTACCAACGCGTCCGCCACGGTGCGCAGCACGTCGTCTCCGACGGAATATCCAAACCTGTCATTGATCTGTTTGAGACGGAACACGTCAAGCAGCAATAGCAGAACGCCACCTTCCGGTCTGCAACCGGCCGAAACTCGGCGATACATCTCGTGAAATGCGCGACGTGCGGGCAGGCCCGTGAGTGAGTCCGGAGCATATCGAGCGAGGAGCCGGTCCACATCGGACAGACGACGGGCGAGGACCCGCAGTAAGGTCATGGACATTTCCTGGGACTCCTGTAGCATCGCAAGGAAATCTTCGGCGGGAATAACAAGACATCGGGTGGGTTCCAGTGCGACCACAGCCGCGGAGGACGGCCGATGGCCAAGCGTGCCCAATTCGCCGAAAATACCGCCACGGCCGAACTCTCCCAAAAACATATCGACTGGAGTTTCCGGGTTGGACTCGAAGACGCGAACGCGTCCGGAAATGACGACGTATGCCGCAGCAGCTGGATCGTCCTGGCGAATAATGACATGGCCGGACGGAAACGTTTTGTCGGAAGCCCGCTCAACCAAACGTGCGCGTTGTTCAGACGAAAGTGGAACGAACAGATCCATGGAGCTTAGCAAATCGAGAACGTTTTGTTTGGCAGCACGGTTGTTGCCCGCGTATCCGGGTCCTCCGGCGTCGCGGCTTAGGCCGGCGTCCGTTGGTCCAATTACGCCGATCGTGCGCGCAAGCCATGCACGAACTCGAGTCCTGAGCATTGGCGGACTGAAGGGTTTTGCAAAAAAATCCGTAACGTTGCTGCCTTGAGCGTCGGGGCTGTGTCCTCCGTTACGGTCTTCAGTCAGGAGAATCGCCGGCAAATCCGACTTATCGGCCGCGACACGCACCGTCTGGATGAACTCAACGGCATCAACCCATGAGGCTGCATCAACAATAATGAGATCCTGGGGATTCGACGCGGCGAGTTCACGCGCCGCCTGGGGATTCGACGCCGGTGTGAGCACGAGACCGTCGTCGCTGAGAATATGGTCGATGACTGATGCGCATGCGCGATCGCTGGTGACCAGCAGTACACGACCACCGGCAATCCGACGGCGCTCGAGAGCAGAAATGTCCAAAATCGTTTTTCTTTCGCGTTTTCCATTCAGGTCGAACGCCATACCCTCAGCCGCAGCGAATACGTCGATTCCTGATCCCGCTCTACTGGCGCGGGCCCGCTGTCCATGTTCAATTTCTTTGAGAGTGTTATCGTCGTGCGTCGGATCGTGATGAAAAAGCGCAAGTTTTGTCGCGTTGGCTGCTATTGCGGCATCGGTAACATAATCAACAGGAGAGTGCCCCCATCCCAATTTCGATTTGTATTCTTCACTCGTGTATTGGGCGTCATGAACTACGAGGTCCGCATTGCTGAGAAAATCGATATGCCGCTGATCTCCAGGATGACGGAACTGCGATGCATGATCGTTCCAAAAAGGCTCATGGTCGGTTACGTACACGACCACCGCACCATCTGCGGAGATGCGATACGCAATCGTAGGCGCCGTATGGTTCAGGTATTGCGTTTCCACGAGAATCTTTCCGATACGAAAGAACCCTTCTTCCAATTCGGTGTAGTGAATGCGGCTGGCCAAATCTTGAAGCTTGACAGGGAAGTACGAATACTGCATTTGCCCCGACAACGAGTCTTCCAGATTGCGCTGAAAGGCGGCTGACCCGTAAATGTTAAGCTCCGCTCCCGGCACGAATGCGGGGGTGAAGAACGGAAAACCCTGGATGTGGTCCCAATGCGTATGCGTGATTAGCAGGTGAATCCGTTGAGGACCCGGCCGCTTAAGAATCTCTAGGCCGAGACCGCGAATCCCGGTGCCACAATCCAGAATGATCGTCGTGCCGTCCTTGGACCGCAGTTCAACACAACACGTGTTGCCGCCGTACGCCGCTGTTAGATTTCCTGGTGTGGGGATTGACCCGCGCGTTCCCCAGAAACGCACGTACATTACAATGCCTTTCCCAAACTTCTACTGAAGTCCGTTTTTCCCATGGAGTTAAACGCCCGATGCTCGCAATCAGGCACGTTTGAGTCAAGCGATTTGGAGCAATGGAACGCAGTTGCAGTCGAGTGCGGCGCAAAGCTATATTGCCTCATGCTATACGATGAACGACCGTGGGGTAGCTTCACAGTGCTGGACGAAGGCGCTAATTACAAGGTAAAGCGCATCGAAGTATTGCCGGAAAAACGATTGAGTTATCAAAGGCATGAACAACGTTCCGAGCACTGGATGGTCGTCGCTGGAGCTGCGAAAGTTACCCTCGATGGCCGTGAAATCACACTTAGCACTGGAGATACCATCGATATTCCACTGCGCGCAGCGCACCGTATCGAGAATGTAGGGAGTGCCAAACTGGTATTCATCGAGATACAGCAAGGAACCTACCTCGGCGAAGACGACATTCAACGTCTTCAGGATGACTACGGCAGGACGAAGTAGATTCGAGCCAGCCGCTGTATAATATCCGCCGCCCCGCCGGCTTTCCCCTTTTCTTGTCGATGCTTTCCGACGAAGAGATTTTTTTCATCTACGGGAAGAATGTTGTCATTTCCCGTAAGGACCGATTCGTTTTCGTTCATTTGGACCGGCCCTCGGCGGACCTGGTTCGCGACCGGACAGCTAACTTCGATCCGGACGAGTTTTTCCATTGCGATTGCCGGATTTGCCAGCTCGCCAGAGAAGGCGGCGTTGTGGTTTTCGATGATTCCGCCTACGACGATGAAGAGATTTTGTTAGAGTAAAAGGCCACAATTCACTAGGATGGAACTGTGTTTGCCCGTCGTCACATTTTGGTAGGTTTCGGGATTACAGCGCTTGCCGCTCTTGCCGCGCTTTACATCATTCCAGGCCGCAACATTGGGCATCCGTCTCTACCAGCGGAGGTGTCGGATACCGATTTCTGGAAAATCATTACGGAATTCTCGGAAGCCGGCGGGTACTTCAGGTCCGACAACTTTGTTTCGAACGAGAGCGCGTTTCAACACGTCATTCCCGATCTGAAAAAGCAGATCAAACCGGGAGGCGTGTATCTTGGTGTTGGTCCCGACCAGAATTTCACCTATATAGCCGCAATTCGGCCGGAATTAGCATTCATTACGGATATCCGCAGGCAGAACATGCTCCAGCACTTGATGTATAAGGCTCTGTTCGAGCTTTCGGACACTCGCGCGGAATTTCTTTCGAAACTCTTTGCCCGGCCTATCGACTTGGCGACATCTAAAACGCTCGATACCGAGGGGCTGTTCGACGTCTTAAGGAACACATCCCCCGATTCCGATCTAGCCCGTGAAAATCTGGCCGCCATTTTGAGTCGGCTTCGCGAAGAACACCATTTCGGGCTCGCCGTGGATGATTCCAAGAATATCGAATTTGTCTACAACGCCTTCGTTGCCGGTGGTCCTGAGATTAGGTATTCGTATCCCAATCAATACGCGTGGAGGCGTTTCCCTAGTTATTGGGAGCTCATGCTCGAAAATGACGGCACCGGCGAGAACGGTGGCGGCGAGAATCACAGTTACATGGCGTCGGACGAGAATTTCCGCCTCATCAAACGGCTGGAATCGGAGAACAGGATTATTCCCATCGTGGGCGATTTCGCGGGCGAGAAGGCGCTGCGTTCTGTGGGGCGCTATCTTATACAGCACGGCAGTACCGTGAGCGCTTTCTACACCTCGAACGTTGAGTTTTATTTGTTCCAAACCGAAGATTGGAAGAAATTCTTCAACAACGTGGCCGCGCTCCCAGTTGGCAACGACAGCCTGTTCATACGCTCTTATTTCAATAACTACGGCTCCCAGTTTCCCAACGCGTCCGGGTCAGTCTATTCACCCGCGTCGTATACCTTCCTTGACAGCATGCCAGGTATTTTGGCGGCCTTTCAGGCCGGCCGGATCCATGCATATTTCGATGTGATTCGGCGATCTACCCCTTAGATAGGCTTTTTTTTCTTGTTCCGGTCGTGACCCGAAGGGATCGTTCGACATGCCTTCAGTAAATACTGTTGTGTTATGGGAATGCTTCCCGTTTATTATTGCGCTGCTCAAACGGAGGAAGCGTGAAACTTTGTTTAGAAAGTTGATATGAAAGCAGACGTTAAATCACCGCATTCGATACTCGATAAATATACGGCGCTTCTGGATATATCTTGCCGCCTGAATTCCGAAAAGAACTTCGAACAACTACTGAAGTTGATTGCAGACGAGGCCACGAAACATGTGGACGCAGAGAGAGCGACGATCTTTATTCTCGACAAGAATAAAGGTGAGTTATGGGCGAAGATCGCTTTAGGTGTGTCGGATACGATCCGATTCGACGCCCGGCTCGGCATAGCCGGTGCGGTGCTGATCGCTGCTAAACCGTTAGTTGTCGAGGATGCGTATAGATCACCGTTATTTTACCCATCGATCGATTCGAATACGGGCTTTCACACGCGGAACATACTGAGCGTCCCGCTCCGGACTCCAAAGCAGGAAATTATCGGAGTGTTCCAGGTCCTCAACAAGCGCGATGGGAAATTCACCACTGAAGACGAGCACTTCGTGCAGGCGCTCGCCAATCAGGCCGCAATCGCTCTGGAGAATGCCCAGGCTCTCAGCGAGCTGGAAATCCGGCAGCAGGAACTCATCCAAGAAAACCAGAGTCTACGGAAAGAAGTTGAAGAGCGTTTCACCACGAGAAGCATTTTGGGAACGAGCGCCAAGGTCAACGAAATCCGGTCCATCATTGAACGGACTTCCGACACGTCCGTGTCGGTTTTGATCACCGGTGAAAACGGCACCGGCAAAGAGCTGTCCGCTCGAGCTATCCATTACATGAGTGCACGCCGCACGAAACCCTTCGTTGCCGTCAATTGCGCAGCATTACCCGAACCGCTCGTGGAGAGTGAGCTCTTTGGCATCGAAAAAGGTGTCGCCACAGGCGTGGAACGGCGAGTGGGGCGCATTGAATCGGCAAATGGCGGGACATTATTCTTGGACGAAATCGGAGACCTCAGTCTGACGGCACAGGCAAAATTACTTCGTGTCCTCCAGGAAAGGGAAGTCGAATGGGTTGGCGGGCGCCGACCGGTTCCCGTCGATATTCGGCTTTTGGCTGCCACGAATAAGGACCTCAAGGAAGAGATTCGGCAAAACCGGTTCCGTCAGGATTTGTTCTTTCGCCTGAACGTGATTCACGTTCGAATGCCGGCCCTGAGAGAGATTCGAATGGATATTCCATTGCTGGCGACCTACTTTCTGCGGAAACACGCAAAAGAGGTAGGGCGAGATATCCAAAACTTCTCCGCGGACTCGTTGAAGACGCTTACGACCTATCAATGGCCGGGGAATGTTCGCGAGCTCGAAAACGAGATCAAGCGCGCTATGGTCCTTGCGACGGGTCGCGAGATCCAGGTACAGGATCTTTCCGAACATATCATCGAGGAGAGGCTAGCTGTGCCCGAGGCAGAAGCCGGGAAGAAGCCGGGACAAAAACAATCCTTGAAAGATCGCGTTACAACGCTCGAAATCCACATGATCCGCGATGCGATGGCCCAGACCGAGGGGGACCGGCGTCGTGCCGCAAGAATCCTCGGACTCAGCCATCAGGGACTTCTCAACAAACTCAAACGCTATGGTCTGGAGAGCTGATGCCCGACGCCAAGGAAATGAATCCTGAATTCCGAAGATCTGTTACTGCTCATCGGTCATAGCGTCAGCCCGCATTCATTTGTTGTCCTCGGTGTATTCCAGGACATTGACATCGATGGCGTTGGTTGCACCGCCCACGATCCTACGGTAGCGAATAAGGCGGCCAGTGGCATCGTCGAATTTGGCGGTTGTGTAAACTGCGTACCCAGGCGGAGCGCCCATCATCGCGGGCTTTTCGGCAAGTCCGAGCTCCTGGGAGAGCATGTGAAATAGTCCCTCCATCGTATAGTCCTGGCCTGAGTTGGGACGAATGACTAGACCATTGCGCCGAAGACTCACTGTCTGTCCTGAGCGCACCTCGACTTCGAAACGTCCGGTCTCCACACGATCACCGGACATCTGGATAACAAGACGATAGGCGCTAGGCTTGTGTGTGTTCCAGTTCTGTTCGGCTTTGTTCAAGATCTCGGGCGTGAGGTTAGGAAGCCGCGAGCAGGCTGCGCAGGCGATAACGAAGAGCACGGCCAGCGTCGACGAAGATCGTCGTTTCACATGATGACGTTACGCGAAAGAATCCGTGTGCGCAACCTAGGCGGGTGCGCTAAAGTAACGCCGACATCGCGCATAAGGAGGGATTCATATGGCAAGATCAGTAAAGAAAACGAATAAGAAGTCTGCTCGCGTTGCCGCTAAGTCCAAAGCGACGGCAAGATCTGCTAAATCTGCAATGAAGAAGGCCGCGAAAACCGCGAAGACATCCAAGCCGGCGGCACGCAAGAAGCCGACTCGAAAAATCGATCCTTTGAACACGAAACAGTACCGCTCCGTGACACCGAACTTGTCGGTAAGCAACATTCAACGTGCCATGAATTTTTACACGACGGTCTTCGGTTTCAAGGTGCGTCAAGTAATGGATACCCCAGGTGGCATCGTGCATGCAGAACTCAACCTACGTGACACCACGCTCATGCTGAGTCCCGAATCCAGAGAGCAAAACAATTTGAGCGCGAACTCGATAGGGAATACACCTATAACCCTGTATGTCCTAGTTGAGGACGTTGATGACGTGTTTAACAAAGCCGTCCAGTCGGGCTCGCCAGTATTGATGCCTGTCATGGATATGTTCTGGGGCGATCGGTGTGGCTTGGTGGCCGATCCTGACGGGAACAAATGGATGATTGCTACGCACAAATCAGAACCAACCGAAGCGGAAATGGCCGAAGCTATGCGCCAGATGCAGCAGTCACTGCAAGCTGATGCTGGCTCTGCGGCAGCTGCGGGTAGCCGTTAAACGCGATATATCGACGCAATGGAGCTGAGGTTCTTGCTCCGCGAGCGGTTTGGCTTCGCGGACTTTCGTCCGGCACAAAAGCAAGTTATCGACAACGTAATGGCGGGCCAAAGCGCGCTCGCCGTCATGCCTACAGGAAGCGGGAAGTCGCTGTGCTACCAATTACCGGCGCTTGCGCTTCCTGGGCTGACCCTTGTCGTATCTCCGTTGATCGCGCTAATGAAGGATCAGGTCGATCAACTGAACCGTCTCGGAGTTCCTGCAACAGTCATTAATAGCTCGGTTTCACGTGAGCAGCAGAGAAGCCGCCTGGAACAGGCTATTGCGGGACGCATCAAGCTTCTCTACGTCGCACCTGAGCGGTTTCAAAATGATGGTTTCCGGGCGGGACTCGCCCGCACCGAAGTCAGTCTTTTTGCCGTAGACGAGGCCCATTGCATTTCTCTATGGGGGCATGATTTCCGGCCGGATTACCTGCGGCTCCGGCACGTTGTGCGCGAGTTGAAATCGCCCAGAGTGTTGGCTCTGACCGCGACGGCAACGCCGGCGGTACGTCGGGATATCTTGAGTCAACTCGGCATCGAGGGTGCCCCTCAAATTGTTAGCGGCTTTGACCGGCCCAACCTTTACCTCGAGGTGCGCGAGGTTGCGACGACGGCCGAAAAGGTTCGCGCGATTGTGGAATTGGCGAAATGGGCGCCCCTAGGAATCGTTTACGCCGGCACCCGCAAAAATGTAGAAGAGGTTTCCACCAGCCTGCGAAGGACCGGTATTGAGACGGCAGCGTACCATGCGGGCCTATCGTTGACCGACCGTAAGGCGGTCCAAGAGCGTTTCATGAACGCATCACAGTGCGTCATCGTTGCAACCAACGCCTTCGGTATGGGTATCGATCGGAGCCAGGTCCGGTTCGTCGTACATTCGGACATTCCGGATTCTGTGGAAGCTTATTATCAAGAGATAGGGCGCGCCGGGCGTGACGGAGAGGCCGCCCGGTGCGTGCTTCTGTTCAGCTATGCTGACAAGTGGATTCCCGAATTCTTCATCGATTCCAGCCATCCTCCCGCTGACACCTTGAAGTATGTCTTCGCCAAGCTTTGCCGGTCAGGCTCTCCACTCATTGCGGGCGATACGTGGCGTAAGCTTTCCAATACGAAAGATCATCGATTTCACGCCTCTGTTGCGTTACTGCAACGATATGGCTACATCGACAAAGTACATACCAGCGAAGGCCGAGGTGTGCGTATCCTGAAGCCCAATGATGCCGGTCTTCGTGGCATCAACTTCGAGGAACTCGAAGCGCGCCGCCAGTTCGAATACAAAAAACTCGGAGTGATGCTTAATTATGCGAGTCGATTTCGAAAGCACTGTTACCGCAGTTTTATCCTGAGCTACTTCGGTGAGTGGAATCGAAGCCGTGATTGCGGCAACTGTAGCCGTTGCACACCGGACAAGTTCCCGCGTGGTACAAAAATGGAAACAGTTGCCGCCCCTGCTTTAAGTACACAGCTGCCTACGCCGCGAGGAGAACCGTCGGAGACGGCAACAATCGTTGCACTTAAGATCCTGTCCTGCATTCTGCGCGTACGCGAGAAGTTAGGAAGGGAAAAGGTGGCAAAAATCCTGGCTGGTTCGGAAGACTCCGGCGTTCAAGACTACCGTTCCTTGTCAACTTATGGATTACTTTCAGATTACTCAATTAAGTCATTGACCTGTATGATCGATTACCTCATATCGGAAGACTATATCGGCCAGGCGGAAGGCTCACGACCGAATATCTTCGTGACCCTCAAAGGCCAAACCTTTTTGAAGGAGCGACCCCGGATTCTGATTCCTGGGGTCAACCACCCAGCGTGATCATTTCGATTTTTTTGTGGTCTCGGGGTTGATAACCGCCGGCGCGAAGCTGATCCCATCTCAAATCGGAGTAACGATCGGTGCGTAGCCCCCAAATTCTTCCGACCTCAGACCGAATCTCCTCATCGGAGGCGCCCGATCGAATCAAGGCCTTTAGGTCAAATCCGGTTTCGGCAAAAAGGCATGTTACAAGTTTGCCATCAGCGGTTAATCGAAGGCGTGTACAACTGGAACAGAACGGTTCAGTGACAGAACCAATGATTCCAATTTCGCCACTACCGTCGACGAACTCGTAATCAACAGCCGGCGCGCTGCCGTGAACACGGCCTATCTCCCGTACCGGGAAGCGAGAATTTATTGTTTCGAGAATTTCTTTCTTCGTTACCGTTTTTTCGAGAGTCCAGGCATTGGCATTACCGACGTCCATGTACTCAATGAATCGCATCTCGAAACCATTCGCTCGCGAAAACTCCACCAGATCAAGAATCTCATCATCATTGGTTCCTCGAATGATGACTGCGTTGATTTTGATCGGATTCATCCCGGTCTTCTTGGCTGCAAACAGACCCGCCAGGACCTCTTCTAGATTGCCGCGTTTGGTTAATGCGAGAAACCGGTCGGCTCGTAGACTGTCGATGCTGACGTTGATCCTTCGAAGGCCGGCATCGTAAAGATCTCCCGCCTGGTCGCCCAATAGTGCGCCGTTGGTCGTGAGTGAGAGATCCTCTAGACCTTCGATCGCGGCGAGGCGCGCAATAAGCCGATGAAGGTCTTTGCGAACCAGAGGTTCGCCACCCGTGAGACGCACTTTCTGAATGCCGAATGGAAATAACAGTCGCGCAATGCGCTCGATTTCCTCGAAGGACAGAACTTCACGCCGCGCAATCCACTGATATTCGTCAAAGGGCATGCAATAAGTGCACCGGAAGTTGCAGCGGTCTGTGACCGAAATTCGAAGGTCACGCATTGGGCGTTGTAGAGCATCGAACGTGGGCATGAAAGGGATTATAGCGTACTCGGACTTGCCTCGCTGGCCCGCTTTGGCAATGTCACATAAGAGCTATTATGTAAACTTAGGAGGGCATCGATGTCTTCCACAGAAAATGTGCAAAAGTCTGTGGAAAAGTCAGATGTCGACAAAACTAAGGCCCTCAAAATCAGTATTTGCAGCATGTTGCACCGAATTCGGTCACTTCGCCGACTGTTGAAAAACATGCTTAAAAATGCGCGAAAAGGCCCGATTTTTTAACATTTTTGAAATGCTGACTCGTGGGACTGAATATTGACGGGGGTTTTAGTGACGAGCTACGCCATAATGCACGAATGACGGCGATTTGGTTCGGTACATCCGGTTTTAGCTATAAAGAGTGGCGTCCGTCCTTCTATCCCCAAGACCTTTCCGACAAAGAATTCCTGAAATACTATTCAGCGCGCTTGAACAGCGTTGAGATCGACTACACCTTTTATCGCATGCCGTCCGCGAAGACGATCGACGCGTGGAAGGCCGCAACGCCACAAAGCTTTAAATTCACGATTAAAGCATCACAGCAAATAACGCACAGGCAAAGGTTGGCAATTCCATCTAACGCGCTGGAATATTTTTTGAGCGTTGTGCCAGGCCTCAACGAACGGTTGGGAACGGTGTTGTATCAATTGCCTCCTTTTTTCAAATGCGATTCTCAACGGCTGGAGACGTTTTTATCGGTGCTTCCCCGCGGGATCCACGCCGCATTCGAGTTTCGCAACGATTCCTGGTTCGTAGATGACATTTACTCGTTGTTGAGAAAATACAACGTCGCCTTATGCATCCATGATGCAGACGACCACACCACTCCGGTGAAATTGACTGCTGACTTTACCTACGTTCGGTTGCGGCGTTCCGTTTACGATGAGAGCGCAAAACGTGAGTGGCAGGACCGGATACGTAACTGGGCTGCTGAGGGTTGCGAGGTCTTTGCATACATCAAGCATGAGGATAATCCGGACGCAGCCCTCATTGCATTGGATTTCGCAAAAGACCTCATCAACTAATCGTTACTTTTGTCCTGCGCCCGTCCGGCTCATTTCTTCAAGTGTTTGTTTTAGATCATCGAGCTTACTGCCTGCTTCACCGAGCTTTCCTTCCGATGTTAAGCGCCGGTAGTCAGCGAGAGCCCGATTCGCTCGTTCCACGAGCGCCGCGAAATTGCCGGCTTGAGTATTTGCCGTCGGCGGCGAGTTGTCGGATTCAGGTGAAGCCTTGGCGGATGTCGACGGTATCGATCCAATACCGAGCAATTGTGCCAAGGCCTCCGGAAATCTTGGTGCATAGGCCAGGGGGCGATCCTGAGTTGCGAGGACAACGATTCGCAACTCTGGCATGGGGCTACGCTCGGCCTTGAGATAGATCGGTTCAACAAAAAGCAAAATATCTTGGAGCGGCAGCACCAACAGATTTCCTCGAATAACCTGCGACCCCTGCTGGTTCCAAAGTGTCAGCTGTGAGGAAAGCTGCGGATCTTGATCGATTCTGGCTTGAATTTGAAGTGGTCCGTCTACGAAACGAGTCTTGGAAAAGCGATATGCGCGCAGTTTGCCGTAATTGCTCCCGTCACTCCGACCGGCGAACCAGCCGATGAGATTATTTCTGTTCGCCGGTGTGAACGGAAGAATCGAAACAAATTCCGGCTGTGTCGCATCCGGAAAGCGCATGAGTATAAAGAAAGGTTCAATAGCATCCGCAGTCCCCTGTCCCTGCTGGCTCCTACCCTGCTGGGCGACGGCCCAGATGTCTTCCCGGTTGTAAAACACTTGTTCGTTTTCTACATGATAAGTTGAGTAAATAGATGCCTGGATTCGGAACAACAATTCCGGATAGCGCACGTGGGCACGGAGGAAGTCCGGCATCTCCGTCGCTGGCGTAAACAGCTGTGGAAACATTTTCTGATACGCCTGAATGATTGGGTCCTCGGTATCGAAAACATAAAAGTGAACAGTCCCGTTGTAGGCGTCAATGACCGCTTTGACGCTGTTTCGGATGTAGTTCAGCGAAAGGCCACTCAGACTGAGAGGACGGGCATATGGATATCGGTCCGAATATGTGAACGCATCGACTATCCAGTACAGAGCTCCGTCGGTGCCAACGACAATGTACGGATCCTGGTCGAACAATAGAAACGGGGCCACTTCAGAAACACGCTCTCGGACATTGCGACGCATAAGGAGTGCACTATCGGCCGTGATGTCATTCGAGAATGGAACCTTCGTAATGTCGCCAATATTCCATGCGATCAAGAGCCGTCGAAACCATGAACCCAAACGAATCCCGCCGGTTCCCGTGTATGTCGTGTAATTGTTGGCGTCGCCTTCGGGATGGTTGAACTCCTTTTGCCGCGTCTTCACATAAACCGGCCAGTCTGTACTCTCGCCAAAATAAATTTCGGGCCGCGTCAGTCGGATGTCGGCACTCCTGCTTTCGACCGGCATGTTAGAGAGAATGAATTCAGGAAGTCCTTCTTTTGTGAATCGGCTAACGGGATTCATTGTGACTCCATAGCCGTGAGTGTAGATGAGGCGTTCATTCACCCAGTTCTGGGAGCCGTTCGTAGACAACTTGGCCAAGCTCAATTCACGTGTTGCAAGCATCACCGACTGTGGTTTGCCATCAATAACGTAACGATCGACATCGATGTCAGGGAAATCGTAGTACGTGCGGATTTCCTGAATCTGACGGAGCGTCTCTTGCAGCGCGCGCCAATCCCAAAGCCGCACATTGTCCAAGGTCTCTTGATGCTTAGCCGGATCGAATACAGCATTGGTCAATCGAGGTTCGAAGGGAGCCTCTTCGATTCGATCCAAAGCAAAAGCTTTACGCGTAGATTCGATGTTGTTCTTGATGTACGGCGTCTCTTTTACGAGTTCGTTCGGACGTACGACAAACGTCGTGACATAGGCAGGCGCGATAATTCCGGCAAAAAGGTACGTTAGCAGTGGAATGGCGACTGCGAGCGGGAGATTTCGAAGGCGGCCCATTCGAACGTTTGCTGCCGCAATTGCTGATCCGACAAGTAATGCTGCAACCAGGAATGAGAGGCCGGGGATGACGATGGCATGGTCGACATACCGCACACCGCTAAAAAAACTGTTCTCCTGCACCAATATCTTGTACCGCGACAAATACACCTGAAATGCGACTACGACCAGCAGTAATGAAAGGGCGAGAGACACCCCTTTGAACATTGCCAGCATATCTGTGGCTGCCAACAAAACGGCAGCGATGAGCACAATGACGCTGATCGCGAGCAACCAGCCGGCTGCCGCGTCGAGCACGGGCAACGTGAAGAGATAAAACGAGAGTTGCCGGCCGAAGATCGGATCAACAATTCCAGGTGTGGAGGTTCGGTTCAGGAACAATGCAAACGTGTTCCAATCGGAAGTAAAAGCGATTCCAAAGAACACGCCGAGGACAGCGGCAGCAGGTACAGCCAGTCGCCGTACTGTTTCTGAAGTGGGGATGACGATCGCTTCCCCGCCAATTTCCAAAAAAGGTCTCCTCGAGTAACCTGCGGCCGGCGTCACAGCGCGGAACAGCAACCAGAGAACCGTTGCCGTGATCGCAGCTACGGCCAGGAACACGAGAGATTGCGCTCGGAGTCGATACCAGAAAACGGACTGAAAACCGAGGCTTCCGTACCACAGACTCTCTACATAGAAGGAAATCGACTGGAACGCAGCAATTACGATGAATAGAAGCAGCGCGAGGCGGACGACTACACCTCGGGCCGGGCGAAAGTTGGGCCGGGGACGACCCTGATACTCGGGAGGACGCATCGTCCCCTAATACTATCGGGTTCGGGCGATGATGCCTAGGGCAGGTTGCTGAACCTGATAATAAGGTTGTTCGCCCGTGGGGTACCCAAACCAGTTAGGTAATCGTAGCTCGGAGTGGCACGACAGTCGGTTTTGCAGGGGCCGTTTGTTCCTTTCGCAGTGTCATTGTAGTCGCTGGTGTGGGTGATGGCGTCATACAGGACTCCTTGGCTTCCTGTTAGCGGCGCTTTGCCTGCGGCAGCGCGTATGGAATTCGCAATCGCAATCAGAGCGGCCCATTGCGGGGTTCCCACGCTTGTGCCGCCAGCCTCGAACCACCCTGCTGAGCCGTTCAACGGAACGCTATCGTAAATTGCGACACCTGTACCCGGGTCTGCGACGTACGCGACATCGGGTGTCCCGCGCATCTGGTCAGAATTGTTCGGAATGGGAAAGGTGAGTTGAAACAGAGGTTCGGGTTCATAAAGACTCAGCCCGCCCCCACTTCCAGACCAGCCTCGTTCGGACTGATAGTTGCCGAGAGCATCCAGCACAAGCTTAGTGCCACCTACACTCATGACATACGGTGACGCCGCCGGGTAGAGAGTTCCTCGCCCCGCATCGCCGGAACCAGTAACAAACGTGACATTGGGGCGAACGAAGTGGCCGTCGTAAGCGACCTCATTTGCAAATTCAGGTAATCCCCAGCTCATCGAAACTGTGCTGGCTTTGTTAGGTGGGCGAACAGCCATGTCGACTGCATCCAACAAATCGCTGAGAGCGGCGGAACTCGTTTCAATCAGCAAAATTTTCGCCTGTGGGGCGATTGCATGAGCCCATTCGACATCTATGGCAGTTTCGAACGCCCAAACAGGATCGGTAACGGGTTTTTCGTCAAAGTAGACTTTCCTAAAGCACCCATTGCGGGTCGTACAAGGGGGCAGGCCGAAAGTTTGGCTAAAAACCGCCAGGTCCTGCTCGATGTCGGGATGATCAAAGGGATCGACGATTGCGATAACCTGACCGCTTCCCTCATTTGCTATTTTGTCGAACCCATAGGCATGGCGGATCTCGGCCGGCGTATATCCGGAAAATCCGGTCTGTGACGTAGCTTGGACATCAAACAACTGCCGTACAATAAGCGGCTCTTGGCCGGTAACGATCCATGGTTGGACAACAGCTATCAGGATAGGTAATGCAAAGGCTAACGGGCTCAGCCGTTTCGGCATGAATGTCAGCTTCCTTTCTGTGTTTTTTCCCAAGTGAAAAGCGAGAGTAGTGAAAGGTGAATTATGGCCGGGATCTTGTCAAGCCGATTTTCCGAGTATTGACTGTGCCTTTTTTAGATGACTCTCGGGTTATTATCTTATTTTGAGTTGGGGCGTGGTGGGTTCTGGCAACGCAATCAGATAAACAATCGAAGGGAGTTAGCACGTTGAGGAAGCCTTTACTGTTCTTACCGGGTCCGATGCAGGTGCCAGAGCAAGTACGCATCGCCGGGGACAGGCCGCTATTCAATCATCGATCGCAGCAACTACTGGAGTTGCTGGCGAAACTGGAAAGTGGGTGCAGGCCGCTATTTGGAACCACTGGCGATGTGATGTTTCTTGCTTCGTCCGGCACCGGCGCCATGGAATCGGCGGTCGTCAACCTCACGTCTCCTGGTGAAGAAGTCATTGTCGTTGTTGGCGGAACGTTTGCCGCACGGTGGGCAGATATTGCCAAGGCTTACGGGCTCAGCGTGCGCGAAGTCGAGGCAGATTGGCGTCGAGGTGCCACGCTTGCGCAAGTCGAAGGAGCTCTAAAGGGGTGGCCTAATGCGCGCGTAATCTTCCACACATGGAGCGAGAGCTCTACAGGTGTACTGAATGATATGGGGGAGATCGGAAAATTGATTCGATCCCAAAACAAGATTCTCGTGGCCGACGCCGTGTCGGGGCTTGCGGTGTCGCCCATGAGCATGGATGCATGGGCCATAGATGCCGTCGTCGTTGGATCCCAAAAGGGGTTGATGGTTTCTCCAGGACTTGGTGTCGTGGCAATCGGCCCGCGTGCATGGCAAAAGAGCGAACAGTCGAAGACCCCGCGCTTCTATTTCGATTGGAAGAAGCTGAAAGGGAACGTTCCCTTCACTCCCGCGTTATCGCTGTTGTTGGAATTGGACGGTGCGTTGGATTTCATTCAAACTCAGGGCATGGATAAGATTTTTGCAAGGCGTGCTCAAGTCGCGGATCGTATCCGTGAACTGGTGCGGCGTTCGGGAATGGAAGTGTACGCGCTGAAGCCTGGAAATGGGATTACAGGTGTCATCCCGCCGAAGGGTTTTGATATGGCCGCGCTCCGCCGACGTCTGGAGAATGATTTTGGGATTCAGATTGCGGGTGGCTTAGGCAAGGTTAAGGATCTGATGTTCCGGATCGGTCATGTTGGGCATGTCACCGACGAAGAACTCGATTATTTCATCCACAGCTTTGAGCGCTGTCTAACGGCCTGAGCCCCGAGGCCTGCGAGTCCACAACACTACATGCAGACACGACGCTTTCCCCAAATCCCAGAACGCATCGAACGCCTTGAAGAACTCGCATACAACTTGAAGTGGAGCTGGGACTATCGTGCCCGGCTCCTCTTTAAGCGATTGGATCCGGATCTCTGGAAGAACACTCAGCATAACCCCGTAAAACTTCTCCACACGATCGATCCTGCTCGTCTCACCGCGGCAGCCCGCGATCCCGATTTCTTGCGCGAATATGAAGTGACCATGAAGGGTCTGGATCGCGCAACGCGGCTCTCCGAGAAGTGGTTTCCTCGTGAGTTTCCCGAATTGGCCAAACAACCCATGGCCTACTTTTCTGCTGAATTCGGTTTGCACACATCCTTGCCGATATATTCCGGCGGCCTTGGAATCCTGGCAGGAGATCACTGCAAGGAGTCGAGCGATCTGGGCATCCCCTTAAATGGAGTTGGTTTCGTTTATCCCCAGGGGTATTTCCATCAGCGTATTCAGGCCGACGGTTGGCAGGAAGACATCTACGAACTGCTCGAGCGTCACGAAGCGCCGATCGAATCGGCCAGTCCGAAGCATGAGGAGCGCTTCCTGGTAGAACTCAAGGTAGGAAGCCTGAAAGTTTTCGTTGTCGTTTGGCGTGTGAACCTTGGCGCCGTTCCCCTTTATTTGATGGATACGGACGTCGAGGAGAATCAGCACGGCGACCGCGAGTTAACGGCCCGACTGTACGGTGGCGATAAGGAACATCGCATTAGACAGGAAATTGTGCTGGGGGTGGGCGGAGTGCGAGTGCTTCGAGCCCTTGGAATTCAGCCGACAGTATTCCATGCAAACGAAGGCCACACTGCTTTCATGCTGCTCGAGCGTGCACGTGAACTGGTTCAACAAGGGCAAACCTTCACGGATGCCACCGAACAAATCCGTGCTAGCAGCATCTTTACAACGCACACACCGGTTCCCGCCGGCCATGACGCATTTCCGTTTCACATGATGGAAAAGCATTTCGACGGCTACTGGGACGATCTTGGTATCAGCAAGCAAGAATTCATGGATTTAGGTCGTTTTGGCGATGCCTTCAATATGACGGTTCTCGCGTTGCGAATGACCGGCTGGAAAAATGCGGTAAGCCATCTCCATGGACGGGTCACGCGAAAAATGTGGCAGGTGGTATGGCCCGATTCACCTGAAGATAAGGTTCCGATCACATCCGTGACCAACGGTGTTCATGCTCCGACGTGGATTGCGCAAGAGCTGAGTCTACTGTTTGATCGTTACCTGGGTCCGGAGTGGGTTGACCGGCACGACGACATCTCATTCTGGAATCGCGTGATGGAAATTCCCGACGAAGAGATTTGGAACGTCCATCTTCTGTTGAAGCGGAAATTCCTTACGTTCGCTCGCGAACGTGCCCGCGACCGCTGGTCGCGTGATCGTGTGGATCCACGTCAGGTCATCGCGATGGGAACACTGCTCGATCCCGAAGCGTTGACAATCGGTTTTGCCCGACGCTTTACGGGCTATAAACGCGCTGCGTTGATCTTTCACGATCTGAATCGCATTAAGGCGATGATGCTCGATCAGTGGCAACCAATGCAGATCGTGTTTGCGGGAAAAGCACATCCTGCGGACGAGCATGGAAAACATCTGATCCATCAGATTTACACTCTTGCCGCAGACAACGGCATGGCCGGACACGTTGCCTTCGTCGAAAACTACGAAATGCACACAGCCCATTTTTTTACCCAAGGCGTGGACGTCTGGTTGAACAACCCGAGGCCGCCGCTGGAGGCGTGTGGTACTAGCGGTCAGAAGGCAGGCATGAATGGCGTCTTGAATGTCAGTGTTCTGGACGGCTGGTGGTACGAAGGCTACAACGGCAACAACGGATGGGCCATCGGCGATCCACCGGACGATCTCGAGGTTCACTACGATGACGCCGCCGATGCTGAGTCACTTTACAAGCTCCTCGAACAGCAGGTTATTCCCCTCTACTATGACCGCGATCAGAATGGACTGCCGCATGGCTGGATTCAAATGCTCAAAGAATCGATCCGTTCGATTGTGCCGCGCTTTTCGGCCAGCCGTATGCTTAAGGAGTATGCATCGCGAATGTACGTGCCCGCATCGAGGCATGCGGTGAGCGTTCCGAAGGAGTAAGCTCAGGATCGCACTAGATTCCGACCGCCGTGCTTCGCCTCATACAAGGCGGCATCCGCTCGGCTAATGAGTTCATCGAGGTTCACATCCCCATCGGCGCAAGCAAAGCCCACGCTCACCGTCGACCGAATGGACTGGCCTTTCCATGCCAAAGAAGTGCGTTCGATGTAGGTTCGAATTCGCTCGGCCACTTTGCTTACAGAACGCCGGTCGGTCCTCAACAGCAAGACGACGAACTCATCGCCGCCATAACGCGCGAGAAAATCCGTCTTTCTTATGCATGCTTTCGCGCGTTCCGCTATCGATTTAAGCAAGGCGTCTCCAGCCAAATGTCCGAAACTATCGTTGACCGCTTTGAGCCGGTCGACGTCGAATACGAGCAGACCCGTTGATTGCCCAGGAGAGAGACGCCTTCGGCGTCGGGGCCCAATCTCGAGAAGCCTTCGGCGATTCATGACACCCGTTAAAGGGTCCAGGGACGCCAAAGCGCGAGCTTCATCTAGCCGTATGACATTGCGGATACCCACCGCAAGAAAAGTTGCGAATGTCTTCAACGTTTCTCGATCTGCATCGGTGAGCTTCGTGCCGCGATCCACAGGGAGGATAATGCTGGCCAATGTCCGATTACCAAGGCGCACGGCAACAGTTTCGGGCCTCGGACTTCCGAGGGCGAACAGACAGCCCGATGACGTGTCCGCTTCGTCCGAGTCATTCTTTAAAACGATGCGGGCCCCTTCGTAGGCAAGATCGTTGCGCAGATAGGATACTGCGCGGCGCAGTAGGTACTCACGATCCGACGCTCCCGTCAGTTCCTTACCGATGAGGTTGAGCACGCGGTGTCGCCGTTGGAGTTCGACTAACGCTTGTTTGCCATGTTGCCGCTCGGGCGTTTGCAGCATTCCTGTCCTTTTGATGCATCTAGGCGAATCGTTCTTTGAGCGAAGAGTATATTGGGTGTGAGGACCGATCAGGTCCAAGTAGTCACGGCCTCAAGCCCGCGTCCAGCCAATTCATGATCGCGTCGAGTGCAACGCGCAAGGAGTCTCCATCCTTTCGCGCTCGCTTGAGCGAGTGGTCTCCGCCGTCGATCCAGAGAAGCGTGGCATTCGGACCGATTTTGCGCACTACTCGATCAAGCAAATCGCGCTCCGCGAATGTGTCTCTAGTCCCGCTGACGAAGAGCATTGGCAGCTTAAGCTGATAAAGGTGCTGGTCGCGAAGTTGTTCGGTTTTTCCAGGAGGGTGAAGTGGATAACCCAGGAATACGAGACCGCTCACCCCAGGTGTGTCGCCGGCGATATAGGATGCGACGCGTCCGCCCATAGACTTTCCACCTATAACCACTTTCTTCGGAGCGTACTTGCTGATGACTTCTTCGACGACTGCGCGGTACTTCGCCTGGAGTTTTGGTTGCGGATCGGGAGCGCGGCGCCTCTGCTCCATATAATCGAAATTAAAGGTGACCGATAGAACACCCCGATTGGCGAGTTCCCTATGAAAGTAGGACATGAATGGGGATTCCATTCCCTGGCCAGCGCCATGGCCGAGAATTATCGCAAACTTGCCGTCCCAAGAAGGAGGTTCTAGAGCCGCAATCCCCACAACGTTCGTCGCTCAGGATCAAAACCGGTCGATTCAAGCGCTCGTTCGATTGCAGAATTTCCCGGGTGAACTTCCGCGCTTACGCGACGGATCCCTCGCTGTTTTGCGTTTTCCAGGAGTGAAGCGATAAGGCTTCGACCTACGCCTTTGCTTCTCCATTGTGGAGAGACAAACAAAGCGATGATGTCCATTGTTTCACCGGAGAATTCAGCTCGCCATTCATATGAAGCATATGCGTAGCCGCACAGGACTCCCTTGCTTTCCGCCACCACGATGATTCCGCGATCGGGTGAATTGATAATGTGTTCGAAAACCCGTCGCGCATCTTCCGTCGTTCCCTCGGCGTGTATATTCATCAAAAGCTCGTTCGCAAGGGCACACAGCAAGTCCATATCTGGCGACGTCGCTACTCGAATTTGAAAAGCTTTTACGCTCACGCTCGATATCCGGGAAGACGGCATATTGTAATCTCCAATTCCGAATTTCGAAAATGCGATTTCCGGAGTTATAGTGGTTTGCATTCAAGTATGTCGTCGCGCACCTCAAAGCTTCTTCGTACATCAGGTTTCAGTCTAGGATTCATCTTCATTTTAGCGCTCGTCACCACGAGCATACCGTGGACTCGGGAACAACCGCGCGCTGCGACAGATATTCAAGTTTCGGTCGAAGATTTCGGCCGGTACATAGAACAATGGTCAGAACCCGAAGGATACTTCGATTCCGACAACTTCATTTCAAACGAGACTTCATACCTCCATGTCATTGGAGAACTGAATAAGCGGGTCCAATCAGGAGGTATTTATCTTGGCGTTGGCCCCGATCAGAACCTTTCCTATATCGCTCACACCCGGCCAATGCTCGCTATCATTACGGATATCCGGCGCCAAAACATGCTTGAGCACTTATGGTTTAAGGCGTTGTTCGAAATGGCCGCGAATCGGGTTGAATATCTTTCGCTTCTAATTTCGCGAGAACCGCCGCGGCTCAAACCGAATGCTTCTTTTGAAGAAACTCTAATCGCAATACGTGGTGCGAGCACCAGTGAGAAGCTTTTTCAAAAAAATCTCGCGGCGATTAAATCGATTCTCGACAAATACAAACTTAGGCTTTCTTCTGAAGACCTGTCCAAAATCGAGTACGTTTATCGAACGTTCTGGATGGAAGGCCTGGATCTTCGTTTCTCATCTATCGGCCGTGGGAACGCGATGATGTACCCGTCTCTTGAAGAGATGCTCCTCGAAACGGATCGCGAAGGGCGCTTTCAGAACTATCTTTCGTCAGAAGAGCTGTTTCAGCGGCTGAAGAAATTAGAGGTCGAAAACCGCTTGATCCCCATTGTTGGCGATTTCGCGGGCTCGCATGCGTTCAAGGCGGTCGGAGCATTTCTCAAGGCAAATGGTCTGCAACTTTCGACTTTTTACACGTCGAATGTGGAGTTTTATCTCTTCGATCGTCCGGGTTGGCCGCGATACATATCAAATTTGCGCGCATTGCCCCTTGCGGACAATGCGATTTTCATTAGATCGTACTTTCCCACTTACGGGCGGCCGCACCCGCAGAATATGCGTGGGCATCGTTCGACATCGCTCGTCAGCCCGATTGCACCATTCCTTGCGAATTATGACGCCCGGAGGATTGTAGACTACTGGGACGTCGTCAAGCCTTAGATCCGGCTAGGCGCTCTTCGAAAGAGTTCGAACCACTTCACTCGGGCGTTCTCGGACGAGCTGCCACTTCTTCAGTTTATTTCGAAGTGCCTTATAAGAAATCCGAAGTCGGCGTGCCGATTCCTTTCGGTTCCATCCGGTTTGTTCCAGGACTCGAAGCACAACTTCCTTTTCGGCCATCTCCGCAGCATGGCCCGCCACTTCCTTCAGCGACACATTTGCGCTTTGGACGGGCTGAACCACGGTTTCCGGGGATGCGCTTCGGAGCTCAGCAGTGACGTCTGCGTCGGGAAGAATGAGGTAACGCTTGACAATGTTTTCAAGTTGACGGATGTTACCGGGCCAGTCGTATCTCAGGAAAGTCTCCATCAAGTCTTTTGGAAACTGCTGCACGGAGCTTTGGTACCGCTCCCGATATTTATCTAGAAAGTGATTGCAAAGCAGCGGGATATCTTCGCGTCGATCTCGCAACGGCGGCACTTCCATCTTGATAACGTTCAGTCTGAAGTACAAGTCATTGCGAAACTCACCTTTTAAGACCGCTTCCTTCAGTTTCTTGTTGGTGGCTGCCAGCACGCGTACATTCACCTTCACAGGTTTCTTGCCGCCGAGCCGGCTGAATTCTGCGTCTTGCAACACGTGAAGCAACTTGGCTTGAAGGTGAGGGCTCATTTCCCCGATTTCATCGAGCAACAACGTTCCTTTGTCGGCCTGTTCGAACTTACCGATTTTGTCGCGAATTGCGCCCGTGAATGCGCCGCGCTCATACCCAAATAGTTCGGACTCCAGCAATTCATGCGGCAACGCAGCACAATTGACTTTCACAAAAGGTCCGTCCGCGCGGTTCGATTGCTCGTGGATAAAACTGGCGACGACTTCTTTGCCGACACCGGATTCGCCCAGAATCAGAACGGGCACATCCGTAGCAGCGACATGGCGTGCAATGTCGATTATTCGGAGCATTTGTGGGTTTGAAGTGAGAATGTTTCCCTGTTCCACATACGCGAGCTGCTGCTTCAGCGTTTTGACTTCTTCTTTGAGGCGCTCTTTCTCGAGCGCGTTTTCGATTGCGAGCTCGAGCGCTTCCTCTTCAAACGGTTTCGTCAGATAGTCTGAGGCACCCATCTTCATCGCCTCGACGACTGTTTTGATCTGTCCAATTCCTGAAAGAATAATGATCGGGATACCCGGGTAGATGGACTTTACGTTGGCCAGTACTTCGATGCCATCCTTGCCTGGGAGCATGATGTCTAGCAGAATCATGGATGGCGAGTAACCTGATGCGAGCCGTTCGATAGCCTCGTCACCGGACTCGAGACAATCTACGCCATATCCGGATGAACCCAGAAAAGCCGCCAAATAATCTCGAATGTTCTTATCGTCGTCTACTACCAGAATTGACCGCTTGCTCATCGCTTGTTTCCTCGCCGCCCAAGGAGACGGCTGGCAACGTGAACAGGAATGTGGCGCCCTGTGCCGTCGAGCTGTTCACGAAAACACGTCCTCCGTGTATTCCGACGATGTCGTATACACGGTACAGACTGATGGCGCCTCCGTCCGTGCTTTGCGCCGTGGGTACTGCAGCTGCGTTTATGGACCGCTCAAAAATCCTTCCGAGCACATCCGTTGGAATAGAGGCGCTCTTGTTGGAGATCTTCACAGTCGTTTCGTTCTCTCTACCGCGCGAAAATTCAACAACGATAGTTCCACCCGTTTCGGAGAATTCGACTGCAGCTGCAAGAAGTTCATTTAGTACATAGTTCAGCTTTTCACGATCAGCTATAACGCCGAATTCCTCGTGCGGTATATGTTCCGTGACCCTCAAAGACTTTTGCTCGAGAGTGGACCGGTTTTTCTCGAAGCACGCAGTCCAAACCTGCCGAAGATCGAAGGTGCTGAGAGCGAGATACTGCGGTCCGAGTTCGTTGAAGTAACTCATCTGAGTCAGCACAGCAATCAAGCGGTTTGTATTATCTGCAGCGATCTGCAGATACTGCCTCTGAGTATCATTGACCTCGCCCCCACGCCCCTCGAGCATCATGCGTACGTATCCTCGAATCGCGGCCAGAGGAGTCCGCAAATCATGTGCGATATTCGCTTCGAGGTGCGATCGCATTTGAGCGAACACCTGAAGCGCATTTCTTTCTTCGACTGCGCTGCGCAGCTTTTCGATTGTGCACAATCTGACGAGGATAGGCGCTGCAACGTGTGCGAGCTCCCGTACGCCTTCTATATCTTCTGCCGAGGGTTGTGGATCCTCTACAGCCGAAACCAAGCCAATCACGGCATGCAGCGTTCCATCGCTGAGGATCGGGACCAGTATTACACTGGACGGCCCACCACTTGCCTGCTGCCGAACATGCCCGTCCTCAACATTACTAAAACCGACCATATCGCCGTAATCCAACCTGTGCCGTAGCCCGGCATGCCTTTCCAGGTGAGACTGGATCCACATGGGCAACGACAAACTCCTTGAGCGGGTTTCGACGTAACTAAATAAAATTTCTGCATGCTTCACATCCGTTTTGACAAGCCGGATGAGTTCCGCCTGGAAAGTTTGCAGATCGGTCGATTCATTCAACCGAATGATTGGATCCTTTTTTGGACCTCTAACGGATGAGCCGTCCACTTTACCCCCGACTGCTCGAGCTACCCTTGCACGAGGTCTACCAATCGGGCGATGACGCAGAATCAAGAATTTATTACGGCCCGTTTCGTCACTGTACGGATGTCCTGCCGCCCATTGGGTAAATTTTCCCGAGTGTTGGTTGCAAAACTGGTCGCGATTTACCACCGGCAGCGCGATTGCAAACTGTGTGGTCATGAAACGAGTTTTGCTGGTTGAAGACTCTGCCGACGTACTCTGTCTTTTACAAATGGAGCTCGAGTGGCGAGGCTACCGGGTCGATGCTGCACCGAATGCGAGAGCGGCACTGACAGCACTGGAGCGAGCCCGTCCCGACGTGATTGTTTCGGATCTTGGAATGCCCGAGATGGACGGCTTTGAACTGATCCAACTTATCCGGGCGAACCCCGGACTGTCCTCTGTGCCGGCCATCGCATTAACTGGTGCCGTCATGGACAAAGATGTACAGCAAGCTATCGCCTTGGGATTTACGGCTCACATTGCGAAACCGGTTGAGGCAGACGAACTCGAGAACCGGATCGAACAGTTAACCGCGTGCTGGCTTGACCGGAAGGCCGGCTAGCGTCTCGAAATACCGGGCAAACATCTTCATGCCGCCGGACGCTTGCTCCCAATCGAAGTTCTCATTCGGGGCGTGGTAACCGTGCTCAGGCAGGCTGAGACCGAGAAACACAATCGGTGCCTTGAAATATTTCTCCATCGTAACGACGGCGCCTATTGACCCACCTTCCCGTACGAATGCCGGATCCTTGCCGAAAGCGGAACGCATCGCATCGCGAGCGGCGTCCGCGTGGGCGCCGGTATGCGGTCCTAGGTATGGGCTCAAGAATGATTCGGGAATAAACTGGACATCGGGATTTTTGTCTTTTATGAAGTTCCGGACCAACTTTAAAACTTTTGCCGGTTTCTGATTAGGGACTAATCGCATGCTGACCTTTGCCTCGGCGCGATATGGAATTGCTGTCTTCACGCCCGGTCCGGTGTAGCCACCAACGATGCCATGAACTTCAAACGTCGGACGCGCCCAAAGCCTCGATGCAATATCAATCGGATCGCCTTGACGCATTTTCTTCAGCTCGTGTGCTTGTTTGAATTGCTTCACGCTAAAACCAGACGCTAGAAAATTATTCATTTCTGCCTTGGATAACTTGGCTACGTCATCATAAAACCCTGGAATCCGCACGTGTCCTTTCTTTACGTCGTAACACTCGGCGATCAACTGACACAATTCGGTAATCGGATTCCGGGCCGCCCCTCCCGTCACACCTGAATGTACGTCCTTTGTTCCCGTCTCCAGCACGAGGCGCACGGGAGCGAGTCCCCGCAATCCATAGGCAACAGCGGGCCTGCCGCGCGCGATCCAGATCGTATCCGAAACTGCCACGGAATCCGTGGCGAGCTCTTTCGCCTTGGTTCTGAGAAAATGTTCGAAATTTGGGCTGCCGATTTCCTCTTCGAGTTCCCAGATAAACTGGATATTGACAGGTGTTCCCTGCTCTATTGCGTAGCGCGCGCCAAACAGTGCGGTTAGTGCTGGTCCTTTATCATCAGTCGATCCTCGCCCAATGTAGCGGTTCTCTTCTTTATGAAAAACAAAGGGAGGCCGCTGCCATTGGGGCTCATTGGCAGGTTGTACGTCGAGATGATTGTAGATGGTGACTGTAGGCCGATTGTTGCCTGTTATGAACTTTCCCACCACGACAGGATTTCCGGGTGTTGGAATCGCCGCCGCATCTGCACCGAGGGATCGAAGATATTCAACTGCGGCTTGAGCACCGCGCTCGATGTCGCTTTTATGTTCGGGCTCGGCGCTGATCGTTGGGATTTCGACCCACTCACGGAGTTTCGCTTCAAATTCGGGCCGTGCCGATTCAACATATCGTTCAACATCGGATTTCATGAGTACGTAATTGTATATAATCCCCAGGGCTTCTTGTATGAGTTGGCGCGAAAAAACCGGGACATATTTCAAAGAACTGCAGGATCGAATTACGAGAGCCGTCGAGGATTTGGACGGGATATCGTTTCGCGAGGACGGGTGGTCCCGCGAGGGAGGTGGAGGGGGCCGTACGCGTGTTCTCGAGAATGGCAACGTGTTCGAAAAGGCCGGGGTGAATTTCTCTTCGGTGCACGGAGATCTGCCGGAGCAATTCGCGTCGAAGATCCCTCTCGGGAGCGGCACTGCGTTCTTCGCAACTGGAGTCTCGCTGGTGTTTCACCCACGCAGCCCCATGGTCCCTGCGGTTCATGCGAACTTTCGCTATTTAGAGAAGGGGGATGCACAGTGGTTCGGAGGTGGTAGCGATCTCACGCCCTGCTATCCCTTCGCGGAAGACGCGAAGCACTTCCATCAGGTTATCAAAGCTGCCTGTGATCGGCATGATCCAGAATTTTATCCACGCTTTAAAAAGTGGTGTGACGAGTACTTCACCCTGAAGCATCGAGGTGAAATGCGCGGCATCGGGGGTATCTTTTTCGATTATCTGGAAGGTGATCGCGAAAAGAATTTTGCATTCGTTCAGGATGCGGGCAACTCGTTTGTTGATGCATACCTGCCCATCGTAAGGCGGCGAATGCACGAGCCATATAGCGATTCCGAGCGTGAATATCAACTCTATCGGCGGGGACGGTACGTCGAGTTCAATCTTCTGTATGACCGCGGGACGATCTTCGGATTGGAAACGCGCGGGAGGACGGAGTCCATTCTGATGAGCCTTCCACCCCTGGTCCGATGGGTATACGACTTCAAACCGAACCCCGGTTCGCGTGAAGAAAAAGCGCTGGAGTTTTATCAGCCCAGGCACTGGGTGTGAAGGCTGGTTTGGATGTTCTGTAGATTCTGCGGCAACAGTATTCCCAACGACAGCGTCTTTTGTGCGAAGTGCGGAAAGAGAGTCTTCAGCCAGGAAAGCCCGCGAACGGCGGAAATTGTGCGCAAATTTCGACTGAAGACGCCCTACCCGTACTTCATTTTGCTTGTCACCCTGTTTCTTATGTGGGCTGCTTGGCCGAAAGGGAGCAAGGCGGACTACTCACACTTGAAATGGAGCTTCGAGCTCGACAAAAAGGCCGACTCGCCGGCAGATCACATTTTCCAACAGGCACTGTCACTGGTCGTTCAGAACACGGGTCCTTCGGAGGTCGCTGAAATTCCGGTCGAGCTGCGTGCGACGATCACCCCTTCAAAACGGGCGGACGTTGAAGCAGACTTTCTTGGCCGACGGCTTTTGATTCTTCAACAGGGCCGAACTCTGCCCCTGACGGTAATAGTGGCGGGTACAGTACCATCGGGCACAAAAAAACGAGTTCTTCTCAACGGCAATATTCAAGCGGAGCCGCCGTTCAAGGTGACCTACGAGCTCCGCGACGAAGATGGCAAAGCCGTTCTGGCCAGCTACACGGTGGAACAAGAATGAACCGAGCCACAGTCAAACGTTGGTTGATTCGATCGATGATCGCCATCGCGTGCCTTTTTTTATTTATTCTGCTCGTTGTTTTCCCGGTGGCAGCGTCGTTCCTGATCACGAATGGCAGATTTCAATATCGCGAGCGCGGTCCACTCACTCCCGAAGCCGTCGGGCTTGCCGTAACCAACGTAGAATTTACCTCTAGTGACGGCATTCCTCTCCGCGGATGGTGGAACCCTGGGGACCCCACGATGCCGGTGATTATTTTTGTCCATGGGCTGAACCGATCCCGCATCGAAATGTTGGAGCGGGGCGCGGACGCCAGTCGGCGAGGCTACGGTGTCCTGCTCTTTGATCTGAGAAACCATGGTGAAAGCGGTAAGGCCTACAAAACCATCGGGATTTTCGAAAGCCGCGACGTCTGCGCCGCTTCGATGGCCGTGAGGGAGAAGGCTGGATTGCGCGCCCAAATACTTTGGGGCGTTTCCATGGGTGCCTCGAGCGCGATTCTGGCCGCAAAACAGTGTCCCGGTTTTGCCGCTATCGTGTCCGACAGCTCATTTCTCTCGTTTCGTGACACGGTTTCGCATCATTTGAACTTGCTCTTTCGGCTCCCGTCTTTTCCGATCGCGAACCTGATCGTGGCTATTACGAGCATGCGCATGGGCTTTGATCCTGACGACGGCGACGTCGAAGCCGCCATTCGAAAAATTCACGTTCCCATCCTGTTCATTGCTGGTGGTGCCGATCGCCGAATGCCGCCGGAGTTGGCCGAACGTATGCTACAGGCCTCGGGGCATCCGGTGAAGGAGCTCCTCGTAATACCTGGTGCCGTTCATGGTGAAGCGTTTCGGACGGACAAGGAAAAGTATTTGAATTCCGTATACCGGTTTTTGGGGCGGGTTCGCTATAATGCCACTGCTTCCCGTCAACCTGGAGGATCTTAAGACAAACATGGATACTGCGGCGAATGCGCCGTCCGACGGTCGCGCGACAAATCGCGTCCTCGAAGCGCTATCAACATTAGCTGCCCTCTTAGATCGGACCATCAAAGAAGTTCGCTCCCTTGAAGAAGATTTTCAGAACCGGCTTTCGGAGGCGGTTCGAGAGACTGAAGCTTCCGCTCAAAGCCAAACTGCGCAGCATCTGGAAGAATGGTTGACGGCGACCCGCGCAAAGCTTGAAGACCAATTCAAAAGCAAAATTGCACAAACATCTGCGGAATGGGAGATGGAGCGCGAACGTCTCACTGTGGAACTGGCAGGCCGTATTCAAATGGCTGCCCAATGGGAAGCCGAGAGAGCCCGACTGAATACAGAAATCGAACGCTTGATGCGAGTACAAGAGGCAACACAACTGGAAGCGGAGCAAGCCGTAACCGCATTGAAGCTGGCATCGGCCTCAAAGCAAAATTCGTCCGCAGATAGTCAGGCCGTTTTGGAAGAGGTGGCTCGGGTTGACCAGATGATCAAAGAAGTCAGCGCGCTGATCGAAGATCCGAGCACCGAACTCTCTACCATTATCCGCAAAAACGTGGAGCGGGCCGAGCTGCAATCCTACCTTAGAGGAATACAATTTGCCCTTCGTCGCGGCAAAACCACTTAGTCTTTCTTCCCGTGTAGAATGATCGGGTGACTGGCACCCACTTGACAGTGTTGGCCGGCGGAACCGGCGCTGCAAAATTCTTGCGTGGTCTGGCTGACGTCGTTCCCGAAGAAGATATCCATGTCATTGCCAATGTAGGCGATGATACCGAGATTTGGGGGTTGCATGTTAGTCCCGACATCGATTCCATTACGTACGGTCTGGCCGGTAAACTCGATGAGGTTCGGGGATGGGGGCTAAAAGACGAAACATTTCGATGTCTGGAGGAGATGACGGCACTGGGCATGCCTTCGTGGTTCCGGCTAGGTGATCGCGACCTCGCCACTCACATCATGCGCACCGAACTCCTCAGATCCGGTCACACGCTCACCGACGTCACTTCGCGGATAGCTCAGGCCATGGCTGTGAAAGCGCACATCCTTCCCGCGAGCGATGATCCTGTGCGCACAAAGATCGAGACCTCGATGGGCGCCCTGGATTTTCAGGAATTTTTCGTACGGGACGGATGGCAGCCTGAGGTGCGTTCGGTCTCTTATGCGGGCGCAGCGGAGGCGCGGGCTCCCGAGGCTGTGTTGAAATCCATTCAGGATGCGAAGCGCGTCATCCTTGCCCCGAGCAACCCCATCACGAGTGTAGGTCCGATCCTCGCGATACACGACATCCGTGATGCGTTACGCTGCACACGAGCTGAAGTCATCGCCATCAGCCCGTTGATCGGCAATAAGGCATTCAGCGGACCGGCTGCAAAACTGATGGAAGCGTGCGGCTATGAAGTTTCCCCATCCGGCGTCGCGCGCTGCTACCATGATTTCCTAGACAACATCGTGATTGACGTTCGGGACGCGGAACTGGCCTCATCGATCCGATATGAAACTATCGGTGTTGAAGTAACGGACATACTCATGTCCAATAACGAGGCAGCGCGTCGTCTTGCACAATTCGTAGTGAGTGTTTGAAACCCTGTACCTTATTTGGGAGCCGGATAACTATGAGAACTGTTTTGTTGCCGGTTAAAGGTTTTAGTGAGGCAAAGCAACGATTAGCGTCTGCGCTCGATCCCGATGCGCGCGAGGGACTGGCCCGCGCAATGCTGACGGATGTCTTAAATACGCTTTCGCGAACACACGCCGCGGAGCGAGTGGTTGTCTTTACGGCGGCCGATGAAATCATGCAGATGGCTCGACCCTTCGGTTTTGAAACGGTTCTCGAGAAGACAGTCGTCGGTCACAGCGGCGCCGTGAATCACATGGTAGAGGAGCTGTCGGCTACGTCTTCGCGAATTCTGGCAATCGCCGCCGACCTCCCGCGGCTTCTCCCTTCCGAGGTCGATTTCGCCTTGGATGCCGTTTCCGAACCAGTCACTCTGATTCCATCGCAAGACTGGACCGGCACAAATGGAGTGGTTTTCATTTCACCCGCTCGGATCGCAATGGAATACGGACAAGGCAGCTTTCGTCGTCACCTGTCCAAGGTTTCAGCGGCGCGGCTACGCTCGGATGTGATGAGTCTTCCCGGCATCGCGTTTGATATCGATACGCCGGACGACTTGCAGGCATTTCTCGACGATCCACGCAAAGACAGCCAAACCTGGCGCTATCTATCTCGACGCCTATGAAGCTCGAGCTCGTACCGATCGAGCATCTCCCGGAAATCCGGCCGGGCATGAATTTAGGTGAATGTCTGCGCGAGACGTTACGTGCTTCCGGCCAGGAGCTGCAGGCTGGAGACATTCTCGCAGTAACTCAGAAAGTCGTTTCGAAAGCAGAGGGTCGACTCGTGCAGCTCTCAACGGTCGCGCCGTCGTCGAACAGCATCCGCATCGGCCATCGAATGAACAAGGATGCGCGTTTGATCGAAGTGATCCTTCGCGAATCGCGGCGCATTGTAAGGATGAGAGGCGAGGTTTTGATATGTGAGACGCCGCACGGCTTCATTTGTGCCAACGCGGGCGTAGACCAATCGAACGTTGAGCAAGACGATACGGTCGTACTTCTTCCCAAGGATCCGGATCGGTCTGCTCGGCAACTTGCGACCTTCTTGGGGTGCGGAGTCATTATCACAGATACGTTTGGGCGCGCATGGAGAGAAGGACTCGTCGATGCAGCAATCGGCGTCGCGCGAGTGCTCGTCTTTATCGACTTTCGTGGGCTCCAGGATTCCTATGGTCATCCTCTGCGCGTTACACTGCTTGCGTCAGTTGATGCTCTGGCGGCTGCAGCAGGCCTCGTGATGGGGAAAACATCGAGGACACCCGCGGCTTTGATCCGGGGGTTTCGATGGGAGGAGACCGAAAGCAATATGGCCGATCTGCTACGCGCGCCGGAAAGAGACTTGTTTTTATGAGAATTGCAATTCTGGGTGGAACCGGAAAGCTCGGTTTAGCATTTGCTGTGCGACTTAATCGGAGCGGACATGAAACCGGCATCGGATCTCGCGATGCCACGAAAGCGGAGGAAGCCGCTAAGTCGATTGCCGGTAATGTCCGGGGGATGACGAACCGGGAGGCTGCTCGTTGGTGCGAAATTGCGATTGTTTCGGTGCCGTATTCAGGTCATCGGACACTACTTGAACCATTGAAAGAAGAGTTGCGCGGGAAGATCGTTGTCGATGCCACAGCTCCGATTGATCCAACAAATCTGTTGCAGATCAAAACGGTTTCCGGAAAATCCGCCGCTGAAGAGACTGCTGCGATGCTGGATTCCCCGGATGTCGTTGCAGCATTTCAGACGATCTCGCATCGAGCGCTTAGACACATAGATGACGTTCACGATGTATTGATTGCCGGAAACAGCGGCCGAAAGCGAGATATTATCGAAGTCGTCCGGTTAATGGGGTTGCACCCGGTCGACGCTGGGCCGCTTGAGGTTGCGGCTCACCTCGAACGTATGACGGTGCTTTTGCTTTCCATCAACAAAACAAACAAAGTGAAAGAAAGTGGCATCAAGATAACCGGGATATAGGCGTGGAGCTGCTACTCCTGAAATACGGTTACCTTCTATTGTTCGCTGGTGTCATCGTCGAAGGCGAGGCTGTCCTTATCGCTGGATCATTTCTGGCGAGTCAAGGGTACTTCAATGTCGCTACGGTGGCGCTCGTCGCTCTGGCAGCCAATACTCTAAGCGCCCAGTTCTATTACATCGCCGCGCGTGTGCGTGGCCGCGGTTGGTTCGAGGGGCGGTTTCCGGATAAATCGGTTTATCGGAAAATCATCGCTTGGGTTGGCGCACGTGAGAACTGGCTGCTTCTGATCAGCCGTTTTTTATTCGGGTTCAGGATCGTTATTCCCGCCGCGTGCGGCGCGTTTGGTATGCCGGTCGCGCGCTTCACAATTATCAACGTCATGGCGGGAATTCTATGGGTGATTCCAACTGCTCTCGCAGGCTACTACTTTGGCGAAAAAGTAACGGTTCTGGTTCGTGGCGCACGTCATTACACGTTGATCGTAATTCTGATGAGCGCCTTGGTAATCATCTCGGTGTTCGTCGCATGGCGCCACATCCGTGGATTTCGATCGGTTTTCGAAAATCTGGAATGGTCCGACCTGCATAACGCCTTGCCTTTCGTGATGGGGCTTATGGGCGTCGTCAATATTCTCGCGGCTGTTTTGCCGAGCTCGGAATCGGTGCTCCGAGGTGTGCGTAGTTGGTTACCATTGGAAGTTTCTCAAAGCAGCCGCACGCTCATGCTCTTTACGGGAGTGGCGCTGTTACAAGTCACGCGGAACCTGGCCAGACGGAAAGAATTGGCCTGGTGGGTAGCAGTGATCGCACTGTCATTTTCGCTCCTTCTTCACGTTACGAGCGGCTTCGACATTCAAAACTCCGTCGTCGCACTCATTCTGTTGGTCTATCTAATCTACTTCCGGCGCAGGTTCTATACGCGAACCGATCCGGCTTCATTGCGAAAGGGACTGTTAGCAACACCGTTATTGTTGATGATGGTCTTCTTTTATGGCGTGACTGGATTTGCTGCTACGTCGAACCAGTTTCGATGGTCCCCGAAAGCAACCCCCGTAACTGAGGCGGTTCGAGGCGGGATCCTGATTGTCACGCCAGGCGTTGTTCCAGCAACGCGCTATGCACGGTTCTTCTTGAGCTCGTTGCAGGTCGCAGGTTGGGTTGCGCGCCTTTACATTCTTGTATTGATATTGCGTCCCTTCATTTCAAGAGATCGTCTTGAAGCGCCGAAGGAAGACATCGAGCGCATTTTCAAAAAACATGGAAACCACTCCGTGGCACCTTTTGCCATACAACGTGACAAGCATCACTTGCTTGTCGCAGATCGTCAGGCGTTGGTGGCCTATGCAACAAGAGGTTCGATTGCGCTTGCGTGCGGTGATCCGATAGCTCCCGATGAGCTGTTTGCGCGATCGGTCGAGGAGTACGTTCACCATTGCGAACGACATGAATGGACGCCATGTGTTTACTTCGCGCGCGAGGAAAGGCTGGACGTCTATCACGCCCTGAAATTTCAATCGGCGGGCGTAGCGGAAGAGGCAATCGTGAACCTTTTGGAATTGCCGGAACACATTCAAAGTGGCAGTTCCGGCATTATTCAGCGATACGATAGGTCTCGAGGAGCCGATCCACTTATCGACGAACAGTTGGAGGAAGTGACGGAAGACTGGCTTGAATTGCGTCATATGCGAGAAATGGGTTTTACGGCTGGCCACTTCTCTCTGGAACAGCTGGCGCAGGGAACGGTTTTCGTGTTGGGGACCAGGTATCGCATCGATGCGTTCTCCGTCTGGCTTCCATACAGCAACGGACAAGCCGTCGTCCTCGACATTCTGCGGCAGCGTCGGCACACATCGGGGGACACTGTACGGGCGTTTGTCGCCGAATCGTTACGACTCTTAAAAGTTTTGGGATTTCGGGAAGTGAGCCTCACGGCTGCCGCTATCGATCGCGAACAGATCGAAAGTTTCCGGCCTACCTGGAGAACGCGATATCTCGTTCATCCCCGCGGCGCAAATGTCTCCAAGATCCTTCGTGCGCTTGCGGTCATCCAGAAGCGTTGAGATTACATCTTGTAGCGGCCGAGATCCTCGTCGGGAAGATTTTCGAGCAGACGACGGAGTTCTTCGTCTTTGATGCGATCCTGGGAACCGGCTTGGCTCTTAGAACATTTTAAAACTTCATCTTCAACGAAAATTGGACAATCAATGCGCAGAGCCAGAGCTAAAGCGTCGCTTGGGCGTGAGTCGATCGACACGAGTGTTCCGCTGCGCTCGAGCCAAATCAGTGCATAAAAGGTATCGTCCTTTATATTGGTAACGACGACTTTTCGAACGCAAGCATCGAGTCCTACTAAAACATTCTTTAAGAGATCGTGAGTCATCGGGCGAGGGGTGACAACTTTTTCAATCTCGAGCGCTATGGCGTTGGCCTCGTAGACGCCTACCCAAATCGGGAGGATTCCGCTTCCGCAGGCCTCCTTTAGGATCACAATGGGCATATTGGTGATTGGATCCATCATCAGGCCCCGGATTTTCATTTCAACTTCCACGGGTTCCTCCTCGGAGTCTACTTTACTGGAAAATATATTCTTTTGCTGTAAGTTTGCAAGGACACGCATCAAGAAACTGTGGATTGGTGCGGGCCGCGTTTCTTCTGCTTATCACGTTTTGGGTCCTGAGCATCTGTAGAAATGCCGGATAATAATTCCTTGACGTGCTGACGTGCCGCATCGGTTACACGGGAACCGCTCATCATTCGTACGAGTTCTTCGACCCTTTCGTCGCCGAGTAAAACGTCGATGCGCGTTACAGATCGCCCATCGACGAGAAGTTTCTCGATACGGTAGTGATGATCCGCGAATGCCGCAATTTGCGCTAGATGTGTCACACAGAGGGTTTGATACCGAGATGAGAGCTCCCTGATCTTCCGCCCTACAGTCTCGGCGGCTTTACCGCCGATTCCCGCATCAATTTCATCGAATATCAATGTCTTCTGTGTAGAATCCACCGCTAGAACGGTTCGTAACGCGAGCATAACCCGCGAAAGTTCTCCGCCGGACGCGATCCTGTCCAGTGGCCGGGGCTCTTCGCCGGGATTTGCCGAAAATAAGAAATCGGCGCGGTCCAGGCCGTTGGCTTTGCCCGGAGAAACAGTCGACCATGCGATCACAAAACGGGCATGAGGCATGGACAATGATCGTAACTCGCGTTCTACCGCCGTTTCGAGTCTGTTGGAAGCGGCGCGGCGTTGCTTGCTAAGTAATTCTGCCGCCTCGGAGTATTGAAGTTGTAATGCGGACATTTTGTTTTGAAGCTCGCCTTTTTTTGTTTCCGTCAGACCTATGCTGTCCATTTCCCGTCTTACTTTCTGTATGTGTTCCAACAGGTCTGGTCCGTATTTGCGGTGTAGCCGCTCAAGTTCCGCTAAGCGTGCCTGGGTTCGCTCTAGCTCCTGCGGATCTGCGTCGACCTGGTTGGCGTAATCGCGAAGGGAGTATGCGACGTCTTGAATGGAGATTCGTGCGGCCTCCATTTGCTCTGCAACGGGATGCAGACGGGTATCATGTTGAGCGGCTTCGCGAATCGCACGTTGAGTTTGAGCAATGATGGACAAAACCGAATTTTCGGACTCGTATAGGCTTTCGTATCCGCGAGATGCGGCTTCAAGGAGTTTCCCTGCATTCGACAGGATCGAAAGCTTGCTCCGTATTTGTTCCGTTTCACCGGCTCGCGGGTCGGCCCTCTGGATTTCATCGTGCTGAAAGCTAAGGAGGTCCAGGCGCTCGAGTTTTCGGGCGTGTTCGGCAGTGATGGCAGCAAGGTCTGCTTCAGTTTCTTGGATCGATGCGAAGAGTCGTCGCACGGTAGAGGCCGTGATCGTCGTTTCTGCGAAGGCATCGATCAAGGCGAGTTGGCTGGAAAGATCGAGCAAGGTTTGTTGCTCATGTTGACCGTGAATGTCGAGGAGCAGAGGCGCAAGGTCACGCAACGCGGATACCGTTGTGGGCTGGTTATTGACGTAGACGCGATTCCGTTCATCGGAAGAAATCTCCCTGCGAACGATGACATCGCTTCCTTCGGAATCCAGCCCCAGGCGCCCCAGAGCATCTGCCAAGTCTGCTTCGAAAATGGCTTCCACAATGGCTCGAGTTTCACCGGCACGGACCATTTCAGCGGAAGCTTTGGATCCGGCGAGGAGTCCAAGTGCATCAACGATGATGGATTTTCCGGCGCCGGTCTCGCCGGAGAGGAGATTGAAGCCGTCTTCGAAGTTGAGCTCAAGCTGATCGATGAGAGCGAAATTTCGGACGCGAAGAAACCGCAACATACTCGGGCGTTTATAAGCCATCGAGGGTTGATCTTTCAATGACGAAGGGTTAACTTTTTTATTTCGAGGAGACGAATTTGACTGAGTTGAATCTAATTGAGCTACTCAGGCAAACAACCCCGATCACACGATTCGTCCTTGCAATACTGCTCATTTTCTCCGTTTGGTCCTGGGGCATCATCCTTTCCAAAACTTTGCTCTTGCGCAAAATTAGGAAAGAGTCTGAAACATTCTGGAAGATCTTTCGTCGCGGTAAGAGCGTCTCGGAAATCGGCACGGCGTGTGAAGCGTTGCGCTTCACTCCCCTAGTTCCCGTTTTCAATGCCGGCACCGAAACGGCAGCGAATGGATCGATAGCTGGATTGCAGCGCGTCATTCAACGTGCCGCGAGCGCCCAGCTGACCCGCGTTGAAAAGCGCATGAATTTCCTGGCGACCACGGCATCAGTCGCGCCATTCGTGGGATTGTTCGGAACCGTTTGGGGTGTGATGACTTCCTTTGCGGGACTCGCGAACTCGAACACCGCCACGCTTCGGGCCGTGGCTCCCGGAATTGCCGATGCGCTGATAGCGACGGCGTTCGGTCTGTTTGCGGCAATTCCAGCCGTTATCGCTTACAACCATTTCGTTTATCAGATTCGAAATCTCGGCGGCCAGCTGGATGATCTTCAAGTCGAGTTACTGGCCATGGCCGAGAACACCAGACCCAGCCTGAGCGTTCGCTGAATTATGGCTATCACCACTCGTGAAGGTAAAACGCAGACGACGTTGTCGGAGATCAATATGATTCCCTTCATCGACATCGTCCTTGTGTTGTTGATCATCTTTATGGTGACAGCGCCGGTAATTCAGTCAGGTATTGAAGTCAATGTGCCGAAGACGCAAGTCGTCCGGGAAATTGCTGAAGAGAAGCTCGTAGTCACGATTGATAAAGAGCAGCGGCTTTATCTTCAGAACGATGCTGTGAACATTAACGAACTCGGTGAAAAAATCCGCGAGAAACTTCTCGACCCCACTCGTCAGAGTGTTTATCTGAGAGCGGATCAAACGGTGCCATTCCAAACTTTCGCAAGTGTTCTGGACCGTCTAAAACTGACTGGTATCGAAAACGTCAGTATCGTCACTCAGCCTCTAGAGCCAAACAAGAAATGACCGTTCAAAACGAAAGGTTAGATCGTTCCGTCGTGGCGTCGCTAATACTCCACGGCGCGCTTTTCACGGCGGTCGTTTTTTCTCCAAAATTTTTCCCCTCGACTGGGGCTAACTGGGGCTCGACGAATGGTGGTTCGGGAGGCATCAATGTAAAGATTGTCGGAAGCGTCTCTGGAGTAGCGCTTCCGACTCCTACAGTGGTTCGTGAGGAGGCGCCTGCAAATGACTCGCCGGGCTTCTACAAGAGTGAGGAACCGGCACCGCCTCCGCCGCCGGACAAAACGGCGGAGCAAATTCCGGAGACGAAGGCGCCAGTTAAGATCACTCGCCAACCAAAGCCACCTCGGCAGGTTCCGCCCGCAGCGAAGGCTCCGCCAGCTCCGGAGCCGCCTTCCAACGCGATACCGTATGGGCAAGGCGGCCGACCGTCGCTGGCTTACGGTCAGTTCTCGACAGGCGCCGGTGAAGCTGGTGTGGGGTTCGGTGATTCGGCATTCGGAGACCGATACGGGACGTACGTCGACTCGATGACACGCAGGATTTCACAAAATTGGTTGAAGTCATTGGTAGATAGTCGAGTCACGCACGCGCCTCGAGTCTACTTGGAATTTGAAATCGCTCGTGATGGGGGCGTCAGTAGTGTGGAAATAAAACAGTCAAGCGGCGTTCCCTCTCTAGATCGTTCTGCACAACGAGCAATCCTGGCATCGAATCCCCTCCCGCCGCTGCCCGCGGATTACCGTGGCGGCAACGTTCTGGTGAGGTTTTACTTCGAGTATTCAAAATGAAACGACTAATTATTATTGCTGCTCTCTGCCTCGCGACAACTGGAACAGTTTCACTCGGCCTGCAACAAGGAAGAATCGATAGCGGTACCAACCGAGGCATCATCGGCGTGAAGATCGCCGTTCCCGAATTTCAGGCGAGTGCCTCGGACACTAAAGCTGCCTCGCTTGCCGCAGTGTTCAACAAAGTGTTGTGGGATGACCTCGACTATTCAGGCGGGCTCACGCTCGTCAGCCGGAGTTTGTATCCCCTCGGAAAATTCAGCAGCCCCGGTGAGATCAAAGTAGAAGACTGGACGACGCCGACCGTTGATGCACAGTTCATCGCGTTTGGAGCAGTACGTCTTATGGGAACCAACCTGGCGGTTGAGGCGCGTTTGTGGGATTTGAAGACGACGCAGAATCGGGAAGCCATCGGCCAGCTTTATCGAAGTGAGGATACCGAAGACGGCGCTCGATACATCGCGCACAAGTTTGCGGATGCGATCATCGAATTGATCGGAGGCGGGATTCGCGGCATCTCGCAGACGAGCATCGCCTACATTTCGGAACGCACACCCGGCGTGAAGGAACTCTATCTCATGGACTATGACGGTAATACCTCTCACGCTTTGACCTCATATAAATCTACTGTCATGACACCGGCCTGGTCGCCCGACGGCGAAAAGGTTGCGTTTACAAGCTATCGGCATGGCGTGCCGGACATTGAAATTTTGTCTCGCATAGATCGGCGCCCTTACATGTTCGATCGACCGGGTGGCACGACCACGACTCCGGCCTGGTCACCCGACGGAAGCAAGATTGCTTTTGCGACGAGCCGCGATGGCAGCGATATGGAAATCTATGTCGCGGATTGGAACGGAAAGAACCTCCGGAGATTAACCGTGAACAAGGCGGTTGATATTTCTCCGGTCTGGAACCCACGAACAGGCCGTGAGATCGCGTTTACTTCAGATCGAAGCGGCAGCCCTCAGATTTACGTGATGGATGCGGAAGGTACGAATGTGCGGCGCCTTATCGAGGAGGGGGGGCACGCAGTCGGCGCGGCGTGGTCTCCAGACGGACAACGCATCGCGTTCGCCTGGCAGCGGTCAAGGACATCGAATTTCGATATCTACATCCACGATCTCGCGACGGGCAACAACACTCAAATCACACACGATGCCGGGGATAACGAGAGAGCGACATGGGCGCCGGATGGCAGACATATTGCTTTCGAGTCTTCCCGTACGGGGACGAGACAGATTTTTTCGATGATCCTCGACGGCACGAAGGTTCGACAACTTACAAATACAGGAAAAAACACAGCTCCGGCATGGTCCGGATACGTCAAATAGTGAGCTAGAAGGAGAGTCTGCAATGACCTTGTCACGCATCAAGCAAGTTGGTTATTTGGTACCGTTCGTCTTAGCCTTGTTGGTTTCCGGTTGCCATGGAAAAACGGCAGCTGCACCGACGCCACCACCTCCCGCCCCGGCGACGCCGCCACCTCCCGCCCCGACAATTACCCTGCGAGCGCAACCAGCATCGATCGAGCGAGGTAGTTCTACGACGTTGCAATGGGAAGCTCGTAATGCCTCAATCGTCACGATTTCGCCGGGTGTTGGCGACGTGCCTGTCGAAGGCAACCGCGCCGTTAATCCGGCCTCGTCCGTGACCTACACCGCAAGCGCCACAGGTCCTGGAGGCACGGTATCCGATACAGCACGAATCACTGTCAATGTGCCGGCTGCTGCTGCGGCTGCCGCACCATCCCGAACACCCGACGTTAAAGCTGATCCGCTGGCAACATTCAATCAGAACGTGAAGGATGTTCTGTTTGATTATGATAAGGCCGATGTACGGCCCGACCAGGTTTCCGTACTTCAATCTAATGCGATGTGGCTAAAGGCGAACGCGACCATCCGGTTCACCGTCGAAGGCCATTGCGATGACCGCGGAAGTGAAGAATACAATTTGGGCCTCGGAGATCGTCGTGCCAACGCTATCAAGGAGTACTTGATTTCACAGGGCATTTCGGCCAATCGTATCAACACCGTCAGCTACGGTGAAGAACGCCCAATTTGCCGGGAGCAAACCGAAGAATGCTATACAAAGAATCGCCGCGGACATTTTGCTATGGCTCAATAGTTCGTAAGTGAGGTGCCAGCCTTGAATATGGGAATGAAAGTGTTGATAGCTAGCCTGGCGATTGTTTTAGGGGGTAGCGCAGCCTACCCTCAAAACAGAGATATCCTGCAGCTTCAGAAGGACATGATTACGTTGCAGCAGGAAGTCCGGCAAGTCCAAGAAAGTCTCGATCAGAACAATGCTGTGATGAAAGCACTGGTCGAAAAGATGGCCGACCAGGTCAACATGATCAGCGGAGGAATGCAGCAAATGTCGCTGACCGTCGACGGTCTTAAGTCACAAAACGACGCGACGTCTCGCGAGATGCGGACGATCCTCACCAACATGAACACCTCGGTCAAAGACCTCGAAGAATCAATGTCCTCCGTACGTACCCAGGTCAATTCCATTTCTCGCGAGATGACGACAATAAAGACGACGTCAGAACCATTGGCGGGACCCGACGAACTTTGGCGAACCGCTAACGTAGACTACTCGGTCGGAAATTTTGATCTCGCGATAAGCGGTCTTCAGGAGTTCATTTCGAAGTACGCAAACGATCCTCGTGCTCCTGAAGCGCACTTGAAATTAGGGGATGCACTCGTCGGCCAAAAGAAATTCCAGCCTGCGATCGACGAATACGATTTTGTCTTGCAGAAGTTTCCTATGAGCGATAAAACTAGGGCTGCCCTTTTGAAGAAAGGCCTCGCCCTCGCCGATTCGAATCAGCCGCAGTTGGCAACCAGCACGTTGAATGAAGTTGTGAAGAAGTTTCCGAATACGAGTGAAGCTGCTAGCGCAAACACAAAGCTTCGGGAACTTCAGACTCCTCCTCAACAGCAGCAGCAGCGGCGACCAGCACCTCGGTAGGGTGAACTATTAAGGAGCCTCTATGGCAAAGTCTGTAAACAAAGTGATTCTTGTTGGGCGGCTCGGAAAAGATCCCGAGCTCAAATACACATCCAGCGGCACTCCATTCTGCCGATTTTCTATGGCAACTGACGATGTCTGGAATGACAAAGGGACGGGAGAGCGTCAGGAAAAAACAGAGTGGCACAACATTGTCGTCTGGGACCGTTTAGCGGAGATTTGCAATCAGTACCTCACGAAAGGCCGCCTGGTTTATATCGAAGGAAGTTTGCAAACTCGCGAGTGGGACGATCAGGACGGAAATAAACGGCGAACAACAGAGGTTCGCGCAAGGGACATGGTGATGCTTGGCGGAGGCGCCGGCGAAAATTCAATGAGCGGCCAGCGCCGAGCGGCAGTCGCTGCAGAAGGAATACCGGCAGGCAATGGTGCACCACTCGGCACAGGTAGCACGATTACCGACGACGACATTCCCTTTTAACACGATCCAGGGAGCGGACGCAGTCGGACAGGAGTCCGCTCCTTTTCTTCTTCTTTCTCTCGAGCGAGCCCGCCCACTCTACTCTCGGGTTGCTTGAATCAACGCCTCCATATGATCGAGGTAGGTTTCCAGCGCCCGGCGCCCTGAGCTCGTCAATCGATATTCCGTTCTTGGCACGCGTCCCTGAAAATACTTACCACAGGTAATGTACTGGCCTTCCTCCAGTTTCCGCGCGTGCACGCTAAGATTTCCATCCGTGGTCTTCAATAGTTCTTTCAATTCATTGAAGGTCAACGTGTCATTGACCGCCAGTGCGCTGACGATGCCCAAGCGAATAGGTTCATGAATCAGACGATCCAAATCTACTGCCCGGCTTTGAACCGGACGAGTACGCGAGACCTGAGCCCGGGCATGGGCTTCAGCTTTACTGTGCCTAGCCACCGTACCTCCTTGCGATCACCGCGCCGAAAATAACATGAAGGGCACCAAATCCGGCGGCCATGAACCAATTGGCCCAATGGCTGGGACAGAATAATGCAATCGTTCCAAGTGCCATAAAAGAGACGCCCATAATCGGCACGACTCTGACTGAGAACGCTCCACCAGTCATGACAGCGACTCCATAGAGAAGGAGCCACATACCGGGCATGACGTCGAATAACTGGTGTTGGTAGAGAGCGATCGTGACCACAACGCCAGCGATCATTGCGGGACAGAGGCTCAACGCGAACTTCCGGCCTGGTCCGTACAGCAGCGGAACACGAGCGGCTCGTGCTTTCTGAACCATAGCCCATACGCCGATGGCGAGCGCGAGCACCGCCTCACCCAGCCAATTAGCGAACCACAGATTTTTTGAGGGCAGACGACTGGAAATGAGGGCACTCAAAAATGCGCTGACCCCAATCAGCATTCCGCCCCAGCCGGGTACCGCAGTGAAGTAACCTGCCCGTTCCATCGTTTCGCGGATGTATTTCAAATTTTCAAAGGCGCGTTCGTTGATCGATACAACCTTCGCCGTCTTCATGAATGTAGTGTAAGTCCGGAGCAGAGGACTTTCAAGTACTTTACATCGCAAAGAAATGGTTCGGCTTCTTGCGCGCTTCGGGGTGATACGTTATTCTCGCTTCCGTCCGAATTTGCGTTTTGGGAGCTTCGATGACACCAGACTTGATACGAGCTTTAGCGATTTCCGGTGGAATCCTCATCGCTGTGGTGATTCTGACTGTGTTGGTTTCTGTGGTCACTGTCCGGCGAGGGGAAGTTGAGATGGCCGAACGGGCCGCAGAGCATCGGGGGCGTTCGGCGCGTCACTAGCTACTGCTGTTGTTGCAGGGGCTCGATGATTCGAATCTTCTCCAGATCTATGGCGTAATCTCCTAAATCCGTCTTTCCGGATAATCTCATTCTTCCCTTACTCACCAGAGTCGTGTTTATCTTGCTTCCCTTTCTCGGGATAATTTCTGCTGTTGGGCGGGGTTCCGCAGACGTGGTCTTCCCGGTGATGGTAACGCTCCTGATGTTTGCCCACAGGGCTGTGACCATGGCTTCACCCTGGTAGATGCGCAGACCTTCCGTTTCTTTGTCGCCCATGAGACCACCGTAGTCGATGAAGGCATCGTGAACCACGATAATGGTGTTGCTCGCGTCCGTGATCTTCAAGTCCGTAGCAAAGACACTGCTCACGGAAACAAGAAAAAAGATGATAAGCCGTACCATAGTTCGCCAGAGTCTACTCACCGAAAGCACCCATCGCACGGAATTTTTTATACCGGCAGGAAACAAGATCGTCGGGTTTGGTGGCCAGCAGTTCACGGAGTTGCCGTTCAAGAACCAGCCCGAGGCCCTTTGCCATCATGGCATGATCGTTTTGAGCACCGCCTTCCGGCTCGGGAATAATCTCATCGATAAGCTGATACTTTTTTAAATCCTCAGGTGTGAGCTTCAAAGCTTCAGCGGCATCTGCGGCGTGTTCCTGATCGCGCCACAGAATGGCGGAGCAACTTTCGGGAGCGATCACTGAATAGATCGAGCATTCGAGCATGTTCACGCGATCACCGACTCCAATCGCCAGTGCGCCTCCAGAGCCGCCTTCGCCCGTGATCGTCACAATAATCGGGACTCGGATCTGGGACATTTCGCGCAAATTGTACGCGATGGCCTCCGCCTGGCCGCGTTCCTCGGCGTCGATTCCGGGATAAGCGCCGGGAGTGTCCACGAAGGTTAAGATCGGCCTGCCAAATTTCTCGGCAATTTTCATTATGCGTAATGCTTTACGGTATCCCTCAGGCTTGGGCATCCCAAAATTGCGATACTGCCTTTGCTTGGTATCTCTTCCCTTCTGATGGCCTACGAGACAGACAGGTGTTTTACGCAGGACACCAAATCCGCCGACGATGGCGGCATCGTCGCCGAATTTGCGATCTCCATGGATTTCGACGAAGTCCGGGCAGAGGTTCTCGATATAATCCAAAAAATAAGGACGTTGCGGATGCCGTGCGAGCTGTACCTTCTGGTACGCCGTGAGGTGCTCCATAGAGAGTCAGTGCGCCGTCTATGCCAAACGAACTGTATCGCGTCCGCAGATTCTCTCCACGGACTCCACAAATTCGCGATCCGGTGAAATTTTCACATAAGGATTCGGCCGAACTAGGGCCGTGAACCGGCCCGGAAATTCTAGCTCAAAGACAATCTCAGCCGAGCCCCTTTTTTCGTCGATGATTGGCTGAAGCTTCATTGCGATATCCTCCGGTGCAAGATTCGAGTTGATGCGAATCGTTACGGTTCGGCTCAACATCTCTTTTACCCGCTCGATGGGATAAACATCGGTCGCCAGGATTTTTGTATTTGAATCATCGTTGTCGAGCTTTCCTTTGATGAAAATAGGAGCATCTGCATCCAGCAAGTTCTGCGATTTGGCGTATGTTTCGGGGAAGATCAGGACCTCTACGATCCCTTCCCAATCTTCGAGCAAAACAACGCCCATGAGATCGCCTTTTCTTGTGCGCATAACGCGCACCGCAGAAACGAGGCCGCCAATGGAAATATCAAACCCTGATGGTTTCTCTGCAAGCGTTCCCGTGGTCGCATTCCCGTACGTTTTAACCTCGACAGCATACTTACGAAGCGGATGACCGGTGATGTAAAAACCCAAAGTCTCCTTTTCATGCTTGAGCTTTAATCCCTCTGGCCATGGATCTGCAGGATCGAGAGTACGCGTCTCGTCGCCACCAAACATTATTCCGAAAAGTCCACCTTGACCGATTTCTTTTTCGCGTTGCTTGCGTTGTCCCCAGTCCATCGCTCGATCCACATTCGCGTATAGAAGCGCGCGGTCGGGATCGACGCTGTCGAACGCTCCAGCTTTGATGAGACTTTCGACGACGCGTTTGTTCACGGTGCGAAGATCAACTCTTTCGCAGAAATCGAACAGCGATTTGAAGGGTTTGTTGGCCACAATCGAGGTAATCGCAGTTTCACCCACATTTTTTATCGCAGCCAGACCAAACCGAATGCCCTGAGGGCTAGGCGTGAAATTGACGTCGCTGGAGTTGATATCCGGGGGCAGGATAGCGATCCCCATATCCCGGCATTCGTTGATATATTTCACGACCTTATCCTGGTTACTCCGCTCACTCGTCAGAAGCGCGGCCATGAAATCCTGTGAATGCCTGGCTTTTAGATACGCCGTGCGGTAGGCGAGGACGGCGTAAGCCGCTGAGTGGGATTTGTTAAACCCATACCCGGCGAACTGCTCCATCAGATCAAATATACGGGTGATTTTCTTTTCGTCTTTGAAGCCTTTTGCTCTGGAACCAGTCACGAACTTCTCGCGCTGCGCAGCCATTTCCTCGGGCTTCTTTTTTCCCATCGCACGGCGAAGCAGGTCGGCCTCACCTAATGAATAACCGGCGATGATGTTTGCAATTTGCATTACCTGTTCTTGATAGACGATTACCCCATAGGTCTCTTGGAGCACTGCCTTCAGCTCAGGCAGTTCATACTCGATTTTCTTAACGCCGTGCTTACGTTTGATAAAGTCGTCAATCATTCCACCGCCGATCGGCCCTGGACGGTACAAGGCATTTAAGGCAGTGAGGTGTTCGATGCTTGAAGGTTTGAACTTCCGGAGGATGTCCTTCATGCCCGAACTTTCAAACTGGAAGACACCATCCGTCAAACCGTCGGAAAACAGCTCATATGTCTTCTCATCGTCGAGAGGCAACGTGTCCATATTGAGGTCGATGCCCTCGTGTTGTTTGAGCAACTTTAATGTGTCATCGATGATGGTGAGCGTCGTCAGCGCCAGAAAATCCATCTTCAACAAGCCGATCTTTTCGACGTCCGTCATTGGGTACATCGTCGTGATTTCGTCTTTATTGGACTTGTACAGGGGAACGAAATCAGTGAGCGGCTGAGGTGAAATGACAACGCCGGCAGCATGGGTCGATGCGTGGCGCGCGAGGCCTTCGAGGCGTTTGGCCACGTCGATCAACTCTCTAACACGCGAATCATTTTGGACGAGAGTCTTTAAATCGGGGTTCTGGGCAAGCGCCTTGTCGAGCGTGATGTGCAGTTCCAGAGGGATCATCTTGGCGATTTTGTCCACCTCTGGATACGCCATTTCCATGCCTCTTCCGGTGTCCTTGATAACGCCGCGCGCTGCCATTGTTCCGAACGTAATAATCTGTGAAACATTCTCTCGACCGTACTTCTTCGTTACGTAGTCGATGACGGCGCCTCGCCGATTCATACAGAAGTCGATATCGATATCGGGAAGTGAGATGCGCTCAGGATTCAGGAATCGTTCGAAAAGCAATCCATATTGAAGCGGATCGATATCTGTAATCCGCATGCAGTACGATACGAGACTGCCGGCGGCCGATCCTCGACCGGGGCCGACCGGGATTTCGTTCTCGCGCGCATAGCGAATCAGGTCCCACACGATCAAGAAGTATCCCGGATACTTCATCCGCTGGATTATTTTGATCTCTTCTTCCAATCGCTCTTCATAACTGGACAGTGGTTGTTTCAGTAGACCGCGGTCGGCGAGCGGTTGCAAGTAAGCGAGCCTATCCTGAAATCCATCACGGACAACTTTGGCGAAGTATGTGTCAATCGAAAAACCGGGCGGAACACCGAACTCGGGAAAAGGATTTTCAACCTTCTGCAATTTCAAGCTGCAACGGTCGGCGATTTCTACGCTTTGATCGAGTACATGAGGAATTTCTCCGAACACCCGTTCCATCTCTTGTCGGGTTTTGAAATAGAACTGGTCCGTATAGAATTTCATCCGGTTCGGTTCGTTCACGTTCTTGTTCGTTTGAATACAGAGCAGCACATCGTGCGCGCGACAGTCGTCCTGTTGCATGTAGTGACAATCGTTTGTCGCCACAACGCGAATTCCGGTGCGCTCGGAGATCTTCAGCATGTCCGGGATAATCTTTCGCTGCTTCTCAAGACCATGATCATGAATTTCAAGGAAGAAACGGTCTTTGCCGAAGATGTCCGAATACTCAGCCGCCGCCCTCTCTGCCTGCTCCAATCGCCCTGCCAAGACATTGGAGGAGACCTCCCCATTCAGACAAGCCGACAATCCGATTAAACCTTCGCTATGTTCCCGCAGAAGTTCTTTGTCAATCCGAGGTTTATAGTAGAAACCTTCAAGATAACCTTTAGATACGAGCTTAACGAGGTTCTGGTATCCCTTCTGGTTTTCACACAGTACGATCAGATGATTGGGGCGGCCGCTGGAGGGATCACGGTCGTGGCGATTCGTTTTTGCCACATACATTTCGCAGCCGATGATCGGCTTCACTCCTGCTTTATGCGCCGCTTCGTAGAATCCGATCGCACCAAATAGATTTCCATGATCGGTGACGGCGACAGCCGGCATTTTATATTTGGCGGCCGTTTGCGCGAGCGTCTCGTGATCGCAAGCACCGTCGAGCAGACTGAAACCCGAATGCAGATGGAGGTGAACAAATGAGGACATTATTCCCACTCGATGGTCGCCGGCGGTTTTGAAGTGATGTCGTAAACGACGCGATTAATTCCTTTCACCTCGTTGACGATGCGATTGGAAATGATTCCCATTAAATCGTAAGGAAGACGGACCCAATCCGCAGTCATACCATCACTGCTGTGCACTGCACGAATGGCGAGAGTGTGTTCGTAGGTACGGATGTCACCCATGACTCCGACGCTTTTGACCGGCAGCAGGACTCCGAATGATTGCCAAATCTGACGGTACAAGCCAGCTTTTTTGATTTCGGAGACGAGAATGTCATCTGCCTCCTGCAACATTCGAACACCTTCCGGTGTGATTTCTCCCATGATGCGCACAGCCAGCCCTGGTCCGGGAAATGGCTGCCGCCAGACCATATCTTCAGGCAGCCCAAGTGTGATGCCCACACGGCGCACTTCGTCCTTGAACAACTCGCGCAGCGGTTCCACAAGCTTCAGATGCATGCGGTCGGGCAGACCACCGACGTTGTGGTGGGACTTGATCGTCTGTGACGGGCCCTTCACGGAAATCGATTCAATGACGTCGGGGTAGAGGGTGCCTTGGACGAGAAAATCGACTGAGCCGATGTTCGTTGCTTCTTCTTCGAAAACACGAATGAATTCATTGCCGATGAGCTTCCGTTTCTTTTCTGGATCGCTTACCCCCGTGAGCATGTCGAGAAACCGTTTCGATGCATCCACACCACGCACGTTCAGATGCAGATTGCCTTGAAGCATCGACAGCACCTTTTCGAACTCATTTTTGCGAAGCAATCCGGTATTCACAAAAACGCCAACAAGCTGATCGTCAATGGCACGAGAGACCAACGTTGCCGCAACAGTGGAATCAACGCCACCACTAATTGCGCAAAGCGCACGGCGGTTTCCGATTTGTTTGCGGATACGGTCTATGGAGTTTTCGATAAATGAGCCGATAGTCCAGTCGCCACGGCATTGGCAGACATCGAAAACGAAACGGCGAAGCAACGCTTCCCCGTTCTCAGTATGAGTGACCTCGGGATGGAACTGGACCCCGAAGACTTTTCGCTCGGGGTTTTCCATCGCTGCAATCGTCGTTTCTGTGCGAGCCGTGATTTCAAATCCTGGAGGCGGCTCCAGCATGCGATCCCCATGGCTCATCCATACGCGGCGAATTCCGTTGAGTAACGAGGAAGAGTTCACCGTTTGAATCTCTCGTGATCCGTACTCCCTACGGTTAGCGGGTTCGACTTTTCCGCCCAGTTCTTTGCCGATGAGTTGCATGCCATAGCAGATGCCCAAGATCGGCACTCCGATTTTGAAAATGGCGGGATCGCTGGCGGGGGCACCTGGTTCGTACACGGAAGCTGGGCCACCCGACAGAATGACTCCCTTGGGATGTTGTGTTTTTATTTGTTCGGCCGGCGTGTTGAATGGAA